>Ga0209342_10006519_pt1 | contig 11834 bp, 13 predicted proteins | sample RifCSP16_2_FD_184023 | JGI IMG/M metagenome (GOLD analysis project Ga0209342, IMG submission 184023) | Soil microbial communities from Rifle, Colorado - Rifle CSP2_sed 16_2 (SPAdes) (version 2) | ecosystem: Environmental > Terrestrial > Deep subsurface > Rock core/Sediment | place: Rifle... | reverse complement strand
GCCTCGATCTGGAAGCGCCCGATCTCCCCACCCATCCCCGGAACTGAGCTCATGGCGGGAGGATTATCGCGCCTCCGTCTGGAGCGCCAAAGGGCGCTCTAGTCCTGGGGAAAAAGCATTCACCGCGGACCCCGGCACTCACCTGCACCGCACCCACCTGCACCGCACCTGCGGTGCGTCGCAGGTGCAGGTGTGCAGTGCGCTGCAGGTGCAGGTGTGCGTCCGGGGCAAGTGGACCGCAGAGAACGCGGAGATCCTAGAGAAGGCTCCGCGATCTCAGCGGTCTCCGCGGTGAGACTCCGCCCGCAGGGCCACTAGCTAGTCCTCCAGGCCGTCACTGCCCTCGCCGCCGCCCTCGTCGCCGCCGGCGCCGGCACCGAGCTCGGGTATGCTCTCTTCGATGTCCTCAGGGCTTTCGCCGGATTCGAGCCGGCCAATCACCTCGTCGAATTCCGAGGGGACTTCCTCGCCGAGTTCCGAGCCCATCTTGCGCATCATGCGGGCGAGAGAACGTGGGTCCTGCTCATCCACATCGCCCCAGTCGGAGGGATCGGCCAGCGAATCGAGCCTGGATTCCTCGGAGCGGGCGAAACGCACGCGGCTGATCAGCCGCTGCAGGTTGGCGCTTCCACATTTGGGGCAGCGCACAGGCGCGCGTCCGTACTCCTCGTAGGATTGGTAGATCGAGACGCGCCTCCGGCAATCCAGGCAGCGGTATTCGTACGTCGGCATGGTTCTCTCCTACATCTGGATTATACTGAGCCATCGGGGAGCTTTTCAAGCGTGAACGAAGATCTGCTCGAGCGCCAGCCTCTGCCTCTGCTCATCGTCATCTCCGGGCCGTCGGGCGTGGGGAAAGATACCGTGGTGCACCGCATGCGCGAGCGCCAGCTGCCTTTCTGCTTCGTCGTGACCGCCACCTCCCGCCCGCGCCGGGGCGACGAGACCGACGGCGTAGATTACGTTTTCGTCACCCAGGAAGAGTTTGAGGGGATGATCGCCCGCGGCGAGCTGATCGAGCATGCCGTGGTATACAACCAAAACAAGGGAATCCCGCGGCGCCACGTGGCCGAGGCGTTGGCCACGGGCCAGGATGCCGTCCTGAGGATCGACGTGCAAGGCGCAGAGACGGTCCGGCGGTTGTGGCCAGAGGCGCTCCTGATCTTCCTGACGACGAGAAATGAAGAGGAGCTGGCCCGCCGGCTGCGCAAGCGCAGCAGCGACTCGTCCGATGACGTGGCCCTGCGGCTTGCCGCCGCCCGGCGCGAGGTGGAAAAGCTCGGCCTTTTCGACTACCTGGTGGTGAACGCCGACGGTGAGCTCGACCGGGCCGTCGACACGATCGAGGCGATCATCTGCGCCGAACATCACCGGACAAAGCCGCGCCGGGTTACTCTGTGACTGGGCCCGGGGATCCGCCCGGATCCTATCCGCGCCCCCGCCCGCGCCCCGCGCCCCGCCCGAGTCTCGCGCTCCAAGTGCGCCGCTCTCCGGCCACTTTTACCCTGATCACCATCACCTGCCTCGTCTTCGCTCTCCAGGAGGCGAGCTTTATCTTCCTCGGGTCTGATCTTCCGGCCGGCTTGGGGGCGAAGATCAATGCTGCGATCCTCGCCGGCCAGGCCTGGCGGCTGATCACCCCAGTGTTCCTTCACGCCGGGCTCTGGCATCTCTTCGTCAACATGTACTCGCTCTACGCGCTCGGCCCGGCGGTGGAGCGCCTGTTTGGGTGGCGACGGATGCTGGTGGTCTACCTTCTTAGTGGGGCAGCCGGTGTGGAGGTGAGCCTGGCCTTCAGCTCCGCCAGCTCCCTGGGCGCCTCCGGGGCGATCTTCGGCCTTCTGGGCGCGCTGGGCACCTTCCTCTATCTGCACCGCGCCTCGCTTGGCCGATCAGGAGAGATCCACCTGCGCCAGATTGTCTTCGTGGCGCTGATCAACCTCGCTCTCGGGCTGATGCCCGGCATCGACAACTGGGCCCACGTGGGCGGTCTGGCCGGCGGGGCAGCGCTGGCCCTTTTGATCGGGCCCCGCTTTCTGGTCACCGTCCTGGAGGACGGCGCGATCCAGCTCCGCGACCAGCGGCCATGGCGCCAGATCCGCCGGCGGGTCGTGCTGGCGGCGGGGGTGGCCGCCCTCCCACTTGTAGTCGCGATTTTCGCGGCTCGATGAGGCAGCCCAACGGCAGCACGCAAAACACCAGGTTCTGCTTCCATGCTCCACAGGACCGCCAAGCCCGAAGCGCAGGCGGGGATCAGGGGCCAAGGGCTGCAAGGGTAGGGCGGATCAGGACGGTTTTCGCTCCGGGGAGAGGAGCTGGTCGGCCAGTTCCTTGTATGCCTCGGCCGCGAAGGAATCCGGCTGCAGCTGGATCAGCGGCAAGCCCAACTGCTGCGCTCGAGCGCATTCGTCCACGGCCGGAGGAATGGCACGCGCCGTCTGGAAATCCAGCTTCTCCTGAATCTCGCGCAAGGCCAAGGGTGCAGCCATTGGCGCCCGGTTGACGACAAGCAGGCTCAGGTCGGTGCCCGCGCCGGCATGGGTTCTGAGGAAGGAGGCCATTGCAGCAGCGGCGGCAATGCAATCCCGTACCGGCTCCACCACCAGGACGGCCGCCCCGCTGTGTTGGAGCGCAGATTGCAGCGCAGCCAGAGGATACGGAGCAAGATCGATCAAAACCACATCGGCCAGGCCGGAGACCGCCTCCAGGATGGCATCGGCCTGGGCCGACTCGATGCGCGTGTCAAGCGACAGCTCATGCGGCGCGCAGAGCAACTTCAGCCCCGAAGAGTGTGCGTACAGGCGCGTGCTGATCTCATGCCGCGTGATGGAGCGAGGCTCCATGGCCAGCAGCTCCCCCAGCCCTTTCGAGACCGTCAACCCGAGCAGGATGGGAAAACTGCCGACATGCGGCCTGAGCTCCACGGCCAGAACGGTCTTCCCCGGCACGGCCATCGCTAAGGCTGCATTAAGGACCGTGGTGGTCGTTCCCACGCCGCCCTTGGCGCCGACGAAACTGATCAGCTTGGCGGCTCTGGGGGCCTGCTCAGCGCGCAACCGCCCGACGCGCTCCAGGAGGCCCTCCACACGGGCGACCAGTTCGCGCATCTCGATGGGCTTGACCACATACTCGTCCGCCCCGGCCTTCAGCCCTGCAACCTTGTCCTCGGTCCCGCCCTTGGCGCTCAGCATGATGATTGGTATTGTGGCCGTCTCGGGCCGGTCGCGCAGTTGCCGGCAAAGTTCGAGGCCGCCGACACCGGGCAGCATGACGTCGAGGATGATCAGATCAGGGGCGTCCGCCAGGATCTTATCCAGGGCTTCACGCGCATTCTGAGCAACGGCGATCCCATAACCCTGGGGCTCCAGGGCAAGCCCAACCAGGCGAAGCATATTCGGCTCGTCGTCCACGATGAGGATCTTCTCGTTCATGGAACCCTCCCCTTCCTACACAACCTCGAGGAGGCCGGGCGGCTTGAGGTCGATGGATGAGGCCAACGCTTCTGAGGATGAATATTCCCCAAAACAGGGTTAAACGCAAGCCCGGGCCGCAGAAACCTGCCCCTCCGAATGAGAGATGGATGTTTGACGTCCCCTCCGGCGGACCGTATAATCGCGTGGCCTCTCGCGGAGCCTGCAACGCTCTCCAGGGCGCTTTCCCGCGGGGCTTTTCTTCGCCTCAGGAGTCTCCTCTTCATGTCGAGCACAGAGCCCGTCCAGGTCTTTGACATCACCTTCATCGGCGCAGGGCCGGCCGGCCTCTTTGGCGCCTTCTATTCCGGGATGCGAGAGATGTCGGTGAAGATCATCGATGCGCTGCCCCAGGCCGGCGGCCAACTCATCGCCCTCTACCCGGAGAAGATGATCTACGACACGCCCGGCTTCCCCGAGATCCTCTCCAAGGATCTGGTGCGCAACCTGGTGAAGCAGGCCGGGCGGTGGAAGCCGGCCATGGCCCTCGGCGAGCGGGCGGTCGCGCTTCGCCGCGTCCCCCTGCCGCAGGGTGCGGCCGACGAGCAGTGCTGGGAGATCGAGACAACCAAAGCCAGACATTGGACGCGCACTCTGGTGATCACCGCCGGCATTGGCGCCTTCGAGCCGTCCCGGCTCGACAACGAGAGCGTCCGCCGCTTCGAGGGCCGTGGCGTGGAGTATCTGGTGGATGACCTGGACGACTATTCGGGGAAACGCGTTCTCATCGTGGGCGGCGGCGACAGCGCCGTCGACTGGGCCCTGGCCCTCGAGCCCATCGCCAAGCACGTGACGCTGGTCCACCGCCGGGAGGGCTTCCGCGCCCACGACACCTCCGTAAACGCCCTGAACGCCTCGACGGTGGAAGTGCGCGTGTTCCACGAGCTGCGCCGGCTCGAGGGCGACAGCCGGCTTGAGCGGGCTGTCATTTTCGAAAACCGCAGCCAGGCGGAGACAACGCTCGAGATCGACTCCGCCATCCTGGCGCTCGGCTTCAAGGCTGATCTCGGCCCGATCCGCGAGTGGGGCCTGGAGACGATCGGGCGCCGCTATCTCAAGGTGACCTCACGCATGCAAACGAAGCTCCCGGGTGTTTTCGCCGCGGGCGATATCGCACTGCAGGAGGATCTCGACCCCCTCAACCTGATCGTGATCGGGTATGGGCAGGTGACCGTGGCCGTCAACTACGCCTACACCTTTGTCAAGCCGGGGGGGAAGGTCTTTCCAGGGCACTCGAGCGAGAAGATGGCCCCCGGGAAGGCATAAAGCTTCCCGCGAGCGGCCTCGAGCTAAGCTGCCCGGCGGCTCAAGCAACGCCGCACTCCTTTTCGCGCACCTTCGCGGGCACCGCGCGCTGCAACTTTCTGCCAGCCAGCCGGGGCAGCTTCGGCGAGATTTCAGACGCCAGGCAGTCTAGCCTAGTGAGAACTGGAACTCATATAGGGGCGAGGGCTGGGCCATGGGCAATTGGCGTTGGCTCCCTGAAAGAACATCGGGGAATGCTGCTGACGAGGTTGAGCTCGAGCTAGCTGTAACAGGGATCGATGGAGCAGGAACAGGGACGCCGTCCTCCAGGAGACTGGCAATATAGTCAATGGCTGCCTCCCGTAGATTGTGGAGGGCCTCCTGCATGCTGTCTCCCTGCGCCATGCAACCCTCCATCTCAGCAATCGAGGCGACATAGATGGGGTGACCCGAAGTCGTCTCATCTTCGAGAATGTGGATGAGGTAAGGCCGGCCAGCTATGCGGGAAGCCTCCTCAATCGTGTGCAGGTGCATTGGGTCAAGGCCAATCCTGGCTGCCGAACCTAGAGCTCAGGGGAACCTAGACTAAGCCTGTTCAGGCGTCGTCAGGGTGACCGGCGGCGCGGAGCTTTGTTCTTTGCGCGGCTTGGCCGGCCAATAGAGGACGACGCCCATCAGGCTGGTGATCACCCCCAGCGCCAGCCCCATCACCTGGACCTCGCCGAAGTAGACCTGCGGCATCTGGTGGGAGCCGATGCTCAGGAAGTCGGCGTAGGAGGCTGTGGCGGCGACCACATAACCGGTGGCGATCAGTCGCACGCCCACATCGGCCCGCAGGCTGTGCGGCTTCCCATTGCGCACCACCCGCACCGTGGCCGTTGCGCCGAGGAGCAAGATCGTCAGGCCCGTCATCCAGACGCCCATCTGGACAAAGCCTATGATCTGGCTCCGGTTCATGCCAATCAGATCGGGGTCGACGCCGATGGCGAAGATGAAGAAGCCAAGCAGGACGACGGTCATCCAGCGGCGGGCCCAACGCACCTGGCGTGGCGTGAGAGGCTTCGAGGGCAAGGATCAAGTCTCCGGGAGCGCCTTGCGAAGCATCCCCAGCCAGTTACCCCCCAGGACGGCTTCGACATCCGCCCGGCTGTAACCCCGGGCGGCGAGCGCATCTCCAATTAACCTCAGGTCGGCCACGCTGTCAAGTCCAAGGGGAAGGGCCCCCAGGCCGAAGCCGCCGTCGAAGTCGCTGCCGATGCCCACGTGGGCGGCGTCGCCGGCGATCTGGCAGATATAGTCGAAATGCGCTGCCAGGACGGCCAGGTTGAACTCGCGGCGGCCGTCGGCCACGACCCAATCCCCGCGCAGAAAGCGGTTGTAGGGCACGATCCCGATCACGCCCTCGCGCTCCACAATGCGGCGGATCACCACATCGCTCAAATGGCGCTCGGGGTAGAGAGGCCCTGGGACGAGTGCCCGCGGGTTGCTGTGTGAGGCGAAGACGGGGCCGGGAAAGCGGTCGAGCGCCTCCAGGGCGGCCGCCTCAGCCATGTGGCTGAGGTCGAGGCCGATCCCCAGGCCGGTCATAACGTCGAGCAGTTCCCGCCCTTCGTCGGTGAGCGGCCCCGGCTCATAGCCTCCTCCCGAATAGCGAGTGGCCGCCCAGGCTGGCCCCACCAGGCGCACGCCTCGCTCGAACCACGCTTCCGCCTCCTGCGGGACGCGGATCGCCTCCGCCCCCTCCATCAAGATCACCAGGCCGAGGCGCCGCTCCGTTAGGTCAACGCCAACCCAGGTGGCGAGGGTCGCCTCGAGGTCCTTTCGACTCCGGATGAGCCGGAACTTGTCGGGGTGGTCCTCAATCCAGCGGTGGTAGAAGTCAAGCTGAGCTGAGTAGAGGCGATGGGCATCGGCGGCGTTGACGTAGCAGACCACATCGTGATCGCCGGTCTTGAAGCGCAGGGGCCCGGCGAAGAGGGTAGCGAAGACCACGGCCACGCGCCCAAGGAGCCACTCCGCCCATCCCAGGAGAGCTCCCTGAGCCAGGGGAGGGATGGCGGCGCCGGCCTCGCGCTGGCGAGTGACCTCGACGGGGAGGGTGTAGTCGCGCCCGAAGGTGAACCAGTTCCAGGCGATGTCTTCGTGGGAGTCGACGACGACCATCATGCCTGGTGGAGATCGGACGTCAGCCTGGACCAGAAGGCGTCGCGCTCTCCCGGGCTGAAGGGCAGGTAGAGGGTGAGGCGATCGGCGAGGCCGCGGTAGCGGGCGTGCAGGGCGGCGCCCAGCTCGTCCGGGGACGCGGTCACGGCGAAAGTCCCCAGCATCTCCTCGGTGATGAGGGAGGGCATCTCGGCCCAGGCGCCTGAGCGGGCGAGCTCGCACAAGCGGTCGGCCGTGTCGCCCCATCCGTGGAAGGCCATCACCGGACGGTAGGTCGGGGTGGAGGCGTAGAAGGCGATTTGGGCGCGCACCAGGTCGGCCTCGTCGGCTGAGGTGACGGCGAATGCCGTCACCGAGATTCGGACGTCGGCCCGGCTTCGGCCCGCTTGGGCGGCTCCGGCCGTCACGGCGGGCTCGACGACCTCACGCAGGTAGCCCTCGGAGTGATAGGGGTGGGCGTGGAGGCCGTCGGCGATCTCGCCTGCCAGGCGGCAGAGGGCGGTGTTGACTCCGGCGAGGTAGATGGGGATCTCTGGGTGATCGATCGGGCCGGGGTTGAAGAAGGGGGTCATCAGGCTGAGGCGAAAGTGTTCGCCCCGGAAGGAGAGCGGCTCGCCGGTCTGCCAGCAGCGCCAGAAGGCGCGGATCGCGCCGACCAGCTCACGCAGCTTCCCGGCGGGCGAATCGGGCCAGGGCATGCCAAAGCGGCGGCGGATGTGCGCCCTCACCTGGGTGCCCAGGCCGAGAATGAAGCGGCCGCGCGAATAATCTGCCAGATCCCAGGCGGTGTAGGCGAGGGTGGCGGGGCTGCGGGCAAAGCCGACGGCGATGGCCGTGCCGAGGTGAAGCCGCTCCGTATGCTCGGCGGCCAGGGCGAGCGGGAGGAAGGGGTCATGCTGAGTCTCGGCCGCCCAGAGGGCATCAAACCCGATGCGCTCGGCCGCGTCGGCAATCTGGGGAACCTGGGCGAGAGATGCGGGAGGCAGGCTGGCGTCGAAAAGCATGGGACGCTGATGATACACCACTTCAGGCGCGCGGGACCCGTCCCAGGACGGTATCGGTGACCAGTGATCAGTGATCGGTGATCGGTCGATGGTCCGTGGTCGGCGGTCCGTTGTCAGTGCTCGGTAGGTTGAGCACTGTTACATCAGGCCGTGCTCGACGATGGTCATCACGAACTCCCGCGGGCGCGGCTCGATCATGTGATAACCGTTAGGGAAGATGACCAGCGGCACCGAAGGCCCTGGTTTGCCGGGCGGCGGGACCATCAGCATCTGAGCGTGGTCATTGAAGTGGAGTCTGAATTCGCGATCGAGAGGCGCAGAGCTGAATACCCATTCGCTTTGACAGGCACGTGGTGGGCTAGTAGAGTCTGCCTTCGCATTGCGCCGGGAGGGCGCCGATGCCAGGCTTCCACCTCGTCATTCTCGGCCTTGTGGGGTTCGTGACGTCCTTCGGGGCCCATGCCGTCGCGGTGAATCTCCCCACCTACGCCCAGCAGGTGGGCGCGGGGACGCTGGTCATCGGCCTCCTGATCGCTGTTTACGATTTCGCCGAGGTGATCGCCAAGCCGCTCTTCGGCTACCTGGCAGACCGGCGCGGCCAGGTGGTCACGCTGCTGGCCGGCCTCACGGTCTTCACGCTGGCCTCCCTCGCCTACCTCGTCGTCGACCCAAGGCTCCTCATCCTCATACGGCTGCTCCAAGGGTTGGGGGCGGCGGCATTTTCCGTCGTCTCGCTCGCCCTCGTTGCGGCGTATTATCCCGAGAAACGGGGCCGCGCCCTCGGGATCTACAACGCGCTGAAGGGCGCCGGATATGTGACCGCGCCAGTGGTGGGAGGGTTCGTGGTGGCGCGCTGGGAATTCGGCGGGATCTTTGCCGTCAGCGCAGGGATCGGGCTCACGGCGATGCTCCTCTCATTGGCGCTGCGCGAGCCGTCCGCGCATCCCCGGCTGGAGGACAACGACGAGCCCTTCAAGCTTCGCGAATTCCTGGCGCCGTTCTCCGACCGGGCGCTGCTCCCCTGGTACGCCATCATCGTAGTCAACATGTTCTTCGTCGGGATCCTGTTCGGGTTCGTCCCGGTTTACCTCTATCGTGCCGGGTATGATCCCTTCGATGCGGGGCTGATCTTGAGCTCCGGCACGCTCGCCTATCTCCTGGTGCAGCCCCCAGCCGGCTGGCTGGCGGATCGGGTGGGAGGCCGCGCGACGGTGATCGCCGGGCTCCTGGCGTCATCGGGGAGCCTTGTCGCCATGACCTTCACGACAGGACCGCTGTTGATCGCCCTCGTCGTGGTCGGAGGCCTGGGGATCGGCGCCGTTTGGACCAACTCCGATGCGATGGTGAGCCAGCTGGCGCGGCCCGGCCAGTTGGCGGCCAGTCTGGGGACGGCCGGTTCTTATAAGGAAATCGGAGACATGCTAGGGCCGCTGGCGGTGGGAGCGATGTCGCAGGCCTTCGGCCTAACGTTGGGATTCGTCGCCTGCGGGGTCGCAGGGCTGGCCACCAGCCTGTTGATCCTGGGCAGCCGGCTGAAGCCCCGGGTCCGCGCGAGTGGCGACCGTTCGCCCTAGCCTTCGATATCTAGGTGAGGTCCGGCTAAAGCCTCGACTCCGCGCGACGAATGGCCGTTCGCCCTAACCCTTCAGCGCCGCCCCTTCGAAATCCGTCAGGACCTGCCGCCAGGTCTGCGGGATGGGGATAGACTGCCGGGCGTGGTAGTCATAGGCGACCTGGACCGTCCTCCCCGTCGCCAGCGTCGCGCCGGTCCCCTGGTCTTCAATGGCGTATTCCATCCGGAAGCTCTTGTTGCCGAGCCGGACGGTGCGGACGCCCACATGGATCGAGGTCCCGTAGAGGATGGGCGCCACGTACGTGCAGGTCGCCTCGGCAAGGATGACGCCCATGCTGAGGAAGTCATTCCCTTGAAAGAGCCCCAGACGCTCGTAGTACTTCAGGCGCGCCTGCTCCATGTAGGTCAGATAAGCGGCGTTGTTGACATGTCCCTGCGGATCCAGGTCGCCGTAGCGGATCTCGATGGGATGGTAGAAACGAAATTCGGGCATGGGCGCCTCAGGTGGCAAGGGAGGGACGGAGGGCTTGTGGTCCCGCTGCCAGATGGATGTCAGCCGAGGGCAGGGACCAGGGGACGGGACCAGGGAATGGCCAGCAATACGGCGGCCAGAGAGAACGTGTAGAAGATGGCCGCGCGCCGGTGCCTGGCTTTGTCCTGCGACGCCTTCCGAGAAAGGGCGCTTCCCAGGTGGGCCAGGACCACGGCGGCAAGCATTTCCAGCGGGTGATCGAGAGCGAAAAAGCGCAGGTTGACCGAGGCCATCGCAGCCCCGAAATCGGAGAGGGCGGCACGGGCGAGGGGGCCGAAGGCGAAGTAGAGGAGCAGGCCAAGGAGAAACTGGATATCAAAGGCGATGGTGAAGAAGAGGCCCGCCTTTCGATCGAGAAGCGACCAGGCGCTTGCGCGAGCCCAGCCGAGAACGGCGCGCAGGACCGCCCACAGCCCAAGGGCGAGGACCGCCCAGCGCAGCAGGTTGTGAAGGGCAAGCGTGACGGCATACAATGGGCACCTCCACGAAGATCGGCAGACCGCACGGGCATTCTAGATTCCAGCCCAGGCGCCGTCAAGGGCCTCGAACATGCTACCGCAGACGAACTGGTCCCGCTAGAATGACATCATGCCCCACCCACTGACCAGTGCTCTTCTTGAATGGTATGGAGCGAACGCCCGCGACCTGCCCTGGCGCCAGACGGGAGACCCCTACGCCATCTGGGTCTCGGAGATCATGCTCCAGCAGACGCGGGTGGAAGCGGTGATCCCCTACTATGCGCGCTGGATGCAACGGTTTCCGGGAATCCCTTCCCTGGCCGAGGCCTCCCAGCAGGAAGTCCTGGCCGTATGGGAAGGGCTGGGGTACTACACCCGCGCCCGGCAGCTGCACAAGGCCGCCCGGGAAGTCGTCGCCCATCACGGTGGCCGCCTCCCCTCACAGCCGGATGATCTCATCCATCTGCCTGGAATTGGCCGCTATACGGCGGCGGCGATCGCGGCGATCGCCTTCGGCGCCGACACGGTCGCCCTGGATGGCAACTTACGCCGGGTGCTCTCAAGGCTTTTCGATCTCGACGAGGACCCGCGTTCTCCCCGCGGCGAGCACAAACTGCTCCACATGGCCTCGGCGGCGCTGCCGCACGGCCATGCCGCAGCCTTCAACCAGGGATTGATGGACCTGGGGGCGCTCGTCTGCACGCCGCGATCGCCTTCGTGCGGCCGGTGCCCGGTGGCCTGGGGCTGCCTGGCGCTCGCCCGGGGGCATGTGGAAGCGCGACCGGTGCGCGCCGCGAGGGGCAAGCCCCCGCATCGCGAGGTGACCGCCGGCGTGCTCCGCCGGAGAGGAAGGGTGTTGATCGCTCGCCGTCCCGAGGGCAAGCTCCTGGGAGGGCTCTGGGAGTTCCCCGGTGGCAAGCGGGAGAGGGGCGAGAGCCTGGAGGCCTGCCTGAGGCGCGAGCTCCGCGAGGAACTGGGCGTCGCGGTTCGAGTGGGGAGGGAGGTGGGCGCCATCGATCACGCGTACAGCCATTTCCGCGTGACCGTCCACGCCTTCGAGTGCACGATCCGGCAGGGCAGCCCGCGGGCGATCGAATCGGACGAGCTTCGCTGGGTGATGCCCCGGGAGCTGGCCGGCTATCCCATGGGGAAGGTCAACCGGGCGATTGCCCGGATGCTCCTCGCAGATGCTCACTTGGGTTCTGCAACTCGGCCCCCTTGATCGCGGAGTGAGCGGACCTGGGTCGGATGTATCGTCTACCTTGGACACGTACGAGGAAGACTATGGTGCCGACAAGTCGCGGCCTTCCAGCCACCGCAGCGATAGCAAGGGCAAGCCAAGATCGCGAATCCGAGCCAGCAAACCATGCAGGGCCGCCTGGTCCGCGA
>Ga0209342_10006518_pt1 | contig 11834 bp, 10 predicted proteins | sample RifCSP16_2_FD_184023 | JGI IMG/M metagenome (GOLD analysis project Ga0209342, IMG submission 184023) | Soil microbial communities from Rifle, Colorado - Rifle CSP2_sed 16_2 (SPAdes) (version 2) | ecosystem: Environmental > Terrestrial > Deep subsurface > Rock core/Sediment | place: Rifle... | reverse complement strand
TAAATTCTATTCCTGCCCCAAGCCCTGCAATACCTGGCGTATTAAGTGTCCCTGCCTGAAATTTATCAGGCAAAAAATCTGGCATCTCATCAGATTCTGAATTGCTCCCCGTCCCGCCTTCAATCAGAGGCTTTACATCAAGTCCGTCTTTTATATAAAGAAAGCCTGTCCCCTGCGGACCGAAGAGGCTCTTATGCCCTGTGCATCCGAGTATATCAATATTGTCTTTCTGGACATCAATCGGCAGAAGCCCTGCTGACTGGGCGGCATCAACAAAAAAAATTATTCCATTTTTTCTTGCAATCTCTCCAACTTCACGGATTGGCAATATTGTCCCGGTCACATTTGAGGCGTGGGTAATGACAATCATTTTTGTATTTGGCTTTATTTCTTTTTCAATATCTTTTGGATTAAGAAACCCTTCCTTTGAACATTTAACAACTGTCTTACTTACACCTTCATTTTCCAATCTCTTAAGGGGTCTCATAACTGCGTTATGCTCCATACTTGATGTTATCACATGGTCACCTGCCTTCAAGATACCCTTCAGTGCCAAATTTATACCCATCGTTACATTGAATGTGAATATGACATTGCTGCTAAAAGGTATATTAAAGAAAGAGGTAATCCTCTCCCTCGCCTCAAAGATTATTCTCTCGGTCTGCATAGACATCTTATGCCCGCCCCTACCGGGACTTGAGCCATATTTCTGGAGGGTATCGTTTACTGCCCTGTAGACCGTTTCAGGCTTTGGAAACGATGTTGCTGCGTTATCAAGATAGATGTTCATGAATAGTTCAAAGCAATGAGCGATGAGCAATGGGTTATAAAACTTGTTATTCGTTACTCATTGCTTATCACTCGTTGCTCATTGCCCCTTTAGTAAGTTCGCTAAAAGATATATTTTCCTTAAAGATAAAAAACAGCCCGAGAATAAATACAACGCCCATCTGGACAAACCAGGTTATTACCCCGAAGTTTACTGCTGTAACCTCTGACACATTGTATATCTCATGAAGCGATATTACGCAGGCTGCCTGATAGGAGCCGAGAAATCCCGGCGTCGGAAATATGCTTATAAGAACGCCGATAATAACCATCAAGACGAGGATTGATAGATAGGACAGCCCATTAAATCCAAAGGCAAGATAAAAGGTATAATAAGTGAATGCCATGAAGACCCATAAAACTGCTGAGAGTATGCTTATGAGAAAGAGAGACTTTATATCCTTAAGGATGCCAAGCCCCTGTGTAAAGGAATTGATAAATTCAATTATACTGTAGGAAAACCTATCGGGAAGATATCTTATAATAAACCTGATTGCATTTAAAAAACTATCGTTAAAATAGAGAAGAAGATAGGAAAATAGGATTATACTGACAGATATTGCAAGGGTCATCCAGCCAAATTTATTGAGTATACTGATAATTGTCCTGTCCTTGAAACTGCCTGCCAGCAAGAATATATCTGACTCAAATATCAACAACCATGCCATGATAAGCATCAGGACAAGAAGGTCAAATAACCTCTCAACAAAGACAGTTGCAAAGGATGAACTGAATGAGATGTTTTCTTTCTTGCTAAGCAGATATGCCCTTATAAATTCACCTGCCCTTGCAGGCAGGAGATTTCCCATAAATCCTATCATCAAAGGAGAAAAAAGGTTTGAAGTTTTTATCCCATCTTTAAGTGGGCTTACGAGATATTTCCAGCGGATTGCCCTTAGCAGGTAGCTCAATATAATAACTATAACTGCTAAAATAAGACTCGGATAATGGACTAAATAGAAGGCGTTTAGGAGTTCGCCCAACGTGATGTTCTTAAATGTATAATACAATGCACCGATAGTAATGAGGAGGGTTATGATAATGTGTTTATTTTTCATTAGTATTTTCCAAGTATTTCCCTAGTAACCTCTATATCTTTTTTTATTTGTGCCTTCAATTTCTCTGCAGAGCCAAATTCTATTTCCTCTCTGAGCCTTTTTATGAAAATTATTTCAATCTCCCTGCCATATATATCACTGCTGAAATCAAATATATGGATTTCTACACTGAGTCTATCTCTGTGAAAGGTAGGGTTAAAGCCTACATTTGCAATTCCATCATAAATTTCTCCATCTATTATTGTCCTTGCTGCATATACCCCTGTATGAGGTAATAGGTCATATGAGGTATCTATATTTGCTGTAGGAAACCCTATCATAACTCCTTTTTTAAAACCATCTACTACTTTACCCTCAATAGAATACCATCTCCCCAACAATCTATTGGCTTTTTCCATATCACCATCTTCAATCGTATCCCTGACGAGGGTACTGCTTACTACCTGCCCATCCACTGTTATTGCATCTATCACAGTTACCTTAAATCCAAACTCTTCCCCCATCTTTTTAAGATAGTCAATGGTTCCCTCTCTCCCCCTTCCAAATTTATAATCATATCCTACAAAAACCTCCTTGACACCTATCTTCCCCACCAGTGTTTCTCTTGCAAAATCCCTTGGATGCTGGTCGGCAAACCTCTTTGTAAAATCGGCACACACGGTTATATCAATACCTGACCCTGCTATTAACTCCATCTTCTTTCTGAAAGTAGTAAGAAGCAAAGGAGTTCTGGCCGGTGCTATTATTCTTAAAGGATGCGGTTCAAAGGTATAAACAATACTGTTCCCCTCAATTTCTCCAGCCCTTTCTACTACCCGTCTGAATATCTCCTTGTGTCCGATATGGACACCATCAAAATTCCCCAGGGCGAGAACAGGAATTTTTATTTTATCTTTAAGGTTCTGCGAACCCTTTATAATCTTCATGTAAAACTAATTTAACATGCAGTTTTTAAGGTTGTCAAATTATCAAAAAGTCCCTTATAATAAAATTGGCAGACATGTCAGAGTTTTGAGTTTTACCTATATGAAGCTTCTTTTAATTCTTCCACAGAATAAGCGGAGTTATTGGGGCGGTGTTTCTAAAAGCGGCAAGGCTGGATTTGTTCGCCTAAACCTTCCTACCCTCGCTGGTCTCACACCTAAGGAATGGGATGTGGAGATATTAGATGCAAGGGTTAAACCGGTTGATTATGATGCAGATGTTGACCTCGTGGGGATAACAGGTTTTACTGCAGAGATGCCCAGTGCTTACAGTATAGCAGATAATTTCAGAAAGAAGGGGAGAAAGGTTGTGATGGGCGGCGTGCATGTCTCTGCACTTCCTGATGAGGCGCTCCTGCATGCCGATGCAGTAGTAATAGGCGAGGCAGAACTTGTTTGGCATAAACTCCTATCGGATTTCAAGAACGGTGAATTAAAACCAAAGTACCGCGCAGATAAGCTGTGCGATATGAAAAATATGGTCATCCCCCGCAGAGACCTCCATGACAGGGGGATGTATTCCAGTTTTTATACACTTCAGGCAACCCGCGGCTGTCCATTCAACTGCGACTACTGTGCTGTAACGGCATTTTTTGGCAATAAATTCAGGGTAAGGCCTGTTGGTGATGTAATTGAAGAAATAAAAGGCTTTGATACAAAAGAATTTTTCTTTATGGATGATAATATAGTGGGCAGGCTGAGATATGCAAAAGAACTTTTTACTAAACTTATACCGTTGAAGCTTAGGTGGGGCAGTCAGGCATCAATCACAATGGCAAAGGATACGGAGCTTTTAAGGCTGTATGCAGAGAGCGGCGGCAAGTATGCATTTATCGGTTTTGAAAGCCTGTCTCAGAAAAATCTTGAAAAGATGAACAAAGGGTGGAATTCCGCAGAAGGTTATAAAGATGCGATACAAAGGATACATGATGCCGGCATAAATATTGTCGGGAGTTTTGTGTTCGGACTGGATGAAGACGATAAAACTGTCTTTAAAAATACATTTGATTTTATAATGGAGACAAGATTGGATGCAGCACAGTTCCATATACTTACGCCGCTCCCCGGCACAGCAACATACGACCTCCTTGAAAAGGAGGGGAGGATAATTGACAGAAATTGGGGGAAATATCATACGGGTGAGGTTGTGTTTAAGCCGAAGGGGATGACATCGGAGGAACTTCAAAACGGCTACTATTGGATATTTAGAAATACATATACGATTAAGAATATTCTCAAACGCAGTTTTAGAAGCTACGAAGGTATTATCTACAGGCTTGCTGCTAATTTAAGCTATAGAAATAAGGCATTAAAGATGCCGGAAATATTCAGAACTCATTTAAGAGGGATTTTACCTTTGATAAATCAGGCTGATTATTAACCTGTGGTCTGATACCAAGCCTATCTAAAGTTTCATCGTAAGTTGGTCTCTGTGAACGATATATTACACCCATAGGTATCTTATCTCCCCACTCCAAAGATTTCTCAAATGCCTTTACCCTGTTTGTCGGGTCATAATTATTGTCCAGTTTATATGCCCGCTGTGAATACCACTGATAGGTATTAATCTTATTGAAAGACACACAGGGCTGTAATATATCAATCAGTGCGAAACCTTTTGTCTCAATCCCCTGTTTTATTAATTCAGAAGTGAAATCTATATCCTTTGAAAAACTGCGTGCGACAAAGGGTGTATCCATTGCTATTGCAAAGGCAATTGGATTAAAGGGAAGTGACACAACACCAAAGGGCTGGGTCTTCGTAACCATCCCCACTTCAGAAGTAGGTGATGCCTGCCCTTTTGTCAGCCCATAGACCTGATTGTTGTGGACAATTACTGTTATATCTATATTTCTCCTTATAGCATGGATAAGGTGATTTCCACCTTCGCCATAACAATCCCCGTCTCCTGTAGTTACCAAGACAGTAAGATTCCTGTTGAAGGATTTAATACCAAAAGCAGGAGGTAATGCCCTTCCATGAAGCCCATTAAATCCATTTGCCTTCATGTAATGGGGGAGTTTCGCAGCCTGACCAATGCCTGAAACCAGCACAACCTCTGAAGGTTTTTTATTTAATGAGGTCAGTGCCTTCTCTACAGATTTTAAAATCTGAAAATCACCGCACCCCGGGCACCACGAAAGCTCACCTTCATAATGAAATGGATTTATTAGATTCGCTTCGCTCACTACAGGATTTTCCATAAATTATAGAATTGCCCACCGACTTTCACTGACTAAAATCCTTTTTAAAAATGTTTCAATCTGTGTTTATCTGTGTAAATCTGTGGCTAATATTAAATCTTTTAGTCTTTTATGCTTCAGTGTTTCAGTGGGTTATAATTTTTACATTCCTTTCAATATATAATCCACTGTAAAAGGTCTGCCGTCGTATTTTAAGATTTTATCATCCACTCCAATCCCTGTCTCTGCCTTTAATACATTGCCGAATTGCCCCTGATAATTATTTTCTACTGTAATTATCTCCTTTGCCCCTTTAAGAAATGCTATAGCCTCTTTTCTCGGAAATGGATAGATGCGGTTAAAGTGGAGCATGGCAGCAGGGCATTTTTGTTTTTTTAAATAATCTACGGTCTCTCTAACAACTCCGTAGTTTGACCCCCATGTCACGAATACAGTCTTTGCCTTTTTATCTCCATAATAGGTCGGCTTCCCAAATTCTTTCTGCATACCATTTAATTTTCTGAAACGCTTCTCAACCATTTTATTTCTAACTTCTCCATCCTCTGTTATATGACCATTCTCTGTGTGTTCATGGCTGTCAGCCATAAATGTAAAATCCCCCTGCATTGGATAAGCCCTCGGCGATACACCATCCTTTGTAATCTGATACCTCAGATAAGGATTACTGACAACTGATGGCTGATAGCTGACAGCCTTAACTTTATTTAAATCAAATTCCTTCACTGTTGCATAAGTATCTGCAAAATACTGGTCAATCAGTATAAATACAGGGACCTGATATTTATCCGATAGATTAAAGGCATGGATTGTTGTGTAAAATGCCTCCTCAGGATGTCCTGGTGCAAAGATAAATCGTGGGAACTCCCCATGCCCTATATGCAATACATATTCTAAATCTTCCTGACCCGTCCTTGTTGCAAGACCTGTGGCAGGACCAGGTCTCTGTGCATTTACAATTACAACGGGCGACTCCATTATGCCTGATAGACTTATACCCTCTGCCATTAAACTTAAACCACCGCCTGATGTAGTCGTCATTGCTCTTGCACCTGCAAAGGATGCACCCAATGCCATATTTATTGCTGCAATCTCATCCTCTGCCTGTTCAGAAATAATATTAAATTCTTTTGCCTTACCTGTAATATATGTAAAGACTCCAGTAGAAGGGCTCATAGGATAGGCAGCAATGAACTGGCATCCGCCGGCAATAGCACCAAACCCTACTGCCTCACTGCCATTCATTAAAAGGAGTCTATCATCTCCCATTTGAGATTCCTCGCTTCGCTCGGAATGACCTTTCAGGTCATTTGTATATCTTCTGTTGCTGAAGTTTTCCGTAAAGTATGAATAGCCCTTCTCAAGTGCCTTTAGATTTTTCTCAATAACATCTTCACCTTTCTTGGCAAACTGTTTCTTTATAAATTCCTCTGCATCGCCTTTTTCTATATCCAGTAATGCCAGAATAGAACCTGCAGATATTGTATTGCTCAAGATAGGACTGCCAACTTCTTTGGCGAGATTATTCATCGGAATTGGAATAAATCTGTTATCAAGGGAGTCCACCATTGTGGAATGGGGGTCATAGATTATAGCCCCTCCCTTTGGAACCTCATTTCTATGCACATCAACACTATTTGTATCAAGGGCTACAAGGATATTGCAATCTTCCTTTATTGAGTATACAGGACTGTCACTTATTCTGACCTGCATGAAATTGTGTCCACCCCTTACCCTTGACATATAATCCTGATAGGCAAAAACATGCAGACCCTTAAATTTTAATACCTTCAGCAATATTTCAGCAATGGACTGAATCCCCTGACCTGCCTGCCCGGCAATCTTTATGCTTATATCAAACATAAGATGAACAATGCAATTTACAACTTTAGTTGTTGTTAGTTGTTAGTTGTAAGTTGTTAGTTAATTTTAAAATCAGGGCACTCCTCTAAATCTGACAGATACGGACAGAAGGAGTCATTAGTTCCCACCGCTGCCCCTTCCTCAATCCTCCTGATGCAATAATAATTGTTATAAGGAAATTTAAGCTGTGAAAAACCCGCCTCTTCACTGCTATCTATAGTTAAAAAGATGCACATTAATCCTCTCCTAAAATATTGCTCTTTGTAAAAATTGATTCAAATCTGTAACCCTTTTTTTCAAGGGTCTCTCTCCCGCCTTCTTCTCTATCCACAAGGGCTAAAACCTTTACAATAATAAATCCTGACTCTTTTGCCCTTTCAATAGCCTTTAATGTAGAGCCACCTGTTGTGATAACATCTTCAACAATGGTAACCTTTGAGCCCTCTTTCAGCCCCCATCCACCTTCAATCCATAGCTGTTTCCCGTGTTTCTTCTGTTCTTTCCTCACGAAAAATGCGGTTAGGGGTCTCCCTTCTATATGACTCACTATGGCAATTGCCGTTGCTATGGGGTCGGCACCCATTGTAAGCCCTCCCACACCATCAAGTCCAAGATTCTTTATCCTTTCAAACATAAGTTTTCCCGCCAAGAATGCCCCGCGTGAGTCCGTAGTAGTCATCTTTCCATCAATATAAAAATCACTTTCCCTGCCTGAAGAAAGGACAACACTTCTCTTTTCGTATGACTTTTCTCTTATTATATTTAATAACTCTTCTTTTACCGTCATCTCCCCTCCATTTATCCAGAATTTATATCATACACCCTGTTTAATCTTCAAGGGAAAACATTAATTGGACAAATTAAACAAATTTTCCTTTTGACAGGCATTTTTCAAAAGCTTATAATTTCTGCAATCAATCAATTCTCTATCAATAGAGATAATTTTAGCAGGTTGGCATTATTGTTCGGGGGGTAATTATAGATGTTTGAAAGGCTTAAAGAACTCAATCCTTATGCAGAAGAGGTCTTTGCTAATTTTTACAGCAAGATTCTTAAAAGGGGGCACCTGTCCAAATTCTTCAAATCAGAAGAGCAGATAAGAAATCTCTGCAGTAAACAGAAGAAAAATATATTAGACTCCTTTGGTGAAAACGAAGAAGAACTAAGAGAAAGATATTCAAGGCTTTCGGAACTCCATATAAAACTCGGACTGTCTTACTCCGATTATATTGAAGCATTCAATTTTTTACAGGATGAGTTTACGAAAGTCCTCTCCAGAGAAGGCAGGCTGCAGGAGCTAATTGAAGACTTACACACCTACTTTGAGAATATAAGACATATTACGGCATATGGATATCAATCGGCATTGATAAAAGGAAATAAAAGTTATTTTGAAAGCTTAAAACAAGCCAAAGTTGAGTTTAAACCCCTTGCCTATCTATACAATCGGATGGAGCAAGATATGAAGGGTATTGAGACAGGCGACATAGGGCTAATGGAAAAACAGGGTTATTCATGTCCTGTGTGTGAGTGGTTTTCAAGCCTTGAGGCAAAGATGATGATTCCAGATAAAAACATCCATGAAGAGTTGATAAATATACATTTGCAGACTCATACAATTTATGACAGCCTTAAGTATTATCTGGAGAAAAAGCTATTTATTCAATCTTACCAACTGCGTCAGTTATTTATAAATAATGTCCTTTTTTCCACAAGCAAATTAGAGAGTATATATTCGTCATTTAAAGAAGAGGAGGATGATAGATTTTTGAGACTTCTGAGGAATTCAGGTGAGAAAGACTTTGTATTCTCCATAAAGATAGATAATCTGCCTCTTTTGACTGAACTATACGGGAAGAATTTTAAGATTTCTTTAACAGGAAAAGCTAAAAAAATTTTAGAGGATAAGCTCCTAAAGAATAATTTTGTAACTATATTTAAAAATGATGAAATTGTCGGGTTTGTGAAGGATATGCCGCCTGAAGAACTGAGTGGAGTCCTGGAATATTTAAAGAAAGATATAGAACAAACTGAAGACGGAGAACCTCTAAAATTAAAAATTATTGCGTTTAATGCGATGTTTTGTAATGAACCTTGTTATCCTAAGAAATTTGAAAAGGTCAAGACTTTTATAAGAGGTGAAGCAAAGGACAGGGAACTCTATATTGCCTATATAAAAGAAGACATTGAGAAGATAAAAGGCATTTTGCAATCAGAGACACAAAAAAATAGATATGCAATAAGTATCCTTGAGAAAGACAGACTTGAAATATTTTTCCAGCCGGTTATGGGTTTGAGGACAGGTAAGATTTATGATGTTGAGGCGCTTGTAAGATTAAAAGAAAACGGTAAATATATCTCAGCCTATATGTTTATAGACCAGTTGTATGAGGCAGGTCATATAACGGAACTTGACATAAAAATATTTGAAAAAATCCTTAAGTATTCAAATAGGCTGAAAGGCATAACAAAGAGGGTCTTTATAAATATAAGCCCGATTTCCCTTAAGTCTCAGGAGTTGAGGGAATATTTAAAAAAGGCAATAATGCGTTTTAAAGACGATGATATCAGTCTGTATATTGAGATTACAGAACAAGTAGTATTTGAAAATGTAGACATCGTGAAATATCTGAGTTCTTATTATGGGATAAACTTTGCAGTAGATGATTTCGGAACCGGTTATTCTTCTTTAAAGACATTAGCAGACCTTGCAGAGGCTGAGGCTATCTCACATTTAAAGATAGACGGTTCTCTGACAAAGAGGATACTTGAGTCTGAAGAGATTTATAAAATTGTAAAATCCATAAGCAGTATGGCAAAAAGCCTGGGATTAAAGACCGTTGCAGAGTTTGTGGAAAATGAAAAGATGGTAAAGACACTTTTAGAGCTTGAGATAGATTACGGACAGGGTTTTTACTACAGCCCTGCTTTGCCTATTGATGAGCTTGTGCAGAAGTATCAGCAATAGACATTTCAATAAAATCTCTTTATACTTATTTAGTGTGCAGTGAAAAATGACATTTTTCTCACTTCCGTTAATTTTTCTTTTGCATAATTTATTAGAATTATTACATTATTGACCAAAAGAAAATTTAAAAAGTCGTTCAAAAAAGTCATTTTTCACCAGAATCTATTTAATGTATAGGAAATTACAGGTTTTATAATTAATATATTGGGAGGTGCTTTCAGATGAACATAATAGAGGCGATTGAAAATAGAAGGAGTGTCAGGGCGTTTAAATCCGATCTGATTCCGGATGATATATTAAGAAAAATTATAAATGCTGCAACCATGAGCCCCTCCTATACCAATACCCAGCCATGGGAAGTGGCAGTGGTGAGGGGGACTGTTAAAGAGAAACTGAGCCATGACCTTTATGCATTAGCCTCCTTTGATACACCACCTAATCCTGACATACCTAAACCATTATCATGGCCAGAAAAACTGAATAAAAGGTCAAAGGAGCATGGGGAGAAGAGATTTAAGGTCATGGGCATTGAAAGGGATGACAAAGAAAAGAAGAAAGAGTTAAGACTCTTAAATTTCAGGTTTTATGATGCACCTGCCGTACTGTTTATCTTTATGGATAAAAACCTTGGAGAATGGTCTATAATGGATATAGGAATGTTTGCCCAGAGCCTGATGCTTGCTGCACTGGAATATGGGTTGGGGACATGCCCTCAGGCAGTGCTTACAGATTATCCTCACACAATAAAGAAACACCTCAACATCCCTGAAACGAAAAAAATACTTCTCGGGATATCCATAGGATACCCTGATAATGAGGCATTGATAAATACCTACAGGAGTACGAGGGTGGAAATGGATAAGTTTGTGAAGTGGTATGGCTGAAAATTCACCATTCACCATTATTCCTTCACAGGCAGGGTAAATCTTATATCAGCACCTCCAGAGGGTGATGCCTCTGCCCAGACCCTGCCATTATGATGTTCAACAATCTCTTTAACTATTGCAAGCCCTAAACCTGTTCCGCCCTTTGCTTTTATTGCAGGGTCATCTATCTGAAAAAATCTATCAAAGATTTTATCTCTCCACTCAGACGGTATCCCCCGTCCGGTATCAGCTACAGAGACCTCAACAAATCTTTTATTACCTGCCTCCGACGCAGAGATAACCTTTGCAGATATGGTAATATTACCACCTGAAGGTGTAAATTTGACTGCATTGGTTAAGAGGTGGTTAAGAAGCCAGTTCATTTTATCGCTGTCCCCCATAAGAATTGGAAGCCTTTCCGGTATATTTAAGACAATTGATATATTGTTTTTCTTTGCATGATAGCTGAACATGGCAACAAATTGTTTTACAGTTTCAGGCAGATTCAACGGTCCTCTTTTATACTCCATTTTGCCTGATGTAAGCCTCATCAGGTCAAGGTAGTCATTAATAAGCAATGTCATCCTGTTGCTCTCTTCTTTTATTATGTCAAGAAATTTTGTGTATGTTTCTGCAGGTTTATCCTTATATTTAAGTATGAGTTCTGAATATGCCTTAATTGATGTCAGCGGTGTCCTTAAATCGTGTGCTATGCGGTTAAGAAATTCCGTCTTTTTCATATCCATCTCTTTCAGGGATTTATTAACGGTCTTCAGTTCTTTTGTATATTCTGATATTTTCCTTTCATGCAACTTCCTTTCTGTTATGTCTTCCATCTGACAGATAAAACCTACTATTACATCTTCAATATTACGGATTGGATATGCTATCACATTCAGCTCCCTTTCTTTCCCATCCCCTGAAGTGATTTTCATTTCCGATTCAAATCTTTTGCCTGTCTTCATTGCTATCGTACCAATACAGTCTTCCTGTCCTTTTTCTATGTTTTTAAGTACCTCATGGCACTTTTTATCTATAAAATAGGAGGGGTCCTTACCATAAAGTCT
>Ga0209342_10006517_pt1 | contig 11835 bp, 9 predicted proteins | sample RifCSP16_2_FD_184023 | JGI IMG/M metagenome (GOLD analysis project Ga0209342, IMG submission 184023) | Soil microbial communities from Rifle, Colorado - Rifle CSP2_sed 16_2 (SPAdes) (version 2) | ecosystem: Environmental > Terrestrial > Deep subsurface > Rock core/Sediment | place: Rifle... | reverse complement strand
TGCGGCTCGGGGGGCTGCGGCTCGGGGGGCTGCGGCTCGGGGGGCTGCGGCTCGGGGGGCTGCGGCTCTTCAACGATCGGAGCGAGGCGGCCCTTGCGAACGTGCAACCTCGCTTCCATGAACCGCCGGCCATCGACGACGTCACCGGGCCTGTACGTGCGCCCGCCGGAGCGGAACGCGCGCAGGCATTGGTAGCGGTTCATGGAATGGCTACGCCACCGCGGAAGTGAAGAACGTGCCGAGGTCGGCGGCGATCAGCTTGTGGCTGTAGGCCATCTCACCCTCGACGATGTCGGAGGCGATGATGTCCCAGCGGTAGCGCTTGATGCGCGAGCCGTAGGCGCTGGCCCCGAGCAGCCCGTTCCAAGCGAAGCAGTAGCCGGCGCTGGGCTTCAGGATCGAGGGCGCGGGCTCGCGGTACACGAGCAGGGCCTTCTTCCCGAAGATGTAGTCGGTCGCATCGGCCGCCGCGAGCTCCGCGGACGAGTCCACGACTCCCTTGGCCACCACGACCTCTTCCACCCCGAGCAGCCCGGCCAGCAACTCCGCGGTCACCACGCCCTTCTGCGTGTACTTGATGCGGTCGATCACGTCCGGGTGGTTCTTGAGCGCGTTGAACACGTGAGGCCCTACGGCGAGCACGTTGGGCTCGTAGCCCGTCACGCCGCCAATCCTCGTGATCTCATCGGTGATGTCTTCGATCGGGGTCGAAGAGTCGTCGCTCCACTGCTTGAACTCGTTGGCCCCCGGGACGCCCGGGACGCCGGTGAGGTCCAGACCCCACTTGCCGGTGGTGAAGAAGGCGTCGCGCCAGTCCACGTCCCGCTTCATCAGCAGTTGCTGTGTCACCCACTCCGTCGCATCCCGGTCCATGTTGATCACGGCATCGGCGTTGGCGCGGATCTGGTCGTCGATCGCCTTCTTCACGGCGACCACGTCGCAGAAGTAGCTCTTGGTGTTGTCGATGCGCCACCCGCCACCAGCGGCTTCGGTGCCCGGAGCACGGAGCTTCGCCTCGACGCGCTGCCAGTCGCGCCGGTTGTACTCGATGTACCGATCGGACTGCTTCGCGACAGGCACGCGGGCGAACACGCGCTCGGCGACGAACCGCTCGGCCTTCTGCGTGTAGGCCACGGACAGGTTGGTCAACGGAGCGTTGACATGGACATCGGAGGAAGTCGGGAGAGGCATTGTGCGTCCCTTTCGTTGCTACGGTTCGAGGCCGTAGGAGCCGAGGAGGATCGAACCGATCTCGGTGTTGTTCGCGCTCTGGAGGATGCGACCGAGGCGGGGGTTCGTCGAGGCCGGAACCTTCCCTGCTCCAGCGGCCGCGCTGGAGACGAAGTTTCCCTTCGTCAGCGTCCCGGCGCTCTTGAGCTTGGTCACACCGGTCGTCATGACGAGCGCGGGCTGGCCGACGTCCGGGTCGTTCTGCAGCACGCCGTCGGCGTACTCGGCGTTGCCGGATACGTCCCAGCCAGTCGAGGTCATCTTGACGAAACAGAACTGCTTGCCGGTCAGGTCAGCCGCTGCGACTTCCGTGCCGACGCTGAAACCAGGAATCTCGTATGCCATGGTCGTTCCTCAGCCTCTCTCGGAGAGGTACTCGGAGTAGAGGCGCTTGCCTTCGGGCGAGTCCAGAACGAACGCGAACGCGCCTTCCTTCGTGACCTTGCCGCCCGACTTGTCGGCCATCTCCTTGGCCAGCGTTTCGAGCCTGGCCATGGGGCCGGCTCCGCCGCCGCTTCCGCCGCCGGTGCCGAGTTCGTCGAACGCCTTGCTCGCCTTGAGCAGCGTGTCGGCCTTGGCCAGCGTCGCGAGCACCTGGGCTGCGAGCGCCGGATCGCGGTCATCGATCGACTTGAGCAGCTTGGCCATCTCAGCGTGGGTGCCCACCGCAACGAGCTGGCCCGTCTTCTCGGCCCACTCGCGGCTGCGGCGCGCTTCGCGTTCCTCCTTGACCACGGCCTCGGCGTCGGCCAGGCGCCTACGATTCGCGGCCAGCTCCTTGGCCAGGGCTTGCACGCCCGGACGCTGCGCCTCGGGCAGCGCGTTGATCGCTACCTCGTTGGGCGTGCCGTCTTCCTTGAGCAGGTCGGTGGGCAGCGGATTCGAGGGCTTCGCCTCGGCGCTCTTCGTCTCTGGCGCCGGGTAGCCGTACCCGACGAGGCCAGCGAGTTGGCGCTTCAGGTCTTCGGGCACCGCGTCGCCTGCGGCCGAGAGCAGCTTGAGGGCGGCGCGCACCGCGTCCTTGGCGGCGTCATCCATGGTCGCCTTGGCCAGTTGTTCTTCGAGCTGCTTGGCCACGGCCTCCGGCAACTTGCATTCCTCGTTGATCTCGACGAGGGCCTTCTTGACTTCATCTACCCCAAGCGCGCCCATGGTTTCTCCTTTCGCCAACGCCAGCCGTTTCCCGTTTTTGCCGCGAGCCACCAGACTCACTTCGGTGGTCTCGATTTCGGCCAACCGCGTGGTCACGTTGCGAACGCTAGCCGAGCGATTCATGGCGTGTCAAGCCCCAGGGAAAAAATAGTAGCGCCGCGAAACTGTAGCCTCACGCTACCACTTCGACGATCGCCTTCACGAGGGTCATCGGGTCGAAGGACTCGGCGATCGGCGTCCGCATTCCGGTGCCGCCGACCGAGTAGGCGTCAAGTTCGCCTCGCTGGTACATCGCCCACTCGGGGTCGGGCAGCCGAATACCGAGTACCCATGCGCCCGAGTGCACCTGCGTGTCTTTGCCCAGCGGCATGCGGTAAATGCGGTGGGGTTGGCCGTCGATTGCTGCCTGCCGATCCTCGACCGTCGGGTACGGCACGAGCCACGACTCGACGGGAACCGCGCCATCGACTCGCCTGGAGTGCCGGAAGCCGATCACTCGCGAGCCGGAAAGCCAGTCATGCGCCGTCTTCTCGACCTCGGCCGGTGGCGCCCAATCCCGATCAGCGTCGATCTGGTATGGGTCGAGCACTACGCCCACAACGACGTGGAGCTTCGAGTCCGCCTTGGCCACCCGCACCATCGCCCGCTTCGCAGGCATCCCGGATGCCGCATCGTACAGCGTCGGCCGTTCGCCGGGCTTGGCCCACACGAGCCATCGCTGGCGCTTCTTCCGCAGTTCGGCCAGCACGTCTTCGAGCTTGCGGCTTTCGGCCATCGGCGTCTGGTCTTTCGGGCGGTCGATGATCCAGACGCGCCCTCCGCCGATCGGCGCGAACTCCAGCAGGAATCGGCCCTTCAGCTTATCGCCATCGAGGAAGATCTCCATCATGTGCTCGCGCCAGACGCCGACCCTGTAGGTGCCGCGATCCTCGAGGAAGAACTTGCTCCAGCGCTCGCTTGTGGCGCCTACGCCGCCAGGCTCGACTATCAGCGGCTCGCTGGCCCCCACGTCGAGCCACGCTTTCGGCTGCGGCAGCTTGAAGGCACCCTGGAGATTGTCGTCCTGCGGCAGCACGGCCAGGCGATCGCCGCCCGCCTTACGGTTCGCTTCCGTTGTCCCGAGGAACACCGAGAAGCCCCACAGCGCTTCGTCGCCCTCGAAGCGCAAGTCGCCATGCAAGCTGTGGTCGGTGTTCAGCAGGTCCTTCTCGCCGAGCTTCGTCTCGACTTCGCCGAGTCCGCGCCAGTGGTGGTGATACGTGAACCGTCCGTGTCCACTCGACGGAAACGCCTCTTGCCAGCGTTCGCGCCACTGGCTTGCAGCGGCCGATGATCGTGTTCCACCCTCTTCGCCGGGGGCCTGCTTCTGGAGCACGCCGCCGCGCCGCGCGATGTCGATGGCCTGCTGCGAGGTGTACGGCTCGTGCCTTGTTTCGTCGCGGTCCTGCACCCGAGCGCCGAGCCAGGTCAGCGTCTTCGCCTCTTCGTCGGGGGTGATCTCCAGCACCTCGGCCGTGATCACGTCGCCGTCATCGGCGTCCACGGCGGTGTTGAAACTCTCACCAAGGTCCACGTACCGCTTGCCGCCGATCTCGCGCACGTTGCTCCAGCCGTCGCCCTCGCTCAGCAGCAGGCCGCCGCGGTAATTCCACGCCCCCGTCGCGGTGCGCTTGCGCCCGAGCACGATTGCCTTGATCTCGACCACCCGCTTGAGCTTGGCCCACTCGTCCGTGGCCCCCGAGCGCGTCTCATAGGCGCCAGTCGCGCCCTTGGCCATCAGTCCCTCGCTGCGGTCGAAGCGGAAAGCCCAGAACGCTGCGCGGTCCAGATCGTCCTGGGATCGTACCCACCGAAGCGGCGACAGGCCGATGCCCTTGTTGCGCGCGATGAAAGCCTCCAGCCGCTTCCGCCGTTCGAGGAACGGCTTGCCGGTCAGGTCTTCACCGTCGAACGGCAGGTCGAAAGCGGTCAGCACCACGCGCTCGTCTGGCTCCAACTTCGGGCGATCGCCCGTCAGCCTCTGGAGATCCGGGCGCGGTACACGCTTGCCGTTGCGCTCGATCCCGACATCGAGGTCAAGCACGACCGGCCCGTCGATCGCGGACAGTGCATCGAGTCCAGGGATGGACTTCATTCGGTCGCGGTCACGGCTGCCCTCGAACCACAAGCGCCGGCCCGAACTATCGGCCTCGAAGATCGCCCGGAAGCCGTTGTGCTTCGGCTCGATGGCGATCGGCACGCGGTCCTTGGCCCAGGCCCACAGCTCCGCGGTCGAGAAGCCCTCGGTGTAGCCGGCCATCGCGGGCTTGGGTGGCGTGAATGCCTGGCCTGGCCGAAGCTCTTTGTCGATCGTCACCGGCTTCCGCAGCACCACGCGGACGTTGGCTCGCGGCCCATCGCTCGAATCCTCGATCGACACGATGTCGAAGCGCGGCCGGCCTTCCAGGAGCTTGGGGTCGGACCAGAAGGTGAAGCTCGATCGGTTCCAGAAGCTCTTGTGATCAGGATGCGCGAAGGCCCCTTCGCCTGCGGTGCTCGGGACCTCGATGTCGGCTGTTCCGCTCGGGGCGAGCACGCGGTGGATCTCCCGCATGATGGCGTCGGTAGACGCGAGATGTTCTAGCACGTGGTGAGCGCGCAACTCGCTCACGCTGTCGGACGGCAGCGGAATGCCGCGCTCCAGGTCGCATTCGCAGTCCACGCCTGGGCCGGGCTGCTTGTCGATGCCGTACCAGCCTTCTGGCTTCGCGGAGCCGCAGCCTAGATCCACCCTGAGCTGCGCCTCCTTCACCACGCGCGCCTCAATGGCGTCCTTCAAGCGCAGCACGAGGTCATAGAGCGGCACGTAGTCTCCGTGCGGCCCTTGCGGGTTGTCGATGAAATGCAGGTCCCCGCGCTTCGTCGGGTCGAGTGCGTTGCGCAGTTGCAACCACACGCCCTCGGCGCCGACGCGAAACGAATCGCCGTCCCGACTCGCGCGGAACAGCACGTCGAGGTCTGCCGGGTTCGGCGCGCCCTTCGCAGCCGAGCCGACCACGGACACGAAGTCGGGGACGATCACGATCTCGCGCGGAGCTTCTGTCAGCCGGCGCGGCGTGTCGCCCGACTTCCGCAGCCCGCGCAGCCGCTCGATCTCTTCCGCCAACTCGCCACCCTCACCTCGCCCAAATCCACGTCGGTCCATTTCGTCGGCCGCCCAGACCGCGGCGTTCACCACGTCCTCGACGGCAGCTTTGCGCTTGCGCGCGTTGGCAAACCACTGGTGCAGTCGAAGCCATACTGCGCGCAGATCATCGTCCGTCGCGCGCCGTAGAGCGGCCGGCCGGATCTCGGTGAGCGCCAGTTTCTCGACGACGCTCGGTTCATCCGCATTTCCGAGCAACGACTCCAAGAACCCGCAGGCACCCCTGGTCACGCCGCACTCCTTCGCTTTGCCTGGGGCGCCACGTCCGCCGTGACAACGCACCTGCACATGATGTGGACGCTGGACCCGGGCTCCATGACCTCGCGGCCGTCACCCGTCTCGAAAGGTTCGTCCAGCCTGCGCTCCTGGCCGTTCATCGGCGCGCAGATGGGGCACACGCGCTCGTCTTCGGCTGTGAGCCAGGTCCGGATCATCTCATCGAGGTCGAGCGCGCCCTCTTCGACCATCGTGTCCCAGGCCGCCTGCCGCCCGGCGCTGACGGCGGTGTGCACTTCGTTCCGCGCGATAATCTCTGCCCGCTCGCGCAGCTTGCGGTCGATCAACTTCGACGTGAGCTCAACCGCCCTCCCCGGCTGCACGCCTCGGGCCGAGAGTCCGGCGCGATACTGCGCCACCGCCCGCGCGCGTCTGGCGTCGAGTCCGATCATGCTGCGGATCTCCTTCGCCGCCTCCTCTGGCCGCAGTCCACGTTGGAACGCCGAGACGATGGACTCGCGGATACCCTCCTTCGTGCTGTCCAAGACCTGCACGACGTGCCGTGCCGCCCGCTCGCGGAGAAACCGCTCCGCGCGTTCGCCGACCTTGCCGTAGAGCGCGAGATCACCGCCAAGTTCCCGCAGCACCTTGCGGCCCATTTTCTCGTAGCCCAAGCGTCGCGCCTCTTCGACCAGCCGCTTCGTCTGTTCGTCGAACGCCTCGATGTCGAAGCGCCGCACCGCGCCATCAATGCCGTGGGTAGCAACGAGGGCGAGGATCTGAGCCGCCTTGTTGTCGTTGACGATCTCGGTGAACCCGCGGCGAAGATCGGGGACCAGGCTGTCGGCTAAGCGATCAACGGCCCGCCGCACCTCGCGCTCTTCGCGCGATACGGCCTTGCGGATCTCGACGCGGGCCGCGCGCAACATCATGCGCCTCGGCTCTTCTCGGGCAGGTCGCCGGCGCGGCGCAGCGCGCTCTCAAGCGCGTCGTCGGGGAACAAGTCCATGCCGGCGCCCGCCAGGGAAGCCACGTAAGCCCCAAGCTCCTGGAGGTTCGGCGTCTCGATGTCGCCGGTCACGAACTTGGGCTGCGGGCCAGGCAACGTTGGATTGAGCGCGAAGAGCCTGGGAATTGCGTACTGGTTCATCGTGTCGCGGATCACGCCCACGAATGAACCTAGAGCCGTTGCGAAGAGGTGGGTTTTGTCGCTCGACAGGGCGAACGATCCAACCTTTTCGTGGCCGAGCAAGATGAAGTCGGCCAGGACCGTCATGGCGATCAAGCGGTTGTAGCGGTCGATCACCTTCGACGTGTCGAACTGCTTACTGGTCCCTCCGCGGCCAAGCAACTCGATGTCGTAGAGCCGCTCGCCATGTTCGTCGCGCGCCTCGGGAAACACGACTGCCGCCTGTTCGTCGTTGCGCAAATTGCGGCCGAGCCTCTTGAAGGCATCGAGGGTGCGCTTCTGCTCTGCCGACGCAGACTCGGACAGCATCTCGGCCGGCACTCGGATCAGAGGGATGCCGGCCAAGTCGCGCTCGATGCCGATGGCCTCGACCTTCTCGATGCGCTTCTTCAGGTACCACGATCGGTACGCTGACCTCAGTGTGCTGCGCCCCTCGGGGTTGTCGCGCGTTTTCGTCGTGCGGAACAGCAGCGCCTTCTCGATCGGGATCGTGCGCACGCTGCCGAACGGTGGGTATTGGACCATCGCGCGAACGCCGCCGGCGTCGTCGAGGTCCCAGCGGTCGAGCGTGTCCTGCGAGCGCCCAGGAATCTTGCGCCAGCCGACAAGTCCATCGACGTGGCGAGAGCGGAACCGCGGATCGGACTGGTCTCCAGCGCGGATCTTGTACACCAACTCGTGGTAGCTCCAGCCGTAGACGAGCATCGTGAGCGCCTCGGCTATGAGGTCGCCGAAGCTGTGGCTCATGTCGGCCATGCATGTCTCGATGAACTCGGCGTTACGCTGCGCCTCGGGGCTGTCGTCTCCAGCCTGCACGGACCATGACACGCTGCGGACCAGGTGCTCGATCGCGAAGAGCATCCCGCCGATGACGGGGTCGTTGTCGGCCATCTCGCGGTAGATTTTCCGGCCGCGAAGCCCCTGGAGCGCTGGCAGGAATTCGTCGAGGATGTACCCGCCCGAGCGTTGTAGGCCGCTGTCGCCAAGCTCTACGAGGGCCAAGCCCTTCGTGTCGATGTCGGTGCCCATGTATTGCCTCAGTCGATGGCGAGGCTACCACCCTCCAGGCCGAGTGTCAGTGCCCGGGGCTGTAGCTGCGTTAGGATGGCCGGCTTGGCGCCGAGCATCAACTCGGTGAACGCCCACACGTAAGCGTCTGCGCGGTCGGGCGAGCCCTCGCCTTCGTAGCCGCGCGTGGACATGGCGCCGAGCTGTGCTTCGAGCGCGCGGTGGAGCCCTACGTGCTTGATGCGGCCCTGCTCATGGAGGGCAGCGACGGGCTCGGCGCGGGCGATCTTCCCGCGGCTCGCTCGAACGGCGCGGTACGAGACCTGCCTGTCGATCGTGCGGATCACGCTCTCCACCAGGTCGCCGCCGTTGTTCACCTCGGCCACGACCCGATCGGCGTTGAACTCGTGATACGCCTCTACAACTCGGCGCCCCCAACCGTCCGGGCTCAGGCGGCAGCTACGGTCATCGAGGAGGTAGCCGAGGCCGTCGACGCCCAAGCCCGCAACGACGATTCCCGTCCAGTCAGATCGTTGACTTGACGTGACGGCCGGGTCCACTGCCACCACGACGCGCTGGAGGTCGGGCGCCTCAGCCACTCGGTGCTCCGCGATCCGGTCCATCACCCAGAGCGCGCCAAGCACATCGTCGAGAATCCGCGCATGAAGCTCCTGCTCGCCGAGCCGCGTGCCTTCGTATTGAGAAAGGATCTCATCGAGGAACCGTTGCGGAAGGTTCGCTGAATTGTCATAGGTCGAGGCGGTCGTGACTCGCACGTCCTCGCTCTCCTCGGCGCGACGCACCATGCGCTTGATTACACCGAGCGGCCGCGGTGTCGTCGTCACCACGGTCTGTGGCCTGGAGCCCGCGCGCAGTCCGAGGGCGAGCATGTCCCAGGCGTCCTGGCAGTGCTGCCAGGCGGCGAGCTCGTCGGCCCAAGCGAAGTGGTGCTGCGGCCCGCGGAGCCGATCTGGCACATCGGCGGAGAACAGCGTGGCTGTCGTTCCGTTCCGCCAGCGCACGCGGCGAGTGCTCGGCCTGTAGTGGGGTTTCTCTTCGTCGGGTGACACCGCGATGATTCCGCTCATGCCTTCGACCATCGTGTCCCGCGCGTCGGCGGCCGTCGGAGCAACAAGCGCGATGCGGCAGCCAGGATTTTCGCGCGCGACCGATCTTATCCACTCCGCGCCGGCCATCGTCTTGCCTGCGCCGCGCCCTCCGAGGAAGAGCCACGTGGACCAACCACCACGCGGCGGAAGCTGGCTTGGACGAGCAATTGCCTCCCAACACCACCGCAACCCGTCGGTTCCATCTTGGCCCAGGATGCGCGCAACCTTCTCGGCGCCCACCCGCTTTACGGCGCGGGCGAGAAGCGATGTATCAACGACGGCTTGCGAGCCCGACGACGCTGGCGCTGATGGCCCTCTGTTTCGGGACGACATCGGTATCCTCGCCGGCGAGCCGCCGGAGCATTTCGAGCGTGGCCTTGGCCGTCGATTCAGATGAGCTCCCGGAAACGAGCCCGACATCGACCTGGGCGGAGTCGCGGAACTCATGGACCATACACCGGAGCCAGAATGCCGATGCGCGCCAGTCGCCCTTGACGCGGCCCGCGGCGGCTCCGGTGATCGTTGCGACGTGGTTTCGGATCGCAAGGGCTTGAGCGCGGGCGATCGGCCCGAAGTACGTGGTGTACGGTCCGCCCTCTTCGCCCTCGTCTCGGTAGCGCAGCGCCCAGCGGGCGAAGATCGACTCGCTGATCCCCTCGGCCTGGAGCGCTACTCGGATCGGCACCCCGATGCTCACCGACTGCACGATGCGCGCGGTTGCTTCGGAGTCCGGGAACGCAATGAGCACGCCGCCTCGTCCGCCGTTCTCGACGAGCACACGGTTACGGCCAGCCCAGCGCGCGCGGGTCTTGCGCTTTTCCCTCGATTCCTTCGCTGGCGTCGATCCACGTCTAGGCATTTGTAATAGCGTCGCGCTGCTATCGTTTCGCAGTCGTTGGAAACCTGTCAAGTGGTTCTCTGACGATTGTTCAATAACGGCGTGTTTTCGCCAGCTTGCAACTTTTTTCCCCAGGGGCTTGACAAGGTTTTCGGGATGGGGCAGGGTCGCGGGCGTGACATCGAGCACCGAATTACCGAGTAGCCGAGCGCCCGTTCCCCCGCGGTGTCACAGCCTCGCCTCCGGGCGGCTGGGGGAACGTGGCGCCGGCTCTTGGGGTAGCCATGACCTGGATTCGCATTGACGACCGCTACAGCGAGCATCCAAAAATCGCGGCAGTCGGACCACTCGGGATTGCTCTCTGGTTAGCTGGCCTCGCTTACTGCAATCGGCATCTGACGGACGGCCGGATCCCGTGGACTGTGGCCAGATCGCTGGTCGTTTGGCAGTTCGTCTGCCCAGAGGGCCGGATCGAGACCATCGGCAGGACCTCCGGCCATGATGGCAACGACATCGACAACGAGTACGTGATCGGGCTGTTGTTGAGGGCCGGCTTGTGGGAGGAGGTTCTGGGCGCCTACCTGGTGCACGACTACGATCAATACCAACCATCAAGAATCGTGGTTGAGGAGCGACGCGAGGCAACTCGCTCCAGGGTCGCGGCATTTCGAGGTAGGAGATGTAACAGCGTTACGCTACCAGTTACGCACGCCGTTACCAACGGCGTTGTAACACCCACTCCCAATTCCCAATTCCCAATTCCCAACTCCCAACTCCCGGATCTCCCCCCTGAGCCCCCCCAGGGGGGCCTCGCACCTGATCCAGCGAAAGCGAAGCAACGGTCAAGGCACTCTCAGCAATCAGCCGAGTTCACCGCCCGGGCTGCCGAGGTAGCCCGGCTCGTTGCAGCAGCAACCGGCAGGGCGTGGCGGACTCCGCATGCTGCCACCCGCGCCAGGCTCGCCGCTGGCGCAACCGTGGAACAGCTCGTGCTGGTAGCCGAGCATCGGCAGGCTCTCTGGGGCTCAGACCCGGCGATGCGGGCCTACGTGCGCCCCGAGACCGTCCACGCGGCCGGGCACTGGGACTCGTACCTGGAGGCCGCGGAAGCGTGGGCTGCGGCCGGGCGGCCACCGCCGGCGACCGAACGCGCCGGCAACGGGTCTGCGTCGCGCCCGGCCGAAGACGACACCTGGACCGCGGCCCTTGCGCAATGCGAGGCGAGGGCGAAGGCCGGCGCCGACGGCATCGTGCCGGGCAGGTCGTTCCGCTGGGAGGGTGCGCCGCGCGAGATCGCGGGCATCGAGGCCGCGGTTGGCGCGCTCGGAGGCTGGGGCTCGTACTGCGCCGCGATCCGCGACGGGTCGTTTCGGGCAACGTTCCGCGACGCCTACCGCGCGGGCCATCGCGCCTGGAAGGAAACAGCGTGCACGACAACGACGTGAAGATTCCGCCCCACGATGAGGCCACCGAGACCGCAATTCTCGGGGCCGCCATCATCATGCCCGCCATCGCGCACCGGATGCTCGCAGGGACCGCCGAACACGATTTCTACTCGCTCGGCAACCGGCTCATCTACCGAGCGATCGGGCGCGATATGGCAGAGAGCGCCGGCGAGTCGGACGCGGTGTCTATCGCCGCGGCGTTCGTCGATGTCGGGGTGGCTCCGAACCATGGCGACGCCATGATCCTCGCCGATACGCTCATGCGCGCTGGCAGCAACGCGGTCTTCATCGACCGCCACTTGGCGCGGCTCAAAGAACTCCGAGCCGCCCGCAATGTGATCGAGATGGGCAACGACCTGGCGGAGCGCGGCTACGACGGGGCGAGAGGGGTGCGCGAAACAATCGAGCATGGCGCCTCGGCGCTGGCGACGATCGCGGCGTCCATGGCGCCCGGCGGCGCGCTG
>Ga0209342_10006515_pt1 | contig 11837 bp, 13 predicted proteins | sample RifCSP16_2_FD_184023 | JGI IMG/M metagenome (GOLD analysis project Ga0209342, IMG submission 184023) | Soil microbial communities from Rifle, Colorado - Rifle CSP2_sed 16_2 (SPAdes) (version 2) | ecosystem: Environmental > Terrestrial > Deep subsurface > Rock core/Sediment | place: Rifle... | reverse complement strand
ATCATCGAAGATGCCCACGACGGCGGCGCCGGCGATCACCGCCGGCGTGCCGTGCTCGGTCGGCCTGAAGAAGGCGCTGAGGTCCTCGGCGAGGGGCATCGCTACCTGCCCTTGCCCTTGCCCTTGCCCTTGCCCTTGGTGGGCGCGTCCTCGGCCGGCGGCTCCTCGCCCACGGGGGCAGTCGCGGGCGCGACCTCGGCCGGCTCGAGCACAGGGATCGGCACCACCTTGCCCATCAGGTGCAGCACCTTGTAGTCGGCCAGGCTGATGTAGGCCTCCGTGCCTTCCGCCAGCGTGACGCCCGAGGCGATCGTGGAGCGGAGCACCTTCACGTGCACCGTGTTCTCCGGCTTCATGGAGTCCCCCTTCTCTCGGCGGCCGCTGCGGATGAGCGCCCGCGCTGATTCGGTCGATAGGGCCATGGCGACGTGAGCGGCTCCGCGGGCGCCCGGAGGCGCCCGCGGTTCCTCTCCCCCCTACGCGGCGGGAAGCACGCCGCTCTTGTGGCGGATCGCGACGACCTGGTTGATCATGCCGTTGGTATGCGTGCCGGTCAGGTTCACGATCGGCCGCACGTAGCGCTTGCTGCCGATGTAGGTGGCCGCGTACGAGAGGCTGGCCTCGCCGTTCGCGTCCACCTTGCAGATGGTGCCGGTCGTCGCGCCGTCGACGGCCGTGGACAAATCGGCGTCGGCGACATCGGTGAACGTGCTGTTGTCGACGCTCTCCTCGAGCTCGACGGTGACGTAGACCGAGCCGCTGAGCGTGTCGCCCGGCGCGCCGAAGCTCGCGATGAAGGTGCAGCGGTTGTAGCCCAGCATGTCGACGGCCGTGCCCGTGCGGTCGGTGCTCGCCGTGGAGAGCAGCGGCACGAGCGGCGTGGTGATCGTGACGTTGCTGAGCAGGTCGCGGATGGCTCCCATGTCAGTGTCCTTTCTGGCCCGAGGCCCTGAGGGGCGGGCAGGGCCGGGATGTTCCCGGCCCTGTTGCCGCGACCGTTACGTGGTGATGCAGTCCTTCTTCGCCGAGAACGACTGCTGCCGGCGCAGCGCGATGTCGATGTCCTGCAGACCGATCACGCGCATACCGCCGGACTTCGAGAGCACACTGAGGTCGACGGTGAGATCCAGGACGCCCCAGCTCGCGATGACCAAGTCGGCCCAGTTGCCGAAGAGCAGCGCGCTGAGGCTCGTGCCAGACCCGTAGGCGAGATTGCTCGGGACGTTGTTGCTGATGCCGGTGCGGATCGCGCCCATGAGCTTGCCGAAGCCCTCGGCGTCGAAGCCGTCCATGATGTAGGTCGCCTGACCGGCCTCCTTGGGCGTGGTCATCAGCTTCGCGGCGACGAGCACGTTCGTCAGGAAGCCGAGGGTGCCGACGTCGGCGTTGTCCACCGCGACCTCGCGCCAGCACGCGATGACATCCGCCCAGGTGGGCGCCGTGCCGTTGCCGCCGGCGCCGATCACGGAGCCGATGCCGGTGACTTGGAGGATGCCGACGGGCTGCCCGTCCACGCCCGAGCCGTTGATCGCGACGCGGTCGGCCTCTTGGCCGAGGGACTTGGCGATGGCGCCACGCACCCAGGCCTCCGCGTCGAGCGAGACCTGCTTCATGAAGCGCCGGGTCAGGTCGGTGTAGGCCCCCACGGTGTGAGGCACCAGCGCCAGCTGGCCGAGCGCGGGTTGCGACTCGCTCGGCTCGCCGCCTTCGTTGAGCCAGTAGGCTGTGTTCGCGCCAGTCTCCTTGGGGATCGCGACATCGCCGACGAGACCGCCGAGCGCGGTGGCGCCCATGCGCAAGACCAGGCTCTTGGCGCGGAGCAGATCGATCATGCCGAGCATGGTCGTATCGACCAGGTAGCCGCCGGCGGTGTCCAGGCCGACCTGCAAATCGCGCTGCGCGAGCTGGCGCATGGGAGCCCGCATCACCTCGATGGGCACGAACATGCCCTGCGGCGAGAGCCCGTACCGCTTCGCGATCGCGGTGCTGGCCTCGAACTCGAGGCCGGCCGCATCGATGTCGGCGCGCCGGAAGTCCGCGACGCCCTTCGCGGCGGCCAGGGCCCTGATCGCCCGCATCAGGGAGTAGCTCTTGACCTCGTGATCGGAGAGGCCGATCGGCCCCGCTTCCTGACGCACGGGCGGCTTCGAGGCGACGACGTCGAGGAGCTGGGCGCGGAAGGCCTCGAGCTCCATGCCGTCGTTGACGGCCTTCTCGGCGAGCTCGGCCTGGCCCAGGGCGCCGCCGAGCTTGCGGATGTTCTTGGCCCGCTCCCGCTCGGCCTGGATCGCAGCGCCCGTGAGGGCGCTCGTGTCCTGCTCGGGCGCAGCGGTGCCGGGGATGGCGGCAACGGACATTGGAATTACCTCCTGCTTGGTGACCACCGCCGGCGCGGTGCCGGTCGGCATGTTGCGGCCCACCCCGACCGTGGGGTCGGCGGGGACCGAGACGAGCGAGACCTCCAACGGCTCCCAGTCGGTGACGCGGTAGACGTCGACCTCGAAGTCGCCAACCGTCTTGGTCTCGATGAGCTTCATGGCGTGGATCAGGTAGCCGACCGAGGTGGACCGCCGGATGCGATCCTCCACGTCGGTCATCACCTCTTCGCCCTTGGCGCTCTTGCTGAAGCGGACGAGGCTCCGACCCATCTTCGCGCCGGTGTCGATCCACGCCTTCTCGATGACGCCAACGTGATCGTCAACCCAGTGATTGAGCAGCAGCGCGCCGCCGGCATTCAGACGCTCGAGGCGCACCTCGGCCTTCTTGTGGCCGAGGATCTCCTCGCCCCACCACCGCGAGTAGGGCAGCTCGGAGCTGAAGCTCAGATCGACCGTGCGGCTCTCGCGATCCAGGGTGGTGGCGCGGACCTGCGCAGTTTGGTTGAAGGCGTTCGTGCCGAACGTGCGCTGCAGGTCTTCGCCGGTGATCGACTTCAGCTCGCGGAGCTGGGCGCGACAAGCGGCGATCGTCGCTTCGTCGCCGGCGTCGAGCGCCTGGATCAAGGCGGCGCGGCGGTCGCGCTCCTCAGCAGGCAGCCCCCGCAGAGCCTCTGGGGAGAGCCCGAAGCGCTCGGGCGTGAGGGGTTGGTCCGTTAGGCGCATCGCTCTGACCTCCAGGTCGATCGTGCTCTTGCCGGGGCCGCCACCACCCGCCGGTGGCTCGACATCGTCCGCGGGGATGTCTTCAGCCTCGGGCGGCTTCGGGTCGTCGTCGGTCTCGCCGCCGCTCGGGCTATCCCCATCGCCGTCGCCGGCAGTGCCGGCACCCGCCTCGCCATCGCCGGCATCGATTTTGCCGAGCAGGGTTTCCGCGGCTTGCTGCACGCTGGGGTCGTCGGCGGCCAGGGCGACGATGGTTTCTAGGGCGCTCTTCCAGACCTGAAAGGCGTCGCCGTCGAGCAGGCCGACGGGGTAGCGCCAGCGCGTGGGCTCGTCGGCGGGCAGGTTGGTTTCCATGCCCAGGTAGTAACGGCCCGGCTCATCAGCGAGCAGCGCCTCGAGCTCGAGCGCAGCCGGGGCCCAGGGCGCCTCGAGCTCGACGTCGCCCGCGGCGATGTAGGCGCCGGCCACCATCTGGCAGCGGGTGTTCAGCCTCACGCTCACTGCCCCTCCTTCCCTTCGGAAAGGAGGACCTGCTCGGCGCCGAGCTTAGGCTCAGGCGGCTGAACACCCAGCGCGGCCATCGTGTCGAGCTCCTGGCGGCGCTCGGCCCAGACCTCTTCGGGGTCGCGGCCGCGGGCGCGGATGATCTCGCTGACCGTGGTGACGCCGAGCGCGATCGCTTCCTTGCTGGCCACGATGTCCTTGACGGGGTCAACCCAATCCCAGCCGCGGCCCTGCCAGCGCGCCTGGCGGTAGCGGGGGATCTCGTCGATGAGCTGGGCCAGGATGAGCCCCGGCACCTGGAGCTTGCCGCTGGCGATTGACCAAAGCAGCCAGTTGTTGAAGACGCGCTGGCACAAGACGATGGCGAGCCAGCCCTGGAGCAGGCGCCAGAGGTCGCGATCGTCGATGACGCCCTGGCGGATCGACGAGTAGTTGACGCCCTCCAGGTCGCTGGCCAGCGAGTTGTAGCTGGTCTCAAGGGCCGAGGCGATGCGCTGGTTCATTGCCTTCGTGAAGGGCCCGAACTCACCGCTGGGGTACGACGGGTCGAAAGAGGACAGCTTCTCGCCCGGATCGAGATACTTAACCGTCGCGGCTTCGGTAGTCTCGATCGGCGAGCCGTCAGCATCCCTCTCCACCGCGCTGAGATCCGCGCCTTCGGCCGTCTCGATAAAGGCCATCGTGTTGGCGCGGGCGCGGGCGTTGACGACCGTGCCCTCTTCATAAGCGCCGAGTTGCTGCAGGATCGGGAGCGCGGCCGCGGTCCACGGCATGCCGCGGAGCTGCTCGACATCTTCGCGTAGGAAGAGGTGGATCATCTGCTCGGCGGGGACGCGGCGGCGATAGCTCCCGTAGGCGGAAGCGTACTCGCCTGCGCTGCGCTCGAGCAGGTAATAGGCTCGGCGACGCCCCTGAAGATCGAGCTCGATGCCCATGCGGATCGAGCCGTCAGGGAGTGATGCGTTGAGGCTGAGGTCGAGCCGCTCCGGATCGTGCGGCCGTAGGCTGTAAGCCCAGGGCCCGCCGCTGGCGCCAGTCGTCTCCTCGATGAGCAGCTCACCGTCACGAGCGATCTGCCGTAGCCCCAGGCGCTGCATTGTCGTCCAGTCCAGCTCGCGGGTGAGGTGGCAGTTGTCGGCCGCTCCCCACTCGCGCCAGGCCCGCTCGATGCTGTCGGCGGCGAGCTTGTCGATCTTCCCGTCCTGGTCCTTGGGCTGAGACTGCAGCTGGATGCCGTCGGCACCGATCACGTTACTGACGAGCAGGCCGAGGTAGCGCTTGATCAGCGGGTTGTTGCGGGCGGCTTCGCGGCTGCGGGCCCGCGTGACGCGCTGGCTCTGCTGCACGTGGACATCGAAGGCCATGGGCGTTCTGGCGAAGGAGTCCGTCAGACGGTTGATGTCCCCGGCCGCGTAGCTGCGCCGGCCGCCCGCGGGAAGCCGGCGCCGGCCAGCGGCCGCGCTTTCACGCGGGGCACTGACCGGCTCCGGGGCGGCGGGCACTGGGGGCGTGGCGGGAAAGCGGGCGCCTTCGAAGCGATCGGTAAGGGCCATCAGCTCACCCCTCCGAAGCGGAGCTTCTTGATGCGGCTGGAGGGCTTGCCGGCGGCGACGCGCTGGCGATCGAGCTCGCGCTGCCAGAGCGTGGCGTAGCGATCGCGCCAGCGGATCAGCTCGTCGGGGCTCAGGTTCTGCAGGCTGCGGCCGGCGATGGAGTAGCTGAGCTGGTCCTTGCTCGCCTTGCCGAGGATCGTGGCCTCGAGGGCATCGAGCGTCTGCTTGACGGTGGGCCGGGTCTCGAGGCCCGCGCTGTAGGCCGACAGGTGCAGGCCGGCCTCGATCTCGACGTAGCCCTCGTAGACCGTGTAGCGGGCGCCCGCGAGCTCGACGTAGCCCTGCAGCGTGTAGGAGCCGGGCACCCAGTCGTCGGTCGTCGTGGCCGCGACGGCGACCAGGTGCGAGCCGTCGCCGTTGTTGGTGGCCGTGATGAGCTGCTGGCCGCCGGCGCCGGTGAGCGCGTACTTCAGGACCCAGCCGTCGGCCGGTAGATAGTCCGCCAGCGCCCGCGTCCAGGTGGCGTTGTCGCCGGCGCGCAGTCGCTCGGGTTCGCTGGTCGGAATCGGGTGGGCCACGGCTTGCCTCCGGACCCAAGGATCGCCGTGAATCCGATTCACAGTCGCGGCTAGTTTTCGACCACCCCCCCTTCTGCCCCCCGTCTGCCCCCCGTCTGCCCCCCGTCTGGTCCGCACTTATTACAAAACCGTCACGGCGAAAGCGGGCCGCGGGGCGGATTCAAGTCATCATGCGAGGGTTTGTCAGGGGATCGGCGGGGTCCGCCGGGGCCTCAGCGGCGCCAGTCGGTGGCCCAGTTGCGGCGGCGACGACGGGCCGGCCGGGGCTCCGGCTCCCCCTCGGGGCCTGGCTTCGACCTGAGGCGCCGAGCCGCGGCGCGCAGGGCCGCCTGGCCGAGCAGCGTGATCGCCGCGGTCGAGTAGACGCGGCAGTCGAGCGCCTCGTTCCGAGGCCGCTTCTTCACCCAGGCGAGGTAGGGCCTGCCCTTCGCGTAGCGCGTCACGACGCTCTCGGCGACGAGCTGGGCGAAGTACTCCTCGTCGAAGTCCGGGCTGATCGGGAAGTGGCAGTAGCCGGGGGCCGCCGGATCGGTGAGGCGCAGGCGGCTGTAAAGCATGGCCTTCACCTGGTCGACGCCCACGGTGAAGAGCGGCACGGGGCGGCGGTTGCGGCCGGTGCGCTTGGCGCTCGGCGCGCTGACCAGCGGGCGCCCCGGCCCGTCCTTGCCCATCACGGCCCAGAAGCGCCTGGCCTGTCGCGCCTTCACGAACTCCATCACCTGCGTGGTCTTGAAGCCGGCGTCGATGCAGCCGCCAGCGACCGCGAGCTGCGCGCCGCTCTCGTGCAGGAAGGTCCGGGCCAGCTCCACGTCGAGCTGCTCCCAGGGGTCGTTCTGCTCGACGTCCCCATAGAGCACCGAGTAGGCGAGCGCGTAGCACTGCTCGTCGACGGTCCAGCCGTCGAAGCCGACCTCGATGCGGTCTTTGTGCACATCGGCGCCGAAGGTGATCAGCACGGCGTCGCGGGGCACGAGGAGCGCGCCCGCGGGCTTCCCGCCCACGGTCGGGTACTGGATGCGGCGCGAGTAGAGGACGGTGTGCTTGATCTCCTCGCCGCGTTCTTCCCAGGTCTCGCCGAGAGTCTGATTCGTCCAGACCTTGAGGCTCGCCGCGCCCTCGACCAGCGCCTTCAAGTAGTCAGCGACTGCCGAGCGCCAGGAGTAGAGACCAAGCGGCGAGTACAGGGCATTGAGATGGTAGCTGCGCACGCGCCGGTCCTTCGGCTTCGCCGTGGCCCGCCAGACGCCGGCCGGCAGCATCTGCTCCTTTGCGCGCTCGGGGATCTCAGCCGAGCACTCGGAGCAGCGCATGCGCGCCGTTTCCGGGAGATGGCCGCCGCCCTCGTCGAAGGGGTTGCCTTCCTGGCAGGAGGGGCACCGGCGGTGCCCCTTGTCGCCGGGCTTCTCCGGGTCGTCGAAGGCCGCACCCGGGGCGGCGTGGCCGCAGTGCCGGCACTCGCGATCCCAGATGATACGGCTCCAGGTGATCGGCTGAAAGCAGCCGCAGTGCGGGCAGGGCACCTCGTAGACGCGCTTGTCGCCCAGCTCGTACCACCGCTCGATGTTGCTCACGCCCTTCACCGTGGGCGTGCCGGCCAGGTAGACCTTGCGGTTGCGCTCGAAGGCCCGCGTGCGGCCAAGGCTCAGCTCGAGCGGATCCCCTTCGCCGTCGACATCGGCCGGGTAGCGGTCGACCTCATCGTCGAAGAGAAACCGCACGCTCGCCTGCGATAGGCCGGCCGCGCTGTTGGCGCCGGTGATCATCAACACGCCGTCGTCGAACTCCTTCATCATGATCGTGTTGCTCGAGTCGCGGCTGCGTGGCTCGCGGACCTTCGCCGCGACAGGCGGCGTGGAGGCGATCATGGAGGCAATGCGCGTCTTTGAGGCGCGCTGGGCAAGCTCGATCGTCGGCAGCACGTAGAGCATCGGCCCGGGCTCGTGATCGATGATGTAGCCGAGCCAGTTGTTGCCGACCTCGCTGAAGCCGAGCTGTGCTCCCTTCATGGCGGCGACGATCTCGGCCGGATCGAAGGGGCTGAGGGAGTCCATGATCTCGCGCAAGTAGGGGGTGCGCGAGGTGCGCCAGGGGCCCGGCTGTGCGCTCTCCTTCTTGCTCAACCAGCGGTGCTCGTCCGCCCACTCGCTGATCGTGAGTCGGCGCGGCGGGCGCAGCTCGCGGAGGAAGGTGCGCCGGACCGCGGCCCGCGACTCCTCGGCGTGGACCTGGGCGAGATCAGCCATCGCCGCCCCCCCCCGCAGCGGCCGTGAGCTTGATGAGCACGCGGCGGATCTCCGCATCGAGCATGGCCTCGACCGTCCGGTCGTCCGATGCGGCGCGCACCTGCGAGGCGATCCGGGCCGGGATCAGCAGGAGCTGCCGTCTGATGTCGCGGGCGAGGGCGCCGACCTCGTGGCGCATCGCTTCTGCGTCGATAAGCTCGCCGCGCTTTTTCGCCAGATCGAGCCGGGTGAGCTCGACCTTGAGCGACTCGTGCTCACCGCGGGCGCCGATGTAGCCGGAGCTGGTGCTGCCGCCGTCCGCCGCGACCTCGAGCGTCCGCGGGCCACGGCGCGGGAGGATCGATTGCTTGGTGTTCGCGATCCAGGCCTCGTCGGCGGCGGCGGGGTCGATCAGTCGCTTGCCTTCCTGCACGACAACGGGGATCCGCTCATCGAGGATCGCCCGCTGGACGGCGGCCAGGTTGCCGCCGACCAGGTCGAGCGCCTGCCGGTGCCTGGCGTAGCCGCGCTGGCTGAGGAGCTTCGGCTCCGCTTTCTTCCGCCCACGTGCAGTCATGCAAGATCAACCTTCACAACGAGTTTCAATCCACCCGCGGCGGGGCGCCGCCGGGCCCGGCAGACAAGCCGGCGGCGTCTCCAATTTCTAGAGAGAATCGGCGCGGCCGCGCCACCCATTGAAACTATCCAGGAAGGACCCGCGAGCTAATTGCTTTCCACTCATTGGGTTAGCGGTTAAGCGAGTGCCTGTCTCTTCCTCGCAGATCGTCTCCATCGGTCTCTCCGGGTGGGCGCGGCAACACCATCGCTAGCGTTCAGGCCTTCGGTTGGTCCTCGCCGTCGCCTTCATCCTGGTCATCGCCTGGATGCCCGCCCATCTCGGCCCAGTCGTTCCTGTCAAGCGCGTCGTAGTAGGATTCCGAGCACGCGGCACATCCGCAGACCCCCTCGCATGGCTCTTCGCAGCCCTCTGTGCAAGTGCATTGGGAGCGGCCCCAGGAGCTGGAATGCTCCTCGGGGTCGGAGCGGTAGTAGCCGTCTGGAGGGTGGCGGCGAATCCCCTCTGCAGCAGCAGGGAATAGTCAATGAGGGCCTTTTCGTCTTCTTCGCCCACTACGATGACACTGGCCATGTCTACCTCTTCTCCTGCGCGCCCCGCAGGCGCGCTGATAGCTCGTATTCTAGCCAGAGAAGGCTCTCCGCAGAGCCTCGTCTTGTACCTCACGAAGTCCGGCCACCGCGGAAGCGACACGGAACGAGTAGACGATCACCGGATAAGCCTCAATCGTGTACACGTTCGGCAGGAGCCAGACCTGGATGTCGCAGACACCAGCGTCATCAGGAGCACCGATGTTGATGCTGTAGTCGAGGAGCTCAATGTAGTCCAGGCCAGTGGGCCTAATCGGCACCTTCCACTGCGGCCATTCCCTGTACGGGGACACCCGCTCGGGATGGAGGCTCTGTATGGTCAACTCGCGCGGCACGGGTTTCTTGTAGCAGTAGCCGGGGAACTTGCACGCGTAATCTCCGTGCGTCTGCCCGCGAATTTCGATCGGTAGATCCACGTCTCTCCTCTTGCGCGCCCATCAGGCGCGCGATCTCGGGCAGCGTGGTGCCACCGCACCACGGCCCGTCTCAGAATGCACACAGCGCCAGCGTCGGAGCGGTAGTAGCCGTCTGGAGGGTAGCGGCGAATCCCCTCTGCAGTTGGCGATCGCTTACGTCCTCGGTCCTCTTCGCGCTCGTCTGCCATAGATTCCCCCGACACGAGTAGGTGGCCGTCCCTTCTTGGCGCCGCGCTAAGCCTCGAATACCGCCTCGCCCTTGAATGTCAGCCTGGCTCGCACAGTGCCGTCTTCATGCCGCTCGAGGATCTCTACCTTCTCAACCCTCGTCTCGGCTGTAATACCAGGCTGACCGTCCCTGGCGCCTCGAGTGAAGCGGGCAGGCGCGCCTAGCATAGCGTTGGCTTCTTCCTCTGTGCCGAGCATCTCGGCAGTGGCGTGGAAGTCCGTGCCTATTGGCGCCTGATCAGCGTCGCCGGCGATGGTGAACTCGCGTATCGGCTGAATCCCCCCGCCGCCAATGACGAGCTCTGGTTCCGATTTGCCCGTGAATCGACGATTAGGCACTTGCCACCACCTTGTTGAATCCCACGCAACTGGCTGCACCTCAGCCGCTTGTGGCCAATGTTACCACCCAGCAGGGGGCAGCGGGGCCGGAAATATTCCTGGCCTCAGTTCGGCTCGCCCTCGCGAGCGGGCCCGCTCTCCCCCTCCTGCTCTACCACCGGGGCCTTCCTCGCCGGCAGGCCCACATAGGTGAAGTGCCGCTCGGGGATCAGCGAGCCCTGGGGCACCGGCTCGAAGCTGGCGCTCGAGCAGATGAGATCGATCCAGCCTTCCGTCCGACCGAAGTTGGTGATCTCTGCCCCTACGACCTGCAGATCGCTCGGGGTATCGGTCTGCACGGCCTGCCAGCGTCCGCTGAGGATCATGCCCAGGAAGCCCGCCTGCACGCGGGTGCGGATCAGGCGGCCCTCGGCGGCGGCTTCAGATCCTGGCGTCGGCATTCCGTAGGTAGGTGTGTCTTCGCTCATAGGTCAGCACCTCGTTGAGTGGGTAGAGCACGGGCCCGCCCTCGTAGAGGCGCACGTAAGCCGGGCCCGTCTTGATGCGGCCTGTGCGCCAGCGCGCCAGGGTCTCCTCGGTCACGCGCCCGCGCCAGCGCGCCACCAGCTCAGCCGGCGTCAGGAATTCACCATCGGCCATGGATTCTCTCTCCTCCTGCGGGATCATGCATCCGGCCCGCGGCCGAAGCCGCCACCACGAACCTGAACGACGTGATTGACGAGCAGCCCGTCGGCCGTGCTCCACAGCACGCGGAAGGGGCCGCGCTCCTTGCACTGTGGACACTGCTGCTGCGTGGGGTGCTCGGGGTCCTTGAAGGCCTGCTGCTTCTCGGTGTGGCCGCAGCGCGAGCAGCGCAGGTGCGTCGGCCAGACGCGGTCAGTCGTGAGCATTGGGCACCTCCAGCGCCTCCTGCAGCCCGATGAAGTGGAGCCTGCAGGTCTTCAGGTCGAGACGGTAGGCGTAGCCATCGGCCGGGCTCTCCCCGAGCTGCACGCGGCAGGGGATCGCCCTCAGCGCTTCCTCGCGGCCGAGCAGCACCTTCTGGCCGTGCGACTCCAGGAGCCGAGCGGCGGGCAGCTCGAGGTGGATCTCGCGCCCGTCCATTGGCCCGCCCACAGCGACGAGCTCGAGCTCGGCCGGGTTGAGCCCGAGCAGGAAGCTGCGGCGCATCCACTCGGTCTTGGCGGCGAGTCGCATGAGGATGTCCTGGCGCGCTGGGATGACGCCCACCTCGGCCAGCTCGAGTGCTGCGCGCAGGAAGCGCTTGGCCATGGTCAGCGCCAGATGGATGGCGAGCGCCCGCTCCTGCTCAGTCATCGCCATGCGCAGCCTCCTGTAAAGGTGCCGGGCCCGGATTGCCCTGCGATCACTCCTCCCGGCGTGAGCCGCCGGCGGCCCGGCATGATGAAGTGGGGCCTCCGGCCGGTCGTCGTCACCGGCGGGTCTCGCGGTCGCCGATGAAGCCGGGGCCCCGAAGAGGTCGAGCTGGGCGATGCCATGCGCCCAGCGGATGAAGCTCGCGATCGTGCAGCGACGCCCGGCGCGCAGCCGGCGGCCGTCGCTGCTGCGCGGGTGCGCCCAAGAGGGCACATCCCAGGTCAGGCGACCGCGGCGGTGGTCGAGCTTGCGGACGACGACCTTCATCTGTCTCCCGAGAGTGGCCGCCGGGACCGCATGGTCTCGACGAGCTGCGTGGGGTGGATGTGCTCGAGGTAGCGGCTCGTGGTGT
>Ga0209342_10006514_pt1 | contig 11837 bp, 13 predicted proteins | sample RifCSP16_2_FD_184023 | JGI IMG/M metagenome (GOLD analysis project Ga0209342, IMG submission 184023) | Soil microbial communities from Rifle, Colorado - Rifle CSP2_sed 16_2 (SPAdes) (version 2) | ecosystem: Environmental > Terrestrial > Deep subsurface > Rock core/Sediment | place: Rifle... | reverse complement strand
AGCCTCGAACGTTACGCTACCCAACCCTCGGCGGCGGTGGGATATACAGCCAGATACGCGTTCAGATACGCGTTGTGCTGGCGGCACCTCTGGGGTAAGTCCGAATCGACCCCGAGCATCCAGTAAGTATCGGATGCGCTTCGACTTCCGATAATCCGTTAGAGTATCGGTTGACAGATCATCCGCTAAGGAGGTTCGCGATGGCAGGCCCGCTCGCAGGAATCCGCGTGTTAGACTTCACGATCGCCCAGCAGGGACCGTACGCAACGCTCTTGCTCGCCGATATGGGCGCCGAGGTCATTAAGGTTGAGAGCCGGCAGCGAGGCGAGGTCGGCCGTCTACTCGGTGTCGACCGCAAGACCGGCTTCAGCGCCTACTTCCTCGCCATCAACCGCGGTAAGAAGAGCCTCACGATTGACCTGAAATGCGACAAGGGCCGGGAGGTCGCGCTGCGCCTGGCCCGCGACTGCGATGTCGTCGCGCATAACTTCCGGCCCGGCGTGATGGAGAAGCTCGGCCTAGGCTATGAGGCGTGCCGGTCGGTGAACCCTACCGTGATCTATGCGGGCGCCTCCGCCTTCGGGACGAAGGGCCCGCTCGGCCGCAAGCCCGGCAACGACATCCTGGCGCAGGCGATGAGCGGGCTGATGTCCGTGACCGGCGAAGGCGAGGCGCCGCTGCCCGCCGGATGCGCGATCGCCGACCACATCGCCGCCGTGACCTTCGCACTGGGGATCGTGAGCGCCCTTTTCGCCCGCGAGCGCACCGGTAAGGGACAGAAGCTTGAGTGCTCGCTTCTCGCCAGCCTGATCGCGGCGCAGTCCTGGGAGATGACGTACTTCGCCATGATCGGCGAGAACCCGCCGAAGGCCGGCCGCGGCCACACGAGCCTCACCTGGCAGTGGTGGACGTATCGGACCGCCGACGGCTGGCTGGCGATCGGCGGCGTGGACCCGGCGCGCTGGCCGGGTTTCTGCCGCGCGATCGGCCGCCCCGAGCTCGTGACTGACGAGCGCTTCGACGATGCCGGCAGGCGCATCCGCGAGCGGAAGGCGCTAAACGCGCTGGTCGATGCGCGCTTCTCGACGCGAAAGACCAAGGAGTGGATGCCGGCTCTCGAGGCCGAAGATATCTTCTGCGCACCGGTGCTCGACTACCAGCAAGTGTTATCGCACGAACAGGTGCACGCCAACGGCTACATTACCTCCCTCGACCATCCGCAGATCGGAGCTGCGAGGATAGTTCCGGCGCCTATCACTTTCAGCGAAACACCCGTCGATTCGCTGAATGCGGAGCCAGCGCACGGCGAGCACACGGAGGAAGTATTGAGGGACTTCGGATTCGCGACCAGCGAGATTGAGGGGCTTCGCCAAGAGCGCGTCGTGTAGGGAAAGTCGGGTACCCCGCCCGTTCCTTCGGCCTCGCTCAGGACAGGCCTACGAGAGCCTCAGGACGAGCGCGTCGAAGCGTTCTGGCCTAAACCGGACCGCCTGCCTTTTCGAGCCCAGCCTCGTGCTCCCGAATCCTCCTTACGGGGCTTGGCAGCGGCCCGAACACCACCTCCGCCCGTCGCAGCGAGGCGATCTCGCCCGCCAATAGGCCCAGCAGCCCCAAGAGCACCTCATCTGTGTGCTCGCCCAGGGCCGGCGGCGGGCCCTGGATGCCCCCCGGCGTCCGGCCCAACCTCACCGGCGTGTCCGCGATCTTCAACGAGAGCCCGTCCGGGTGCTCTACGTCCACGAGCATCTGTCGCGCCTTCACCTGCGGCTGCTCGGCAGCGTGCGGGATGTCGTTCAGTGGCCCGCACGGCAGGCCGATGACGTCGAACTCGCGCAGCCACTCGGACGTGGTCTTCTGACGTAGCGCCTCATTGAGCATGGGCTCGAGTGCGCGGTGCTGACGTGTACGTAGGCCCGGCGTCTCGAAGCGGGGATCACCGATCAGATCGGCGCGCCCGATCGTGGCGCAGAACAGCTCCCACTGGTTCTCGACTCCCCACGAGAGCGCGACGACGATCCAACCGTCTTTCGTCGGGAACGCCTGGAACGGCGTCGCCAACGGGTGGCGCGTGCCGATCGGCTTCGGCACTTCGCCCGTCGCGAAGTAGCGCGCGAAGGCGTTCTCCAGGATCGCGATCTGGCAGTCCAACATGCTTATGTCGAGCATCTGACCTTTCCCGCTCCGCTCCCGCTCTTGCAGCGTGGCCAGGATGCCGATCGCCGTGTAGAGGCCGGCCGTAATGTCGCCCTGCGAAATGCCCGGGCGCACCGGGGGTCCATCCGGCTCCCCCGTGATACTCATGATGCCACCCATCCCCTGCACAATTATGTCCAGCGCGGGGCGGTTACGGTCAGGCCCTGTCTGCCCAAAGCCGGATGTGGCCGCGTAGATCAGACGCGGATTGCGGGGTCGCAGAGCATCGTAGCCGAGCCCGAGGCCATCCATTGTCCCAGGTGTAAAGTTCTCCATGACCACGTCGGCGTGCTCCGCCAGCCTCAGGAAGAGTTCCTTGCCCTCCGGTTTCTTAAGGTCGAGGCAGATGCTCTTCTTCCCGCGGTTGATCGAGAAGAAGTAGGTGCTCCAATCGCCGATGTATGGACCGGTTGTGCGGGCGACATCGCCATACGGCGGCCGCTCGACCTTGATCACCTCCGCCCCCAGGTCGCAGAGGACCATCGAAGCGAAGGGGCCGGCAAGCACCCACGTCAGATCGAGGATCGTGAGACCGGACAGTGGGCCCCGCCGTTCGCGTCTCGTCATCACAACGCAATGATAGCGGTGCGACGGCCAGACGAGCCACAGCCTAAGCCGAGATGAAGACAGGGCGCCTTCGGCGCCCTGTCGCAGTCTATTCGGTTGTAAGTGGCGAACTCTTACCAGTTGCCGCCGGAGCGCGCCGGCTTCATCTTGGAGAAGCAGTCGCTACAGTAGACCGGCCGGTCCTGGCGCGGCAGGAACGGAACCTGCGTGTTGGCACCACAATTGTCGCAAACAGCATCGTACATCTGGCGAGCGCCGCCATAGCCGCCGCCGCGGTCGGAGCGCCGGGCCTGCCGGCACGACGGGCAGCGCTTCGGCTCCTGGTATCCCTTGCGGGCGTGAAACTCCTGGTCGTCCGCGGTGAAGGTAAACTCTGCGCCACATTCGACACAGTTAAGCGTTCGGTCAGCGTAAGCCACTCGATGACCTCCTTTGTGGCCTGGTTATCGTCCGGTCATCGAGCTATGGGGTGCTGCGGGTGGGCGCCGACGCGGGACTTTAACCTCGTCTGCGGCGGACGGGCGCCACAGAAGGTAGACGATTTGCATCGGGCGTATGGTAACACACGACCCTGAGGCTGACAACGCAACAATTTCCATTTTCGCCCGCAAAATCGCCTTAAGAGCGTCCACCTGGACGCGGGTGCCGGGAGCTTCAGCCGGGCTTGAAGTCGGGCCGCCCGTCGTTGGCCGGAGCGACGATCACAGGTTCGGCCTCTATCGTGCGAGCCACGAGAGCCGCCAGCTCGTTCAAGTCATCCTTCGCGAAGCCGCGAGTCGCGTATATCGTGCGCCCGCGCGCGTTGTTGAAGAATAGCGAGGGCGTGGCGGCAGGGTCGTAAAGACGAGACACCGTGTAGTCCGGGGCATCGATTAGAACTGGATAGTCGATGCTTTGAGCGCGCGCGTATTCAGAAGCCGCCGGCGGCGGGTCCTGGGCGATCGCCCACAGGTGCCACCCTGTTGGGTACGCCTCGCGAATTCGGTTGATGTACGGAAAGGCCACGTCGCAGGTCCCACATGTGGTCTTGAAGAAGACGAGGAGCGTCGGCTTGCCGGAGGCGCTGTTAGGCAGAGAGTACTCCCGTCCATCAATGCCCAGCAGCGTGAAGTGCGGGGCCAGCGCACCGGCCTCAAGCAAGGTTGATTCGTCCCACGTCGCCTATAATACGGAGCGAGCCACCGGAGAAGAAAGCAGGCGATGACCCAGGAAGAGACCCGCATACACGCCCCAGACCTGGTCGGCGGCTACTGGGTCAACAGCGAGCCGCTCTCAATCGCCTCGCTGCGGGGCAAGGCCGTCCTAATCGACTTCTGGGACTACACGTGCATCAACTGCATCCGCACGCTTCCCTACGTCACCGAATGGCACCGCCGGTACGCAGACCACGGGCTCATCGTCGTCGGAGTGCACGCGCCCGAGTTCTCGTTCGCGAAGGAGCTCGACGGTGTCAAGAAGGCGATCGAGAGCCTCGGCATCAAGTACCCGGTGGTGATGGACAACGGCTATGCCATCTGGCAAGCGTATGCGAACCGTTACTGGCCTGCGAAGTACCTCGTCGATAAGGACGGCTACATACGCTACTTCCACTTCGGCGAGGGCGGCTACGAAGAGACGGAGCGGGCAATTCAGACGCTCCTTCGCGAGATCCTCCCGGAGATGCAGCTGCCGGAGCTGATGCCACCGGTTCGCGACAGTGACGCGCCCGGCGCCGCCTGCTACCGCGTCACGCCCGAACTGTACCTTGGGTACCAGCGCGGCCGCATCGGCAATCCCAGCGGGTACACACCGAAGGAGAAGACCGCCTACGCCGACGTGGGACCCCACGCGGAGGGGTTCTTCTACCTGAGCGGCGAGTGGACGGCCGACGAGGAGTACCTTATGAAGCCGTGGGGCAGCGAAGGCGAAAGCTCGGTCGCCATCAAGTACACCGCGAAAGAGGTCAACCTGGTCATGAACCCGCTCCTCGGCCGCACCTGCCGCACGTCTGTACTCCAGGACGGCGCGCCGATCGCGAAGGAAGACGCCGGGGCGGACGTGATGTTCGATCAGAACGACAAGGCCTTCGTCGATGTCGGCGCCCCGCGGATGTATCGCCTCGTAAACAACCAAGAGATTGGCAACCACGAGCTGACATTGAAGACGGCCACGCCGGGGCTCGCACTCTACGCGTACACTTTCGTGTCCTGCGCCGCGCCGGCCTAAACACATGAACGCTTTCACTCCGGACCCTAGCGCTGAGAAGCCTGTCTTGGTTCGGATCGAGCGGTGGAGGATACTGATCCCGGGGGCAGTTGTCTTTCCGGCCGCGATCTTCGGCTGCTACCGGGTGTCACCGGTTCAGGATGACCCGTTCCAAGTAGCAGGCGGTATAGCCACGCCAATTGCGTCCGCACTTATTGGAGCGCATTACCTCTGGTTCTACTACGTCTCGGTTGGAGACACTTCGCTTGTGGAGATGAAGTACTTTGGGCTTGTACGTAGGACCATTCCGCTGGCTGAACTATCGCGCGTGAGTGTCTCAATCTTCCGCGGTTGGCGGTTCAATTCACCGCATCTTTGCTTTGAGTCGCCCGCGGGCGATATCGAGCTCATAGCCGACGTCCATAACAAACGCGCCATTAAGAATGCGATCGTAAGGCTTGCCAACGCCAGAGTACCCTTAGATCAGAGACTCCTTAGCGCGAAGTGGCTTCCATCCTAATCCGCAAACGTGGCCAGCAGCGCCTCCCGGTAGCGGTCCGTCTCCGCCGGCTCGACTAGTTGGTCTGGCGGCGCGAGGCAGATGCTGTCCGCCAGCTCCATGTACGGCGCCAGCCTGCGCCGGGCGTCGTCTGGTGTTCCGGCGACAGCGAGAGCATCGACCATCTCATCTGTCACGGCGTCGACCATACCCGGGACGTCGTTCTTCATAAGAGCGTCTCTGATCGACCCCACTTCCCGCGGAAACGGCGCGAAGAGCGGCTCGTAGGTGTTGACGGTGGCGTAGAAGGCGATCGTCGCGGCCGCCGCGCGACGGGCGGCGGGCACGTCGCTGTCGACCGCACAACAGACCGAAAGGCAGAGCCGGAAATCCTCGCGCCGCCGGGCACCGTCCCGCAGGCCACGCGCCAGCGACGGCAGAACCACCTCGTTGATCCAGCGCAGTGAGTAGATCGGGTGCCCCAGCAGGCCGTCCGCGACCTCCGCCGCCGTCCGGATCATCCCCTCGCGCACGCCCGCCAGGTAGATCGGTATCCTTTCTCGGACCGGCGCCAACGGTCGCTGCCAGCCCTGGATGTCTACATCGTAGTAGTGGCCGGAGAAGCGAATCGGCTCCCCGGTATGCGCGCGCTCCGTGATCAGGCGGATCACTTTGATGCACTCACGGATGTGCGGCGTCGGCTTGCCGTAAGCGACTCCGTGCCAGCGCTCGTTGAGCCGCTTCAGTCCCGTCCCCAGACCGAGGATGAAGCGCCCGCAGGAGAGGACGTCGAGGTCCAGGGCGGAGAGTGCCGTCACCCACGGGCTTCGTACGAACGCCAGTGCGATCGAGGTTCCGAGGCCGATCCGTGAGGTGCCCGCCGCCGCCGCCGCCAGCGGCAGGAACGGGTCGTGGAACATCTCCTGCGTCCACAGCGCGTCAAAGCCGGCGGCTTCGGCGCGAGACGCCAGCCGCGCAAGGTCCGCGGCCGGGGCCATGCCGGCGCCGAGCGAAAAACGGCTCATTGAACGGATGCCATGAATGGTATATTTGTCGCGTCAATCGTATATCAAGCATGCTACTCGCGCTATAGCGGGCCAATCGCCTCCGATATGTCGAACCACCGTGAACTCGTTTCTCTCGCAACTGAAGTGCTGAGGGCCCTCAAGCACCGCGGCCTGACGCTGGCCGTCGCTGAGTCTTGCACGGGCGGGCTGATTGGGCACGTGCTCACCGAGATACCGGGAAGTTCCGAGGTCTTCCTTGGAGGAGCGATCACGTACAACAACCGCCTGAAGGCCCAGTTGGGCGTCGACGCCGCGGTGCTGGAAGACGAAGGAGCGGTAAGCGCACGCGTGGCGGAGATGATGGCAGCCTGCGTACGCGAGCAAACGGGTGCCGACATCGGCCTCGCTGTGACTGGGATCGCCGGGCCCGGCGGAGGCAGTGAGACCAAGCCCGTAGGTCTGACCTACGTGGCCGTAGGCGACATCGCCGGCGTCACGACCGAAGGCCATATCTGGCGTGCAGACCGGTCGACCAACAAGCTCCTTTCGGTCGGGGCGGCGCTCAAGCTGGTTCTCGCGCGTCTAGGACAAAGCGAGCAATGACGCCTTCGAAGGAGGACTTCCGGCGCGCTATGGGCCGCTTCGCCACGGGCGTCACGGTCATCACAACGCGTCTCGGCGACGATCTTCATGGCATGACCGCGAACGCCGTCACGTCCCTCTCTCTCGAGCCGATGCTGGTGCTGGTCTGCGTGGACAAGACCGCCGATACGCACGACATCCTCTCGAAAGCCGGCGTCTTCGCGGTCAACATCCTGAACAAGAGACAGGCCGAAATCTCAGATCGCTTCGCGAACAAGGAGTTCGACGGTGCCCATGGCCTCGACGACCTGCCGCACACCTTCGCTGCCAGCGGCGCCCCGATCATCGATGGGTCCCTCGCCTACCTCGATTGCCGCACCGTGACCGAGCATCACGGCGGCGACCATACGATCTTCATCGGCGAAGTCGTCGAGGCGAAAGAGCTCGCCGATGCCATGCCGCTGTTGTTCTATCGCGGCAAATACGGCGAACTTCGCGAGCCGCGCCCGTAGGGGCGGGTTTCGTGCAGGAACGGCCGTCCATTCGCCAGCGACGCTTCGTTCTGAGTCGATGAACGATCCACGGCATAGCTGCCAAACCCGCCCCTACGCGGGTGGTTGGATGAGCGGCTTCACGAGCCCATCCGCGACGAGGCACACGAAATCCAGCCCGCTGTAGAGCGCCGGCGAGAACCCTCGCATCGCGATAGACGCGCCTTCAACCTCGATCCGAGGGTAGTAGCCGAGAAGGACGAGCGCCTTGAGACCGGCGTCCGCCCCGCGCAACTCGTGTGTCACATCGGCGAGAATGCGGCGAAGGTTGCGCCGCACCGCCAAGCCCATGTCCTGCGCCTCCAACGGCGGCACACCGACAATCGTCACGCCCTCCGATTCCTCGAGACGCTGCACCGTCCATGCATCCACCGTCTCGATCTCGGCGATTCGCCCCACTTCAACCCGCCCGGATCTCTCGACGATCGTCTCGATCAGTGATTCGAGGTGCTCCTCCGACTCCGGCAGCCGGTGCAGTCGCGTCGAATCGAGGTCGAACGTCCCGCGGACTCGCTCGGTGAACCGCGCCCAGTGCGGGTTCAGCCCGCCGGTCGTGGAGACGACGCTGCCGCCATCGGACGACTTCCGCAAGAAGAGATTGATGGGCAGCGGAACGAACGTCCGCTCGTGCGGCCCGAGCTTGACCGCCGTCTCCCGTAAGTGCTCGATGAACTCCGATGTGGTCGGCTCGCCCGCCGGCAGGTCTGCTCCCGCTGGTAGCCATATCGCGATCGGCCCCGGCACGGCTGCCGCGATCTCCTCTCCAATCCGCTCCCGTGCGGCGAGCCATTCGCCGCTCTCGGTGGGCCCAAGCAGCGGCCTGACCTCAATCGCGAGCCGCAGGGAGTCCTCGATCGCCATAGCGCCGGACTCGCTACGTTCGGCCATGTGGAAACGATGTTCGTGGGTCTGGTTCAGCCAACGCAGGAAGAGGTGAAGAGCGACGGAAGATTCGGACATCGCGTCAGATGATAGCCGATTGCGTTATTAGGCAAATCGCCACTGACCCGGCGTTATACTGGCCGCGATGGCATCGGCATTCTGGGCCACGCTAGTCGGGTGCTTTCTGGCGCTCGCGGTTGCATGTGGGGACGACACGCCGACGCCTGCCGCGCCTCTTTCAGTCACGCCCGCTAGTTCAGAGTGGGGACCTCCGCCTGAAGAAGTTCAGGTACAGCTGTCGCGATGTCTTGAAGACGTGAGCCCAGATCCGATCGATCTTGCCGCGGAGGAGGTTCAGAGTTGTCTCGATGGACCAGGAAAGGTCCCGGTTCTGGGCGTTGATGGTGAGGTCCCGGTTATCTTGGCCGACGTGCCATCCACTGTCTCGAACGGGCAGTTCATCGCATGGTGGGAAACTGATCGCTGGTCCACACAGCATTTGGGGCCGCTGCCAGACGGCGGCTTAGGGTACCGGCTCGTTGACAACAGGACGATGTTGGCGTCAAACATGAGGCCAGTCGAATCAAGTGCTCGCGAACTGGCGGAACCCAGCGGAGTAAGGCTCGGCGTGATCCACGGCGTGGGCACTGGGACAAGCGGCGGTGATAACTCTTTCATGGTGCTGGGACTGGAAGAGGGCTCCTGGCAAATCTTGTGGGATGCCCAGCGCCAGCGCGAGATATCGCGCCTCAGTCACGTGGGTGTTGAGTTCGGGGGTGCAGGCCTTGACCAGATCGAGGTCATTGGCAGCTCATGGTTCCTAGAAGATCCCTTGAGCAGAACGTTCTACGAGTCAAACTCTGGCCCGCATCGGTGGCTCGAACAGACTTGGGTTCGTGATAGCGACGGCTACTCGCTCGTTTCAGAGAGACCTATCCCCTCCGCTTACAACACCCTTGTCGAATTTGTATACCAGTTGCGTAGTGGCGAAGATGTGGCAGCTAAGGCGTTTCTCAATAGCCCTGATTTGCTGCAGACCGCCCGCGACCTCGGGCTCGCTGAGCCGTTCCCGGTCGACCCCGAAGACAGGTGGTACGGTTGGTGTACCGACAATAACCCTCCGCCTGTTCACCCCCGACCTGAAGAGCCCCCATGCCACATTGAATTCAAAGACGGTTCGCGCCTGGTCGTAGAAATGGTCGCCTCAGGCTTGGACTGGCTGATTTCGGCCATCGAACCATGCCCGGCCGGCTCCAACTGCCGTTAGGCGTCCGATTCGGAGTTCGGGCCTAGTAGACGCCCTCCACCACCATCGCGATCCCCTGACCGCCGCCGATGCAGAGCGTGGCTAAGCCTCGCTTCGCGTCGCGGCGCTTCATCTCGTGGAGCAGCGTCACCAGGATGCGCGTCCCGCTGGCGCCGATCGGGTGGCCGAGCGCGATCGCGCCGCCGTTCACGTTCACGCGCTCCCAGTCCCAGCCGAGCTCTCGCCCGACCGCCAGCGACTGCGCCGCAAACGCTTCGTTCGCCTCGATCAGATCGATCTCGTCGAGCGACAGGCCTGATTTTGCGAGCACCTTCTGCGTCGCCGGCACCGGGCCGATGCCCATGATCCGCGGTGGCACCCCCGCGCTGGCGTATGAGCGTACCGACGCCATCGGTTTCACGCCCAGCTCCTCCGCCTTCTTGCGCGACATCACCACTACCGCAGCAGCGCCATCGTTGATGCCAGAGGCGTTGCCGGCAGTCACGGAGCCGTCAGCCGCGAAGGCGGGTCGCAGCTTGGAGAGCGCCGCGGTTGTCGTGTCCGGGCGGAAGTGCTCATCCTTCTCTACCGTGACGGTGCCCTTGCGCTGCTTAATTTCCACCGGCACGATCTCCTCCGCGAAGCGACCGTTGTCCCACGCCGCTGCGGCCTTCTGCTGGCTCTGGACCGAGAAGTCGTCTTGGTCCCCGCGCGAAACCTCTCGCTCAAGAGCGATATTCTCCGCCGTGTTACCCATATGGCAGTCGGTTAGCGCGCACCAGAGACCGTCCTTGATCATGTGGTCCGTCACCTCGCCGTGGCCCATGCGATACCCATACCGCGCCTTCGGCAGCAGGTACGGCGCGCTCGACATACCCTCCATGCCGCCGGCGACAACGATGTCCGCGTCGCCCAGGATAATCGCCTGCGTCGCGAGCGCGACCGCCTTCAAGCCGGAGCCGCAGACCTTGTTCACCGTCGTGGCGGGCACGCTATCGGGGATGCCTGCTGTCATCGCCGCCTGCCGCGCCGGGTTCATACCGAGCCCGGCGGAAAGGACGTTCCCCAGGATGACTTCGTCCACCTGGTCTGGCTCCACGCCCGCTCGCTGCAGCGCCTCGCGCACGGCGACCGCGCCGAGCTCCGTGGCCGCGGTCTCCGCGAAAGCCCCTCCGAAGGTGCCGATGGGTGTCCGCACAGCACCCGCGAGTACAACTTCATTCATAGCGAGCCCTCCTGTTTGGCGCAGACCATCATAGCGTATTTGACATTGGAAGCGTGAGCGTCCAGGGGTGGGCCTAACGGCTTGTCCTAGCGCCCCTCACCCGGCAGCGCGACCCCCAGCGAGCGCCAAATGTACCAGGTCCCGGCGCTGCGGTAGGGCTGCCACGGCTCCGCGATGCGCCGCATCTCATCCGGCTTCGGGAGCTCCGTCAGGCCGTAGGCGATCTGCATTCCACGCCGAACGCCGAGGTCGTCGACGGGCAACACGTCCTGGCGGCCGAGCGAGAAGATAAGGTACATCTCCCCCGTCCAGCGCCCGATGCCTTTCACTGTGGATACTCGCTTGATGACCTCCTCGTCGTCGAGCTCGTTCATGCCATCCTCGTTTAGTTCGCCGGACGCGAACTTGTCCGCCAGGTCCCGAAGATACACCATCTTTTGTCGCGAGACGCCGGCTGCCCGGAGTTGTTCGTCGCTCGCCGCCTGGAGCCGCTCGGGGGCGTACCAGCGCTCCTCATCGGCGTCCAGCAGGGCGAGTACACGGTTCATGATGGCACGCGCGGCCGGGCCGGCCAGTTGTTGGAAGAAGATCGCACGAGAGAGCATGCGAAACGTCCCCTCGCGCGTCTCCAGCGTCAACGGTCCCACCGCTTCGATGACCCGTGCCAAGACGGGGTCTGCGGCGCGGAGATGAGCGACAGTCATGGCTGGATCGTAGTTCAGCAAAGTTCCTTTAATTTCAATGTATTGTTAATTCTATCGTCCGGTATTGCTTTCTTTATTTCTCGCCCCTTACAGTGTAAGTTCAGGTTCGGACGGTACGCCCATTGGTAAGCCAGGGGGGAGCGGACACTCTCTAGGCCCTCCGGGAGGATGCCGTACGAATTCGCTTTTTCGATACC
>Ga0209342_10006511_pt1 | contig 11839 bp, 11 predicted proteins | sample RifCSP16_2_FD_184023 | JGI IMG/M metagenome (GOLD analysis project Ga0209342, IMG submission 184023) | Soil microbial communities from Rifle, Colorado - Rifle CSP2_sed 16_2 (SPAdes) (version 2) | ecosystem: Environmental > Terrestrial > Deep subsurface > Rock core/Sediment | place: Rifle... | reverse complement strand
GGCTCCCGGCTCCCGGCTCCTGCCTCCTCATGTCGTGTACATGCTGTTTAGGCGAACGAACTCTTCAGTCAGATCGGAACCCCAGGCAATTGCAGAGCCGTCGCCGAGGCCCAAGGTTGCGCGGAGGCGGACCTCGCGCGGGGCGAGACAGGCTTTGGCGACGGCGGCTTCGAAGCTCTGCGGCACGCCATCCCGAAAGAGACACAGCTCGTTTCCCCCGGGCGTCGTGAGATAAAGCGCCGTGGTCTCTTGTTTCATGGCGGCGCCGCTGTTGCCGACGGCGGAGATAATCCGCCCCCAATTGGGGTCGTGCCCGTAGATTGCGGTCTTCACGCCGATCGACTTCACGATCTCGCGCGCGGCCTTACGCGCGTCTTCACGCGAGACCGCGCCCTCCACCCGCGCCTCGATGACCTTTGTCCCACCCTCCGCGTCGCCGACCATCTGCTTCGCGAGATCAGTGCAGACGATACGAAGGGCGGTGCGGAAAGCGCCCGCCTCAGGGTGCACTTCATCGATCCGCCCGCCACCGGCGAGGCCGTTTGCCATGATGACAACGGTGTCGTCCGGGCTCGTATCGCTGTCGATATCGATCATGTTGAATGAATCGTCTACAGCCTCTTTGAGAGCAGACGCAAGGAACGGATGCGCCACCGCCGCGTCCGTCGTGACGAAGCACAGCATCGTCGCCATGTTCGGGTGGATCATGCCCACGCCTTTGACGACGCCGCCCATACTCCAGTGGCCGTGCCGGACGGCTATGTGCTTGGGCCGGGTGTCCGTGGTCATGATCGCCCGGGCGAAGTCCATCCCGCCCTCCGGGGACATCACGATCTCCTCGATGCCCACACTGATTCGGTCCATCGGCAAAAAAGTGCCGATGACGCCGGTCGAGGCAACGACGACCTCGTGAGGGTCGATGCCGAACTTCTTCCCTGTCAGTTGTGCCAATTGAATAGCGTCGTCGATCCCTTGCTTCCCGACCGAACAGTTGGCGCAGCCGGAGTTGGCCACGATGGCCTGCGCGCTTCCCTTTGCAAGGTGCTCCATCGACACAATCAATGATGCGCCCTTGAGCGCGTTCCGCGTGTACACTCCCGCCGCCACGCAAGGCGCCTCCGAATACAGCAGACCGACGTCGAGCTTGTCCCAGTCTGTTCGCACACCGACATGAACCGCGCCCGCGAGAAATCCGCCAGGTGTGGTGACGGTACCGTCTGGCACGATCGCGATTTCATCGTCCGTCCAACCGCTTCCGCTTGCTCCTGGCTCCTTGCTCCTTGCCCTACTCACGGGTACACCGCCGGAGCATCCAATCCCGTCGTCTCAGGGAAACCGAGCATCGCGTTCATGTTCTGGACCGCCTGACCCGCAGCGCCCTTCACGAGGTTGTCGAGCACACTCACTACCACGAGCCTGTCTGTCCTCACGTCGACGGTGGGGTAGATCAGGCACATGTTGCTCCCGCGCGTCTGCTTGCTGGCGGGCGACGAATCGACGACGCGAACGAACGGCTCGCCGGCGTAGAAGTCGCGGTACAGCTCGCACACAGCGTCTCTCGCGCCTTCGCCCGGCGGCAGGCTGCTCTGCACGAGCGGTGCATAGCACGTCGAGAGGATGCCGCGCGTCATCGGGATGAGGTGCGGCGTGAACGTGACACGGGGCGCTCCGGCCGCTTTCGACCCTTCGGCCGGCCAGATGCGCACGGTCTTGTCGATGACCGCCGGCGCTTCTGGCGCGGGCCACATCGCCGTCAACTCCTGCACGATCTCCGGCAGATGGCGATGGCCGCCGAGCCCGTACGCAGACACGCTCTCGTCCGCCTCACCGAAGTGATACTTCAGGTCGAGGCCACGACCAGCTCCAGAGATGCCCGACTTCGAATCGATGATGACCTCCGGCCCAATGATGCCCGCCTTGACCGCCGGCACCAGCGCCAGCAGGGCACCCTCGGGAAAGCAGCCCGGGTTCGCGATCAGCTTCGACTGCCGTATTGCCTCGCGGTTTAACTCCGTGAGGCCGTAGGCGGCCTCCGAAAGCAGGTCTGGCGCCGGGTGCTCGCCTCCATACCACTCGGCGTACTCCTTCGGGTTTCGCAGACGGAAGTCGGCGCTGATATCGACGACAGGGACACCCGCGCGGACGAGCGGCGCACACGCCTCTGCGCTGGCCGCGTGCGGCAGCGCAGAGAAAGCGAAATCGACGGCGCCGATCTCCTCGCCGATCGTAAGATCGTAGCAGGCGAGGTGGGGAAAGACCTCCGCCAGCGGCTTGCCGGCGGCGCTCCGCCCGCTCACGCTGACAACCTGCGCCTCGGGATGCGTGTACAGCAGGCGTGCCAGCTCCGCACCGGCGTACCCAGTGACGTTAATGATTCCGACTTTGACCATGATTTGCTCCAAATAAACAGCCCCACCGTTCGGTGAGCGGTGGGGCTTAGCGTACTCTGTCTGACTGACGCCGGGCTACCGGTGGACGCGCACAAGCCCCCCGCTTTGCGGTCGGGGCCGTCGCGGCGTCGTGCCGGTAACGTCGGTCGTCATGATGTGTATACGGTAGGCGTTTCGGGAGGGCGATGTCAAGCGTCTGCTAGCGGCCATTTTCGTCCCACCCGCCGCAGGGTGTAATCTCGCATCTGTAGATCAGAGAAGACTGATCGCCGTGAATAGTGGATTGCTCTCCAAGCCTCGGAGGTGGAAGATACCGCTCCTGGTCATCATCGGCGTTGCGTTCGTGGGGGCGGGAGCTTTGGCCGGGTTCGGGTTGTACTACTCAGAGTCGCTGAAGAGTGGCGCGCTGGAACCGGACCACGGTCCCCAGAAGCTCGACCTGCGGGTCGCAGCGCTAGACGACGAGCGGATCACCCTCGCCGTCACGACGGAGGCGAATAGGGACGGTGACTGGACGAAGCCCGGCATCTTCGGGATCGAGTGGCCGGGCGGTTACGCCCAGGCAGGCCCAATCCTCCAGATGGACAGTGGCAGCGTGGCACGCGAGTTCAAGCCGGTGAATGGCGATCTGAAGTTGGGTGACGCCGTGCGTCTGGACAGTTTCGGGTTTCCGGGCGACCCGCTGGAAGCGCAGCGCATTCCCTTCGAGGACGTAACCTTCTCCTCCGAACTCGGCGCCCTCCCTGCGTGGCTCGTGAAGGGTGACCCCGCCGTGTGGGCGATCTTCGTACACGGCAAGGGCGCCAACCGGCGGGAGGCGCTGCGCATGCTGCCCGCCGTGACGCAGTCAGGACTGTCGTCGCTGGTCATCACGTACCGCAACGACATCGAAGCGCCAAAGAGCCCCGACGGCTTCTACCGCTACGGGGAGTTCGAGTGGAAGGACCTGGAGGCAGCCGCACAGTACGCAGTCAACCACGGCGCGAGAAGGCTGCTGCTGGTAGGTTACAGCATGGGCGGCGGCATCGTGATGAGCTTCATGCACCAGTCTTCCCTGGCGGCACGCGTGGAGGCGCTTGTGCTCGACTCGCCAATGCTGGACTTCAGCGCCACCGTCGATCACGGCGCGAGCGGCGTACCGGGGTTCCTCAACAGTTTTGGCAAGACGGTAGCCGGACTGCGGTTCGGGATCCACTGGGGCCGTCTGAACTACCTGGAGTGGGCGGGCGACCTGCACGTGCCCGTGCTGCTGTTCCACGGGGACGCCGACGACACGGTACCCGTCGAGACGAGCGACAAGCTGGCGTTTGCACGGCCAGACATCGTGACGTACGTGCGGGTTACGGGTGCCGGGCACGTGCGGTCCTGGAACACGGACCCGCCCGCGTATGAGGCAAAAGTACGGGAGTTCCTTACTCACGTAACGCCGGCCGTGTCACCGAGCGACGCACCTTAAGCGTGCGATCTCGTGTCCAGGTGCGCCCCCACGTACGACCGGCCGAAGGGGCAGCCCGCCAACAGCGGACAGCGCTCGCAGAGCGGGCGCTGGGCGCGGCAGAGGCGGCGGCCGTGCTTGATCAGCGAGATATGGAACGGGTACACGTCGTCCGGCTCGAGAACCGCCTCGAGGACGTCGTGCGCCTCTGCGGCGCCCGCCTTTGCCGCAACGAGGCCGAGGCGCTGCGCAACGCGATGCACGTGCGTGTCCACCGGCAGGGCCGGCCTGCCGAGTGCGAACATCAGCACGCAGGCAGCCGTCTTCGGCCCGACCCCGGGAAGCGAGCGGAGCCAGGCCTTCGCTTCGTTCATCGGCATCTCTTCCAGGAGCGATAGGTTGAAGGAGCCCAGGCGACTCCATATCTCCTCCAGGATGCCCTTGATTCGTGGCGCCTTTATGCGCGCCAGCCCGCCCGGCTGAATCTCCGGCACAATTTCGTCGGGTGGTGCCGCCATCAGCTCCTCCCACGTCTTGAAGCGCGACCGCAGGCGCATGAAGGCGCGCCCGGAGTTGGTGTCGGACGTGTTCTGCGAGAGGATCGTGAGGACGAGCTCCGACATCGGGTCGCCATGCGGCCGCCAGACAGCCTCGCCGTAGAGGGCGGAAAGGCGCTCGATGATTTCCCGAGGGGCGAGCGGATGCGTTCGTTTTCGAGCCACGACCCTAGGCTACAACGGAGCGTGGTGGCCCCGCTCGTTCCTTCGAGCAAGCCTCAGGACAAGCGGGGAGCAGGGGGATCGATGGCGCAGGTAAGTTCCTTGCCGCTCATGTTGAGGCTCTCCTACCATGAGCGGGCGCAACATTCGCCGTACAAGATCGCCTAACGGTTGGCCGCGAAGTACTCCCAGACGGCGCGCGAGATCTCGCGGATCGGTTCCCAGTTATACGAGCGGTCGGTCAGGACGGCGATTACGTACGGCCCGGCGGGGCCCCATACCAGCGCGACGTCGTGCGTGGCTGCAGCATAGCTGCCGGTCTTGTGCGCGACAGGAGTCTCTGGCGGAACGCTCGCCACGACGCCCTCGCGGAACCCCTCCTGCCGCAGAAGCGATAGCATCTCGACGCGCGACGCTTCCGTGACACCCCCCTCACCGGCGGCGATCGCCGCCAGCAGCCGCGCCATGTCGCGAGCGCTTGTCGGCAGATCGCGATTCGCGTTCTCGGTCTCGCTCAGGCCGAGCGAGCGGAGCGTCTGATCAACGCGGACAGGGTTCAGTGTGTCCTGTAGCAGGACCGCAGTAGGAGTGTCACTCACGATCGTCATCGCACGGACTGCATCATGAACGGAGACCATGTCGCCCTCGAGCAACCCGAGCAGTTCGAGGGTCTTCAGGTCCAACTCGATGTACTTTCTCTCGAGCGTCAACAGTCGAGCGAAGTCCAGCTCTCCAGCGTCGCGCTGGCGATATGCTTCGAGCAGCTGTTCGAGCTTGTAAAGGCTGGCGGCGTAGTAAACCTTACCCTCGTTAATTGCCGCGTAGCGGCCGTCGGCCAGGTTGTGCACGACGACCGAGTACCCACCCTCGCGCCCGGCCAGCGAGGTTTCGATGGCCGCCCGAAGGCCGCCATCGTCCGCCGGCGCAGCGAAGGCCGGTAGCGCCGGCGAGGGCACTCCGGAATCGAGCCAGGCGAGCGAGACGACCATCGATGGTCGCGGGGGTGGCGTCGGCTCGGGCGTTGCGAGCGCGCCCGCAACCGCGGAAGCGGGAGGCGTACCGCTCGCGACGGGCGTAGGCAGGATACCGATGAGGACGCCAGGCGGCTCCGATTCCGCATCCCCGCCGCAGGAGATGCTGTTGAGGAGCGGCAGGACCACGAGGAGGAGCGCCGCCGCCGGTTTTGAAGGCACTCCAGCATTATACTGATGCCGAAGGGAGTCTCATGACCACGGAGCCCATGCGTCTGACCGCGCTCGCGTCCTGCGCCGGCTGAGCGGGCAAAGCGGGCGCTGAGTCCATAGCGCAGGTCCTGCGCTACCTAGCGGACCGCCCGGCCGGCAGCGACCCGAACCTGCTGGTCGGTCTCGACGCGCCCGACGACGCCGCCGTTTACCGCCTGAACGACGAGCAGGCGATCGTTATGACGACGGACTTCTTCGCGCCGCTCGTGGATGACCCTTACGACTACGGCGCCATCGCGGCGACAAACGCGATGAGCGACGTCTACGCGATGGGCGGGGAAGTCGTACTGGCGCTCAACATCGCCGCCTTTCCCGACGACCTGCCGGGCGAGATTATCGCTAGGATCCTGCGCGGCGGCGCGGACAAGGTGACGGAAGCGGGCGGAATCGTCGCCGGTGGGCATACCATCATCGACGCCGAGCCGAAGTTCGGGCTCTGCGTCCTCGGCCTTGTCCATCCAGCGCGCGTGCTGACGAAGGCCGGTGCGCAGCCGGGCGACGCTCTGTTCCTGACAAAGGCGCTCGGCACCGGCATCGTAACCACCGCCGCCAAGCAAGACGCGGCCGCGCCCGAGCACCTCGACGCCGCCGTTGAGAGCATGACACGCCTCAACCGCCACGCATCTCACCTTGCGCGGGAGGCCGGCGCGCGCGCGCTCACGGACATCACCGGCTACAGTCTCCTCGGTCACGGCTACGAGATGGCAGCCGCCGGAGGCGTCGACTTTCGCTTCGACGCCTCCAGCGTGCCGCTATTGCCAGGCGCACTCGATTACGCCGGCCGCGGCATCATCACCGGCGGCGCGGCGCGCAACCGGCAGTACCTCGCAGGCAAAGTCAGAATCGCGGATGGGATCTCAGATGCGATGGGGCACGTGCTCTTCGACCCGCAGACCTCAGGCGGGTTACTGTTCGCCGTCGCGCCGGAGCAGGCAAAGGATGTGGAACAGCGCTTCGCGGGGAAGGCTGTGTGGCAGGTGGGGGAGGTCGTGGATGGCGAGGGAGTGGAAGTGCTCCAGTAAGGGCTACCCACCTAGACTTCAGCCCTGTCCATTCGCTTATTCGCTCTCCTATTCGCTGACGATCGCCCGCATCGGCGTCACCTCCTTTAGTATCTCCGGCCGCTCCGTCAGGCCGATGTACTGCCACGACTCACGCACTGAGGGCTCGAACTCGCCCGTCGTGACAGGCTCGAAGCCGTAGCGGGCGAAGAACGGCGAGGCGTGCATCGTGAAGAGGTAGACCCGCTTGGCGCCGTGCTGCCGCGCATAGTCCAGCCCGACCGTAACCAGGCGACGGCCTTCGCCAGTGCCGCGTAGTTCCGGCGAGACGACTACGGAGCGCAGGACAGCGGCTTCGCCGTAGATCTCGATCCCCGCGCAACCGGCGACGCGGCCGCCGGTCTCGAGCACCCAGAAGCTGTCCAGGAACTCCGCGATCGCCATCGGCGGCAGCCATTCCGCCTTCAGCAGACTCTCGATGGCCGGGATGTCATCCGATCGTGCGGGGCGAAGCGCGATGGAAGCCACGTTACATCGCCCGCAGGATGCGCACTCGCTCCTCAACGGGAGGGTGCGTGGAGAAAAGGTTGTTCATGAAGCTCTCATGGCCCTTCAACGGGTTCGCTATGTAGAGGTGCGCGGTCGCCTTATTCGCAGCCTCGAGCGGCTCGTGGTCCGCCGAGATCTTAAGGAGCGCGTCCGCCAGCGCATCCGGATTGCGAGAGAGCAGAGCCCCGGACGCATCCGCCAGATACTCGCGCTGCCGAGAGAGTGCGAGGCGCATGATGCCGGCGATGATGGGCGAGATGGCGATGAAGATAACGGCGATGACGATGATCATCATCGCCAGCGCCCCACCCCCCTTACCGCGATTGCTCATGCGCATCCCTGCGCCGAAGCGTGTGAACCGCAGCATGACATCAGAGAGCAGCGCCACAAGCCCAACGACGACGGCCGCCAGCGTCATCAGCCGCGTGTCGTAATTGCCGACGTGCGAGACCTCGTGCGCCATCACGGCTTCCAGCTCCCGCTTCTCGAGCTTGTCGAGGAGACCGCGGGTCGCCGCGACGTGGGCGTCCCCAGGGTTATGCCCTGTGGCAAAGGCGTTCGGAGCGCTGTCCTCGATCACCCACACTCTCGGCATCGGCAGTCCCGAGCCGATGCTCAGGTTCTCGACGATGCGATAGAGGACCGGCTCCTCCTGCTTCGTTACTTCGTGCCCGCCCGAGATGCCGAGGACGATCGACGTGCTGGACCGGTACATGATGATCGAGATGACCATCCCCATGGCAGCGGCGACGCCTCCGGCGACCAGCGCTATCGTTACCTGTTGGCTGAACGTCGCGTAGCTGCTGAAGCCGATCACTGCCCCTATCGCTCCGAAGAACAGCGCGAGAAAGACGACGAAGCTGCCGACAAGCATCCAGGTGCTCCGCTTGTTCTGATCGATCCTGTCGTAGATGAGGATCCGCTCGGCCTGGTCGAGACGAAGCGGCTCCGGCTGCCAGTCACGGTCCTGGGCCCGTCGCGCGGCCCGCGCTGCCTGCTCGCTGCGCCAGGCGGCCTCCGCCGCTGCCGACACCTCAGGCGCTTCCCTGGGTACAGGCGGCGGAGGAGGCGGGGCCAGCGACATCGGCTCGATCTCCGCGACGGCCGTGGCCGCCGGAATGAAGCCGAAGCTATCCAGCGGCGTAATGACGTGCAAGAACTCACCCGCCCGCTCTTGAACGGTCACGATGGACCCCGCCGGCAGTATCGCCACTACCTTGCCGGAGGCATCCGGCGTCTCGTAAACGGGTGTCTCGTCCTTCAGGCGAAAGGCCCACTCACCGCCGGTGACCGCTGCGGCCGCCGTATCAGATTCGCTCACGTTGGCTCTCCGATCCGCGGCACTGGGACAGGCTCTCTGGGAGCGCTATCAGTGATGTAACCGAACCGCTCCTGCTGCGTAAACACCGCGAGAAAGCGGCCGACGGCCTGGCTGACGGTTATGAGGGCGCCCGCGGGCAGCCTCTCCAGCACCGCCGAGGCGTCGTGGGGCTGCTCGAAAACGGGCGTGCTCCCCGCGGTCAGGCGGAAGGCCATTAGCTCGGCGGGAGGCGCGACGTCATCTGGAAGGTCGTCCGCAGTAAATGCGAACAACGGACCGCGGGGCTCAGGGACGTTCTGCGCAGCCTGATCTTGTCCTTGCTGCGCGAACTGCTCGCCCGCGGCGTGCGCTCGATCCAATACGGACTGCGGAATGCCGACGCCCATGCCGGCAAGCAGCGCGACCCGCTCGTCTAGCGGCGGATGGCAGGCCGGCCAGACGCGGTCCAACCAACCGGCGTCACGCAGAGGGTCGACGGTCCAGAGGTGAGCGCTCGCGCGGGCAGCGTTCAAGTCGCGGCTTCCGGCAACGTCCATCTTCGTAAGCGCGATTGCGAGCGGCTCGGCGCTGCGAGCAAGGAGCACAGCATCGGCGTCCGAGAGAAACTGGCGGCGGCGCATGACCGCGACGCGGATGAACTCAGCCACTATGGGAGCGATGAAGAGCGAGTAGAACGGGACCGACGTGGCGGCAAGCAGGGCCCAGCCCGCAGCAGGGTCCTCGCGGATGAGGACAACGCTGAAGGCGAGGCTAGCCGGGATGCTGATAACCGTTGGCAGCCCGATATACATGAGCATGAACCAGCCCGCCGCCCAGTGGATACGGAAGAAGAAGCGGAAGAAGGCAACGACAGTAGTGAGGGGCAGGCGCAAGAAGGCGACGGCTGCGGCCAGGACCGTGGCCAAACGTGTATCGTAGTTGCCGATCTGGACGAGCTCGTGTGCGAGCACGCCTTCCAGCTCGCGACGCTCCAGGAGCTGGAGCAGGCCGGTGGTGACGGCCAGCGACGACTCCCTGGGGTCCAGGCCGGTCGAAAAGGCGTTTGCGGCCGGCGAGTTGATGACGTAGAGCCCCGGCACAGGCAATCCGGCGCCGATGCACAGGTTCTCAGCCGCGCGCCAGAGGTCCGGATAGTCCTCCCGATCGGCAGGGTGCGCCCGAGACAGCCGCAGCAGGAGCGCGGCGCTGTACTTGTAGAGGATGACTGGCAGTGCGAGGACGATCAGACCGCCGAGGGTGGGAACGAGCACGACCCATAGTTCGACGTTGTCTCCGACCAGGCCGCCGCCCAGCGTGACAAGGCCGAAGGCCATGCCGACGAAGACCATGGCGACGACCCAGAAGTATACCGATAGATAGGCGGCCGCAGGCACGCCGAGCAACGCGAAGACGATAACAAGGTTCCGCGTGGCGCGCTTGTTCGCCTCCACGCGGTCGTATGCGAGAACGCGCTCGCCATGAGGGCGGACCGCGTCCGCTCGGCCATTCTCCGCGCTCGTTATGGCGTCGTGTTCAGCGTGTTCGTTCATATCGCCACAGGCGAGCAGACGCATGGCGACACGAAGTCGCGCATCTCTCAGCCCAGAATCGACCTCTTGGCGCTACGAGGGCTGCTGCCCCGGCTGCTCCGGCTGCGTGTCCGTGGCGTCCACAGACGCTCCAGCTGGAGAAGTGGCCCGTACGTCGCTGAAGTCCACGCTTACCTCCGCACGGCCTTGCTCGTCCGCCTCGAAGAACGCCTCGCGCAGGAACCCGAACGTGTTGGCGATGAACACCGTCGGTACCGTCTGCAACCGGTTGTTGTAGTCCAGCACGTTCGCGTTGTAGAACTGCCGCGCGAAGGCGATCTTCTCCTCAATGTCGGAGAGCTCACGCTGTAGCTCGCGGAAGTTCTCGGCGGCCTGCAGCTCCGGGTATGCCTCTGCTACGGCGAACAGGTGGCGCAGGGCGCCCGTCAGCATGTTGTTCGCCGCCGCCGCGTCGGGAATCGTTCCCGCCCGCTCGACCGCGGACCGGGCACGCGTCACCTCCTCGAACGTCTCCCGTTCGTGCGCGGCGTACCCCTTTACAGTCTCGACGAGGTTCGGGACAAGGCTGGCGCGGCGCCGCAACTGCACGTCGATGCCGGACCACGCCTCCTTCACCCGGTTGCGCGACCGGACGAGGCCGTTGTACATCCCGATGAAGATGAAGGCGCCGATCACGATGATCGCGACGATGACGCCGATGATTATGATTGCTGTCATCCGCTCCTCCTTCCCGCCACGGGCGGGGAGAGAATCAGGACAATTGCTCGCTAAATCTTAGCACGCGCATCCATCGTTTATTGATGTTTAAGACTGCCCGTTTGTTAGTTTGCCGCGCGCTGAATTGGTCCCCATCCGCCCTTGACCCACCACCTCTCACCCGTCACCCTTTACGTCATGCCCAGGCGCGTAGCCGAATTCCTCACGCTCGTGAACGAACGCGCGCTGGCACTGCTTCCTGCCGATCTACGAGACGGCTGCACCTCTCGCATCAGCTCCGTCTGGCTGTGGCTCCACTATCACCACCCGAAGGTCCACTACGAGGTGTGGCTCGCGAGAAAGACCGGCCGCATCGAGATCGGTCTCCACTTCGAGGGCCCACGCGATTTCTCCTACCGCTGGGCCGAGCTGGTCGCGCCATACATGCCGGAGATTCAGGCCCGGCTGGGCCCGCAGGTCGAGCTCGAGGAGTGGACGGCCTCCTGGGCGCGCGTCCACCAGACGCTACCCTACGACCCGCTGTCCGAAGCGCTGGCTGAAGAGGTCGCCGACCGGCTCGCGGAGACGATCATCGTCCTCCAACCGATCGTCGACCGCGAGCGGGAGAACGTGCCGCCGGAGCTGGCATCTATGCGGGAGCCCGCGCCGGCGGGCGCCAGCAGCCGACGACTTCAACACCGCGAAAAGCGAGGCATGAAACCGTAGGGGCGAGGCAACGAGCGCGTCGTTGCGCGAGACGAGATTCGACTGAGGGATATAATCTGGCAACCGGATGTGGTCGTTGCCTCACCCCTACGTCCCGCCAGCCCAACCACGCACGCCGCCGGTGGCCACCATATCGCCAAGCGCCGCGATCATGCCGAGCGGACCCGACCGGTCGCCCAGCGCGGCGCGCTCCAGGCGGACGTGCTTCAGCGGCTCCTTGCGAGCCAGT
>Ga0209342_10006510_pt1 | contig 11839 bp, 23 predicted proteins | sample RifCSP16_2_FD_184023 | JGI IMG/M metagenome (GOLD analysis project Ga0209342, IMG submission 184023) | Soil microbial communities from Rifle, Colorado - Rifle CSP2_sed 16_2 (SPAdes) (version 2) | ecosystem: Environmental > Terrestrial > Deep subsurface > Rock core/Sediment | place: Rifle... | reverse complement strand
AAGGTGGTCGCCATGCGAAGGGCCAAGTAACGCCATCGACCTCGAATCTCTTGGTGAATGATACTTCAATTAAGCGCTATCTCGGACGTTACAGGTTACAGGATGCCCAATATATACCCCTGGATGCCATGCGGCACTCGCCCCTAGAGGCCGGGAAGACCCAACTCCTCCTTTCGGGCCTCTAGGGGGCACAGAAGGAAGGGAATGGGGATTCTCGGCTTCGACCGGGCACGGAGAACAAGAACGCATGTGGAAGCAGGTGAGTGGCTTTCGGAAGGACGAACGGGGGTTCAATACGCTGACCCTGGTGGTCACGCTGATCGGTGTGCTGATCGCGGTGATCATTGGCTTCGCGCTGTTGAGTACCCTCCTGAGTTCGGTCGACACGGTGAACGACACGACGGCCTACCCGACGGGATCCGCCATCCCCGGCCTCATCAACCTCGCGCCCCTCTTCTGGGTGCTCGGGGTCGTAATCGCGGCGGTGGCAATCGTCTTCGTCGCGCTCAGGGCAGGACTCGGTGGTGGGGACTAGGGGTCCTCCTTTTCCTCACCGCCTTCGTCTTCCCCCTGGCTGCGGTCCCCGCAAGCGCGGGACTCGCGGATGACCTAGGCGCGACCTTCGGGCTCGATGCCAATCTGTTTGGCGGCATCCTAGGCATGGCGCTTGTCATCATGGTCATCATCGTCCTCGCGATGTTCGATGCCTCTGGGGAGGTCCAGATGTTCAGCGTGATTGCTGTCGGAGCCATGGCGGTGGTAACGGGTCTTTGGCCGACTTGGGTGATCATCGTCTTGGCGATCATCGGAGGTATCCTCATCTTCCGCGAAATCACGAGCGATTAGGAGGTATTCCAATGGGCGACGATTATCACATCATCGGCGGCATGGTCGGGTTTATCATCGTGGTCCTCGCCATCGTTGGGAGCGCATCTCTCGAATATCCGGAGATAGCAGGAGCAGCGACCGCTCCAAGCGGAGATGAATGGCCTCCGTCATTTCCTGTATTCGGAGAGTTTATACCCGATCCAGGACCTGCCCCGGAATGTAGCATCGTTGTGCTATGCCTGAACATTGTTGGATGGTTTTTTATCGGAGTCTTCACATGGTTCATCGATCTTATCTTCTTCATCGCGGGAATCATCGCCTACGTCTTCACACTCTTTGCTGGTCTCGCAGCATTCGCGGTCAGCGGGCTTCCCACACAGATAGCATGGGTCGGTGCTGGCCTCGCCATCGTATTCATCATGATCTTTGCCCTCATTTTCGTCCGCGTCGTTATTTCCGTCGTAGCTGCTGTGGTCCCATGAAAGCATTCGCCATCTTCCTCATCATCGCTGTTGCACTCCTACCGCTTCTTGCCTCTCCCGTGCGCGGCCTCGAGCGGACCATCCTTTGGGACACTCGCGCGGAGTTCGATTCTGGTCTCAAGTCCAATGTGACAGGTCATATCGGCTTGGAGACCTATACGGACAATCCCGCTTGGAAGCGGCCTGGCTCCCCGCCCGAAGAAGGACTCTATGCCTCTTCCATTTACGGAGACAACTTCCGACTACCGGACACGGATGCGGAGACATGGAAGCTGGAACGGCCCGCCATCTCATTCAATAATTCCCAAATCAGCTATGCGGGGGCTGTAGCATCTCCGAACGCTTGGACGAATCCAGCGAACGCAGTGGGCTCAGGAGAGACCACTTGCGCCGAATCCGATCCAAACCTCGGGCCTCATGGAGAATGGGATACATATGGGTTCTCCTTCGCAAGTTCCACGACAATCCAAGGCATCAACATCCGTATCAAGTATTCGAGCATCGCTGTTTCGGAGACATGGTTCGTTAGGCTGCTCAAAGCAGGAATCCCGACCGGAAACACGGCATCAACACCAGGCGCGTCCGGTGCCGCTTGTGGAGTCTCACAGGGAACGATTCTCTTCGGTACACCCACCGAACTTTGGGGAACCACTTGGTCCGCTGCGGAAGTCAGCGCTTCGACGTTCGGAGTGGAGGTATGGACAAGCGGACCGCCCGATACCGTCTTCCTGAATTGGATTCAGGTGACAATCTTCTTCTTGATCTGCAATGATAATGGGTCAGAATGGATCACGACCGCGGATCCCACATTCTCCTACACCAGTCCCTCTTCCGGCCTTAACGTTATGGAAATCCTCGATACCGCCGACGGCGCGATGGTCTACATGCACAATGGGACGCTTCGTAACAGTACGCGAACGACCACCGCGTGGACTTCCGGAGGAAACTACTGGCGGATGGGGACGGATATCCAGCCCTCGATGTGGGGCATCGGGAATTTCACCTGGGTCATGAACTCCCTGAGTCCCGGAGATTCCACCACTCGAATCTATTGTGGAGGACTTGAGACCACTTCGAATACGGCTTCATGGGGAGCGGGATTCTATCTTCGCAAGACGGTGATAACAGATCTCGGTCCATGGCTCTTCTCCCTACAACCATTTCTCATTCAGGCGGGCAATCCTGTCGACTGTGGAAGCCGCACATTTTGGGGTGCAGGAAATACGATCCGACCTCGCATAGAACGGTCCGGAACATCCTTCAGTTTCCAACTGGTCAGCACTCCCGAAGTCGACGTCGGACCGAATCCCCTTCCCACATTCCTCGGGACATGCCTCCTCAACAGCACATTCCAAGGTCAGTTCATGTATGAGACCTTCGACTTCAATTCTTCCTCTGGGATCGGTGGTGCCGTTCTCATCCATGCTTACAAAGAGATGACGCAGGGACTATTCTCATCTCCTGAAATCGTCTTCGCGGGCGGAAGTTCTTCCGATGCGAATTGGACTTCCCCGAGTACGGCGGGTCCGGCAACAGAACGCCCTACAAGATTTCGTATCACTGTGTCAAAAGACACTCTGGGGGGTCTTACCATCTGCACACCCTCCTTGGTCGCTGTGAACGATTGGACACTCATCTATCAACCTGCACAATGGAATCTCTGTACGATCCCGACCTATTTCGATACGAGGGCCTTCATTGATTTTACCGTGCAAGATGCCATCGCAGACGGACCTTACCGTTTCCGCATCTTCATGATCGGAGATACCCACTACTGGAATCGGATCGATTCCATAGAAGTCAGTCTGCAATTCGAACCTCTCATCGTGCCATGTCCTCCCGGAGAATGTGAAGGCGAACCCCCGCCCGCCATCCTCGCACCGATCACGGGCGGCATCGTCTTCTGCGGCGTTGGAGTCGCGGTCTTCATCGTCTTCATCATCCTCGTTCGGAGAGTGAGGGACGGATGAAGCGCTCTCTCGCCTTTCTCTTCATCCTCATCTCCATCTTCATCCCCGACGTCATCGCAGAGACCACAACAGACTATCAGCCCGTCGATGAAACGATTATCGCGGGGACCACCACCGGGTTCGGCAACCTTGCGGACAACGACGGCTCCAACTGGGTTGGAACAGAGACAGGGAGCCCGATGACCCTCAACGTCACCCATGACCTCGATACCAACATCGCTTTCGGAGATCTCGTCTACGTTGAAGTGCGGGTCCGTGGGTTCAACAGTGGGGAAGCCTTCACCGTCTACGCGAGGGACTGGCAGGACAATATCTACGTCGCTCTCTTCGTCATTGGAGCTGCAGTCAGTTCCGAGCAGCTCTTCACGGAGTCCCTTGAGTTCGTGTGCGGGTCTGGCGCACTTGATTGTCTCGTGAATCCGAACCGAGGCTTCGCGGTCCCAGTCTCGCTCCGTTGGAACGACGCAGGGGGCGCGGATGTCGTCGCAAGCACCCTGACCATCGACCAAGAAGTGGTGCGATTCGTCAAGACGGAGCAATCGTCCTCCTCCGGAGAATGGACGCTCCGGGTCGGATTTGTATTTTTCGTCATCCTCCTCGCGGTCGGATTCGCGGGCCGCGCGCCCATCCTCATCCTCATCGCGGGAATCGTCTCCGTCTTCCTCTCTTTCTCCGCCCTGCAGGTGACGGAATCCATCGCTCTCTTCATCATCTTCCTCTTCGGCGGCCTCATGCTGATCATCATCGGAGCATTTTCGACGGCGGCGGGGGGAACTACGGAATCATGAAAACGCATCATCACTCCCGGATGTTTCTCGCACTCATCGCCATCGCGATGCTCGTTTCCTTAAGTAGTCCTCCCATTTCCGCGACGGTCATCCCCACATTCGTTGCCGTGTCCGCCATCGCTGCAAGCACGGGTGCGGACGTGACGATCACGCTTCCCGCGACATGGGAACCGAACGATATCTTCATCGTTCTAGGTTGGGTCCGTGATCAGGATGATACAGTATCTATCTCAGGTTATACAGCTATTACAGGGGTTCCCTTCGACCGTGGCACGACTTCTAGGTATTGGGTATTCTGGCATCGGGCGTTGCAAAGCGAAAACAATCCGATCTTTGATAAAAGCGGAGCCACCGGGGATACGTATGCTATGCTTGCTATCTATCGGAACGCAAGGACAAGCGGAAGTCCATTTCTCACAGAGGGTGGTCCTGATACAGGAACAAGCGACCCTGCGATTTGTACAGGGATTACGCAAGTCTCTCAAGAACATACTTTGACCGTCAATGTACTAGGCGGTGAAGATGATAACAATGCAGCGGTCGTAACGACTGGTAATGACCCAAGGAATTACGTAGAACATTATGCGGAAAGTGCTACGGGAGCGGATGGGATGATCGCCTTTTCTGAGATGCAGAAAGCCGTCATCGGTTCGCCGCAAGCCTTCGTAGATTTCGATGTATCCAATCCTGTAGGTTGGGGTTGCATGAGTCTCCCTCTTGCGGGCCCGATCGGCGGAAGCGGTACGAATTCCCTCATCGCCATGACCGCCGAAGGCCCAGGAGCGAATTGCGCCAATGGCGGGCAGAAAATCGACAGCGGCCTTGACAACGGGGATGGCGGCGGAACCGCGAATGACGGCATCCTTCAAGCCGGAGAGATCGATGCGACTTCCTACATCTGCAATGGAGCTGCGGGCGCGAATGGAGCGAACGGCGCAGATGGTCCCCCAGGCTCCCCCGGTCCTCGAGGTCCAGCCGGAGAGGGCTGGTTCCTCTTCGTGATCATGGCCGCAGTAGTCCTCGTATTCATCGCCATCGGGCGGGGTGATTGAATGAACCGCTTGCCACCTTGGATGTATGACATCCTCGGCGGAATGTTCTTCCTATCCATCGGCCTTCCGATGATCACAACCTCCATGATGGTCATTGGCTCCATGCTCCTCCTCTGGTCGATGGTCCTTCTGGTCAGCGGCGCGATGGGACAGATGAAGGCCGCGAAACGGAACTGGTTGGCGAACCCATGAACCGAATCTATGTGCGATGTCTGGATGGTGTCACGCGCGTCTGGAAAATCACGCTCTTGTCGAAGTGGTTCCTCAAGATGCGCGGAGGTTGGTTCACCCTCCGGGGCGGTCGATACCACATCGACCCCGAAAGATATGAGCGCCATGCTTATCGCCCCGTCTTCCCCTATCTCCGTTTCGTGGAGAAATATCGATGGGTCTCCTACTATCACGAGGGTCATGAGGAACCCTTCAAGCTCCTTGCACCCACCGAGACCAAGGGGAACGCCCGCAACATCCAGGCAGTCGCGGAAGGGGCCTACATCCGAAACCTCATGCCTCCCCCGGTCCCGTGGGTCATGGTCGTGATCATCCTCGCGATGTTCCTCGGCCTGGGAGCTCTCGGGGTCCTCGTCGGGCGGTGAAGCATGGCGGATGAGGATGATCTCCAAGAGTCGGAGTTCTGGGCGGCGCAGAGTTCGGCAGTCGCGATGCAGGTTGCCGCCGCGAAGGACTTCGCGGACATCCGCCGCGGCTACTACGATGTAGGCTTCCCCCCTCCGGAGAAAGTCCGCTTCCGCATCCCCATGATCACCCGCCTACGCAACGAACTCCATGTCCAGAGGGTCCTCCGGGCGAAGAACCACATCCAGGCCTTGGACATGCTCCACAGGACCGGAACCGTCGATTGGCCCGCCATCGGCGATGATCATGTCGACCTCTACCTACAATATCAAGTCTCCATCAAGGGCGGTGGACGAACGGAGCTGAGGGACACGGCCCGCTTCACGCAGCCGACGGTGAAGAAGCGAGGTGGGGCGATGGGTCTTCTGAGGCCATGAGGCGCGAACCGGGGGACATCAATGAGGCTCTCGTCACGGAACGCCTGGACTTCCCCCAACTCCTCCTCCAATCCCTCGCGAGAGCAGTCTCCTTGAGCGTCGGGCCGGAGCGCGAAGAAGCTCTTGGTGATCTTGAGGATATGCTCGTTCCTTGGCATGACGCGCCGTTCGAAGCCTATTCGCATGCGACGGAGAAGACGAATGGGACGGGTCTCAACGGACGACAAAGGCTCCATCTCCGCGCCCTCATGCTCCTCATGCAGCGGGCGGGATTCCTCGGGGAGAAAGACCTCGTATGAGTGATATCCCCGACCCGACTTGGAGAGATTCCTCCGACTTCGACCGGGAGGAGTGGCTTGCGGACTACATCCGCTTCCAGCTCCATGAACTCAATCTGAATCAGGTCGTCATGTTCAACGGGCCCGCAGGCTCCGGGAAGTCTTGGACCTCCCTATCCCTCTCGAAGAAGGTGGATTCCACGTTCGACGCATCTCGCATCGTCTTCCCCGGTGTCGATTTCCTGAGGATGATCGCGGAGGGCGGACTCGGTGCGGGGAGCGCGATTGCTTGGGACGATGCCGGACTTGGAGCACCATCTCGGAAGCATTGGGATCCCATCAACATCGCCGCTGGACTCGTCAGCCAATCCTTCCGCTTTCTCCGTCTCATGGTCAGCATTACGGTTCCTGACCCAAGTTTAGTGGACCGCCAGCAACGTGGGGTCCATCAACTCTGGCTTGAGTTCCGCCCCAGGAAGCATCGGGATTCTCCCGCCATCGCCGGGGTATTCCTCGTGGAGCGTTCCGCGAGAACCGGAACCATCTACAGCAAGCACCCTCGCATCAAGACCCCGGATGGCCCTTGCCGTCTCAGCCTCATCCGGTTCGAGAAACCGGAAGCAGGTCTCATCGACCCCTACGAAAAGGCGAAGCGTACCTACCTTCTGGATTTCTACAATGACCTTCTCATCGTGGCTGGGGGTGCAGGAGGAGACAAGCGCTCCGCGAAGATCATACTTCTCTTATGGGACTACGCGCAACGATTGAACTTTAGCCAGGGGGCGGTTGCCGCCGACCTTGACATCTCGAGGAAGACATTCAACGTATGGCTCGGGCGGGCGAAAGGACTCCTCTATCCCGAGAAAGGCGCGGGCGCGGGCCCGCCATCCCATGCCGTTGAAGGAATGAACCCTCAGATGGGAATTGATGCTGCCCCTGGTGCGCCCGATGTAGGAAGCGATCTCCGCTAGGCTGGCTTCATTGTAGAGACGCAGCGCGAGGACCGCCATCTCCTCCCCGCGGGTCCATATGCGCCCCCTCATGGAATCACCACCGCCAAGACAAGGATGAGCCCCATCGAACCCAGAACCAATAGCAGAAGCAGAATAGTGTCCCGGTCGTCCTTCTCCATCAAAACACCATCCAATCATCAATCCAGCGTTTGCATTGGGGACAGTATCCACTCTCCGTGAGATGCAGATGCCGGCATCTCCACTGTCGATTCTCCTTTCGTTCTCGAAGTCTCTTGCGGAGCCAGGTGGAGAACTTCATGGATGCCTCTTCATCGCGAGGATCTGCCAGTTCAGCGCCCACGGGGTCTTGATGGTCGGCACATGGAGGGAGAGTCGAAGGTGCGCCGTCCCCTGACAAATCGCGAGAAGCTGGTTCTGTCGGAATCCACGGTACGTATGATGCGGGTCGAAGTGCGCGAACGGGTTGAGGAATGTGGGTTCTTCCCCCAAGATGAGGTCCTTGGAAACGCGCACGATCTCCTGCCAAGCCCTCGCAGGGTCCGAAAGATGATGCAGCAACCCGATCCAATGAACGACCTCGAAGCTCTCATCCGTGAAAGGGAGCGCGTAGACGTTGCCCCACACATCCGCTTTCGTCTGTATCTGCGGACCCGACGCGAGGACGCGAGGCCCGATATCGAGATTCACATCCCCATGAGGATTCGCGCCGCACCCGAGGTCCAGGATCATGATTCCTCCTTTTTTGGTGGCGGCAAGATGAGGCTTACGATCAGCACAAGAGCGAACACGATCCCCGTGATAACCAGCAAGGGACTGACTATCACCCAGAATTGCGGAGGAAGCTCGTTGCGTGGCGGCGGCTCGGCTATGAGCACGGGATCGACGAGTACGGAACCGATGAGGATAATGACGAAGAGCGCAATCCCGAATGAAATCGCTTCCCCAGCGTTTGGCCATCTCATCGGCTGATCATCCCTCTCTCCGATACGGCACTCCGTTCCGGATGAGCGTGAAGAAGAGGTCTCCTGGCTTCCCCACATGCCGGAAGAGGAATCGCTGGACACGATCTCCCAGATATTTCCTCGTATGGTAGGCGAAGGGAAGCCTGTGGGCACGGTAGACATCCTTCTTGAACCAGTAGAACCCGAGTTCTTGTAAGGTGAAGTAGACATCCGCGACGGGGTAATCGCTGGTCCGGACCCGCCGCAGCCCGTCATCCCAGACTCGGACGTTGCTGCAGAACATATCGAAGGAGCGGCGGTTGAAGGCGCGCACATGGTAGGGTCGGTAGTCCCATCCGTGAGGGACGCTGACATGAAAGACGCACCCTTCCGCCGCAACCCTGGACAGTTCCACGAAAAGATACTCCCAATTCGGAAGGTGCTCGAGGACGCTGTTGGCGATGATCTCCGTCACCGTCCCATCCCGGAAGACGCCAAGGCATCCCTCTTGATTCAGATTCAGGACCATATCGACCCCCTCGGAGATCGTGCCATCGATGTTGAGGAACCCAGGAATCGGTCTCATCCCGCAACCCACGTTGAGCTTCAAGTCTCCCGCGCCTCCCAAACCTGACGATACAAATCGAGCCACTTCGGAAGCATCCGCACCCACGAATACCGGGCCGCGTTGGACCGCCGTATCGCCCGCAGCTCCGCGCCAGTGTCCTGGTCCGCGAGTTCGAGGGAGAATGCAAGATCGTCCGCATCGTCCGCCTTGAAGTAGTGCGCGGTCATGCCGAGTGTCTCCCGATGCGCTGGGATATCGGACGCAACGACGGGGGCCCCGCAAAGCATCGCCTCGAGCGGGGTGAGACCGAACCCCTCATCCATCGAGGCCGTCACCAAGACGCACGACGAATACAGTTTCGCGAGACCATCATCCGTCACATATCCCATGTCCGTCATCTTCACCCGGAGGGACTTCGCAAGGGACTTCGCCGCTCTCTCGGACCCGGGATAATTCCATGCTCCGACCGTAATGAGGCGGAAGCCAGCAAGCGCGCAAGCCCGGAGGATGATCGCATCCTGGATGCGCGGATAGTCGGAGCCCACGGTCAGGGCTGTCCGCACATGACGTTCGACGGCGCGAGGGAACATATCGCGAGTATTAAGGCCGCAAGGGATGACCCGAGCCTCTCGATGAAAGAGGGAACGTATCCGCTCCCGCACATACTCGGTGGGACATACCAACACCCGCGCATCCAGGATGCGGGGGATATAGAGGGAGATCCGGAGCGCTTCATAAGGAGTCTTTTGATAAACGTCAAGATGTTGCCATGCGAATGGGTCATAGAATGTGAGGATGTCGAAGCGGTCTCCGAAGTACGGGGCGATGCCCCAATCCGCCGCATGGGTGATCTCCCCGTTCTCTGCCCGGTAGGGTATGCTCTGCGCCGCCAGCAATCCGAGATACCCTCCGAACCGTCGTCTACCGAGACGCAGTTCGAACCCCCGTCGTCGCATCTCGGGAATGATCGTCACCTGCTCCCTCTCCTCTCGCAGCCGTTCGAGGAGTTCGAGGGATTGCCGTCCGACCCCCGCGGGTCGTTTCTCGGATTGTGCGAAGAACCGTACTTTGGGAACGCTAGGGACGCCCATCCGTCAAATCTGCCTAACCCCTCGAAGGGGTATGCGGCTCCCTTCTTAAAGGGGGAACCCCACTTTATCCACTCAAGAGTTAAAGAAATCCACTCTCTGGTTGACGACATATCATATATGACAGATGTAATCTCTCTCACATGGCAAGCCAGGAGACGGCGGCGAAGAATGAGGACATCGTATCCGCTGTCATCCATGTCCGACCGAAGACCTGGGCGCGCCTCAACGCCCGCAAGCAGCAGGGCATCTCCTTTGACGATGTGATCTCCGAGTTGCTGGACGATGCTGACGAAGCCTTGATGGACGATACGAAGGTGAAGGCATGAATCTCACCGACGCCGAGATGCGCGCCCTCGTTCGACTCGGTTACTCCGCTGCCCTGACAGATATGGGCTGGAAGGTCGACCCTATCGCCGCCTTGAACGCACACTTCCGCGATGGCATCCCCATCGAACGCCTCAGCGCGATTCTACAGCATGTTCCCCCTGATGCCATGTACGATGAGCTGGTGGCATCGGGCTTGCGGGCGGATCGGGGGCGGTTGCCGTGAAGCGCGAGGACGAATGGCGGCCGGGCGTGACGGTCTACATCGACGCGGCGGTTCTCCAGACCATCGACGCCCGCCGTGGCGACCAGACGCGGAGCGAATGGATTCGCCGGGCCATCCACGAGGCCCTGGCGAAGGAGACCGGCGGATGAAAATCGAACGCACGACGCAGGATGGTTGTATCCGAGTCGATTACTACTTCCCGTTTGGTGTCGTTGTCTCCTGCGAGACACATGGAGACCTCCCCTCACTCCATGCCTCATCGAGTGAATTGTTCGCTTGGCGGGTCGGGATGAAAAACTGTTTTCTGGCGAAGGAGGCCGGGCAATGACGATTTGGGACGGGAAGCCATGGCGTTGCCTTCATTGCGGCCGGTCGATCCGCGACATCCGCGACCATCTGCCCCGCTGCCCCGCCCTCGGGAGGCCGAAGGGATGACGACTTGGAAACAGAAAGCGGAACGAGAAGCGGAGACCGTCCTGCGACAGGATGACCGCATCCGCGTCCTCGAAGCCCGCGCCGAGAAGGCCGAGGCTGCACTCGCGGCGGCGCTCGAGATCATGGAAAAAATCCGTCGCGAGATTATCTACGAAGCGGAGGAAGCAGACCCTCTCGCGCTCATCGATTCATTTCTCAAGCGCGCGGCGGGACGCGAGAGCGGCGGAGACTCAGCGGCGACCACGAAGGCGAGCGGTCGGACTGAGCCCCAGATGGTCGCCGGGAAGACCGACGCCGCCGCGAAATCCGCCGCGCGCAAAATGACCCTTCGTCCCTTCGATGCGCGCACCGAAGAAGAACGGCTTGAGGATGCTCTTGACGGAGACGCCGAGAACCAGGAGTGCGGAACATGACCGAGTCCGAACGCGACGAGGCCGCCAACACGGTTTGCTCCCTGAACGGCGGTCCTCATGTGGTCCGTTCCGGGTTCCTCAAGATCGAGGTAATTCCAGGCGGAAGCCTCATCACCCTCAAGAAGAGGATGTGCCTCAACTGCGGCCTCTGGGACACGTTCATCCAAGAGGAACCTGAGCCGTATCCCCAGAGGATGCCCCCATGATCATTATCTCATCCCCCCAAATGGGGATGCGGCCTCCGTCGCATCCCCTCTTTTTCTCCGTTCCCGTTCGCGAACCCGTCCCGTGTGGTACTGCCCTCTCCTTGGTCAGGCATCGGGGGTCAGGCATCGGGGATGGGCGCGATGCCGTTGGGGTTTCTACCATTTCTCCCCGGCGGACCTTCTTTCTCAAAGGGGGGCTGACTGTGTGTGAGTGTGTGTGTGAGAGAATCGAGGGCGTGGGCGCGGGTGA
>Ga0209342_10006508_pt1 | contig 11840 bp, 13 predicted proteins | sample RifCSP16_2_FD_184023 | JGI IMG/M metagenome (GOLD analysis project Ga0209342, IMG submission 184023) | Soil microbial communities from Rifle, Colorado - Rifle CSP2_sed 16_2 (SPAdes) (version 2) | ecosystem: Environmental > Terrestrial > Deep subsurface > Rock core/Sediment | place: Rifle... | reverse complement strand
CAGCGCCTTCGCGCTCACGCCGGCGACGCTGTTCTCCCGGGGCGAGAAGGCCGTGGTGGCCGGGGACGTGCGGGTCGGAGAACGCGCCGTGGTCCGCGGCAAGCGGGTGGGCGAACGACTGGAAGCGGTCCTCGTGAAGCTCGCGCCGCGCAGCGGGACGGATTGAATCGCCCGGGCCGTTCCGCCGGGGAGAGTCTAGAGGAGGACGCACGGAGTGGCACTGCACCGGTTCCATTGAAGGGAGACCCCGATGATCGCCCGTATCGTTCGCAGCACCGCCGCAGCTCTCGGCGTTGTCCTTGCGCTCGCGGTTGACGCCGCCGCCAAGGACCCGATCCCCACGACGAGCGACGAGGCGCGCAAGCTCGCCGCCATGCTGCCGCAGACCGCCGAGGACCACGCTGCGATGGCCAGGAGCTATGAGCAGAAGGCGGCCGACTGGCGCAAGGAGGCCGCGCTGCACCGCGAGATGGCCGCTGCCTACGCCAAGTCTCACCCGGACTTCAAGGGTGGGATCCGCAACTCGGAGGCCGTCAAGATGGAGAAGCACTGCATGGCCATCGTGAAGGACGCCGAGAAGCTCGCTTCCGACGCGGAATGGTCCGCCAGGTACCACAATGAGCAGGCCAAGGAGTCGGAAGGTCAGGCGAGATAGGCATTCGGTGTTCGCATCCGGATGCCGCTCCGGGTCGCCAAGGTGTCGGACGCTCGACGCCCGGTGCGTCTCCACTCACCCTTGGTTGCTCGTGTAGGCTTCGTCGCGCTCGTCTCTGACGGTGCGCGGAGGGAGCTCCGACCGCTCCGCGGCGGCGATCGGCGCCCTCGCGGCCGTGCCGACGGGCTTGAGCGCGGCGCTGCGGGACCCCGTGCCGGACCTGCAGGAGAGCTGACGCGTCCACTGTGGAACTCGGAGAGGACGAGCGCTCTCTCGCGGGGCGGACGCAGCCGGCGTCGCCGCGGCGAGCGTTGACACCGAGAGCGTAACCGGAACCATCACAGGGTCACCGCGCTGGTCGCAATCGGAAGCTCAGCTCCGGCCAGGAAGCGCTGCGGAGCGCGCCCGCGTACCTGGCGCAGGCGATGCACGACCGGAGGACGATGCGCAATATCAATGCAATCAGGCAGATCCTGTTCTTCGCGTCCGTCCTCAACGAGGCGGCTGCGAGCCCGCAGGGGGGCCTGCCGGTCCTTCGGGCTTACTGATCTGTTGAGGACGAGGAGGGTGTCGCCGGCATGAGGATGGGGCGCGGGATGATGCCCGCCTCGACGGCGTCCGCGGAGGACGTAGAGGGCGGGGCGCGGCTCATCCTCCGACCGGAGGACCCATCGCGGCTCGAGCCGCTCCGGGAGCACGTTCGGATGAAGGCGGAGCGGATGGCCCAGGGCGGGTGCCCGATGATGGAGCTCGGGAGCGGTGCCGTCCCGACCACGGCTCCCCCGGGCTCGGGCGACGCGGCGCACGAGGGAGACCACCCGCAGTCACCTGGAAAGTGAGAGCGCCATGGAGATGGCACCTGCCGAGCCCCACCGCTCGAAGCAAGGCGAGCCCGGAGAGGGCCCGCGGCGCTTCCGCATCCCCTGGATGTGGGGCTTCCTCCTGTTCCTCGCCATCGCCGTGTTCTTCCTCTGGGAAGAGCACCGGGCCCACCTCCTGGGCGCGATCCCGTTCGTCCTGGTCGCGCTCTGCCTGCTCCTCCACCCGCTCATGCACGGCAGGCATGGCGGCGGGTCTGGGCAGGAGGGACCCGCCCCGCATCGGCACGCAGGAGGGGGCTCATGAACCACGGACGCGACGTGCAGGCGTACGGGCTCTGGTCGCTGGTGATCATCAACTCGGCGGTCTTCCTCCTGTTCGCCTTCAGCTTCTTCAAGCCGAGGACCCGGCGCGACTGGCGCACGTTCGGGAGCTTCGCCGCCTTCATCGTCGCGCTCTTCGCGGAGATGTATGGCTTCCCGCTGACCATCTACCTCCTGTCGGGATGGCTCGCGCGGAAGTTCCCCGGCGCCGATCCCCTCGGCCACGACTTCGGGCACCTCTGGTACACGCTGCTCGGCTTCAAGGGCAACCCGCACCTGAACCCCATCCACATCGCGAGCAACGTGCTGGTCATCGCCGGCTTCTTCCTCCTCTCGGCGGCGTGGCGCGTGCTCTACCGGGCGCAGAGCGAGGGCACGCTCGCGACGGCGGGTCCCTACGCGCACGTGCGCCACCCGCAGTACGCTGCCTTCATCGTCATCATGCTCGGCTTCCTGCTGCAGTGGCCGACGCTCGTGACGCTGGTGATGTTCCCGATCCTGGTGGCGGCCTACGCGCGGCTCGCGCACCGGGAGGAGCGTGAGATCCGGGAGAAGTTCGGACGGGCCTGGGACGAGTACGCGGCGAGGACGCCCGGATTCGTGCCGCGCCCCGGTCGCCGCCGCCACCGCCCGCTCGGCGGCGAGGAGAAGGCCCACGCCCATTGAGCCAACCTGGAGCTCATCCACAAGGAGGATCTCATGTCCCTGGAGCTATCTGAAGTCAGTCGCATCGACCTTCGCAGCCGGCTGAGCGCGAGGGCCGTGGTCGCCGGAGCGATCGTCGAGCTGGTCCTGGTGAGCCTGCTCCTCACGCTCGCCGCCGGCCTCGGGTTGTGGTCCATGGCCCCGTTGACCGCCGAAGGCATCGAGGGGCTCGGCGCGGGTTTCGCATTCTTCAGCGGCAGCTCCTGGGTGCTCTCCGCGTTCGTGGGCGGATTCGTCGCCGCGACAGCTTCCCGCTCGACGCACCAGCGCGACGGGCTCTTGCACGGGCTCGTGAGCTGGGCAGCGGCGTGCCTGACCGCGGCGGTCCTTCTCTGCACGTGGTTCATGGCAGCCCTCGCGGTCGAGCTGGTCACGCCCGAGGTCGCCTCGGCGATGGGTTCCGGGGGAATGCTCGTCGCCTTCTTCCTCGGCGATCTGCTCGCGCTCCTGGGGGCGCTCGCCGGCGGCCTGCTCGGCGCGCGTTCGGAGGCGAAGGCCACCGGTCCCAGGGGCGTCGAGGCCCGGGCAGCGGAGCGACGTCCGCTCGTTCCCGCGCAGCCAGCCCCGCAGCCGACGTAGTCCGCAGGGAGGGTAAGCCCGTGATCGCCGGAGCGCCGACCGGAGCGACAGGACGCGAGATCGACCCCGTCTGTGGCATGCGGGTCGACCCCCGTGAGGCCCACGCCAGACGGCAGCGCGAAGGTCGCACGCACTGCCTGTGCTCGGCACCGTGCACGGCCGAGTTCGATCGGCATCCCGGGTTCTACGTGCCGCGGCTCCCGTCGGCGCCGTCGGCGACCACCGGCGTGCGAGAGCCGCGCCCGCCGCTCCAGCGCCTGGAGCTCCCGATCGCGGGCATGCGATGCGCGTCGGACGGCCAGGCGGTGGAGGGAGCGCTGGGCGCGGTGGCGGGCGTCTTCCGCGTGGCGGTGAGTCCGGCCACCGGCCGCGCGGTCCTTGAGTACGCCCCGGATCGGCTTCGCCTGAGCGCCGTCCGAGACGCCGTGAGCAGGGCCGGATATCGCGTGGGTGGCGCCGAAGCTCGCTTTCACCTCCGCGGGCTCGATGGGCTCAGCGCGGACGGCCTGGCCGGCATCCAGAAGGCTGCCCAGGCGGTCCCGGGCGTCCTCGGGGTGACCGCGAGCGCCGCCACCGAAGAGGCGATCGTCCAATACCTCCCCGAGACGACCGACCTCGGGTCGGTGAGGCAGGCGCTCCGCTCGGCCGGCCACGAGATCGTGGAGACCCCGCCGGGCGCGGCGCCTGCTGCGGTCGACCGCGAGAGCGAGGAGCGGGCGCGCGAGTACCGGAAGCTCATGCGCAAGTGGTGGTTCGGAGCCGCGGTCGGCGTCTTCACGATGGTCTTCAGCTATCCCTGGTACTTCCCCGTGCTGCGCGGGTGGTTCCCTCGGGACAGCCCGCAGCTCCGGCCGCTCTGGGCGGTCATGGGGGCGCTCGCGCTCGCGGTCCTGATCTACAGCGGGAACCAGTTCTTCAGCGGCGCATGGGCGGCGCTCCGGCACCGCTCCGCCAACATGCACACGCTCATCGCGATGGGGACGGGCATCGCCTGGATCTACTCGACGATCGCGCTGCTCTTTCCGCGGGCGTTCCCGTCCGCCGAGTACAGGGAGGTCTACTACGACGTCACGGTGGTCGTGACCGCGCTGGTCGTCCTCGGCCTCGCCATGGAGGTGAAGGCGAAGGGGCGGACGTCCGAGGCCATCCGCAAGCTGATCGGCCTCCAGGCCAGGACCGCCCGCGTCGTGCGCGACGGTCAGGAGCGGGACATCCCGGTCGAGGAGGTGGTCGCCGGGGACGTCGTCCTCGCGCGGCCAGGCGAGAAGATCGCCGTCGACGGAGAGGTCACGGCGGGCTCATCCGCCGTCGACGAGTCCATGGTGACCGGCGAGTCGATCCCGGTGGAGAAGCGCCCAGGCGACGAGGTGATCGGCGCCACCATCAACAAGACAGGGGCGATCCGCTTCCGCGCCACCAAGGTCGGCAAGGACACGGTCCTCGCGAGCATCATCCGGATGGTGCGGGACGCCCAGGCTTCGAAGGTCCCGATCCAGCGGGTCGTCGACATGGTGTCCGGGTACTTCACGCCGAGCGTCGCCATCCTCTCCATCCTGGGGTTCGTGCTCTGGTACACGTTCGGGCCCGAGCCGCGGCTGGTGTTCGCGCTCATCGTGGCGGTGACGACCCTGATCATCGCCTGCCCCTGTGCGCTCGGCATGGCGACGCCCATGTCGCTCACGACCGGCGTCGGCCTGGGCGCACGGAACGGGATCCTGATCCGCGGCGGGGACGCGCTCCAGTCAGCGAAGAAGCTCGACGCCGTCATCCTCGACAAGACGGGCACCATCACCCACGGCAAGCCGGCCCTCACCGACGTGGTGGTGACGGACGGCTTCCGCGAAGAGGAGGTCCTTCGCCTGGCCGCCGGCGTGGAGCGCTCCTCCGAGCACCCGCTCGCGGCGGCCATCGTCGAGGGGGCGCAGGCGCGAGGGCTGCGGTTGCCCGAGCCGACGTCGTTCCAGGCCATCCCCGGCCAAGGGATCGAGGCCAGGACCGACGGGCGGACGCTCCTGCTCGGCAACGCCAGGCTGATGCGCGAACGAGCCGTGTCGCTGGGCGAGCTGGAAGCGCCGGCGGCGAGGCTGGCCGACGAGGGTAAGACGTCGATGTACGTGGCCATCGACGGGAATGCAGCGGGCGTCGTCGCGGTCGCCGATACCGTGAAGCCGGACTCCATCGCCGCGATTCACGCGCTCGCGGCGATGGGCCTCGAGGTCGTCATGATCACCGGCGACAACGAGAGAACCGGGAAGGCGACTGGCCGTCAGGTGGGCATCGAGCGGGTCATGGCCGAGGTCCTGCCGCAGGACAAGGCCTTTCACGTGAAGAAGCTGCAGCTCGAGGGGAAGACCGTGGGCATGGTGGGCGACGGGATCAACGACGCGCCGGCGCTCGCCCAGGCCGACGTGGGGTTCGCGATCGGTACCGGCACGGACGTTGCCATCGCTGCCTCGGACATCACGCTCATCTCGGGGAGCCTTCGCGGCGTCGTCCTGGCCATCCAGATCAGCAGGGCCACGATGCGGAACGTCTATCAGAACCTCTTCGGGGCCTTCTTCTACAACATGCTCGGGTTGCCGATCGCCCTCGGCGTGTTCTACCCGTTCCTGCGCATCATGCTCTCGCCCATCCTGGCGGCGATCGCCATGTCGGCGAGCTCCATCACGGTCATTGGAAATGCGGCCCGGCTCAGGCGATGGCGCCCGCGGGTCGAAGCTGGGGTGGCCTCATGACGGCCGACCGGCTCCTCGTGGACCTCGTCGGTCTCCTCCTCGTCGCGTTCATCGTCTGGTTCTTCTGGCTCGGCAAGGCCAAGCGCGTGCGGGCGGCGCTCGTCTCGGGCGGTCGCCAGGAGCAGACCGTGCTCGTGAAGGGGGGGTACACGCCGGATGTCATCGTCGTGGAAGCGGGCAGGCCGGTGCGGCTGAGCTTCGTGAGGCAGGAGGCTGCCTCCTGCAGCGACACGGTCCTCTTCCCGGCCTTCCAGAAGTCCGCGCATCTCCCCGAGGGGGAGACCGTGCCGGTGGAGTTCGTCCCCTCCGAGCCCGGTGAGTACGACTTCGGGTGCCCCATGGGCATGTTCCGGGGGAAGCTGGTGGTCGAGTAGCGCGCCAAGGGCGGGGAAGGCGGTCGATCAATCGGCGATGGGGCTTGCGAACCGCCGGGAGGAAGGATGAAACGTTGGAGCGTCGTCGCGTTGCTGTCGCTCGTCGGCCTCCTGGTCGCCGCGGGGGCTATGGTCCTGCGCGGCGGGCTCTCGGCCCGACCGGAGCCTTCGCGGCTCGAGGCCGCGGCCGCACGCGTCGCGCGGCGATGGCTCATCCCGGCCGCCGCCCGCGACGCCAGCAACCCGCTCTCCCCTTCACCGCGCGTCCTCGCGGAGGGCAGGGCCCACTTCGCGGACCACTGCGCGAGCTGCCACGGGAACGACGGGAGCGGCCAGACGGGGATGGGTAAGGGGCTGTACCCGCGCGCCCCGGACATGCGCCGGCCGGAGACGCAGGAGCTCACCGACGGCGAGCTGTTCTATGTCATCGAGAACGGGATCCGCTTCACCGGGATGCCCGCATGGGGCAAGGAAGGGGCGCCCGAGGAGAGCTGGAAGCTCGTCCACTTCATCCGGCGCCTACCCCAGCTCAACCCCGAGGAGCTCGCGGAGATGGAGCGGATGAACCCGCGCTCCGCGGCGGAGTGGGAAGACTTGAAGGAGGACGAGCGCTTCCTGGAGGGCGGGGAACCGGCCACCGGCGCCGCCGCGGGCGCGCACCACCATTGAGAGCGGGGGAGAGAACTCATACCCGCGCTTCGAAGGCCGCCCGACGGACCACGTCCGCGAGATGCGGAAGTCGCTCGAGAATCGCCGGCGAGAGCTCCAGCGAATGAGCGATCGCCGCGGTGGCGGCCGTCTCGATCACGGTCGAGGGGTGGGAGCCGGTCGACCTGGGCGCGGCGCTCGACAGCTCCTTCGGCGTCGCGGCGCGCCCCGGCCTCCACTGCGCGCCCCTCGCCCACCGCACCCTCGGCACCTGTCCCGCTGGGACCGTCCGGCTCTCGCCGGGCGCCTTCACCACCGGGGAAGAGGTGGACCTGACGCTCTCGGCGCTGCGCAAGCTGGCTGGCGCGGCCAGCTGAGGGCGGCTCGGCTCCGCCTCGGACCGGGGCCGCGCGCGCGGATGGTCCCTGGACGCGGGACGGGTGTTGCCGGTTCTTCACGATCGGGGGGCGGGAGATCCTGCACTCTCCTGCGCATGGAAGCGCTCGCCCTGGTGAGGGCCGCGGACGGTACGTCGGCCCGACGCCCGGAAGCCACGGCCACATCGATCGGATCGCTCATCGCGTCCGACGCTTGGGTGAGGCCCGACGAGCCGGTGCGCGACGTCGCCGAGCGGTTCTTCCGCCGTGCCGAGCTGGACGCGGTGGCGCTGGTCGAGGGCGGACGGCCGGTCGGCCTCCTCACCCGGGCCCGGCTCCTGCTGAAGCTCGCGCGCGGCTTCGGCCAGGAGCTCTACGCCAGGAAGCCGGTGGCGCGGATCGCCGATCTCGCCCCGCTGGTGGTGCCCGCCGCGGCGCCGCTCGGGGAGGCGATCGAGCGCGCCCTGGAGCGGGCGGTCCAGGCGGTCTACGAGGAGGTGATCGTGGTGGACGGCGAGGGCCGATTCCTCGGCCTCCTCCCGGTCCGCGATCTCGTGCTCCACCAGAGCGTCGCCTTCGCCCGCGGCGCGGCCGAGCACGAGGCGTCGATGGCCCGCACGCGCGACCTCGAGAAGCTGGAGAAGCTGCGCGGCCAGTTCCTCGCCCACGCCACCCACGAGCTCCGCTCGCCGGTCAATGCGATCGCGGTCCTGGCCGAGCTCGTCCGGCTGGCCTGCGCGCGGGACGACCTCGGAGCGGTGAAGGAGAAGCTCCCGCTCCTCCTCCGCGCCACGGCCGGGCTGCGCGGCACGGTGAACAACATCCTCGACCTGTCCAAGCTCGAGGCGGGGAAGACCGACGTCGCGCTGGCCACGGTCCCGCTCCTCCCCCTGCTCGAGGACGTCGCCTGCACGACCCGGCTGCTCGTCGGGCAGAAGCCGGTCCGCGTAGGGGTGGAGGCAGCGCCAGGCCTCGCCCTCGAGACCGACCGGCACAAGCTCCGCCAGATCCTGGTGAACCTCGCCTCCAACGCGGCCAAGTTCACGGAGCAGGGCGAGGTGGTGCTCTCCGCTGCCCGCGAGGGGGAGGGGATGCGGCTCGCCGTCCGTGACACCGGGGCGGGCATCCGCGAGGAGGATCTCGGCCGCCTCTTCGTCCCCTTCGGCCAGCTCGAGGACGCGCTCACCAAGGCGCACGAGGGCACCGGCCTCGGCCTCGTCATCTCCCGCTCCCTCGGGTCGCTCCTCGGCGGTCGCGTCGAGGTCCAGAGCCGCCTCGGCGAGGGGAGCACCTTCACCGTCCACCTTCCAGGCAGTCCGCCGCGGAGCCCGTGACCCAATGCCCACGAAGAAGATCCTCATCATCGACGACGACACGACGCACCTCATCTGCGCCAAGGAGATCCTGGAGGCCGAGGGCCACCAGGTGGTCGTCCAGGCGAGCCCGTTCGGCGCGACCGAGAAGGTGATGCTCGAGCGGCCGGACCTGGTCCTCGTCGACGTGAACATGCCGGCCCTCTCGGGCGAGGGGCTCATCGGCGTGCTTCGGTCCCGGCCTCAGACGAAGGACGCCCGGGTGCTCCTCTACTCGTCCAACGACGAGGACAGCCTCCGCCGGGCGGCGGTCCGGCTCGGGATCGAGGGCTATATCGCCAAGGGCGACCCGGACGAGCTGCGGCGGACGGTGGGGCGGGTGCTCACCGCCTAGCGGGAGGGGCTGTCAGAGCCCGCTCGCCGTGAGGCTGTCCGACTCGCCCTCGCGCACCGGGAACACCCGGACCCGGCGCGGCGACAGGTGGACCGGATCGCCTGGCGCGAGCGCGAGCGCCTCGCTGGCCCGGTGGTCGAGCTCCACCTCCAGGGCGCCATGCCCCGGCGCGCACAGCTCGATCCGGACCGCGGCGCCGAGCGGCACCACCCGGTCCACCCGGGCGGCGAAGGCGCCGGGGACGGCGGACCGGTGGATCTCCAGCTCGTGCGGCCTGACGAAGACGTGGGCGGGGGTGCGCCCCGCCACGCCCGGCGCTGCGAAGGTCATGTCCCGCACGTGCGCGTGCCCGCCGTCCACGTGCCCGCGGAAGACGTTGACGGCCCCGAGGAAGCGCATCACGAACGGGCTCGCCGGCTCCTCGAAGACCTGAGCCGGGGTTCCGACCTGCTCGACCCGCCCCGCGTTCATGAGGACCACCCGGTCCGAGACCTCGAACGCCTCCTCCTGGTCGTGGGTGACGAACACGCTCGTCACGTGCAGCTCGTCGTGGAGCCGCCGCAGCCAGCGGCGCAGCTCCTGCCGGACGCGCGCGTCGAGCGCGCCGAAGGGCTCGTCGAGGAGCAGGATCCGCGGGGAAGCGGCGAGCGCGCGGGCGAGGGCCACCCGCTGGCGCTGCCCACCCGAGAGCTGGTGCGGGAAGCGGTGGCGGAGGCCGTCGAGCTGGACCAGCGCCAGCAGCTCGTCCACGCGGGCCTCGGTCTCGGCGCGCGACCTGCGGCGGACGCGCAGCGCGAAGGCGACGTTCTCGCCGACCGTCATGTGCCGGAACAGGGCGTAGTGCTGGAAGACCACGCCCACGTTCCGCTCCCGGGCGCTGCGGGCCGAGACGTCCTCGCCTCCGTGGCGGACCTCGCCCAGGTCGGGCACCTCCAGGCCGGCGATGATCCGGAGGAGCGTGGTCTTGCCGCAGCCGGATGGGCCGAGCAGGGCCACAAGCTCGCCGTCGGGGATGGTGAGGCTCACGTCGCGCAGGACGGGGTGGCCGTCGAAGGCCTTGTGGATGCCGCGGACCTCGATGCTCATGGCGTGCTCCGGGGGGCGGCCTCGCGGCGCGCCCGGCGCTGCGACCACTCGAGCGTCTTCTTGGCGACGAGCGTCACGAGCGCGAGGAGGAAGAGGAGGGAGGCGACCGCGAAGGCCGCCTGGAAGGCGTACTCACCGTGGAGGATCTCGACGTGGAGGGGGAGGGTGTTGGTCCGGCCCCGGATGTGCCCGGAGACGACCGACACCGCGCCGAACTCCCCCATCGCGCGGGCGTTGCAGAGGATCACCCCGTAGAGGAGGCTCCACTTCACGTTGGGCAGGGTGACGCGGGTCAGGATCTGCCAGCCGCTCGCGCCCAGCACCAGCGCGGCCTCCTCCTCCTCGGTTCCCTGGGCCTGCATGAACGGGATGAGCTCGCGGGCCACGAAGGGGAACGTCACGAAGACGGTGGCGAGCACGATGCCGGGGACGGCGAAGACGACCTGGATCCCGCGCTCCGCCAGCCAGGGCCCGAACCAGCCCTGCGCGCCGAAGAGGAGCACCGTGACCATCCCCGAGATGACCGGCGAGACGCCGAACGGGAGGTCGATGAGCGAGACGAGCAGGTTCTTTCCGGCGAACCGGAAGCGCGTCACGGACCAGGCGGCCGCCAGGCCGAACAGCGCGTTGAGCGGGACGGCGATCGCGGCGACGAGCAGGGTGAGCCGGATGGCCGCCAGCGCGTCGGGGTCCGAAAGCGCCTTCCACCAGAGCGCCACGCCGCCGCGGAGCGCCTCGACCAGCACCGTCGCCGCGGGCAGGAGGACGAGGAGCGCGAGGAAGAGGAGGGCGAGCGCGACCAGGGCGTGCCGGACGGCGGGCGGGTCCTCGGTGGCGCGGCGCGGGAGGGCCCGCGCCGCGCCGGCGCGCGAGGCGCCGGAGGTGCGGGGGGCGCTGGAGGTGCGGGGGGCGCTGGCCGCGGCCGCTCGCCCTGAGCCTGTCGAAGGGTCAGGGGAGAGACGAGGGGGGTGGCCCGGGTTCAGGACCGCGCTGTCGGCGGGGAGGCTCACGCGTGGCCCGTCCGTGCCCGGGTCCAGGCCTGGAGGCGGTTGATGGCGAGGAGCAAGAGGAACGAGGCGGCGAGCAGCACCAGCGCGATGGCCGCCGCCCCGCCATAGTCGTACCCCTCGAGCCGGGTCATGATGAGGAGGGGCGCGATCTCGGTGCGCAGCGGCATGTTGCCGGAGATGAACACCACGGAGCCGTACTCGCCGAGGGCGCGGGCGAAGGCGAGCGCGAACCCGGTCACCGCCGCGGGGAGGATGGCCGGGAGGAGCACGCGGCGGAAGGTCTGCCAGCGATCCGCGCCGAGCACCGCGGCGGCCTCCTCCAGCTCCGGCTCCAGGTCCTCCAGGACCGGCTGCACGGTCCGGATCACGAACGGCAGGCCGATGAAGGTGAGCGCTATCACCACGCCGAGCGGGCTGAAGGCCGCCCGGATCCCGAGCGGCTCGAGCCAGCGGCCGATCCAGCCGGTGCGGGAGTAGACGGCGGTGAGGGCGATCCCGCTCACCGCGGTGGGGAGGGCGAACGGGAGGTCCACCACCGCGTCAGCCAGCGAGCGGCCGGGGAAGCTGTAGCGGGCGAGCACCCAGGCGACCAGGACGCCGAGCACCACGTTCACGGTCGCGGCGGCGAGCGAGGCGCCGAAGCTCAGGCGGTACGAGGCCAGCGCGCGCGGCGAGGCGATGACTCGCCAGGCCTCCTCCCAGGAGAGGCCGCTCGCCCGCACCGCGAGCGTGGAGAGCGGCACCAGCACCACCAGGCCGAGGTAGGAGACCGTGATCCCGGTGGAGAGGCCGAAGCCGGGGAGGATGCCGTGTCTATTCACC
>Ga0209342_10006504_pt1 | contig 11842 bp, 10 predicted proteins | sample RifCSP16_2_FD_184023 | JGI IMG/M metagenome (GOLD analysis project Ga0209342, IMG submission 184023) | Soil microbial communities from Rifle, Colorado - Rifle CSP2_sed 16_2 (SPAdes) (version 2) | ecosystem: Environmental > Terrestrial > Deep subsurface > Rock core/Sediment | place: Rifle... | reverse complement strand
GAGGACGGGCGGCGCCAGCCGGCGCCGTGTCTCAGCCACCTCCCGCGCGATGAGGAATTGCCGATCAACCATCTAGGGTCTACCGAAGCAGGAACCCGTCGCCGAGCGGATCGTCCGGGTCGAGCGTGAAGACGTGTTCGCCCGTGCGGTAGGCGCTCCCCTCGACCTCGGTGACGACCGCCGGGATCCCCGCCACCTCGGCGTCGCCGACCACCCTCCCGCGAAACTCCGACCCGACGATGCTGAGGTGCCGCAGCTCGTCGCCGCGTGGGAGCCGTCCGGCGCGGTCGAGCAGCGCCAGGCGCGCGGACGTTCCGCTTCCGCAGGGTGAGCGATCGACCTCACCGTCCGCGAACACCGTAACGTTGCGCTGTGTCAGCGACTTCTCTCCCTCCTCCTGCCAGAAGATCACGCCGTAGACGTCGCGGAGCTCGGGCTCCAGGGGGTGCACTACGTCCTGCCATGCTTCGATCTCACGCTTCAGCTCACGACCGAGCTCGATCAACCGTGGAAGCTCGCCCGGATCGACCTGCTCCTCCACCGACGCGTAGAACGCGCCGCCGAATGCGACGTCCACGGTTCGCTCGGCGAGCTCGACGCCCTCGGCCCAGACGAACGCCGGCACGTTGCGGAAGCGCACCGAGCGGACGCGACCGCCCTCTACGTGCGCCCACGTGTCGAGCCTCCCCGAGGGCACGTCCACGACGACGTGATTCTCTCCCTCGGTGCGCCCAAGGATCCCTTCGTCGAGCGCCCAGGTGACGAGCGCGATCGTCCCGTGGCCGCACGCTGTCGAATACCCCGCGTTGTGGAAGAAGACGACGCCGAGGTCAGCGTCCGCGTCGTTCGGCTCGACCACGAAGCAGCCGTACATGTCCGCGTGGCCACGGGGCTCGTAGACGAGGAGCCGGCGAACGTGGTCGAGACGTTCGAGGGCGCCGCGGCGCTTGTCGAGGATGGTGCCGCCACGTGGCACGTCAACGCCACCGGTGACGATGCGAAACGGCTCCCCACCCGCGTGGTAGTCGACCGCGCGAATCTCCACGTTCCGACCGATCCCGGTGTCAGACACCGTGCTCCGTCAAGGGATACATGTGCCAAGAGTGTCGCAGTTCATCCCCAGCCGGACCCGTCTTGGCATCCCGGAGCACGGATATCGACATGGACGAGTGGGCGACGTCTGGCCACGCAAGGTTCGATACGGACGAGCCGCGCGGTGTCTGACACCGGGGTCCGTGAATAGTTCGACCGACGTCGAGAGATGAGCGCCCGAGGATCCGGCGTCGAGCGAGGACCTTCGGGCGCTCGGGAGTCGAGTACCGCTCCGACGAGACGTCGAGGCGGTGTGGTAGGAGGTCTTCTTCGCGGCGCGGGGGAACTGTCCTACCGGCCGCGGAAATTCGGGAGCCGCTTCTCGAGAAACGCCTGAACGCCTTCGGTGAAGTCCTCCGTCTCCGTGGCTGCCTGCTGAAGCGCAGCCTCCAACTCCAGCTGGTCCTCGAGCGAAGCCGAGAACGCATGCTCGAAGAGCTGCTTCGTCATCGCGACTGCACGAGTCGGGCGCTCGGCGTACCACTCGGCGAGCTCGGCGACGCGCTTCTCGAACCGCTCGGCAGGCACGTCCTCGGAGACCAGTCCCCAGACCAGCGCCTCCGCTGCGCTCAACCGCCGGTTGGAGACCATCCACTCGAAGGCCCTGGAGAAGCCCAGCAACCGGTGGACGAACCACGTGCTTCCCGCGTCCGGAACGAGCCCGATCCCGATGAACCCGGGTACGAAGCTCGCCTCCGACGACGCCACCCGCACATCACACGCACACGCGAGCGAGAGCCCCGCCCCGGCGCACGCGCCGTTGATCGCGGCGATCACCGGCTTCTCGAGAGCGCGGATCGCGCGCACGTTCGGGTGGTACGTCTGGTCGAGCGCCTCGCGCACGCCGCCCGGGAACTCCTGGAACTCGCGCAGGTCTTGACCGGAGCAGAACCCGCGCCCGGCGCCCGTGAGAACGACCGTGCGAACCTCAGGATCGGCCGCGTGCTCGAGCGCCGCTGCGAGCCCGTCGTGCATCTCTCGATTGATCGCGTTGTAGACCTCGGGCCGATTGAGCGTGATCGTGAGCACGGCTCCGTCGCGGGCTGTCAGCACGACGTCTGCCATGACCGCAGCCTACTCCGGCTTCCCGCGCTCGAGGAACGCGCGTACCGCTCCCTGCGCCTCCTCGCCGAGCATCGACATCGCGAGCCAGTCCCGAGCATGGCCAACCGTCTGATGCCAGGCGAGCTCGCGCCACACGTTGAGCTGCTGCTTCGCGTAACGAGTCGTCTGCGGGAGCTTCGCGGCGAGCTTCTCGACCCACTCGTCGACGACGGCGTCGAGCTCGGCCTCGGGAACCATGCGGTTGACGAGCCCCCACTCGAAGGCCTGCGCCGCGGGAATCTCGTCGCAGAGAAAGACGATCTCACGCGCGCGGCGGTCTCCCACCATGAGCTGGAGCCACTGGGTCGCCCCGCCCGCCGGCACCGACCCATGCTGGAGCCCGACGTGTCGGATGAAGGCGGTGTCCACCATCACGGAGAGATCGCACGCCATCTGCAGCTCGTTGCCTCCTCCGACGGCGATGCCGTTGATACGCGCGATCGTCGGCTTCCCGATCTCTCGCAACCTGTCGTGCGCGTCCTTGAAGGCGCCGAACCACTTCCAGTACTCACCCGGCTGCCCCAGCAGATCCTCGCCCCACGAGCGAAGGTCGGCACCGACGCAGAATGCGCGACCCGTGCCCGTGACGACCACGGCGCGGACGGAATCGTCCCAGCTGGCGTCCTCGCACGCCCGCGCGATCTCCCGGAGCATCTGGAAGTCGAACGCGTTCAGCACGTCCGGCCGGTTGAGCCGGATCGTCGCCCGCGGCGGTGCTTTCTCGTAGACGATCGTCTCGAAGCCGAGCTCTGCCGGCTCTCGTGGGTGCGGCTGCGTTGGCTCGGTCACTCGACCGAGGCGAAGTAAACGGCGAACGGAATGCCCATCGCCATGGCATCCTTGCCCGTCTCCATGAACTCGGAGGTGCGGGCGGCTGCCTTGAAGGCGTCCATGTCGGGGAACTCCCACTCCGCATAGTGCTTGAAGCGAGGCTCACCGACCGGGGTTCCGAACACCTTGCCATGCCGGAACGTGCTCCCCTCGACCAGGCGGCAGAGCTCGGCATGCTGCTCGAAGCGCTCCGGGTCTGGCTCCTGCTCGTAGACGACGAACGCTCGGATCACGTTTTGCTCCTTCCTCTCGGAGAGAGCGTGAGCGTATAGCGTCCGCGCCGTGAGCTCGACCTGGTTCGCTGCCACTCTCGCCTTCGCAGCAGGTCTCGGCGGTGCCGTCCAGATAGCGGTTCAGGGACGCCTCGGCGACCGCGTCGGGACGCTCGAGGCGGTTACGACGGCGGTGATCATCGGAAGCGTCATCGCCATCTTGGCGCTGCTCGTCACCCGTCGCTCGTTGAGCGGGGTCGGAGACGCCGTCGCGGGGCCGAAGTGGCAACTGCTCGGCGGTGCGATGAGTGTGCTCATCGTGCTCGCGATCACGGTTGCCGGCCCGCGGATCGGAGTCGTCGCGACCACAGCGTTCCTTATCGCGGCGCAGTTCGGGCTGGCCGCGGCGATCGACCGCTACGGCTGGTTCGGGGTCGAGCGAGTCGCCGTCACGTGGCCGCGCGTGCTCGGCATCGCGCTCCTCGTCGTCGGCGCTGCGCTGACGCTTCGCCGGTAGGCGAAGCCCGTTCTCGATCCACCGGATACATCGACTCGTTGGGTAATGTGGCGGAAGTCACAAGAGATGAGTACGGTTGATGCCGCGACCACGATCTCCGTCGGCGTCGTCGACGACGACGCGATCGTTCGCGCATGGGTGCGGCTCTCCCTGGGAGGCTCCGAATTCCGTGTGGCAGGTGAGGCGGCGAGCGCGGCCGACGCGTTGCGGCTCGTCGAGCGAAGACGCCTGGACCTCCTGCTCGTCGACTTCAACCTGCCCGACGGCTCCGCAACCCAGCTCGTCCAGTCGCTGCGCCGTCGTGACGTCACAACGCCCGTGCTCGTCATCACCGCTGCGCCACACAAGGGTCTGAACGAGGCCGCGCGCGAGGCCGGAGCACAGGGAGTGATCCAGAAGCAGGCAGATCCGGGCGAGCTGCTAAGCGCGCTACGCAGGATCGCGGCCGGTGCCGTCGTCGTGGATCCCCGCCATCCGCGGCGCTCCCCTGGGCGCGCCGCCCTCAGCCCGCGCGAGCGCGAGGTGCTCCAACTCGCCGCGGAGCGACGAACCCGGAGATCGCCGCGGAGCTCGGAATTGGCATCCAGAGCGTGAAGACGCTCCTCAGCCGCGCCTTCGCCAAGGTCGGAGCCCACAACCGCATGGAGGCTGTCGCGGCTGCGAGGGAGCAGGGTCTGCTGCCGTGACGCTCGATGACGACGATCGCCGCGAGCTGCTGGCCGTATTCGAGGCTAACGCCCGGAAGCGGGTGAACCGTCTGCGTGAAGGGGTCGTGGCGCTCGTGGTCGCCCATACTGACCACGTGCCCGCCGGGCTCGTCGGCGAGGCGCATACGCTGCGGGGAAGCTCGGCGACGGTGGAGCTCCACCGGGTATCGGCGCTCGCAGCCGAGCTCGAGTCCGCCCTCGAGGCCGCCGATCTGGATTCGGCGCGCGATCTGATCGAAAGTATCGCCTCGGAGCTGGGCGGCATCTCCGGCGAGACCCGCACGGTGCTCTGCATCGACGACGACCCGACCAGTCTCCTGCTCGTGCAGCGCGTCGCCGCGCGCATTCCCGGCGTGAGGATAGTGTCCGCACCAACGGGCCTCGAGGGACTGGAGCTCGCCCGGCGCGAGCACCCCGATCTCGTCCTCCTTGACCTCGTCCTCCCGGACCTGCCGGGGGAGGACGTGCTCGCCCGGCTGCGCGCTGATCCGACAACCGCCGAGGTCCCTGTCGTCGCGCTAAGCGCCAACGCGCGACCTGAGCGGGCGAAGCAGCTCCTAGAGGCAGATGCAGCCGTGTATCTGACGAAGCCACTCGACGTCGATCAACTCATCGAGCTTCTCGAGGCCGGGCCGCAGTGACCGAGGACCGCTCGGCGAAGCCTGGCGCCGAGAGCAGGAACACAACGGAGCTCGCGAGCATCCTCGAGCGGATCTCCGACGCGTTCGTCGCCTTCGATCGCGACCTTCGGTACACGTATGTAAACCCGAAAGCAGGCGAGCTCTTCGGCCGGAGCCCCGAGAGCCTCCTCGGGAAGCTGTACCTGGACGAGTACCCAGAGGCCGAGGGCTCACCGTTCCACCTCGCGTACGTACGCGCGCTCGAGGAGCAGCTCCCAGTCATCTTCGAGGACTACTACGAACCCTGGGACCGCTGGTTCGAGAACCGCGTCTACCCATCGGAAGACGGGCTCGCGATCTTCTTCACCGAGATCACCGAGCGCAGGCTCGTCGAACGCGAGCTCAAGCGCCGGAACGTGGAGCTCACCGCTCTCCACGAGACGGCTCTGCGTCTGATCGAGCAGCGGGACACCGCGTCCGTACTCGAAGAGATCGCCACGAGAGGGGCAAGGCTCGTCAGATCGCCATACGCCTACATCTACGTCGTCGACCCCGGCGGCGAGACTCTCACGGCGACCGTTGCCCTTGGGGAGGCAGCGCGCTATCAGGGAGTCTCGATCCAGCGAAGCGAAGGCGTCGCTGGACGAGTCGTCCAAACCGGCAAGCCGCTGATCGTCCACGACTACACGAGCTGGCCCGGACGTGTCGGCTACTTCGACGACGCAGGGATTCACTGTGTCGCCGCAGTCCCGCTCCACTCCGGCGCGAACGTCATAGGAGTGCTCGGCGTCGCGCATCTCGAGGAGGGTCTCCGCTTCAGCGACGACGACCTCGACCTGCTCGAACGCTTCGCCCACCTCGCCTCGCTCACGCTCGCGAGCGCCCGCCTGAACGAGGAGCTCGAGACGAGCCTTGCGCGGCTGCAGCTCGCGACAGAGACCGCCCGGATAGGGGTCTGGGAATTCGACGTCTCGACCGGAGTAACGCAAGACGAGGTCGTAGACGAGTGGTTGGGAGTCGAGCCGGGCGAGTCCATCAACTCGCTCGAGGAGTTCCTCCAAGTCGTCCACGTAGATGACCGAGATCGAATCCGAGCCGCCGTGGAGGAAGCGCTGGAAGGGGCTGCCCCCTATGCGGAGGAGCTGCGGATCGTCGGTCTGAGCGGCGAGATTCGGTGGTTTAGCTCGGCCGGAACCGTCATCCGCGACGACGATGGAATGCCGGTGCGCATGCTCGGCGCCTCGATCGACATCACGGCGGCCAAGACGACGGAGGAAGAGCTCCGTCACCTCACCGTCGATCTCGAGCAGCGAGTCATGGAGCGCACGCGCGACGTCGAGATCGCCCGCACCGAAGCCGAGCGTGCGAATGCGGCTAAGAGCGACTTCCTCTCACGCATGAGCCACGAGCTGCGCACTCCCCTGAACGCAATGCTCGGGTTCGCCCGGCTCCTCGAGCTGGACGGGCTGGGCCCGGAACAGAGCGACTCGGTGCAGCAGATCTTGAAGGCCGGCCGGCATCTGCTCGAGCTGGTGGAGGAGCTGCTCGACGTGTCGAAGATCGAGGCGGGCGCGCTCGACCTCTTGCTGGAGCCCGTCGAGGTCGCCGGCGTCCTGCAGGAGGCCATCAGACTCATGCGGCCGCTCGCTGCCAATCACGGGATCGACCTCCGCACCGCTCACGAGGAGTCGCCCGACCTCTGGGTCCTCGCCGATCGCCAGCGCCTCCTCCAGATCGTGCTCAACCTATTCTCGAACGCGATCCAGTACAGCGGTAGAGGCGGGAGCGTGGAAGCGGTCTACACCGCTGTCGAAAAGGACCGCGTGCGCTTTGACGTGTGCGACACAGGATGCGGTATCGCCGAGAAGGATCTCGAGCGCCTGTTCGTTCCCTTCGAGCGTCTCGAGAGTGCATCTGACGTCGCGGGGACGGGCCTGGGACTCTCACTCGCGAAATCACTCGCCGAGGCGATGGGTGGCTCGATCGGTGTCGAGAGCAGCCTCGGGGAGGGAAGCCGTTTCTTCTTCGAGCTACCCGCGGTCGAGGCGCCCGGGTCGGACCCGCTGGTCCTGGGCGGCACTCCGCTCGCCGCGATCGAACCGTCCGCAGTCACCCGGACGATCCTGCTTATCGAGGACGATCTCTCGAGCGCGAACCTCGTGGAGCTCATCGTCGGACGTGTCCCTGGCGCACGTCTCCTGACCGCGACGTGCGGCGGCGACGGACTCCAGATCGCGCTCGTCGAGCGTCCCGACCTGATCCTCCTCGACCTGGCGCTCCCGGACGTGTCGGGCGACGAGGTTCTCCGTCGACTGCGTGCAGAGCCCGCGACTGCCGAGATCTCTGTCGTCGTCGTCAGCGCCGACGCCAGCCGCGAGTCGATCGAGCATTTGCTCGCAGCCGGCGCGCTCGACTACATGACGAAACCGATCGACGTCGAGCGCCTGCTCGCGCGCATCAGCACGGCCTAACCGCCCCCAGACGCCGAACCACATGGGGGACAAGGCCCCCTCTCCAGGCTGCGACCCTGCCTCTGTGAGCCCGTTCAACGGTCACCACATCATCCAGGCGCTCGAGGGAGTGAGCGCGCCGATCTGCATGTTCGACACGCTTGGCGTGATCGTCTGGACGAATGCCGAAGCCCGTCGGCTGTTCGGCGATGACAGAGGCGTGCTGGTCGGCCAGAGCTTCGTGCGCTTCGTCGCGCCCAACCAGCAGCTCGAGGTGCGCCAAGCGTTGGCGGGCATTGCTCTTGGCGAGACCGAGAGCGTTGATCTCGCACTGACCGCAGTCGGAATCGATGGCCGGCGCGTCGATCTGAGGTTCAGTGCATCCGTGGTTCGTGTCGACGAGCGCGTAGCCGGGGTTCTCGCCGTCGGCTTCGATCGACCCATTCTCGGCGGCACGGGCTGGTGAACGTCTGATGGTCGAGCGCGACCACATCCCCAGCGCTGACGGAGCGCTGCTCGCGATTCTGAACTCCTCTCCGCTTGCGATCGTCGCCGTGAGCGCCGAGGGCACCGTCACGATGTGGAACCCAGCGGCGGAGCGAATGTTCGGTTGGGCGGCCGCTGAGACCCTGGGTGGACCGCTTCCTTGCATCCCGCCCGAGGATATGGACAACTTCGCTGCCGTCTTCGCGACGGTGCTGAGCGGCCAGGCCGTCGAGGCCCTCGAGGTGCAGCGTCTGCACAAGGACGGAAGGCACATCGACGTGAGTCTCTCGCTAGCCCCACTCCCGGACGACCACGGCCACATCGCCGGCGCGGTGGGCGTACTGGGCGACATCAGCGACCGAAAGGCGGAGGAGCGCGCACGGCAAGAAGGCGACCGGCTTCTTCGTCTCGCGTTGGCACGCGGACAGCTGCTGGCTGGGCGCCTCGACCTCGAGACGGGAGTGGTCAGCTGGATCGGAGGGGACTCGGAGATCCTGTTCGGGGACCGGGCGCCGTCCACCTTCGCGGCATTCCTCGAGCTCGTGCATCCGGAGGACCGCACAGTGATCGTCGCGGCCCTCGCCGAGCGACCGGCCAACGCTATCGACGTCGAGTTCCGCCTGATCAGTGCCAACGGCTCTGTCCGCTGGCTCACGGCCCGCGGGCTCGTCGTCGAGCACGACACAAGCAAGAGGGGTACGGCCCTCGGTGTCTTCCTGGACACCACCGAACGGCGACGCCAGGAGCAGGAGCTGAGCGAGACGAGCGAGACGCTGCGAGCGATCATCGCAGCCTCGCCGACCGCGATCACGACAACGGACGTCGACGGCCGGGTCACAATGTGGAGCTCGGCGGCAGAGGAAATGTTCGGCTGGAGTGCGGAGCACGTGCTCGGTGGGCCTCTTCCGTTCATACCGAACGGGGATTCGGAGACGCTCGAAGACCTCCGCGCGAGGGTGCTCGCGGGCGAGATCGTGGTGGACCAAGAGGCGGAACGGCGCCGCTACGACGGGACCCGCCTGACCGTCAGCCTCTCGCTTGCGCCGCTTCGCGACGCCGAGGGCGACGTCTCGGGGATCGTCGGACTGCTCACCGACATCAGCGAGCGCAAGCGGAGCGAAGCCGAAATCGCCGCGCGAAACGCCGAACTGTCTGCCCTTCAGGAGTCGCTGGTGCTTGAGACCACCCGGTTCAACGAGGAGTTGCGCGAGTCTGCACGAGATCTCGAGCTCCTCTACAACCGCGAGCGCGATACTCGCGAGACGCTCTCGGCGATCGTGGCAGCATCTCCCGTCGCTCTCGTTGCGACCGACATGGATCGCCGCGTGACCATGTGGAACCCCGCGGCGGAGCGAATGTTCGGATGGTCGGCGGAGGAAGTTCTCCTCGGCCCTGCCCCGCACCTCCCGCCGGACACGCTGGCCGCGGAGGAACTCCGCGATCGCGCGCTATCGGGCGAGGTGATCCTGGATGAGCATGCGGTCCGCGTCCGGAAGGACGGGTCCGCCATCGACGTCAGCCTCTCGCTCGCACCCCTTCAAAGCGACGGCGAGGTCGCCGGAGTCCTCTCGATTCTCGCCGACGTCACCGAGCGAGTGACGGCCGAGCGACAGCTTTACGAGGCGGAGGAGCGATACCGGAGTCTTGTCGAACAGATCCCCGCAGTCGTCTATCTCGACGTCGCTGACGGAGAGGGTACGACGCTGTACGTGAGCCCGCAGATCGAGAAGTTCCTCGGCGTCTCGCAGGAGGACTGGACTCAGGAGGGCCTCGATATCTGGCTCGAGCACATCCACCCCGACGACCGCGCACATGCAATGAGCGCCTATCTCCGTACCGTCAAGTTGGGGGAGCCTTTGGCCATCGAGTACCGCGTAGTCCGCACCGACGACAGCGTCCTCTGGTTCCGCGATCAGGCACAAGTACTCTCCGCGACCGAAACACGGCCAGCGCAGCTCCACGGCGTCATGCTCGACATCACGGAGCTCAAGGATGCGCAGGCCGAGATCGCTCGAAGCCTCGAGCAGCTGAAGAGCACCGACCTGGAGCGCCGCCGGCTGCTCTCGCTTCTGGTCTCCTCGCAAGAGGCAGAACGCCGACGCATCGCATCCGATATGCACGACGACACCATCCAGGCAATGACGGCGGTCGGGTTGCGCCTCGCAGTCCTACGTGGGCAACTCGAGAAGCCGCGGGAGGCGCCGAGCCCTCAGGCGTTCGACGAGCTCGAGTTGACGGTCGGCGCGGCGATCGGCCGTCTACGCCGACTGCTCTTCGAGCTCCGCCCGTCCGAGCTCGATCGCGGTGGTCTCGCATCCGCGCTCGCAATTCAGCTCGAACAGTCGAGATCGGATGTCGAGATCGACTTTCGGCTCGAGAACCGGCTGACGACCGAGCCCTCCTCCGAAGCCAGAACCGTTGCATATCGCATAGCGCAGGAGGCGCTCGCCAACGTGCGCAGGCACGCCGGTGCGACCTTTGTCGAAGTCACCCTCGAATCGGAGGACGACGGCGCTCTCGTCAGGGTCCGTGACGACGGCCAAGGCTTTGTCGTCGAGGATGCCTTCGAGCGGCCTGCGTCGGGGCATCTCGGCCTGATCGCCATGCGTGAGCGAGCCGAGCTCGCAGGTGGATGGCTGCGAGTCTCCAGCGAGCCGGGTGCCGGCACGACCGTCGAGTTCTGGATCCCGCGGTCCTTCGAACCCCTCGAAGAGGAGCCGGGGTCGTGAAGCCAGTCAGGGTCGTCATCGCCGACGACGAAGCTCTGGTTCGCCAGGCCCTCGGGGAGCTGATCGCCGCAGAGTCCGCGCTCGAGCTGGCAGGGGAGGCACATGACGCCGGCGGCGTGATCGAGCTCGCGAGGGAGCACCGGCCCGACGTCGCTCTGGTCGACGTCAGAATGCCGGGCGGGGGCGGCCCTCGAGCCGCCCGCGAGATCAAGCTCTGCTCACCGCTGACCAGGGTCGTCGCACTCTCTGCCTACTCCGACCATGAAACGGTCATCGAGATGGTCCGGGCGGGCGCGGTCGGGTATGTGGTCAAGGGAGCGCCGGGGCGCGAGGTCGTGGATGCGATTCTGAGCGGCGCAAGGGGAGAAACCACCCTCTCGGCGGAGATCACGGGCGAGATCGTCGCCGAGCTCTCGCAACACGTCGAGCGAGAGCGGCACGAAACCGACGGCCGTCGCGCACACATCAATCGCATCAGGCGCGTGCTCGACCAAAGGGCGCTGACGACCGTGTTCCAGCCGATCGTGCGACTGACAACCGGCGAGATGGTCGGGGTAGAGGCGCTCTCTCGCTTCCCCGACGACCTCCTCAGCACCGAGGCGTGGTTCAAGGCAGCCGAGGCGGTCGGTCTCCAGACCGAGCTGGAGATCCTGGCTGTCCAGACCGCGCTCGAACACCTGCCCTCTCTGCGCGAAGAGCTCTACCTCGCGGTCAATCTCTCGCCGAAGACCCTTCAGGTGTGGCCGTCGATCATCCTCGAGGCGGGAGCGAAGGATCGCGTAGTCCTCGAGCTCACCGAACACGCACGCATCGAGGACTACGACATGCTCGAAAGGGCGATCTCGGGAGCTCGCTCCGACGGGGCACGCATCGCGGTCGACGACGTCGGCGCTGGCTTCGCCAACCTCCAGCACATCCTCCACGTCGCTCCGGACTTCATCAAGCTCGACACGTCGCTCACCCGAGACATCCACACTGACCGGAGCCGGAGCGCGCTTGCGAAAGCGCTGGTCTCGTTCGCAGGCGAGCTCGGGTCGACCATCGTGGCCGAGGGGATAGAGACGCACGAGGAGCCCGGAGCGCTGTCCGATCTC
>Ga0209342_10006503_pt1 | contig 11842 bp, 8 predicted proteins | sample RifCSP16_2_FD_184023 | JGI IMG/M metagenome (GOLD analysis project Ga0209342, IMG submission 184023) | Soil microbial communities from Rifle, Colorado - Rifle CSP2_sed 16_2 (SPAdes) (version 2) | ecosystem: Environmental > Terrestrial > Deep subsurface > Rock core/Sediment | place: Rifle... | reverse complement strand
CAGTGGTTATTTCGCATGATGATCTCATCGAACCAACCCCCGAAATAACCACTGAGCAATCCAATAGTCGTTCCCAAAAGCACGGATAACAAGGTACCCAGGCCGGAGAGCAGGAAGAGATCACGGGATCCGACGATCACACGGCTGAATACATCACGTCCGAGATGGTCGGTTCCGAATATATGAACTGCAGAAGGAGGCTGCCTGGCATCTGCATAGATCTGTTGTGTTGCTCCATATGGCACCACAACCGGCCCGATCAAAGCCAGTACGACCAACATTAAAAATATGGTTGTACCAAATGCCGCAGCAGGCTGACGAAACAGTCGTTTTAAGAACTCTCTAAAAGGATAACCCCTGGCATATGAATTAATTTCAATGTGTTTTATTCCGATCTCATTGTTCATTGGAGATCATGGCAGGTAGATCGTGCGCATATCCGTACGACCTGCAAAAGCCTTTAATTCGAAACCCTCGAAATTGGCATTAATGGCAGCGAACTGGACAAAATAGTAGGGGATAATTATTGGTCCCCTATCTGCCAGCAATTGCTGGATCCGGGAATACGCTGCAATGCGTTCGTTCTCGTCCAGGGTGGAACCTGTCACCCTGGCAAGGTTATCGAATTCGCTGTCAGCAAAGTGGGACTCATTCCATTTTGCATTCGATACCAGCATCACATCCAGGTAGAATTGCGGATATGGTCTTGATCCCCAACCCGTGATACCCAGGTCTACATCGAGCCAACCGTTGTCACCATAGTAAACGCTTTCTGGTTCCACGCTGATATCCACATTAATATTTGCTTCCGCCCACTGCTGCTGTATTACAGCTGCCAGGTCAGGGCGATCACCAGAATCGGGAACATGCAGAGTCAGGTTTAGTCCGTCAGGATAACCAGCTTTGACCAGAAGATCCCTGGCTGCCTGGACATCATGAACAGGAGGTGAGATGCCTGGATCATAATAAGCATCATACAATGGTCCGATCGGGCTGTCATTGCCAATGGCTCCATATCCCTGCAGGATAAGATCAAGGATGGCTTGCCGGTCGGTTGCCAGTTTCATTGCCTGGATCACCAGCGGGTTATTACCAGGTTCACGATCTGAACGCAGTCGGATAAGATCAAAGCCATTCGTGGGTACAGAGACAGTATTGATGGCAGATTCACCCTGTAGACTTTCGAACAATGAGGTTGACATGCGTAGAACCAGATCGACCTGACCTCCACGCAAAGCGTCAACCATGGCGATCTCATCGGGAAAAAAGATCACATCAACTTCTGCCAATTTTGGCTGCCCGGAAATAAAGTAATCCGGGTTGGCTGCAAGTCTGATACGGTCTTCCGGACTGTATTCCACAACAGTGAAAGGTCCGGTGCCGTTGAAATCGCTGGCATCGACAGTGCCATTCTTGATCATCAAAGCATGGTTATCGCTGAGGTCATTAAGGAAGAAGGGGTTCGGTGTTTTAAGAACAAAAACTACTGTTATTGGGTCGACTGATTCAATGGAATCAATATTGCTGTACAGGTCGGATGTGGCAAATCCCAGGTCAGGATCCCTTAAGCGGTTGTATGTCCAAACCACATCCTCCGCCGTGAATGGGCTGCCATCATGGAATGTCACTCCTTCGGCAAGGGAAAGGGTATAAGTCAAGCCATCATCGCTTACCTTCCAATTGGTTGCCAGGCGTGGAACCAGGTTTGAACCCGCATCCACATCGACCAGGTAGTCATAGACAGCGTTGGCTATAAAGACTTCCGAATCAGAAGAGATCAAAGCAGGATCCGTTTGTACTATTGGTTGAAATGCCACTCGAAGAATGGAATTTTCAGAAAGGCTTTTCGGAGCACAACCAGCCAGAAGCACAACAGCAGCCATTATTAATATAATCAATTTCCCCTTGACCTTTGATTCTATGTCCATGTATTTTTATTTCTCCAGAAAATTTAAGGTGACTTGATTAACTGAATAATTAATTCTTTATTGTTCCATTTCAAGATAAGAATGACCATTCATCACATTGACCACAATCGGTTCACTTTTACCTTTTAATAAAAGCTCCCGCTGCTCCAGGTTTCCCATTTCCAGTTCACTCGCCTGCATCGCTGGTTGGCTGATCAGAATTTCGCCTATTCCTGCACTGGATGATAAGCGGGCAGCGGTATTTGGGACATCTCCCAACACGGTTACATCCGATGCCCCTTGTTCAGTGCCAAGAGATCCTACGAAGGCAACACCTGTATGTATACCTACCCCTAATGGGATCCATGGTTCTTCCGAATTTCCATGACCCGTTTCCTTCAATAACTGTTGGGCAGCTTTTAAGGCTTTGGCTGCATGGTTAGGACCGGTAAAACCGGGAAGGAACATACCGGAAACCTGATCTCCTATGATCTTATCGATCATGGCGTCTTCATTTACCAAAACATTCGTTGAAACAGAATAGAACCGATTGATCAGGTTTCTGAATTCGGTGGGGCTCATTTTTTCAGCCAGAGATGTGGATCCACGCACATCGGCAAACAGGAGTGAAAGTTCAACTTCCACGCCACCGCGATAATTCTTGGCAAAATCTTCACAGGCGTTGCAAAGTTTCGGATTGTAATTCGATCGATATTTCCTGAAGATATGTTTTGATATGAAACTTCCACCTCCTTCAAAAGGAGCATAACAGATTGAGCAGCGGGATGTTCCGGGTAATACTCTGAATATATGCCGCAGGACAGTCTTATCTTTAAAATCACCTGTTGTTAAAAATGTCCGCCAAAGATCCTCAACCATTTGTTCATGTTCTGTTTTTTCCAGCATTTCAATTTTCCTTATTTGTATTGTGGTTCAGAAAAATATATTTTTCAAGGAATGATCCAATAATGAATCCTTGTTATTGATAAATTCAAGATGTCATATTGTTAAGACCATCTGATGTATATTGGATAGAACCCAGCGTTAGTGGTCAATTTTAAAGAAGTTGGCAGGGATGAAACAGGTAAGAACTTAGAGTGATGGATTTCCAATTAACAGATTACTAACAAAACACAATTATAACATTTATTCTCTTAATTATCCGATTATAATATAATTGTCAATAAAAATGGGAAGGAGTAGATGATGAAGGAAGATCCGTCTGGGTATGTACCTGTACAAAAGAAACTGCAAGAATTCTCAGCAGCGGGAATTCTAAACGATATCGGCTGCAATCACATTCCCAAGGTGAAAGATGTTCACCCTTCCGCCAAAGGATGCGAAGATTGCTTGAAAATTGGGGACTCATGGGTGCATTTAAGGATATGCCTAGAATGTGGTCATGTTGGATGCTGTGATAATTCTAAGAACAAGCATGCCACGCGCCATTTTCATGAAACAAATCACCCGGTGATCATGTCATACGAAGAAGATGAGGATTGGATCTGGTGCTATGCCGATGAGGTGGTGGTCCCCCAATGATTCGGGTGAGAAAGTAGAAAACTAATGGATATCTATAATTTTTTGAGAAAAGTTCCACTTTTCAGCGATCTGCCAGATAAAGACCTCGAGCAACTTTGTAACAATGTTTCAGAAGAAAAATTATTGGCTGACAGTATTCTATTTACTGAAGGGGAAATTGGTGACAAAGCCTTTGTGATCATCTCAGGGGAGATTGAGATCACCAAGGAATCTGGCGGACGAAATGTTTTGCTGGCAACGAAATACTCTGGGGATGTGATCGGCGAGATGTCATTGCTAGAGCAATCTCCCCGTTTTGCCAGCGGTCGGACCCTGACGGAATGCAGTGTGATCATTATAAGTCATAAAAACCTGGAAAGCCTGATGGACTCAAATCCTTCGGTTGCAAGGGTTTTATTATCCATGATCACAAGCCGGCTGAGAAGCACAGAACTGGTTCTGCAGCAAAGCGAAAAAATGGCGCAGTTGGGGACGCTAACTGCAGGTATTGCCCATGAATTGAACAATCCTTCCTCTGCTGTTCAAAGGGGATCTGAACAACTGCAGACCTCCATTGATCTTTTCCAGCAAATTTACCAACAATTCTTTTTACTTGGTTTCTCAAAAGAAAACTGGGATAAAGTGGAAGCATTACAGGAATTGGCTAAAAACAAAGCATCCAAACCGGATGATCTGGACAGCCTGGGCAGGAGCGACCAGGAAGAGGCTGTTGAAGAATGGCTACAAAATAACCAGATCGATAATGGTTGGGAATTTGCTCCAGTTCTGGTAAGTATGGGTTACCGTCCTGAAGAATTGAATGCATTACAGAAAGAATTTCCAGGTGCAAAACTTTCAGCGGCCATTCGCCGGGTGTGCATTTTATTCAACATCCATAGTCTCCTTGAGGAGATACGCCAGGGTACCGCCAGGATCAGTGAAATTGTCAAGTCTCTAAAATCCTATGTGTACCTTGACCAGGCACAGGTGCAGATGATCGATGTTCATGAAAGCCTGGATAATACGCTGGTCATGCTGCGGGGAAAATTAAAAACCGGTATCGACCTTGAACGGAATTACGCGGATGGTCTGCCCAGGATACAGGCGTATGGCAGTGAATTGAACCAGGTGTGGACCAATTTAATTGATAATGCTGCGGATGCAATGAATGGGAAGGGTACCCTGGTCATTAAAACTTATCGGGAAAAGGATTGGATACTGGTTGAATTTGTTGATTCAGGACCGGGTATTCCCAAAGAAATTCAACATAAACTTTTCGACCCTTTCTTTACAACAAAACCTGTTGGAAAGGGAACAGGATTGGGATTGAACATCAGTTTTAATATTATCCAGAAACACAAGGGATCGATCACAGTCTCATCTAAACCAGGCAAGACATGTTTCACTGTACGACTCCCGATCAATTTTGAAGATATCAGCAGCACGATCTCAGCCCTTCCAGTTTTACCAGAGATGAGGGATGAAAGATTGCATGATATCCTGCTCACAAGCAAAACTATCGCAGTCGTTGGGATCAGCGATCGTGAGACAGCAACATCCAATTCAGTTTCCAGTTACCTGCAGAAACAGGGTTACAAAATAATCCCCGTGAACCCCAATTATGATCAGATACTCGGGGAAAAGGTTTATGCCGATATGGCTTCCATCCCAACACCTGTGGATGTTGTTCTGGTTTTCAGGCAAAGCAAATATGTTCCAGAAATCATTAAACAAGCCGTCCAGATTAAAGCGCAAGTAGTCTGGTTACAGGAGGGAATAGTTGCCAATGCGACCGAAATTGAGATTGCCAAAGAAGCTGGATTGGATTTGATCATGGACACATGCATGCGGAAAACCCACAAACGGTTGATGAATTCTGAAAGAATTGCCGAATGATCTGGAATTTATTGTTGGCTCACTTCATGGGGGATTTCCTGCTGCAGACCGATTGGATTGCAAGGAAAAAAGAGAATTTCTCGGTGCTCGCACTGCATGTTGCGATCCTTTTTTCCCTGATGGTCTTGTTCGCTGGTCAATTCAGAAATATATTATGGCCTTACCTGTTATTAATTGCAGCGACCCACCTCATCCAGGATCGAACCAAGATCGTAATGACAAATAAAAAACGAAAGCAGGGCGTCCTTTTCTTCTTTATTGACCAATTGGTCCATGTTTTGATCATCATCGGTGTGATCTTTCTATTCGAATCATTAAATGGTCCATTGACTTTGCCGGAAAGCCCAACCTGGGCAGTCATAACCCTGGTAGCTGTCATCCTGACGCAAGGCTGGTTCATAACCGAGAGGATCATCTTTGCAGAAGATAATGGATATGTTGAAAGCATCAACCAGACCAAGTATTCGAGGATGATCACCCGGGTAACCCTTACAGGTTTGTTGTACCTGGTGATGAGCTGGGCATTTCCAAGCCTGGTTTTGTTCGTTCTTACCCCATATCCGCAACCTCATTATCGGAAACGGGCGATGATGATCGATCTAAGTGTTTCGGTCTTTGGTTTTTTGATCATCATTCTGGCAAGTGGATAAGCAATTATTTTAATAAATATATATAAGGTAATAAACAATGGTCTTCTGGAGGGAATACACATGGCAAAGCCAGTCATAATGACAATAGATGATGATATCCAGGTCTTGAATTCAATCGAAAGGGATTTACGACGTCGATTTGGGAGTGATTACCGGGTATTGAAAGCCGGTTCCGGAACTGAAGGTCTTGAAATCATCCAACAGCTGAAAAAACGTGGTTCTCAGGTAGCTTTATTGTTGGCAGACCAGCGGATGCCGGATCTGACCGGGACGGAATTCCTTTCACAAGCGGTCAAGTTTTACCCTGATGCCCGCAAAGTCCTTTTGACAGCCTATGCGGATACTGAGGCAGCGATCACCAGCATCAATGATATCGGGCTGGATCACTACCTGATGAAGCCGTGGGATCCTCCGGAACAAAACCTTTACCCTGTATTGGAAGATCTTCTCAGTGACTGGCTGGCAAACGCGCCGATACCCTATGATGGGATCCAGGTCGCTGGAACTTTATGGTCTCCTGAGTCCCATAAGATCAAGGATTTCCTGGCTCGAAACCGAATTCCATATAAATGGTTGGATATTGAGATGGATCCTGAAGCGCGCATCCTGGTTGAGACAACCATGAAAGAAGATCACCGCCTGCCTGTTTTGTTCTTTCCTGATGGTAATACGCTGGTTCAACCCGATCTTCGGACTCTGGCAGAAAAGACCGGATTACAGACAACAGCAAAACTAGAATACTATGACCTGATTATCATCGGTGCCGGTCCTGCGGGTCTGGGTGCAGCAGTTTACGGTGCATCGGAAGGTTTATCCACGGCTTTGATTGAAAGGGAGGCTACCGGAGGCCAGGCAGGTACCAGCTCGCGGATCGAGAATTACCTTGGTTTCCCAAAAGGGATCAGCGGGGGAGACCTGGCGCGCAGGGCGACCGACCAGGCCATCCGGTTGGGTGCCGAGATCCTGACCGCGGTGGAGGTGACAGAAGTCAAGGTAGACGGAACTTATCGCATTGTCAGGCTTAATAATGGCAGCGAACTCACCTGCCGGGCATTGATCATTGCTTCAGGGGTCACGATCAAGAAATTGGATGCACCCGGGGTTGAAAAATTAACCGGGGCTGGGATCTATTATGGAGCAGCACTGACAGAAGCTGCTTTTTACCGTGACCAGGATGTTTTTGTTGTGGGTGGTGCAAACTCTGCGGGACAAGCTGCCATGTTCTTCTCAAAGTTTGCCAGGCAGGTGACCATGCTTGTAAGGAGTTCATCCCTGGAACTGGGTATGTCACAATACCTGGTTGACCAGATCAACAATAATGAGAAGATCGATGTGCGGACCGATTCAACCGTGGTTGAAGCGATTGGGGAAGAAAAATTGGAAATGTTAAGGATCGTTAACAAAAATTCAGGCAGGGAGGAGAAGTTACCAGCTGCTGCATTATTCATATTCATCGGTGCTGTTCCACACACCTGGATGGTGGCAAATTTACTGGAATGCAACCATGCTGGTTTTATTCAAACAGGGCGACATTTATTTAAAGATGGAAAGTACACAAAAAAATGGCATGAGAAAAGAGATCCTTTCCTGTTGGAAACCAGCGTTCCGGGCATCTTTGCTGTCGGTGATGTGCGTGAAGGGGCTGTCAGAAGGGTTGCCTCAGCAGTGGGGGAAGGTGCGATCGCAGTCAGCATGGTGCATCAATATTTAAAGACTGTCTGAGCGAAATTTTTGCAAGAGTACAGAAAGTGACTCTTCCTCTGTACTCCTTTTCCAAATTAATCCCTGGTCAACCTGGATAGGTTGGAAAAGATTCTATAATTATTTTGTATGAAATGTTCTACGAACTCTTTCTTTCGAAGGGATTTCACCTTACAATGGTGACCTTATTCAATAATTTCAGGAGGATAACATGCCGATTGAACCAGGAATTCCAGCCCCTGAATTTTCTCTTCCAGATGAGAATGAAACCATTCGACATTTGTCTGACTTTCGCGGAAATGTAGTCGTTTTGTATTTCTATCCCAAGGATGATACAACCGGCTGTACAACGGAAGCCTGCAGCTTCCGTGACGATTACAGCGCATATGAGAAAGCTGATGTAATCATCCTGGGTGTCAGCCCCGACAGTACGAAATCCCATACCAAGTTCAAGGATAAATATGCCCTTCCATTTCCGTTGCTGGCAGATGAAGGGCATAAGGTATGCAACCTTTACGATGTCTGGGGGCCAAAGAAGCTATATGGCCGCGAATATGAAGGTGTACTCAGGACGACTTTCCTGATCGATAAGGAAGGGAAGGTCGCCAGGGTTTTCGAAAAAGTAAAACCTGCAGAGCACAGCACCGAGATATTGGAAGCGATCTCAAATTTATCATAGATTCACTAGATTGTTTTATTCCTGAGGTTTTACCTTAGAAATAAAATTCATTGTTGACCGAATCGAGATCCCTTCCTTAAAAAAAATAATGTAAGCGAGAAGTATCAAAAAAAGAGAAGAGATAAAGTTTCAAATCCTAAAGAAGAGATGCCAGCATAATTCACAAACCCTGATTAGTGTACGGATTTAACCAGAAGCAAGAAAAACATCTGTAAGTAATTAGACCCAATATATCCAATTACCTTTTCCGAAAAGCACCATCACGGTATAATAAAATTGGCCACTGATAAGGTTGATATTTTAATTGCTAATTTTAATCACCAATAAAAAAAGGATATGAATGCAAGAAGATGCCACTCTCACAAATATCTTGTCCATAACTGGAGCAGGGTTGCTAATTTTGCTCACTGGTTTAAGCTTCCTGTTCTTCCGTGATAGTATCTCCAAAAACATACGATTCTTCTTACCAATCCCTCCCATCGGTGTAGCTGCCTATGTATATGTATTTAATTTGTACCAGTACAATAATGGCGGATTATCGGGTAGTTTACTGGGGTTGATCAAAGAAATCCTAAAAGGAGTCGGGATCATCTCCATTTCATTCGCAGCTTTCGTTATTGTATTGATCTTATTTATCAACATGATGCAGAAATTATTCTGACGAGGTATTCCCGTCACAATAAATCGCTTAAGGTTTTATCAACCATAGAATAGAATAATTATGATCTGTTCAGTTTGCGAAACGATTAATGAAGAGGATGCAAATTATTGCATTCGCTGTAATAACCGCTTAATGGTGGTCTGCCCACGCTGCAACCGAAGGGTGGTCAGTCACGCCCAGTTTTGTGACCGCTGTGGGTTGGCTTTAGAGTCGCCAAAACCGGCTCCCATGGATGAGCAGAAATTACATTCTGACTCGTTTGTGAAATCTGCTGAAAGATTTCCGGTTAATCCACAAAGCCCCCAGGAGCTTCAATTCCAATCCTCCTCCAGCGAAATTGAGGAACGTGAAGATGAGATACCACAACCCACTCGGGAAATTTCTCCCCTGGAAAAATATTTTCCTAAAGAACTGATGAAAAAGCTGGAAACGGCCCGCACAAGTGGGGATATGGCTGGTGAGCGCCGCGTGGTCACCATGCTTTTTTGCGATGTGAAGGGATCGACCTCTGCAGCTGAACAGCTCGACCCGGAAGAATGGTCTGAGATCATCAATGGTGCATTTGAGCACATGATAAAACCTGTTTATAAATACGAGGGAACGGTAGCCCGTCTCATGGGGGATGGAATCCTGGCTTTTTTTGGGGCTCCTCTGGCTCATGAAGATGATCCTCAGAGGGCTGTTCTGGCCGGGCTGGATATTCTATCCAGTATTTTTCCTTATAAAGAGATGGTCTTACGCGAATGGGGTATTGAATTCGACGTTCGAATTGGAATAAATACGGGTTTAGTGGTTGTCGGAGCAGTCGGTTCAGACTTGAGAATGGAATATACAGCTTTAGGCGATGCCATCAATCTCGCAGCTCGAATGGAACAGACCGCAACCCCCGGAACAGTTCAAATTGCCCAGGATACCTTTAAACTGGTCAAGCCACTCTTTGAATTTGAAGAGCTCGGAGGGATAGCAGTCAAAGGAAAGGATGAACCAGTAAATGCCTATAGAGTCCTTGGACGCAAAGCTTCTTCAGGTCGAGTTCGAGGCATAGAAGGTCTTCATGCTGAGATGGTTGGTCGCGATAGGGACCTGGAGGTAATGAAAGGGTGCCTGGACGATCTCAATAAAGGAGTGGGCAGGATCATTTTTATCTTGGGTGAAGCAGGACTTGGTAAAACCCGTCTTATCAGGGAAACTCACCATGTCTTCAATGAAGTAATGAAGAATGATGCCAACTGGTATGAAACCAGCAGTCTCTCTTATGAAACGAATCAAGCCTACAGTCTGGTACAGCGTTTGATTCAGCGCGTGAGCGATATCCGCATTGATGATGCTCCTCGTATGATCCGAAAAAAGCTTGAAGGGTTATTGGATGACCTGCCGGTGGAATATCGCAAGCAGTCTGAACGAATTTTCGAAACTTTATTTGGACTCAGAAGTGAGACTGGTGATTCGATTCTTGAAGGTGATAATTTCAAGCAGGAATTACATGAAACGATGGATATTTGGCTGCGGGCACAGTTCTCTGTTCAGCCAACTGTAATCGTGTTTGATGATATGCACTGGAGCGATTCAGCATCAGTTCAGCTGATCAACCAGCTTCTGCAACTAACAGATGTAATCCCAATATTACTGATCTGCTCGTTGCGCATCGAACACTTATCGCCAGCCTGGAAAATCAAGACCACAGCTGAGGTGGATTATAGCCATCGTTATACGGAAATCTCCTTACATCCCCTTTCGGAGGGAGACTCGAACGAACTCCTGAATCGTTTATTGGCTATCCCGGACTTGCACGAAAATCTTCGCACGAGCATTCTTGACAAGGCGGATGGAAACCCGTTTTTCATCGAGGAAGTTGTCAGGGCATTGATTGAAAATAAAATTGTCATTCAAGAAGAAAGGGTTGAGGATGGTGTTACCAACAACTATTGGATTTCAACCAGTGATGGCTCTAATTTTTCCATTCCTGATACTTTGCAGTCCCTGTTGGCAACCCGCATGGATCAATTGGAAGAATCAACGAGGGCTACTTTACAATTGGCTTCCGTGATTGGTCGAAACTTTTACCTGCGTGTTTTGGAAGCAGTCGATACAAAAACTACCGAATTGGATAAACAGGTGGGTACTCTGCTTCGCCTGGATATGATCCGCGAATCTGCACGAGTACCAGAAGTGGAATACACTTTTCGAAACCCATTGACACAGGAAGCTGTTTACCAGACAATTCTGTTGAAAAACCGCCGTGATTTTCATAAACGAGTTGCTGAAGCCATGGAAAGCCTTTACCAGGATAGACTGGAGGGGAAATATGGATTGCTGCTTCATCATTATTCCCTGGCTGGCGAACGCGAAAAAACCATTGAATACTGCAGAAAGGCTTCCCAGCAAGCGGTCAAAATGTATGCCTATGATGAAGCAGAAAAGAATCTACGGGCTGCGATTGAGTTACTTGAATCTGGGGAAAACATTGAATTGCATGTGCTTGTCTTGGAAGAATTAGCCGATGTATGCCGGTTGGTGCGTGATTTCGTTGTTGCGATCTCCATCTACCAGGAGGCTTTGACGAAGTGGGGAACTCTCCCGCAAGGTGACCAGATCATCCATTTACGATTGAATCGCAAAATTGTTGAAATTGCAACAGAAGCAAAATGGTCAGTGGATGCCAAAACGTATGCAGATGTCAGTGAAATCAGCCAGAAATCTCACGCCAGTTTACAGGAAAGCATGCAGGTAATGGAAGGGAAACCTCCCCATCCGGAAACTGTGCGTATGCTGATAGCCTTATCCACCGATGCCTGGCGTGTACAAACTCCAGCAGATTGGAAAAGCA
>Ga0209342_10006502_pt1 | contig 11843 bp, 9 predicted proteins | sample RifCSP16_2_FD_184023 | JGI IMG/M metagenome (GOLD analysis project Ga0209342, IMG submission 184023) | Soil microbial communities from Rifle, Colorado - Rifle CSP2_sed 16_2 (SPAdes) (version 2) | ecosystem: Environmental > Terrestrial > Deep subsurface > Rock core/Sediment | place: Rifle... | reverse complement strand
CGCTACGCGCAGAAGGGTTTCCAGGTGACCAGCCGCTTCCCCTTCGGCTTCCTCATCAAGACCCGCCAGCTGGAAGCGGCCAACGAGCTCGTCGTCTACCCGCCGGTCGAGCCCACCGAGGAGTTCTACGAAATCCTGCCGCTCATCAGCGGCGAGCTCGAGAGCTTCTACCGCGGCCGCGGGCACGACCTCTACTCCATCCGCGACTACCAGTCGAGCGACAGCGCCCGCACCGTGGACTGGAAAGCCACCGCCAAGGCCCAGGCCCTGAAAGTCCGCGAGTTCACCCGCGAAGACGAGCGCCGCGTCGAGCTGGTCTTCGACTCTTACCTCCCGGCCGGCTCGGACAGCGCCGACGCTCTCGAGCGCTTCGAGCGCGCCGTCAGCTTCTGCGCCTGCCTGGCCTGGCACTTCTATGAGATTGATGCGGAGATGAAGTTTCACGCCTCCGACTGGGAGACCCCCGTGGCCCCGGCGGGGGAAATCGTCTACGACATCCTGCGCTACCTGGCCTTGGTCGGGCCGGCCCGCCAGCCGGACGGGAACTTCCTCCAGCAGCTCGCGCAGGAGACCGACACCTTCAAGATCATCCTCACCGCCCAGCCCCGCGGCTCCATCCCCACGGAGCTGTGGACTTCGGCTTACTTCGTTTTTCTGGATTCACTGTGATGACACTCGAGCAACGACAAAGCCCGGAGCCCGCCGTTCTGCAAAGGCGGCTGCTCGGCTGGTTCGACCGCCACCGGCGCGACCTGCCCTGGCGGAGGACCCGCGACCCCTACCGCATCTGGCTGGCGGAAATCATGCTCCAGCAGACGCGCGTGCCGGTCGTCGTCCCCTACTATGAGCGCTTCATCCAGTCCTTCCCCACCGTCAGGAAACTGGCGCGGGCGCGGCTGGAGCGCGTGCTCGGCCACTGGGCGGGTCTCGGCTACTATCAGCGGGCGCGGCACCTGCACCGGGCGGCGAAACAACTCGTCCGCGAGCACGGCGGCCGCTTCCCCCGAACCCTTGGGGCGGCGCTGGCTCTTCCCGGCGTCGGCGCTTACACCGCCCGCGCCGTCTTGAGCATCGCCTACCGGCAGCCCACGGCGGTCGTGGACGGCAACGTGGCCCGCGTGCTGGCGCGGGTCTTTCTGCGGCGCGACGCTGACCCCGACAACCGCGCCGCCTTTCAAGCGCTCGCCGACCGGCTGGTCGCGCGGCGGCGCCCGGGCGACTTCAACCAGGCGCTGATGGAGCTGGGCTCAACGGTTTGCCTGCCGCGGCGGCCGCGCTGCCCCGCCTGCCCGCTGGAAAAAGTTTGCGCGGCGCGACGGGCGGGCGTCGAGCGGCGTTTCCCGCGCCGCCGGCCGCAGCGCCCGCGGCCGCGGCTGGCGTTGAGCGTCCTTGTGCCCCGCTGTGACGGCCGCGTTCTGCTCGTGCGCGAACAGAAAGGATTGTTTTCCGGCCTGTGGCACTTCCCTTATGCGCGCGGCCGGACGCCGCGGCTGCTGGCCAAAGCCCTGGGCGCGGACGGCGTCCGGTACGTGGCCACGCTCACGCATGAGACCACGATGCGAAACCTGGTGCTGCGCGTGCACACGGCCGACGCCTCCCGCGAAGTCGCGCCCAACGGCGGGGCGCGCCCGACCCGGGCGCGCTGGGTGGGTACAGCGCAAGCCGCCCGGCTCGGCATCGGCGCCGCCACGCGGAAGATCCTGGAGGCGGTGGCAAACCGATGAGCGCGCCCGTCCCGGCCTCGCCCACCGCGGTCCACCGCTACTTCGAGGTGTCGCTCTTCCTGCTGCTGACGGTGGGCTTCCTGGCGCTGGTGACGACGGGCAAGCTGGACCTCATCTCGCTCGTCATCGGCACCACCGCGCTGGTGGCGAAAGGCCTGCGCTACCGCCGCCACCAGGACACCGTGCTGTCGCCGGACACCACCAAGACCCTGAGCGCGGCCTACGCGGTTTTCCTGCTCGTGGACCTGTTCCTGCTCTCCGGCGGGCTGCCCGACGGGCTGGTGCCGGCCGGCGCCCACCTGGTGTTCTTCGCCGTGGCGATGATGCTGTTCTCGGCGCGCACCAACCGCGCCTACCTCTGGCTGGCCCTGCTGGCGTTCCTGGAGCTGCTCATCGCTGCCACGCTCACGGTGGACACGCTTTTCCTTATCTTCTTCTTCCTCTTCCTGGTCATCGCCATCTCGACCTTCATCAGCTTCGAGATCAAGCGCAGCGCCGAGCGGGCGCGCACGGCGCCGGTGGCGGCAGGGACCGCGCCGGGGCGGCGGTTGCAGCGGTCGCTGCTGGTGACCTCGATCACCGTGGCGGCGGGGACGCTGCTGCTGTCGGTAGTCTTCTTCTTCATCCTGCCGCGCTTCACCACCGGCTTCGGCAGCTCCTTCGCCTACCAGCCGCAGCAGATCAGCGGCTTCACCAACGAGGTGACGCTGGGCGACATCGGCACCATCCTGCAGAACCCGGCGGTGGTGATGCGCATCCGCGCCGAGGACGCCGACACCCTGCGGCTCGAGGGGCTGAAGTGGCGCGGCATCGCCCTGGCGCGCTTTGACGGCCGGCGCTGGTACACGCTGGCGCGGGCTACCTCCGTGCTCTCCGCCACACCCGAGGGCCGGTTCGACCTGCCGCTGCGGCCGCTGGTGGCGACCGGGCAGGGGCGCGTGCGCTACTCGGTCTTGCTCGAGCCCATCTCCTCGAGCGTCCTGTTTGCCGCCGCCGTGCCCGTCCAGCTCCGCGGGCGCTTCCGGGTGATGGGCGTGGACGAGGGCGACGCGCTGATGAACTTCCGCCACCTCTACGGAACCATCAGCTACGAGGTGGTGTCCGCGACCGCGCGGCCGCCGGCGGAGGTGCTGCGCGGGGCGCCGACTGACTACTCGCCCTACATCCGCCAGCACTACCTCGGACTCCCGCCGCAGGACCCGCGCGTGGTGGAGCTGGCCCGCCAGGTGACCGCCGGCTTCGACAACCCCTACGACCGGGCCGCGGCGCTCGAACGCTACCTGCGCAGCCGCTACGGCTACACGCTGGAGCTGCCCGCCGTGCCCGAAGAAGACCCCGTCGCCCAGTTCCTCTTCGAGCGCCGGGAGGGCCACTGCGAATACTTCGCCTCGGCGCTGGCGGTGCTGCTGCGCACCCAGGGCATCCCGGCGCGCCTGGTGAACGGCTTCCAGACGGGCGAGTACAACGAAGTGGGCGAGAACTACATCGTGCGCGCCTCGGACGCGCACACCTGGGTGGAGGTCTACTTCCCCGGAGTGGGCTGGGTGGAGTTCGACCCCACGCCGCCCGACCCCGACCGGGTGCGCACCTGGTGGACCACGGCGCAACACTACTACGACGCCTTCGACCTGTGGTGGGACGAGTGGGTGATCAACTACGACGAGTCCCACTGGGTGCGCACGCTGCGCGGCGTGGGCGACACGGCGCGCTCGGCCTGGGACGCCCGCTGGTGGCTGCGGCGGATGCGGCGCCAGGCGGCCGCCGAGCTGAACCAGCAAGTGGAAGACTTCTTCGCCGGCCCCTATGCCGCGCCGGGAATTGCCGGCCTTGTCCTCCTGATCTTGCTCGTGCTGCGCGGCCGGGCGCTCTACGACTGGCTGCACGCGCGCTGGCTGCTGCGGAACGGGCGGTCCGGGCGCGGGCTGAGCGCCCACGAGGCCACGCTGGTCTACCAGCAGCTGCTGCGCGGGCTGCGGGGCCGGGGCTACCGGAAACTCCCCGCGCAAACTCCGCTCGAATTCGCGGCGGGGCTCCCGGCGCCGGAGCTGGCGGCGGCCGTCGGCGAGTTCACCCGGCTCTACAACGACGTGCGCTTCGGGCAGCAACGCGCGGCCTCGCCGCGTCTCATCGAGCTGCTGCGCCTCCTGCAGGTGTGGAAACCCGCCCGCTGAGCCTCCGTGTCGTCTCCTAATTTCGTTCAACCCAGCGGCTCCCGCCGCTGGGCCCCCGTGGCAGGAGCCACGGGGTTGAACAGTCCAGGATTTTTTCACCCAGTCAGCACACCACTGACCCTCCGCTGCGTTCCGGCCGTTTGTGCTAAGATGATTGAGCTCGCTCGTTCGAGAGCACCCGTTCTCAAGACCTTATGCCTGACCCGGCTTCCGTCTCCGACACTTCCCCTCGTCTCGACCCCGCCCCCAGCCGGCCGGGCGTGAGGCTGGCCACGGCGTTCGGCCTGGGGTATGCGCCCTGGGCGCCGGGGACGGCGGGCTCGCTGGCGGCGGTCGCCCTGTTCGCTCTGCTGCTCTACTCGCTGGAGGGAATCCTTCTCCAGTTCTTCTATCTTTTCGTCCTCGCCTGGCTGATTCCGGCGGCGTGGTGGAGCACGGAACACGCCCTCAAGCAGTGGAACACCTCCGACCCCCAGACCATCGTGATTGATGAAGTCGTCGGCCAGTGGCTGGCCTATGCCGGCACGGTGCTCGCGTCCCTGCTGGGCTGGCCGGCGGGCGCCGGGTGGAAATCTCTGCTGGCGGGTTTCATACTCTTTCGCGGCTTCGACGTGCTGAAGCCGTTTCCCATCCGTCGCAGCGAACGCCTGGGAGGCGCCGCCGGCGTGGTGGTGGACGACCTGCTGGCGGGCGCTTACGCCGCGGCGGGCGTCCTGCTGCTGACCTGGGGCGGGTGGCTGAAGTGAAAGGCAAGCCGCAAATCGACCGGGTGAGCCCGGCGGCGGCCATCGCCGGCGGCGAAGTGATCCTTCACGGCCGGGGCTTCGCCGATCACGGCCAGCGGCCTCCGCTGGTGAAGTTCGGCGAGAGAGAGGCGGCGGTGCTGGTGGCCGGCGAAGACTTCCTCCTCGCCCAGGTTCCCGAGGACGCCGACGGAAGCTCGGTCCGCATCGCGTCCGCCGCCGGAGAAACGCCGCCGGCGCCCATCGAAATCGGCGTGCCGCTGGCCGACAACCTCCACCCCGTGGCCAACCCGGCGGTGGACCCGGCCGGGAACATCTACGTCACCTTCAGCGGCCGCCGCGGCCAGAAGGTTCCCATCTCGCTCTACCGCATCGGCCCGGACCGCGTGATCAAGCCCTTCCTGTCCGACTTGATGAACCCCACCGGGCTGGCGTTCGACTCGAACGGGATGCTGTTTGTCTCCAGCCGCTTCGAAGGGGTGGTCTACCGGGTGAGCCCCGACTCCCGCAAAGAGCGCTACGCCGAAGGCCTGGGGGTGGCCACCGGCATCGCCTTCGACGCCGACGAGTATCTCTACGTCGGCGACCGCACCGGCACCCTGTTCAAGATCGGGCGCGACCGCCAGATCTTCGTCTTCGCCACCCTCGAGCCCAGCGTGGCCGCCTACCACCTGGCCTTCGGCCCCGACCGCCAGCTCTACGTCAGCGGGCCGACCACCTCGAGCTTCGACGCCGTCTATCGCGTCAACGAGGCCGGCCGGGTCACGGTCTTCTACCGCGGCCTGGGGCGCCCGCAGGGGCTGGCCTTCGACGTCGAGGGCAACCTCTACGTGGCCGCTTCGCTCCAGGGACGCCGCGGCATCGTGCGGCTCACCCCGGGCGGACAGGCCGAGCTGGTCATCTCCGGGCCGAACCTGGTGGGCCTGGCCTTCGTCGCCGGCGGCGTTGTCCTCGCCACCACCAACGCCGTCTACCACCTGCGCTGGCCCGTGGCCGGCCTGCCGCTGTTGCCCTGACCCAGGATGAAAGCCGAGATCATCGCCGTCGGCTCGGAGCTGCTGACTCCGTTCCGCCAGGACACGAACTCGCTCTACCTCACCGGAGAGCTGGAGCGCCTGGGAATCCCGGTCGTGCAGAAGACCGTGGTGGGCGACGACCGCGAACGGCTGAAGGCGGCCTTCGGCGACGCCCTGCAGCGCGCCGAGCTCGTCATCGGCATCGGAGGGCTCGGGCCCACCGAAGACGACCGCACGCGGGAAGCGGTGGCCGAGCTGCTCGGGCGCCCGCTCCAGCGCCAGGAGGAAATCGCGGCCCGCATGGAGGAGCGCTTCCGCGCCCGCGGGCGCAAGATGTCCCCGGTAAACCTCCGCCAGGCGATGGTGCCCGAAGGCGCCGAGTGGCTCGCGAACGACCACGGCACCGCCCCGGGACTCTGGCTCGAGACCGGCGACAAGAGAATCGTGCTCCTGCTGCCGGGGCCGCCGCCGGAGCTGAAGCCGATGTTCGAAGAGCACTGCCTGCCGCGGCTGCGCGCCCGCGCCCCCAAGCACGCTTTTGCCCACAAGGTGCTGAAGACGGTCGGGCTGGCGGAGTCCGAGCTGGAAGAGCGGGTCGCGCCCATTTACCGCCAGTACACCAATCCCGAGACGACAATCCTGGCGGCGCCCGGCCAGGTGGAAATCCATCTGCGCGCCACCGGGAGCGACACGGCCGAAGCGTTGCGCCGCGCCGAAGAGCTCGCCGAGCGCCTGGAGCAGGCCCTGGGCGACTATGTTTTCACCCGCGGGCCGGAAACTCTCGAGCAGGTCGTGGGACTCTACTTGATGATGCGCGGGGCCACGCTGGCCGTGGCCGAAAGCTGCACGGGAGGCCTCGTGGCCGAGCGGCTGACCAACGTCCCCGGCAGCTCGCACTACTTTGTCGGCGGCGTGGTCTGCTACTCGGAAAAACTCAAGGCGAAGCTGGTGGGCGTCTCGCCCGCCTTGATGCGCCGCCGGGGCGAGGTGTCGGCGGAAGTCGCCGAGGCCCTGGCCAAGGGCGTGCGGCGCCGCGCGGGCGCCGTGCTGGGACTGGGGGTCACGGGCATCGCCGGCCCCACCGGAGGCACGCCCGACAAGCCGGTGGGCACGGTCCACCTGGCTCTGGCCGACGCCCATCGGGTCAAGACGGAAAAACACCGCTTCCTCGGCGACCGCGAGCGCGTGCGCTGGCAGGCTTCGCAGGCGGCGCTCGAGCTGGTGCGGCGGAAGCTGCTGAAGTGACCCGATGCGCCTGTTCGTGGCGCTGGAATTGACCGACGAGGTGCACACCGCCCTGCGCGAGCTCGGGGCGCGGCTCGAACCCGCCGGGGCCGACCTCCGCTGGGTGCGCCGGGAGGGGATGCACTTGACGCTGAAGTTCATCGGCGAAGTGCCGGAGGCGAAGCTGCCCCTCATCCAAGAAGCTCTCGCGCGAGTGCGCAGCGCCGCACCGGTCGAGATGAAGTTCCGCGGCCTGGGCTACTTCCCCCACGAGCGCCGCCCACGGGTGTTCTGGGTGGGAGTCGAGGCGAGCGCCAACCTGCCGGAGCTGGCGGCCGAGGTCGAGGCCGCCCTGGAGCCGCTGGGGATTGCCCGCGAGAATCGCCCCTACGCGCCTCACCTGACCCTGGGGCGCTTCAAGACCCTGAACGGCCTGGCGCGCCTGCAAGAAGAAATCGCCCGGCTGCCCTCGACCGAGTTCGGCCGCGTCGAAACCGCGGAGTTTGTCCTCTTTCAGAGCCGCCTCTCCCCCCGCGGAGCGGAGTACACCCGCTTGCGGACGTTTCCATTCGCGCGGCCCTGAGAACGCCGCCGGCAGAACCCGGGGTACTGGGGCATTTTGACTTTTAAGTTCCATCCCTCTGGGTGCTGTTCGGCCCAAGTCAGTTCGCGCTCTCTGGCTTGGTTTTTTGCGGGGGTGATTTGAAAGTGCCCCACTACTTGACAGTATTAGTCCTTGACAGTGTGGCTTTTTTGGCTAGCATCCAAACCAATGTAAGTCGAAGGAGGTTCCCCTATGCCCAAGACGAGTCCGATAATCCGCAGTTTACTCTTGTTCTCATTAGTCGCTGGGGCACTTCTATTGTTGCCGCAATCGGCGTCGGCTGCGGGTTGCAGTTGTTCGGCTCCCGACGGCAGCTGCAGCGGCAGTATCAATTGCCCGGGCCAAGGATGTGCCTGTGTGTGTGTCAATGGCGGAAACTGTGAGTGTTGCTGCCAGCGCGCCTGCCTGCTGGGGAGCCCCCGTCTGAGTGTGGATCTGAACGGAATGCCGGCCAGTGACGTGGCCGCCGTGCTCTCCCGGGCGACCAAGAGAAAGGTCGAGGTACTGAAGGGTGGCGACCAGATGGTTTCGCTCACGCTGCGGAACAGTACGCTTATCCAAGCTCTCCGGCGCCTGCAGGAGTTTACGGAGATCTCACTAGCGGTGGATGGGCGCGAGTTCAACCGGGCGAAGCTTCCACCTGGGGCAGAGGTATCGATTTGCGCGCAGGACGCGGCTCTTCAGGTCGTACTTGACCGTTTGAGTCTAGTCACCGGCGCCACCTTCGAAGTGCCTGACATGCCTCCTGCACACGTGACCCTCAAGACGCAGGGCACGTTGGAGGACGTGGTCTCGCAGCTTTCGGGCGCTGCGAACGTCAATATTGGCATAAGACCCCCCGCCCAACCCTAACACGAGGCGCTCTTTAGATTGGCGCTCTCCGTCTCCGGAGTAGTGGTGCCCTCCGCAGGCGGTTGCTCAGCCTACTGCCCCTCCTGCAATGTGCCACCTGCCCGTGCGCCGCAGCGCTTCGCCTTCTGCAATAAACTTGCCACGTTGGAAGAGGCTTCGCGCCGCTTGGCCAGCCTGCGTAAGTAGGCACCCCCCTGGACTTGTCCCGAGCTTGTCAAGGGTGGGCTTGGCGATGCGAGCGCGCCTCGCCTCACGCAAGCGCTTCAAACCTGCGAAAAGGCGGCACGAAGACTGTGACAGTAGGTACTGGGGCATTTTGAAAGTGCCCCACTACCGAACCCGGCGACCGGTTGCCTCCCCGCCGGCTTTCGGGTACAATCCGAGGGCTTTCAGGGCGGTTACAACCGGTCTTTGATGTCCAAATCTGCGGACAAGCTGGGCCAGCTACTGGGGCGGCTGTTGCCGCGCCGGATCCCCCTCCTTTATCTCATCCTGGGCGTACTCCTGGCCTTGAGCGTGATCCCCCTCATCGTCTACGGCACTCGGGTGATTTCCCGGAGCCGTGAAGCCCTGCAAACCAACGAACAAATTCTTCAAATCACGGTTACCCGGGGCACGGCCAAGGAGATCCGCCTGTACGTCGACAGCATGGACATGCAGATGGAGAACCTGGTGCGCTGGCTGGAGTCGACCGGGGCCATCACCAACGTGGCCGATGGGAAGCACGCCGACTCCCTGCGGCGCGCCACCGAGGGATTCGTGCGCGCGGCCTCGGAGAGCATCCTCTTCCTGACCATCGTCAACGCCGAGCAGCGCGGGATCGCCGGGGGCGACCCCGAGGTGGGCACGGACGCCTTCGTCAAGCAGCGTCTGGCCGACGCCTTCCAAACCGCCCAGCTGGGGAACGCCTTTCACAGCGGCGCCTTCCTGGTCACTCACGCCGGACGCACCGAGCCGGTGCTGGTGATGGCGCGGCCGCTGGCCGTGGGCAACAACTTCCACGGCATGGTGGCCATTGTGGTCAGCCTGGAGTTCCTGCGCCAGCGGCTGAAGGACTCGAGCGTGGGCGGCCTGGTCACATACGTGGTCAACGCCGAAGGCCGCCTGGTCATCCACCCGGACGAAAAGAAATTCACCGTGGGCCAGGACATGAACCACATCCGCATGGTGCAGATGTACCGGGAGGGAACCCAGCAGGCCAGCGTCACCATGCCCTTCAAGCTCCAGGAAGACGGCAAGACCGTGGACATGCTGGGCACGCAGGTGCCGGTGCCCGAATTCGACTGGGCGGTCATCGCCCAGAAGCCGGTCGACCAGGCCTACTTCGCCGCCAACGAAATGCGCCGGTACGCTTTCGGCCTGGGCCTGGTAGCCATCATCTTGAGCGTGGCCGTGGGCTACTACTCCGCCCGCCGCCTGACCACCCCGCTGCAGGTGCTGGCCGAGACCACGCGCGCCATCGCCAAGGGCGACTTCTCCCGCCGGGTCAACCTCCCCAGCCGCACCGAGATCGGCGAGCTGGCCGCCACTTTCAACGAGATGACCGACGACCTGGAGAAATACGTCGAGCAGTTGAAGCAGGCGGCCCAGGAAAACCACGAGCTCTTCCTCGGCTCCATCCGCACCCTCGCCGCCGCCATCGACGAAAAAGACCCCTACACCCGCGGCCACTCCGGGCGCGTGGCCAAGTTTTCAGTCATCCTGGCCGAGACCGTGGGGTTGCCGGAAGACGACGTCTACAAGATCCGCATCTCCGCCCTGCTCCACGACGTGGGGAAGATCGGCATCGACGACCGCATTCTCAAGAAGCCCGCCGGCCTGACCACGGAAGAGTTTGAAATCATGAAGCAGCACCCGGTCAAAGGGGCGAACATCATCCGCCCGGTGGCCAAGCTGCGCGAGATGATTCCCGGCATCGAGCTCCACCACGAAAGCCTGGACGGGCGCGGCTACCCCTACGGGCTGAAAGGCGATGAGATCCCCATGATGGCCCGCGTCATCATGGTCGCCGACACGCTGGACGCCATGACCACCAACCGCCCCTACCAGGTGGCCATGGAGCTGGAGGTGGCCATGGACAAAATCCGCGCCATCGTCGGCAAGAAGTTCGACCCCGTCATCGTGGACGCCCTCTTCAAAGCGGTCGACGAAGGCACGCTCAAGCTCACCCCCCAGATGGTCGAAGTCTAGTCCGCTCCGCACGCCTGCCGCTTTTTTCGGCTCCCTCTGCCCTCCTGCTGGACAGGGTGCGCGGGTTTCCTACCCGCGGCCCTTCTCAAGCCGCAGGTAGCCCTTTCCCTCGACTTCGCTCGGGACAAGCGGGCAACCTGCGCTACCGAAGGCGATGCTAGAATAGGCACAGAGTGATGTGATGCCCGAAGTGGAAAGCCGCACCTGGTGGGGACGCCTGCGGCAGGCGGTCAGCCGCACGCGGGAGCAGTTCGTCGAGCGCGTGGACGACGCCCTGCGCGGGCGGAAAGAAATCGCCCCGGAGATCTTCGCCGAGCTCGAAGCCATCCTGCTCGGCGCCGACCTCGGCGTCGAAACCACCACCGAGCTCCTGCAACGCCTGCGCGAGCGCGTGGAGCGCAAAGACCTGGCGGAGGCGGCGGCGCTGCGGGGCGCGCTGCGCGAAGAGCTCGCGGCTCTGCTCGGCGCCACCAATCACCGGCCCGCCCCGGCCACCGCTAAGCCCCACGTCGCTTTCCTCGTCGGGGTGAACGGCAGCGGCAAGACCACCACCGTCGCCAAGCTGGCCCGCCGCTGGCAGGGCGAAGGCCGCCGCGTCATCCTCTGCGCCGCCGACACCTTCCGCGCCGCGGCCGGCGAGCAGCTCGAGGTTTGGGCCGAGCGCCTGCAGGCCGAGCTGCTGCGGCAGAAGCCCGGCGCCGACCCCGCCGCCGTCGTCTTCGACGCCCTGACAGCCGCCAAGGCCCGCGGGGCCGACGCCGTGCTGGTGGACACCGCCGGGCGGCTGCACACCAAGTCGAACCTGATGGCCGAGCTCGAGAAGATGAAGCGCACAGCGGCCAAGGTCGTTCCCGGCGCGCCCCATGAAGTCTTGCTCGTGCTCGACGCCACCACCGGCCAGAACGGCCTGGCCCAGGCCCGCCAGTTCACCCAGTCGGCCGGCGTGACCGGCATCGTGCTCACCAAGCTCGACGGCACCGCCAAGGGCGGCATCGTCATCGCCATCGCCCGCACCCTCGGCCTGCCCATCCGCTACCTGGGCGTGGGCGAGCAGGCCGACGACCTCCTGGACTTTGACCCCGAGGCCTACGTGGCCTCGCTCTTCGACTGATGAGCGTCCAAACCGCCACCCGCACCGACCACGAATGGATGGACGTGGCGCTCGAGCTGGCCGCCCAGGGCGAAGCGCTCACCAGTCCCAACCCGATGGTGGGCGCGGTTCTCGTCCGCGAGGGCGAAGAAGTGGCGCGTGCCTTCCACACCTACGACGGCGTCAAACACGCCGAGGCGCTGGCGCTCGAAGCCGCCGGGGCCGCGGC
>Ga0209342_10006501_pt1 | contig 11846 bp, 11 predicted proteins | sample RifCSP16_2_FD_184023 | JGI IMG/M metagenome (GOLD analysis project Ga0209342, IMG submission 184023) | Soil microbial communities from Rifle, Colorado - Rifle CSP2_sed 16_2 (SPAdes) (version 2) | ecosystem: Environmental > Terrestrial > Deep subsurface > Rock core/Sediment | place: Rifle... | reverse complement strand
CGACGGATGCTCAACTATCTGAGTTGGGACGGCATCCTGGACGCGCAGGCGCTGCTGCAGCGCGCCGCCGCGGCGCTGGCCGAATCCGGCATGGCCGACGAGAACCGCCCCATCGACCGCCGGAATCTGCCGCCGCCCGACGCGATGACGGAGGCGTTCGACGTCGCCGCGCGGCACCTGTCCGGAGACGAAATCGTCAACTGCATCGAGAAGTGGATCAAGGACGACAAGTCGTCCTTCCTGATCGAAGCGGTCGAGCGGCAGCACACGTCGCTCGCGGAGATCCAGCACGCGCTGGATCGCTACGAGAGCTTCGCCGCGCCCGATCGGGAGCTGTCCGGAGCCGTCCAGAAAGGCCTCCGCGTCTCGCTCGCGCGCCGGCTGCTCACCGACGACGTCGAGTTCGTCAACAAGGCCAAGATGTACATCAGCGTGGACGACTACCACGCGGTACTGCACCGGACCATCACGCCGGCGGCGAGCCACGGCAAGCTGGGCGGCAAGAGCGCGGGGCTGCTGCTCGCCGCGCGCATCATCCGTCACGCGCACGAGTACGTCGACACCCTGGGCGGCATCAAGGTGCCCAAGACGTGGTACGTCACGTCGGACGGCGTGCTCAGCTTCATCGAGCACAACCAGCTCGACGACGTGCACAACCACAAGTACCTGGAGATCGACCAGATCCGCCGGGAGTACCCGCACATCGTGCAGGTGTTCCGTCACTCGCAGTTCCCCCCGGAGCTGGCGCACGGCCTGGCGCTCGCGCTCGACGATCTCGGGCACGTCCCCCTCATCGTGCGCAGCTCGAGCCTGCTGGAAGACCGGATGGGCGCGGCGTTCTCGGGAAAGTACAAGAGCCTGTTCGTCGCGAACCAGGGCACCAAGGCGGAGCGGCTTCGCGCGCTCCTGGACGCGATTGCCGAGGTCTACGCCTCCGTCTTCGGACCCGACCCGATCGAGTACCGCGCGAATCGCGGCCTTCTCGATTTCCACGAGGAGATGGGGCTGATGATCCAGGAGGTCGTGGGGTGCCGGGTGGGCCCCTACTATCTTCCCGCGCTGGCGGGGGTGGGGTTCAGCAAGAACGAGTTCCGCTGGTCGCCGCGGATTGCGCGCGACGACGGGCTCCTGCGCCTGGTGCCTGGACTGGGCACGCGCGCGGTCGATCGCGTCGCCGATGACTACCCGGTGCTCGTCGCGCCCGGCAAGCCGGGACTGCGTGTGAACGTCACGCCGGACGAGGTCGTGCGCTACGCGCCGAAGAAGATCGACGTGATCAATCTGGAAACGCGGCGGTTCGAGACCATCGCCATCACCGACCTGCTGCGCGCGCACGGGCGCGAGTATCCGATGGTCCGGCAGATCGTGTCGGTGGTCGACGATGGCGGCATCCTGCGTCCGGTCTCGTTCGGGTGGAACCCGGCGACGGTGACGCCGGTCGTCACCTTCGAAGGCCTGACGCGCGACACGCCCTTCATCACGCGCATGCAGGCGTTGCTCAGGGTGCTGCGCGAGCGGATGGAAACGCCCGTGGACATCGAGTTCGCGAGCGACGGCCGCGACTTGTACCTCCTCCAATGCCGTGCGCAGAGCTTCGTCGCCGACGCGGCCCCTGCGCCAATCCCGCACGACGTGCCAACGGACCGCGTCGTCTTCGCCACGCGCCGCTTCGTGTCGAACGGACGCGTTCCCGATCTCACGCACATCGTCTTCGTCGATCCCGATGGGTACCACGACCTCGCGACCCAGCAGGATCTGAGCGACGTCGGTCGCGCGGTCGGACGCCTGAACAAGCTGCTGCCGCGCCGGCAGTTCGCGCTGATCGGTCCCGGGCGCTGGGGCAGCCGCGGCGACATCAAGCTCGGCGTGCAGGTCACCTATTCAGACATCAACAACGCGGCGCTCCTCATGGAGGTCGCCGCGCGGCGCGGCAACTACGTGCCCGAGGTGTCGTTCGGCACGCATTTCTTCCAGGACCTCGTCGAGGCGGCGATTCGGTACCTGCCGATCTTCCCGGGAGAACCGGACGTGGTCTTCAACGAGGGTTTCCTGCGCGGCGCGCCGAACGTGCTCGGCGAGCTGCTGCCGGAGTACGTGCATCTGGCGGGCGCGCTGCGCGTCATCGATGTCCCCCGTGCCACGGGCGGAATGGTACTCCGCGTGCTCATGAACGCGGACGCGGAACAGGCGCTCGGCATGTTCGCGGTCCCGGCCGAAAGCGTGACGGCCGCTCGCGCGCAGCGCGCCGTGCCGATCGAACCGGCCTCCGGCGAGGCGCCCGTGAGCGTGCCGGAGGAGCATTGGCGCTGGCGCCTGGCGATGGCCGAGCGGATTGCGGCGGACGTCGATCCGGCGCGGTTCGGCGTGAAAGCCATGTATGTGTTCGGGAGCACGAAGAACGCGACGGCCGGTCCGGCGAGCGACATCGACCTGCTCGTCCATGTGGAGGCGATGCACGAGCAGCAGCAGGCGCTGGCGATCTGGCTCGATGGCTGGAGCACGTGCCTGGCGGAATTGAACTACCTTCGTACCGGCCGGCGCAGCCAGGGGCTCCTCGACGTCCACTTCGTCACCGACGTGGACATCGAACGCCAGACCAGCTACGCGGTGAAGATCGGCGCCGTGACGGATCCCGCGCGCCCGCTGAAGGTCGGCCCGGCCGCGTAGGGAGGCTCCCCAGGTTGGAGCGATTCGAGGCGTGCAGCGGCCGCGACCGTGCGAGTGCGATCGACGTGGCTTGACTCAGGTCAGGGTCGCCTCCGATGCAAGAAAGCGGAGCGATCGTTCCGTCACGCGTATTCCCCGAGACTTGTTCAGAAGACGATCACAAGTTCACGAATCTCAGCCGCCCAACGAAAGGCCTCACCCGCCGGCGCTCACGACACCACCGGCGACGGTCGGGTGCAGGCCGTGTTGGGCTGCTCGCCAGGGTCTAGAATGGCGTCATGACCCCCCGCGCGCAAGATCTTCTTCGAAGGCGTTGACCCTTCCCGTGGAGGAAAGAGCCGATGTCGCCGCGGAACTGCTCGCCAGTCTCGATGAAGCCCCGCTGCAGGATGCCGCGGAAGTCGAAGCGGCGTGGACCCGCGAGATCGAACGGTGCGCGCCGTTCGATGAACGGTGAGTCGGCCGGGGAACCCTGGGAGGATGTACGCGCGCGTTGTCCAGCGGTTGACCGAACGATGACCCTGGCGTTCCGCCCAGAACCCGAGGCCTCCGCGGGACTCGAAGATGCTGCTGTCTGGTACGACAGCCAACTCCCCGGCCGTGGCCTGGAGTTCGTTCAAGTTAACGAAACGACTATTCGACCCCGTCCGCGAGCCCGGACTGCGCCGGGACGCCGACTGTCTCTTTTTCTTCTCTCCATTCACAGCGTTGTTGGTCACTTGGCCTTTTGGGTATTGACCCGGTCTGCTGAGACCGTTGCAGCCAGCAGTTGCTCCAGGGGTTTCTCGTATAGGATTTGGTCTAGGCGTGTGGCCTCCACGACTTTGAAAACGTGGACCTCCAACATTCCTTGTTCCCGGCGTCGAAACAAATGATAGACCTTCTCGCCTTTCTGGTCCTTGCAAATCGTTATCCGCTCCACGTCTTGGGTGGGGATTTCCTCTACCCGCTTGGACATAAAGAACCGCCGTCGGATAAATTCGCCGAGTACCGCCCCACCGAGCAGACCGGGTATCACAATGCCAAATATCGAGACCCTCCACGTTCCTGTCAGATGGATGCTGTCTTCAAGGACTGAGATGTCGTTCGCCTCTAAGGGGATTAGACGTCTACGATTCTCCCAACGACGAGAAACCCTCTCGTTCTCCGCCAAACTGACAACGGCCTTTCTTAGATAGTTGATCTCCATTCCTTGTTCGCTCCTTTCACTGTTGCCACACGCCCTTGGTCGGAAGTTCAGCGGGGGTTTGGCTATTCCGAATATCCTCGGCTCGAAGCCCAACGTGCGAAATGAGCCGCGCGTCGCGGCCATATGATCGCACGGAGCGGTGGACGCGTCGGCTCCATTTCGATGTTAGACCGCAGATTCGAGTTTGGATTTCCGAATTCGCTGTCACGCCCCCTGTCGCTCGGACGCCTCGGGCGACATGTTCTGAAACGTGGTGTGGCGAGTGAACGACCAGTGCGAGTGGATCGCCTTCCATGTACCACTGCAGTGCTGGTACACCGTCGTTGAATTCCAGCAACTCCCTACAGACTCGACGCCTTGGGCATCCTGAAAGTAATTCACCAGGTTGTATGTCAGGAGCGCCATGTTGCCTTCAACAACGACCTGCGGGTTGAGCATCTCGTAGCGGGCGACTTGGATCTTGCCGACCAAGGGACGGTAGTAATCCGCCATCGCTTGATGCCCATCCGTGCGCGTTGCCGTCACCGGGTCGAAGTAGGTGATGTCGGGCGCATACACTTCCAGAAAGCCGCCGGGATCGCCTTTGCCCCACCGGTCGAGAGCGCCGCGCTCGAGCATGAGGATCTGATCGGCACTCGTTCGGACATCCATTGTATCGGCCACGCGATCCTCCGAGGTATGCGGTCTAACGTCATCGCGATGAACTGCGGCGCTCACGATTCTTCGGCGCCGCCAGTTCCATCGCGGGTTAGGCGGTGGCACTTCATTGAGCCGTGGAACTTCATTGATCTGGGATCAAGTATGGACGAAACGCGGACCCAGCTGGAGCCCCCGCGTCAAACCTCACTTCAACTCCACCTCCGGATTGCGCATATGCCGGCCTGACCGTGCCTGCGACGTATGAGACGCCCACCCGAGGAACGATCGTGTAGGCGTAGGTCGCCGGTGACGGATTCGGCAAAGCATACCGACCAGCGGCGGCAAGGCCGGTCACAGCAAACCGAGCGTCGGCTACGGTCGTTGCGTACGTGCCTTTTCTGACCTCACCGTTTGACATTATTCGATAGTCGCTCGGTGACGCCGAAAGACGAACGAACCCTTCATGTGGTCTGCTGGTGCGAATGATGAGTGGGCTCGGAGCCAAGGCGCCGCCGGCCGCCGTCGCTGGTCGAATTGGCGTCGGCGCCGTCGGCAGGCCGCCGGCACCTCCACTCAACCACAACTCCTGGACTTGTTCAACGGCAAGAATCTGCTGGGCGCTGAAGCTATTCACGAACTTGGCGTCATCCAGGATTTCCTCGAAGGAAATGCTCGGAACATCCGCGAGCTCAGACAACTCAAGGCACAGTTCGGCATTGAACACGAATACCAACTGGGTCCGCGAGTTGACCGTCGCTCTGACGATCTGATACCCCATGCCAGACTCTGGCTGCACCACCAAAGCCTCGGTGTGAGAATCCTGAAGTCTCCACATTCACTGCTCCAACCCAAACAACCGCCTAACGCCTGCAACTGAGCCGCGGCGCGCGCCAATGTCTCATGCGCCGACGGTTCCAGTTGCTGTTAGACAGCCTCCAGGATAACCATGACCCATGGCGATCGCCGCTGGCGCTTACCTGACGACGAGCTTTTCCTGCTTGGCGGTCAATCGCCATCGCGTCGGACGACTCCACACATCAAAAGACGCCTCCGCTTTGCGGCCGTCGTCCGAGACTCGCACAAAGTTAGTACTACTAAATGGGCACGGTCCGTCGACACATTCCAGTCTTGGTGAAGATAGACGGTGTGTGCTGTTCACTTCGAGCGTGATTCGGTAGTTGGTTCTGGTCGGCTCGCCTTGACAACTGAATATGCCCTTAAGTGGGTCCGGGCAGTGGTGGTCGCCTGTTGTCTTCTCCTCGAACGCCTCGCCATCTGTTTCCCACGCCGTAGCTCGCGGATCCCGTCGCGTTGCCACAGGTCCTCTGCCGGTATTGCCGACGTCGGGATTGAGTTGGGGCGGCGCCGCTGGCCCGAGCGTTGTGTTGGGCGGCGTGGACTGCGGTGGCGGCGCTGAAGGCGGCGTCACAGAACCCGCCGGTGGAGAACTCTGGGATGACGCGGGCGATCCAATAGTTCTTGAAACTGCAAATCCGAATCCCGCAACCCCCGCGAACAAGACCAGGAACATGATCGCTTTCAGACGAGGTGGCGCTTCTTTGAAAAATGCGTAGCCAAGGGCGGCGATGAGTACCACCATCAGGGCCATGAGTCCGAGAGGACTTTTGGCAGCGGCCTCGATGACCGCGGGCAAGCTCCGAACCGCTTCTTGTTCGACCTGCATCGGTCCTCCAGTAGCGTTAACGCCGGCCTAGCTGACCCTTGTTCTTCCGCGCTGTCTAACGGCGAGCGCTCACCGGCGGCCGCTCACGATACGCGCGGCCGTCTGGTGCAGCGCTCGTTAGGCCGTAGTCACGAATTCCAGTTCCCACCGTCCGGCTCACGCGAGATTCATCATCACAAATGTGCGCAGCACCTTGTTGACCGCCGCGGAGTAATAGTTAATCCATCCCGCGACGAGAACGGCCTCAACGCAACCCACGGCGACGAAGGCAAACGCTAGTTGAACGGGTGTGCGGCGCTTGCGCCACAACCAGGCGACGCCGAGCCCCGCTACTGGCAGCAGCGAGTTGCGGCAGAATAGCGACAGGGCGATCAAGCGCGATACGCTTGAACTTTGCCGACCGGCCTTTTCGACGACATAATTCTCAGCATACCGATAGACGACTCCACGATCCGGCAGGGCCGTCCCGATGCGCTTTTCGACAACTCGCGATACCTGATCGAACTCCGCGAAGTGAGCAAGCGTACGGTCGAGGATGAAGTAGCGCGTGACCTTCGAGCCCACGGTCGCCCCACCAGCCGCAACGATGTGCGCCAGAACTCCGATGAAAAAGGCCAGGAGAAGAATGCACGCAACTTTAGCCGCTGGTCCGACATTTGGCACAGATTCGTGAACGCCGCGCCAGACCCAGTTGGCGGCAGTGAGCACGATCAACCCGGGTAACAGGTACACCAGGATGTCAAAGAGTTCGACGGTGAAGCTTCCTTCCATTGTCGCGTCCCCAAGTTCCATCGGCCTAACGCTCAGCATCAGCGGCGGCGCGAAGCGCTGTCCGCTGCATGCTGTTGATCCTCATACAGCCCTCCCCCTGCTCCTACTCGCGAGAGTAGGCTGACCGCAGGGCAAATGCGCATTCGCGCAGGAGGAGGACCGATGCGATTCTACAACCGACCGCACCAGTACTACTGCGGAATCGATCTCCACGTGAAGACGATGTACATCTGCATCCTCGACGCCGGCGGCCAGGTGCTGGTGCACCGGAACGTCAAGTCGACGCCGGAGGCGTTCCTCGAGGTGGTGGCTCCGTACCGGGAGGAGCTGGTCGTCGCCGCCGAGTGCATGTTCACGTGGTACTGGCTCGCCGATGTCTGCGCGACCGAAGGCATCGCGTTCGTGCTCGGCCACGCGCTGGCCATGAAGGCCATTCACGGCGGCAAAGCCAAGAACGACAAGATTGATTCCCACAAGATCGCCGTGCTGCTCCGCGGCGGGATGCTGCCGCAGGCCTACGTCTATCCGGCCGCGATGCGATCGACGCGGGACCTGCTGCGCCGGCGGCTCCACCTCGTGCGCAAACGCGGCCAGCTCCTCGCGCACATTCAGAACACCCGGGCGCAATACAACCTGCCGGCCTTCGAGAAGCGCTTGGCGTATCCGGGGAATCGGGACGGCGTCGTCGAGCACTTCCCCGACCCGAGCGTGCGCAAGAGCATCGAGGTCGACGTGGCCCTCATCGATCAGTACGATGCGCTCGTCACCGACCTCGAGCTCACGATCGTCCGCGAAGCCAAGCGCCACGATGCCGACGCCTTTCACCGGCTCCGCTCGGTCCCGGGCATTGGCAAGGTCTTGGCCTTGACGATTCTCTACGAGATTCACGACATCACGCGGTTTGATCGCGTGCAGGAGTTCGCGTCGTATGCCCGGCTGATCAAATGCACGCACGAATCGGCGGGCAAGAAGCTCGGCACGGGTGGCGCCAAGATGGGCAACGTGCATCTCAAGTGGGCGTTCTCCGAGGCGGCCGTGACGTTCCTGCGTCACACTACCGACGGGAAGAAGATTCTGGCGCGCCTGGAGAAGAAGCACGGCAAAGGGAAGGCGCTGTCGATCCTCGCGCACAAGATCGGCCGCGCCGTCTACTACATGCTGTCGCGCGGTACCGTCTTCTCGATGGAGAAGTTCCTCGCGGCGTAGCGAGGTGAGGGTGGATGAGCCACACGTCTAACTCGAGCCGTCGGGACCGAGTTCACCAGCGATTGCGCCGAGCCGTGCGGACGACCGCCATGCGCGATCATGAACCTCAGGTCTGGCAGCGCGCGCGGTTGATGGGACATCCACTCTCTCCTCGCCACGACGATCTCGCGTTCCCGTGTGACGCGGCCCCTTCCCCGAGCCTGGAGACAACGGACGCACTTCGGTGACGTCGCCCGTCATGAGGAGGCCGGTATGAGGGTACGACTGAGTTTCTCGGCCGCGGGCGCCCGCGCGCTCGCACTCCGCGACGCGGAGCTTGAGCCTCAATAGGTGTTGGGCGCTGCGCCAATGGGCGCACACCAGATCTGGAAACGAAGACCGCACTGAAGGAGAACGCGACCGGGTGTTCGACCGAGCGGTCGGGTGATGACCGGCACCGCAGGGAGAAGATCTAGCTATTGACAAACGGAGGGCTGATAGGTGTTAGGCGGATTACTTGATTGTGGACGCAGGATCCTTGGAATCTATCGGCACGCAACCCTCTGTCCCAAACCTGCATCGCATGCTGAAGCGTTGCTCGGCCTTGCCGAAGCAATTCCAGTGGTCTTGGTCGTAGACGACGACGAACTCATTTTCCTGGCTGACTACGCTGATCGGAAACTGCGCCCAGATTCCGCGTTCCTCCCACTTTGCCCCAAACCAATTCTGCTTTTGGTCCATCTCGGTTTTGATCCAAGCAGGTCGGATGACCTGGTTGGGGTCCTTGCCCTTCTTTGGCATTGCTATGACGGAAAGGGGTTGCGGCGGACCGTTCTTCTCGCAGGCTGGAAACGACCACACACGAATCAGGATCGACGGTTCGAGCCAATCTGACGGAACGTCTGTAGCAGAGAAGTTGCGATACTCTCTTTTTGCTTCTCTTGCCGCGAGTGCCACTCGAATGAAAGGCGTGTAGGCAATCCCGAGTTGCCCCGGCGATGCCTTGAGCTCGTATGGCCTCGCTCGTCCCGACTGCCCGTATGCGATTGCAGCCTCAATCTGTGCCGGCGTAAGGGCAGCAGACGAGTCGGCCTGTTTGTCTTGTGCCGTCAGGTGAATGCTGCTAGCTCCGACCACGAGAACGATAGCGGCGACGATCCCATAGGACACTCGTATTTCCATTTGTCCTCCTCGTTTGCTGCAACGTACTCGAATCCGCCTAACGTTGCAAATGAGCCGCGCGCCGTCGTGACTCAGCGGCGCGTCGGCTCCATTTGCCTGTTAGGCCGCTGACATTGTCCAGCGTCGCTTTTTTACACTCGGATCGGCCCAGGGCGCCGGGTTGAAAAGCGAGTGATTCACACCGAGGGACCGCGCAAAGCCGTCGAGTCCCGGGAAGAGAGCCGCGCGCGAGATGTTCATCGACCATAGCCGTCTTAACGCCTCCTTCCGAAGGGCGTCTGGAATAAGCAGCCTGACCATAGTGTTGGCGTCCTTACCATTCGCTAGGGCCGACACATTCTCCATAAACGGTCGAGAGATGTCCCCGGGGATCAAGAACGCCCCTTGTTGCACCCGGAGCCGTTCGTTGAGACGAAAACCGTTGATGGGCCAGACTGTCGCGATGTAAGGCATCTTCATGAACAGCGGTTGGATGACCTGTTCGTCATCGTCAATGAATGGCTTTAGCATCTTGCTCGTGCCTGTCTTGCCACCCGACCGGAGGAGGGCGGCCGACCGCTGCAACACCCACGGGCCATCCACCGCCCATACCACGCAGTCATCCTCTGCTTCCTCAAGCGCGAAGTAGGCCGCCACGTAGACAGAGTATGTGAAATCAAGCAATCGCGTCGGGGCGCCATGGTGCTGCATGATCGAGAGCCATTCCACGATAGCTTGGCGGTCTGGAATGTGTCTTGCGAATTGGTGGTACGCGCGTCTGAACTCCCGAATTATTCGGTTTTCGATGGTACGTCGCAGGGTCGGCCTGACAGCAAGACGATCACAGCAACGCTCCAATGTGGTTCGGAGCGTCCAATCTGTCGACCGCTCGCCACGGAAGAGCCATCCGGATCGCGAGGCATAGGGATGGATGTCATCCCAACTGGCGAGCGTGACGTTCTTGAAGGCCGTCTTTGGCACAAGCTCTCCTTGGTCGCTGTGGCCGGCCTGATATGGAACGACCTGTCAAGTCAGCCTGATCTTCGAACAATTTCGAAAGCAGCATCGAAGGCGGTCGAGGCGGCTATCGCGACGGTTGATCACTCTGATATTCGCGGGTCGGAACCGCATAATCGTGATCCGTCGGGAGCTTCCTCGGACTAACAGCGCGGGTTCGGCCCGGAGGCCTACCGCATAGGCCGCTCGAGGGTTCTCCTTTCCGTGTGCCCCTCGGCCGCCATCGTTGCTGCCTTCCTGTTTCTCCGCCTCTCCGTGATCCGCTACGCCGCGATGGACGACATCGTCTTCCGCTGTTCGCGCTCCACCGTGACGCCGATCGCCCAGATGAAGCCCAAGAGCTCACGCCCCACCGCCGTCACGACGTGCTGCTGGCATTTGCCACGGCCCAGCAGCTTGCGATAGCGCGCATGTAGTCGGAGCTGCGCCTTCCAGCCGATGGCCTTGACCTCCTCGCTGAGCGTCGCCTGGCGTTTCCGCAACGTGCCTCCGATGGCCGGCTGATGCCGATAGGCCCATGCCGCCTCGATGGCGATGCGTCGCAGGTGCGCATTGCCGGTCTTGGTGATGCCGCCCCGGCGCGTGCGGGTTCCGCTCGAATCCTCACGCGCGCCCATGCCGCTGTAGCCCATTACCTGCGGGGCGCGCGTGAACCGAGAGAGCTCGCCGACTTCCGCCACGATCGTCACGGCCGAGACCAACGCGATGCCGCGCAGCGCCTGGAGCGCCTCGATCACTGCCCGCATGCACGGCGGGGCTGTCTTCACCGCGTCATCGATGGCGCGCTCGAGCCGTTCGATGCGATCGGCCACGTGATCGACTTCGTGCAGATAGTCCAGGCGCGTGGCCTCCTGCGCCGGCTGCTCGAACTGCACCTGTCTGACCCACGTCAGGTATCGCTGGGTCCACGGCGTCATCGCCGTCGCCGGGCGACGGCCGTGGCGCAGGAGGAATTTCCCGAGCCGATGACGCGCGCGCAGCTGGTCTTTCTTCGCCGCCTCCCGGGCGCGCACCAAATCGCGCAGCGCCTCATGCGCGGCGTCCGGCACCCACACCGGCGTCAAGTCACCGGCGCGATAGCTCCGCGCCAACTTGGTCGCATCGCGGCGGTCCGTCTTGACGCGATCGCCCGCCTTCACCGGCACCAACGTCGGGGCCACGACCTCACACCGCACCCCGAGACCCGTCAGTTGCCAATAGATCACGTAGCCGGTCGGGCCCGCTTCGTAACATACCCGCAGCTGTGCCGCCGGCCCCAGCTTCTTCACCAGCTTCCGGATCGACTCCGGGCGGTTGGGAATGACGCCCATGGATCGCACGTCGCCGCTCGGCTCCGCCACGGCGACCGCGATCGTGTCAGCGTGGACATCCAGCCCGATAAATCGTACCTTCTTCATGACCGGCTCCTTTCGCATGTGGCTCTGCGTTTGAGAGTCTCCAACTCGCAGCGTAACCCACGAGCTGCGAATCGGAGCCGGTCGTTCCATTATGACTAACGAGCGCTGCACCAGACGGCCGCGCGTATCGTGAGCG
>Ga0209342_10006500_pt1 | contig 11846 bp, 10 predicted proteins | sample RifCSP16_2_FD_184023 | JGI IMG/M metagenome (GOLD analysis project Ga0209342, IMG submission 184023) | Soil microbial communities from Rifle, Colorado - Rifle CSP2_sed 16_2 (SPAdes) (version 2) | ecosystem: Environmental > Terrestrial > Deep subsurface > Rock core/Sediment | place: Rifle... | reverse complement strand
GGGCAGGTCGTCGTGTCGGGCACGCCGTCCCACTCGGCCCACTCGTTGCTCGCGCTCACGCACCGGGTCGGAATGGTGAACGTTTTGCCGTTGATCGTCACGGGGGGCATCTGCTGGCACGCCGCGTTCCAGTCCATTCCGGGCGGGATATTCCACAAGATGCTGTGGTACGTCGCCTCGCCGAGGGTGTCCGCGCTGCACGCTTTCGGCGTGATCGTGCCCCATGTCGGCAGACAGCCGTTGTCAGGCACGCCGTCCCACTCAGCCCACTCGTTGTCCGCGCTGATGCAACGCGTCGGGGTGGTGAAGGTCTTTCCGTTGATCGTCACCGGTGGCATTTGCTGGCACGCTGTCGCCCAGTCGATTCCGGGCGGGATGTTCCACAGAACACTGTGGTACGTCGCCTCGCCGAGGGTGTCCGCGCTGCACGCCTTCCGCGTAATCGAACCCCACGTCGGCAGGCACGTGGTGTCGGGCACGCCGTCCCACTCGGCCCACTCGTTGCCCGCGCTGATGCAGCGCGTCGGGGTGGCGAAGGTCTTTCCGTTGATCGTCACTGGCGGCATCTGCTCGCACGCCGCCGTCCAGTCCATTCCGGGCGGAATGTTCCACAGGATGCTGTGGTATGTCGCCTCGCCGATGGTCTCCGTGCTACACGCTTTCCGCGTAATCGGGCCCCACGTTGGCAGGCACGTGGCGTCGGGCACGCCGTCCCATTCGCCCCACTCGTTCGTCGTGTTGATGCAGCGCGTCGGGTGCTCGAAGGTCCGGCCGCCCAACACGACCGGCGGCATTTGCTCGCAGGCCGCGTTCCAGTCCTGTCCGGACGGAATATTCCACAAGATGCTATGGTATGTCGCGTCGCCCGGCGTGCTGGTGCTGCACGCCTTGCGCGTTATCGCGCCCCAGTTAGCCATCGGTATTGTACGGGAAATAACCTTCGCCGGCCACTTTTCCTGCAGAGAAAATGTGGGGGCGGATCGTGCTTATCGGTATTCTGCTCGCGCTCGCTCTTGCGATCGCCATCGGCTGGAGTGCGTACGAAGGGTGCCAGAGCGGGAGCCAGAGCACTCTGTGCTGGCTTTTGCGCCTCCTCGGCTGGGTTGGGGGTGGCGCGCAAAAAAGCGTTTAACGGCGCTTAGCCGGCAAGGCCAAGCTCGGTCCATATCGGGTCGTCGTCGAGGATAAGGGCGCTTTTTGACGGCTCGTCCGCCGGAGGGGTCAGGGGCCTCGGGTCGATACCGCGGCGCGGGACGGCCGCCCTGGTTTTCTCCCGCCGCTCCGCAAGGAGCTTGACGAGAACATCGCCGTGGCAGTCGAGATGCTGACAGGCGGCGGCACCCCTTGGTTTTCCGCAGGTGAGGCACCGCTTTTCGACGCACCAACAGCCGAGGCGTTTGCCTTCGAGTTCATGAAGCGCGCCGAGCAGCTCGGGCTCGGCGCGTATGTACTTCTCGTAAGCGGCCAAGACCGCCGTGCGGCTGTCATCGAAATCGCAAAGGCGGTACGGATTCGCCCACTTGCTCGCCGGAAGTCGCCAGCCGCCTTGAAACATGGCGCGGCCGATGTAAACGTCGCAGCCCTCGACTTCGACGCCTCCCCGACGACGAAGATGCACGACAGTGGTTTCGGCGACGCGGGTCGCCCTTTCCGCTGGCGTTTCCATGTTGCGCCGGGCGCGTTCGTTCAAAAGCGGCTCCGTGGGGGCGCTCCCTGTCGCCGCCAGGGCCAAAGGGGAATGCCGTTTTTTCCATTTAGTGCCTGTCCGCGGGCGCTAAATGGCCGCGAACTCTCACCGCGTTCTCGCCGGTAAAACGCCGTCCGACGAACAAAAAAAGGTCGTCGACACTTTCGTGGGCGGGGCAAACATAAAACTCGAAGCGGTTGCAGGCGCTGGCAAATCCACGACGCTGCTGTTGTGCGCGGCCGCGACGCCCCTGCGCTGTGTGATCCTCACGTACAACAAAAGGCTCCAGCTCGATATCAAGGCGCGGATCGAAGCCGCCAAACTGCAGAATGCCGAAATTCGGACATACCACGGCGCCGCCTCGTTCGTCTACGAACGCAACATCCACAACGACCGGCTCCTCATCGACGCGGTGAAGACCGCGCCGACGCGGCGGCTCGACTGCGACGTTTTGATGCTCGACGAGGCCCAGGACCTGACGATCGAATACTTTCTATTCGTCGAGCAGCTGCTTGCGCAGCGGCCGGAACCGCCGCAGCTTCTCGTCGTCGGTGATACCCGCCAAATGATCAACGCATTCAAGGGCGCGCGGGCCGAGTTCCTCGCCGAAGCTCCGCGGCTTTTCGCCGGCTCGCGGCCCTGGGCGTCCTGCCTGCTCTCGACCTCCTACCGGCTCACGCCGAGTGTCGCAAACTTCGTCAACTCGCACGTGCTCGGTTTTCCGCTGATTGCCGGGGGTAACGCCTCCCCGGCCGAGAAGCCTCGCTACGTCGGTACCTCTTACCACTTCGCGGCCAAGGATCTGAACGCGCAAGTCCGGCGCCTGCTCGAGAAGCACGCCCCCGAAGCTATCGTGATCACCGCACCGAGCGTGCGTGCGATCAAAAACAATGCCGGAAACCCCCTCGCGCAGGCGATCAAAAATTTTCTTTCCGACGTTCCGCTGTACGTGGCGGCCAACGACGACGATGATCTCGACGAGCGCCTGACCAAAGGAAAACTGGTCCTGTGTTCGTGGAACAGCACGAAGGGACGCGAGTGGCCGTGTGTGATCCTCGTGGCGTTCGACGAGCTTTATTTCCGCTTTTACGAGCGAGCGTGGCCCGCGTCGGCGCCGCACGTTCCAAACATCATGTACGTCGCAGCCACTAGGAGCCTGGGCGAGCTCGTCATTCTCGCGGACGACCGCGCCACCCTCCGCACGATCAATCTGACGAGGCTGGCGGGCGATGCGCTCCTCGTCGGTAAAACCCCGCGCCCGGGCGACAAACACGCGCAGCCCGCCAAAAAAACACGAAAGGTCGGCGTGGTTGATGTGCTGCGGCACATGGACGGGCCGACTGTGCACTCGATGCTGAGCTTTATCGAGGTTTGCGACGAACGACGGGTCGCCGCTCCGCAGCGGCACATCGGCTCGGTCGTGCAGTTTGGTCGCTACCACGAATCCGTTGCGGCCCTTTACGGGCTCGTGGTCCCGGCGCTCGCAGAGCTGCAACTCATGGGTTCGACCGCGTTCGGCGCCGCCTTCCACAATCCGGTCATCGTCGACGACGGCGCCCACCCCGGGCCGAACGAGATTGCCCGCAAAATGTACCAATCGTATCCGGAGGGTTTTTGGGACAAGGTCGCCGCCGCGTACGAAACTGCGCCCAAAGCCCGGAGTCCGGAGGATTGGTTCAGGCTCGCAGTCGCGTGCCATGCGCTGCAAAACAATATGCATCATCTCGCCCGCCAAATCAAGCATTACGAGTGGATCGACGATGCGTTTGTCGCAGATGCGGTGGAGTGCGTCAAAAGCGCCCTCAGTCGCGTGAACGGGCGATTTGAGGTCCAGACGCCTTTGGCCTCCTGGCCGGACCTCGGGATTTCTCTGTGGGGTTACGCCGATTTCGTCGCGGATGCCGGCGGACGGCCAGACGTTTGCTGGGAGTTTAAATGCGTGGATGAGCTCGCTGACGAGCACCTTCTTCAGCTAGGCTGCTACGTCGCTCTTCTCGGCCTATCGGAGGGCCGGCTGTACGCGATCAAAACAGGGAAAATTCTGTCAATCCGCGTGACCGACCCCGCGGCCCTGCTCGCCGCCGCGACAAAAAAATATGCGGCGCGCGAGACGGGGGACATCGTCCGGGACATCGAAACCTTCCGCCAGACGCTCGCCGTATCCGGTGACGCCACAGACGAACCCGAAGCACACGAGGATCAGCTTTTCGACCTCGATGACTTGCTCGATGTCCCCGCCGCTCCAACGCCCTCCGCGCCACAAACGACGGGCCGTCCCGGGTGATGCCATGAGGGCGCGCAGCGGAATTTGATTCGACCGACCCGCATGCACCATTATGCGTAATCTTGGCCGAATCGTATTGGCCACAATCCTGATCGTAATCGCCATCGTGCTCATTGCTGCTTGGGGCGCCTGCGAATTGTGTGAACGCGGTGCGTGCACCGCTTTCTACTGGCTGCTTCGTCAGTGCGGCCGGCCGCGGCCCAGCGCATCAGCGCCAAGCACATCAGCGCCGAGCACGCTGCCGGCCCCCCTTATGGCCTCCGCTTCGGTTTCTCCATCGTGATTCGCGCGAAATTACGCGTCGGCCGGACCTTGGCTTCGCGGCGTACGCCGCGCTCTTGCTCGTCTCGCGTAAAACCTCGCCGCGTTTTTTGGAACGAGATCTTCATTCTTCCAGGCCCACGGGGTGCGAGGCCCCAACCCCGCGCCGCGCGCGCGTCCTCCGACGCCCCTTTCGCTCGGTTGGCGTTACACCCACCCAGGCCGACGAAATCAAAATTCAGGGCTCTGCCTTAGTTTTGCGAGGCGAAAGGAGATGGGCGCGCACCTATGGTCCACTGATGCATAGAAAGCCGGTGGTCGGCGACTTCGAGATTCCACCCGTGGGCAAGGTTGAGGTCAAATACCCACTCGTACAAAAGATCGGCATGTTGCGGCCACCGCGCGGACGCGAAGGCCGTGACCTTAAAATATTCGAGCATTGCCCGTGTCTCGTCGCGGGTGAGCTGGAGGCCGCCGAGATGCAGTAGGGCTATATGAACGGCACGCGTGTTGGGCCCGGCCAACGCGCACAGAAGCGCGTTCTGGGTAGTGGAAATTTTTTTTGAGCGGGTGTTTGCGGATTCGTCAGCACACATGCCTGTATCGCCGCTGTGGCGGAAATCTAAAAGTGGGTAACGGGCGCGCCGGTGCCATGGACCTGCGACGAATTGCCAAGGCCGGTCCGTCGCTGCCGTGGTGGTTTTTTTGGGACTTTGTTTCCGCCTTGTTACTGATCCGTTTTTCAGGCTGGGGGGTCGAAGACCCCCCAAAGCTCCGCCTGACAGGCTGGCAAGCTTGCCACGACAAAAATGCGGCGAATCGCCCGGTCTCTTATTCCAGCTCTTCGGACGGTTCGAGCTGCTCTATTTCTCCGGGGAAGGATTCGGGTCCCTCTTCGGGAAGGGTCAAGTTCGTTTCGCGGTTCGCCGCGTGTCGGCGTTGGCTGTACTCCTCAACGATCGCGCCTAGCGTTTCAGGGGCGTCCTTGCTCGGTACCAAGTCCTCGTCCCCATTGTCGAAGACGTCAATAGGCGCAGCCTCGTCGGGCGCATAGTACACCCCCGCGCCGCGCTCGTTGTCGCCGGGCCAGCCGTTGAAGTCGAAGAGGACGCCCTTCGGCCCCTCAAAGATTCGGAGGCGCCAGTCTGAGGAGCAGACGAGCTCGTCGTACGTGTCCGTCTGGGGCTGCATCAGGTATTTGAGCGAACGCTCGGTGTCCGACACCTCGTACCAGTCCAGGATGTGTCGGACGAGAATGTCGAGCACCGCTTCCTGTTCTTGATGCGCCAGCTTTCCGATCGCGTCCATGCGCTCCTCCTGCGACTGGAATGATCCAAAGAAGACGGTCCTTGGCTCCGTCCGAAGCAGTTCCCCGATCTCCGCCACGCGATTCGCGCCGGGCACTGAGATGACGGACGGCTGCGCCCCCGATTCTTTGTTCACTTTACGCGCAGCTTCTGCCATCGTTTTCGCTATTCTGCCGCCTTCAATTTTCTGGCGCCTGCCCAACATAGCGGATCCTTTGCGTTCGGCTGCATGTCACTGGCGCATTTGATTTATCCGCGCAGCCTGAACGAACGATGGACGGCTCCGCTTTCAAACTCGCATTCACGATTTCCGACATCTCGCGGTTGGTGTTCGGTTTGCTGGACCCGACAAGCCGGGCGCTCGCGGCCTGCGTTTGCAAGGCCTGGCGCGCGGCGCTACCGCTGTCTGGGGGCGCAAAGCGCCGGCTCGTCGCCCACGTCATGGCGGAACGCCCAGAGCTAATGAATTGGGCGCTCGGGCCCGAGCCAAAAATTATCAGCACACCCCGCCTTTACGAAATCGTCGTGGCGCAGGGCGTCCTCGAATCCGCGCAATGCCTTGCGGCGCGCCTCCCTGGGTTTGATAAACGGGCGCTTTTACGGGCGGCGGCAGAGTCAGGACACCTCCCCATTTTGAAATGGGTGCATGGGGCCCTCGGCATGACAGACGATATGTTCATCGACGACTGTTGTTGGTTCGCCGCGACCAGAGGCCGTCTGGACGTCCTGAAGTGGATCGCCGAAACCGCGGGCGCCGACAGGTTTCACAGAAGTAAAATGCGCGCCCAATGTTGCTACGGCGCGGCTGACGGCGGACACCTGGAGGCACTTATGTGGGCGGCCGGAGACGCATGGCCGTCAACCGGAACCGCGTCAGGCTCCAGAGAACGTTGTCGCGCGCTCGCGCGGATGGCCAGACAGTCGCACATTGATGAATGGATCACGGGGCCCGCTTCGCCTCACATCGAGGAGGCCGAATAAACAAAAACGTTCGAGCGGACACGCCCCGAACAGCGGCCGCATTGTCGTCGCAAAAGCGACGGGCCGATGCGAGAATTTTTGCATCCTCGCTCAGGCAAACGGATCGCCAAACACATCGGTTTTCGCGAAACATTTCGCGGCCTGGTGGGTTTTCCGGCCGCATCGGCTGCAGCCCTTTGCCTTCACTGGGCCGCCGCAATCGGCGAAGACATGGCCCTCGGCTCCACACCGAGCGCACGCCGCCGGCACCAAGGCGTCTCCGCCCGCGGTTTTCTTGGCCCAACACGCGCGGCGATAATGACCGCGCCGGCCACAGCGCGCACAAAGCGCAGCGCTTTCGGACGCCGCGGCTTCTGATTCCAAAACTTCCGCCGTTTGTGCGAGCTCCTCCGCCGTTCGACGGAGCGCTTCGGCAGTCCGGCGCAGTTCCCCCGGTTCTCCGCCGGGGGCGGCGGTCGACTTCGGGGGGCCGTCCTCCGCGGCTTGGCTCGGCACGGCCGGGGTCTTGGGTCCAGCGAATTGCTTGGGGGTGTCGCTTGCCACACTCGGACACTCCTTGGCGTAGTGGCCGGCGGTGCCGCAAGCGAAGCATTTGTCTGCGGCGTGCTGCATCTCCTTGGCCAACGCAGCCCGCTGATAGGAGGGGAGGTTTACCGCCGTGTAGGTGCCGCCCCTGACGTTATCGATTCCGTGTTCGAACATCAGCCGCTTGACTTCCGCGTCTTCGTCCTGCCGAGTTTTATCTGGCTCTGTCTTGATCATCCCGAGTGGGGGGTATTTGGCCGTCCAAGCCGCGCCGGTCCCTTTTTTGTGTGCGTCGAGGCGCGCCGCGGGGTTTCCCGAAGTGCCGACATAGAACCTCCCTGATTCGAGCCGCAACACGTAGAGTGCTTTCGGCTTCGGCGCCTTATCTTTTTTCGCCTTTTGGTCGGAGTCGGGGACTGGGGATGAAACCCCCACTGGCGACCCCCCCAAAGCTTTTTCCGCGGCTGGGCCCTGGTCGTCTCGCGCCGGTGGCTCCGAAGCGACAAAAACAGGCGCCGTGCTCCCGATCTGGGCACTCGGGGGTTCTGCGGGGCCCATCGGGGGCGCGGCGCTTTCGGCTTTTTTCGCCGCCAGACCGAAATCCGCTTTGTTTTCGGTCTCCGGTTTTGATTCTTTTTTCTCGGCTGTTGACGGCGTTTGCCCCATTTGTTTGGCCGCCCGCGCCTCTAATTCTTACACTTGAATTTGGCGCGCGAGTATGGCTGTGACGGGGCGGTCTGTTCGTCTGCGCCCGCCCCTGACTATGCGAACTGGCGCACAGTGGCGTCGATCGCATCAACGCATGGCCGAGCCCGGATTGTCCGGTGCGCGCGCTCCGGCTGGGTCGCATAAGACCATGACCCGCCGAGGCTTAAAAAAATAGACTTTGGCCGGGCCGATTTTTGATCTTTGGTCACTGAAGGCCGCTATAGCCGCGGCGCCGTACTAGCGACCAAATACACGTCCCAACAATTATGACTATACATATCGCGAGTGTTGCAAGGGACGCAATTATCCAGGTCAGAATGACAGTATCAACACTGTTTTGGGGGTCACGGTCGGGAGACGTCCCGTTCTCACAGACACAACGACAGCAGCCCTCTATCAGGAGAAAGTGAGCACCATGGACGATTTTTGAACCATTTCGTCGCTTTTTTGTTGTTCCGGTTTGGACCGCCGCGGCGGTCTTCAATTTCTATTGCAGCAAAATCATTCTCGTTGCCTCGGGACTGCCCGGGAACCAAACGATCAGACTCGCGGCCGAGACGAAATGAGGGACTCGCCCAAATATAATAATTCGGCGGAGCGCAACCCAAAGGGCACCCAAAAATAAAATATTTGGAGGGCGATGCCCGTGCCCCCAAAAGGTACATACCCCCCCCCCCCCCCCCCCCCCCCCTTGCAAAAATGTTGACGACAAAATTATTGACACGCCCGCCAGAGTGCCGCCGAAACGAAAAAATAGATAGAACGTAATCATGCCTTTTTTACTGATCACTACAAAATAAGACGTTTTTTAGCGTACGGAAGGCTGTATGTGTATGTTGGAGGCCGCCGCTTGACAAAAATATTGACAGTTAGTCGCCCGTGTTTAACAAAAATATTGACATTGTATTGACATTTTGTCGAGATGGCCGATCGGACATGCCCCAAATGCGCAAAAAAGTTTAGTGCGCCGTGTCTGCTTCGAAGGCATCTCGCGAGAAAAACGCCTTGCGAACAGGTATTGCAGGTTGAAAGAGGCGGTGATGAAGACTTTCATGCGTGCGCCGCGTGCAACAGAACGTTCACGTCAAGGCAAGCGAAAAGCCGGCATTTTCTTAATTTCTGCAAAGCGGGCAAAAAGACCGACGACGGCCTCGGTCAAAAGGTCCAAGCTTTGCAGCAACAGGTCGCCGACTTGATACACCTGAAAAAATCGAACGAGGGCTGCCCCCAAAATTTCCAGGCAACTAATCTCATCGTGAACAATGGGACGGTAATACAGACCACAGACAACAGTCACAAAATTTCAAACAGCAACACAACCGTCAACCAGCAAATCGCTAACTTTCTTCCTGCGTCTATTCCCCTGCCCGGCTGGCCGGAAAAGTGGCCGCAGCCGCTGATCGACCCGAAACCCTTCACGTCACCGAACGACGTCGAAATGGGCGGGCTCCAACAAGCCGCGGCGCGCCTGAGCCCAACAGAAACGGCCGCGTGCCGCAAGGGGGAGCCGCGGGCGGTGGCGGCACTGCTGATGGAAGTGCTGCGGCGGGTCCACGAAGACCCAGAACAAAGAAACATTTACCTGAATCCTGATCGAGGCGACCAGGCGCTGGTATTCGTGCCCCGCCAGTGGCTGCTTAAGCCGCTGCAGGAGGCGACGCACCATATTTTCGAGCAGATGATGAAGGCAATGGCGGATCTGCCCGTGCAGGGACGGCCGCTGGAGCAGGACCTGCTGACGGGGACAAAAGACGGCTTCGAAAAAAAGCCGCAGGCGGTGGTCCAGACGTCAAACAGCGCGATGATCGCGCACCTAAAAAACATGGAGGCACTGCTTCGAATTCCAGGCCAGCAGACGCAGGCACTGGAAGAAGCGTGGACGGCGGGGGACGAACCCCCGCAGCAATTCTGCCACGAAGCATTCGGCCACATAAAGTTGGAATCGACGCTCTACACGATGGAAATGGACGCCGGCGTAAACAGCGCGGGGGATGTCGCCGAATCGCGATACGCAGAGCAGGCCCGCCAAGTAATCTACAGCCTGGCCAGACAGGTGCTGCGCTGGAAGGCAAAAAACCAGACAGCTGTCCAGGTCACAGAAAAGACAGCGCTGATCCACACGTACAAAGGTTGGGAAGAAAGGCCGGCGACAGAAGTTGGCGAAAAGCTGTTCCGGCGTTTCGCCGAAGTGGTAGCGAGCTATGTGAAGGGGCCGGTGGCAACGCCGCTAAGGCCCCTCGGCGACTATATCGCTCGGCACATCAACGAGCTGGCGGCGGAAGAAAGGAAAAGCTTAACGCTCTTGGGCCAGTATTCGCAGCAAGCGGACCGGGTCTGCGCGACGTCGACAAACCCCGAGTTCGTGAAGCTGAAGGATTTGTTGCTCGCGGCAAAGAAGCAACCGCCATCCATACTGCCGAGTTCGAAAGAAGAGGGCGAGGCCGACATCCTTGACGTTTTGGGCTGGACCTGAGCAGCATCTTACCGGGGCGACCTCGAGGTTGCCATTTTTGAATCGGACGCAGGCCAGGGACCAACCTCGGCGATGAACAACACCACATCAACACCAACCACCGATGAAGGTGATTTTGCGAATCTCGCCGCAGTTCCCGACATCCCATTATTGATCTTTGGCCTGTTCGACCCTTCGAGCCTCGCCATCGCCGCTCTCGTTTCCGGAAAATGGCGCGCTGTCGCGGCGGCGGTCGTGGCGCGAAGCAGTTCGCAAAAATTTCGCCTGGTACTGGCGGATCTTATCGCTGAGCCACGAATCCTAGAATGGGCTTTGGAGAGGGCGGGCACCCAAGGGAAGCAACTGGCGGAAGTTCGTGCATGGGGCGCTGCGGTGAAGCATGGTCATTTGGCCGGCCTGCGCTGGCTGAGCCGGCGCAGCGAATATATTCGCGACGGCCCGTATTGCTCGCTGGCCGCGCAGCACGGACATCTCGAGATCTTGCAGTGGTTGCGCGCGCACGACACCGGCTGGAACGAATGGACATGCATTAAAGCCGCGGAAAACGGGCATCTGTCCGTGCTGCAGTGGGCGCACGCAAATGGCTGCCCCTGGGATGATCGGGTCTGCACGAGTGCGGCGCAACGCGGTGATCTCGAGCTCTTGCGGTGGGCGCGGGCGAACGATTGCTCCTGGAACAAGTCGACATGCGCTCTCGCCGCAGAGGGCGGGCATTTCGAGCTCCTGAAATGGGCGCGGGAAAACGGCTGCGAATGGGACAAAGAGACATGTACCGGGGCCGCGAAAAACGGGCGGCTCGAGATCTTGAAGTGGGCCCGGGCTGGCGGCTGCCCTTGGAACAAGGACGTGTGCGTTTACGCCACGGCCAACGGCCATCTGGAAGTTCTGCAGTGGGCGTACGCGAACAGCTGCGCCCGAGACAAAACCATGTACGTCCACTTTGCGAGAGATCTCATGGTAAAGGCCTGGATCTCGGCACAGCCGGATTAACAAGATTGATGGGATCAGGCGCGCGCCGGAGCCGCCCGGATGATCCATTTTTCAGCCCGGGGCGTCCGGGATACCACGACGATCGCGAGGGGCCCGATTTTTTCGCAGGCCCTGCGCGGGCATTTTGAGGCGCCAAAGAACTTGTTCTTCCTATTCCGGCCGCCAGGCAGAACGATGGGGAACAACGCAGCAAAACCGAGGAAACGCACCCAAACGGCGCACACGAAGAGCTCAACAAAGCTGGTTTCATCCACGGCGGCGCGCTGGTGGCGGAAACTGCTCGAGAATTCCGCGCCACAGGTCGAGGCCAGGATGTCGCCGTTTGCCCAAAACTCACTGTGTTGGATCACAGACCAACACGGGCGTACGAAGGCGCAAGTTGCACCCGAGCAAGCCGAAGCTTTCGAAAAGGGCCTGAAGTCCATGCTCGAGAAGCAGCTCGCCATTAAGGACGGCTGGGGCGTGACGCTACACGTCGACTACGACCCCGACGAACCGCTCGCCACGGTCATGCGCGGTAATGGGATTCCGCCGCGCATTTTCCCGCCGCACACTTGGATGCAGGTCGAGCACGGGCGGATACAGGTCATAGTGAACGGCATGGACGCGATCGATCTCCTTTGCTCGCAG
>Ga0209342_10006499_pt1 | contig 11847 bp, 7 predicted proteins | sample RifCSP16_2_FD_184023 | JGI IMG/M metagenome (GOLD analysis project Ga0209342, IMG submission 184023) | Soil microbial communities from Rifle, Colorado - Rifle CSP2_sed 16_2 (SPAdes) (version 2) | ecosystem: Environmental > Terrestrial > Deep subsurface > Rock core/Sediment | place: Rifle... | reverse complement strand
GGCGCGACCGCCGCTACGGCACAAAGGATTCCGATGGCAATGATTGCCAGATCATCGCGCATCCCGTTGCTTGGAGACGGAATGTCGAGTATCAATATTTTTCTGGTCCTGAAAAAGCGCAGCATCCGTGATTCGGTACAGCATGTTCTATGCCAGCGAGTTTGACTTTCGTGAAGGTAAGAAAAAAGAGATCGTCGAAACTACTGGGCAATTTTGGGCCTAGATCTGTCCAGTATCTTAATTCCAAAGAAGCCTGAGTCCAAAACCAACCGTGGCGAATATGGCACTTTTGGTTAGCCCTTTAATGTCGAGGCCATGGGCTCAACCGAAAGACCCAGATTGAACGGTGCATGTTCCGGGTAAAGGGTCCAAAGTCACTTTATCTGGACTTTACTCATGAGCTCGACAAGGGGGCATCCGCGTTGGAAAAAAGATTGATTGCTGCCCTCATCTTCTTGGGAACTTTCTTGATAATCGCCGCCACTGCGAAAGACTACGGCGTGACCTGGGATGAGCCCCCCTATTTCTATGCTTCGGACCTTCATGTCCGGTGGCTCGATGATTTGCTTAAGAACCTCGCCCATAGCCAAATCCAAAGAAGTCTGTCCGATGAAAATATTAAAGCGGCCTGGCATTGGAATCCGTACAACGTTCCGCACCCGCCTTTTTCGCGCATCGTTTCCGGTCTCACCAAAACCTTAGCCACTCCTTGGTTGGATAAGTTCGTCGCCTACCGGCTGGGGCCCGCGCTTTTTTTTGCTGTTCTGACGACCGTGATGTATTTGTGGATGAGCGAACTTTTCGGGCGCGCCACGGGAATTTTTTCCGCGCTGGCGCTGATTGCTACCCCGAATCTGTTCGCCTTCGCCCATATCGCGGTCACCGACATGCCCCTCGCTTCGATGTGGTTTTTGACCACCTATTGTTTTTGGAAAGGACTGAAAAGCTGGGGATGGAGCATCGTTGCGGGCTTCGTCTGGGGACTCGCGCTCGCGACGAAGTTTCCCGCGCTGTTGATTCCAATTCCATTATTGCTTTGGGCTCATCTCTTTGACCGAAAAACCTACGTGAACAATGTATTTGCGATGTTCTTTCTTAGTCCGCTTGTCATGGTCGCAATTCAACCCTATCTATGGCATCAACCAGCAGTGAGAATATTGGAATTCCTGTTCGAAGGACTGAGTCGCGCATATCGCCCCGAGACGAATTATTCGGTTTTCTTTTTCGGCAACTCTTATATGACGAATCAACTCCCTTGGTACTATCCCTTCTTCGTCATTGGCGTCACCAGCCCGGAGGCCGTGCTTGCACTCGCGTTGCTCGGCGTTTCGTGCATCTCATGCTTGCGCGAACAAGGTCCAGTCATCATGCTGCTTCTCGTAAACGCGTTATTCATTCCGGTCATGGGATCCTTGCCCGGCGCGGTGCTCCACGACGGCGTGCGCCAACTGCTGTCGGCATTGCCGTTTCTCGCCGCGCTTGCGGGAGTGGGCTTTTATGTTCTTGTCACGTGGTCGGCAGAAGCCGCCCAAAGGTCGAAGGCTTCAAAGGGAGTTGCCAATGTTAAAAGCAAAGTTATCGGGGCTCTATCTCTGCTGGTTTTATTCAGCCCCGCGTTGGAACTCTATCTCTGTCACCCCTTCCAATTGAGTTACTATAACCGGCTCGTAGGCGGTATCCGCGGCGCGTATGAAAGCGGGCTGGAAACAACTTACTTCATGGAGGCCATTACGCCGGGCTTCCTCAAATCCCTCAACGAAAAACTACCCAAGAACGCCACAATTAACGCTTCCTTAGCCAACTTTATGTTTACTTATCACCAGAGCGAAGGGCGACTGCGGCGCGATATTCGCATTTCAAGCAAGCAACCTTTCGACTACTACATTCTGCTTAACCGCCGCAGCGTGCTCTCTCCGCGTGAGCGCCAACTCACGCGCGCGGCCGTTACACCCTATTTATCGGTCACCGTCGCGGGGGTACCGCTGGTATTCGTCTGGGACTTCAAGAAACCAGGATAGGCGCCGTTTCCCTCCGCTTACGCAGGACACAAATGACCGTTGTCACGATGAGCGCAAAAATCGTCGTTACCGATATTACAAGCCCGATCTTAAAAGACCTGGGCTCGTAGCGAAACTCGACGATGTGTTCTCCGGCAGGAAGCGCCACCGCTCTAAAGAACAAGTTCGCCCGCAGAATTTCTTCTCTCTTGCCGTCGACGTAAGCATTCCAACCTGGATAAAACGAGTCAGCCAAAACCAGAATCCCGGCTGCATCGAGCGACGCTCTAATCATGACTTGCGCGTTTTCATAGCGAGCGATCTTTGCCGACGCTGCTGTCGTCCCCTTCAGTGGAATGGACGGCATATGATCGAGCATGACTTCGTTCCTTGGATCAAACCCGTCCATTGCCAGTCGGCGTAGAACCTTGGCTGGAAAGGTTTCAACGGAGACTTTGTTTGCCACATAAACCCGCGGGACGACACGGTCGAGCTTGTATAGCCATGAGAAGTACTGAGGAAATGAGCTTATCAAGGTAAGTCCCTCGGCGGTCATTGGCTGAAATGCGACAAGGTATTTAACATTCAACGCGCGTAGAAGCTGGAGTCGCCTCGCCAGGGTGACTTGATTGGCAAAATAGATAAAGTCGGTATACGGTTGCCGAGCGAGCGCATCGATCTCCTGCATATAATCGATGCCGTACAGGAGACCCGCATTCGGCAGCAGGTTTTGAAATACTAAGGCGGTGGCTTCTTTATAAGACGGTCTCCCTTTTACCGAAACGCTGTCCGGGTGAATGTTTCGGCTGGAGGGGTAATAGAAAACTCTATGCATCTCAGATTCAGGTCGCGTCAAAATATGTTGATCTTCGCGTATAAAATCGGGAGCCAGGAGGAATAGGTAATCTCTGTGCGCCCACGTCAGATCGACAAATACTGCTGCCACCAGCAAAACGCTGGACAGACTTTCTCGAATGATTTTCTTCCTGGCTAACGCGAGCAGCGAGAAAAACGCCAGGAAAAGCATAAGCTGACGCTCCAGGTTAGATACAAAATCCACAACCTGATTCGCGTCGACCAAAGCGATGGATCTTAAAGCTGTTTGGCGGGCGATGAATTGCGCCAAAACATCGACATTGAATCGTGAAAGAATATATGACCCCGCCCACGCGACAAGAATTACCGCAAGGGCGACGACGGATTTCTTGACGTTCTGTTTGTCATTGCAAAGCCATACTTCCAGCCCCCTCATCGATGCGTAAAAAATCAGCGCATAGGTAATGAAAAAAAACTTTTCCGGGAATCGGACCGCGCTAACGAGCGGGAAATGTTGGAAAAGAAACGGGTAAATCGGCGTATGCTTGCCCAGCGCGACCAAGAGCGACAAGATAATTGCGCCCGATAGGGCAAGCCTTTCCCGAACCGAACCCACGAAAAATCCGATGCAGACCCCGAAAATTGCGATCGCGCCCACGTAGTAACTTATCAGAAACGACGGCGCGCGATCGAAGAAGTAGCGGGTGCCGTTGGCGATCGTAGCGTCGATCTCCTTATCCAGAAAGAAGAGGTTCAATAGACTCAAAGGGTTGAGCGACCAATTGAGCGCCTCTTGCGCTGGCAGCGGTATTTGCCGCCGCGACTGCGAGTAGAGCTCGGCGCTCGGGAGCAGCTGGGCCATCGCGAGAAGCATGAAAATCAGTCCGGCACCTGCGAGAATCGAAAAAAACCTCATGTATGAAACGTTGGGCAGGGTTGACTTAACTCTTAACCCGTCAATTAGTACCAGGACCATGCTCATGGCGAGAATCTCGGGAGAGCCGGCCAAGCACTGGAGTGTAAGAATCACTGTAAACGCCAGAAAGCGAGCCCAAGATAGACGGCTAAGGACCCTTTCCCAAAGGAGAATTACCCACGGCAACCAGACTGCGGATTGAAAATGATTCAGCAGATTAGTCAACGAGACGATGGTGCCGCCGAGGGTGAACAGAAGCGCGCCAATCAGCGAGAGATAAGCGGGATACTTCCATTCGCGGCAAAGCCTGTAGGTGCCCACGCCGGCGATCAGGAAATGCAAGACGAAGAGCGTACGGCAGGCGGAAAAGAATGGCAGCAACAGCAATAGCAAGTGCGGCGGATAAAAGACACCCGACTGAAAAGCGGCCAACAACGGAAACCCCATGGCCAAGTGGCGGTTCCAAAGAGGAAGTTCGCCGGATCTGAAATTCTCATACAGGCCGAATCGCAGGGGATAGAAGTATGGGCCGAGGTCGCGAAAGAAGGGAACTTGCTCAGTGAAAATGATGTCCTGACAAAACCATAAAATCAGCGCCCCGAGGGTCACTATCGCGAAGCGATCAGCAGTATATTTCACTGTTGTTTGGTCGCGCGCATCTGCAAATTCAGCGAGGCATACGGGTCGGGCAGAAGGTTGGATAGCCCTAAATCGACAGAAGAAAAAGCAAAAGAGGGGCAGGTTTCATACAACCGCCCCTCTTTGACGCGTTAGACTGGGAAACTATGATCGGTACCCGGTTATGAGCACCCACCCGAAGGACCAGTAATAAGCCCGCCTGTGCTGGAGAAAGTCCAGTTTTGACCAGAAGCACAGAGAGAATGCGTCGCTGTCAGCGTAAACGCACTGGCCCCTCCCGAGGATGTCGTCGTCACGTTAGTAGTCGGGTTGAATCCGGCCGGTACGCCCACGGTCATAGCACCAACTTTGTACGTGAAGGCGTTTGCAAAGTAAGCTTCCTGTGCCGTCGCACCGTTTCTCAGATCCGACTTAACCTGGGCTTCGTAGCCCCGCTTCCGATATGCCGAGAACTGGGGAATCGCGATGGCTGCCAATATACCGATGATCGCCACGACAACCAGAAGTTCGATCAGAGTAAAACCCGATTCGCTCTTTAACCTTAATCTATCCATAGATTGTAAGCTCCCTTCCTTTTGCCTTTTCTTTTAATCCCGTCTTGTGTTACTAAGTCCTTCCAGACCTCGAAGCGAAATTACTTTTTCGCGGACTCAATAACCCAAATTATCACTGCCTCATCCCCTTCTGCTGTGTTTCACCTCCTTTTGGAGTTGATGGGTGCTGTGTTCTGTCGTACACCTCTACGCAATCCGGGGGCCAGGGGTCGATCTGGAATTTTGTTAGAATAACCGGCCCCAGAAACCGTCCAGGGGCGTGCCAACAGCAATAAAATGTTATGTTTTTAGGGATTTCTATGGGGTTGAGGGAATCGTATAAAAAAATTGGCGCGAACTCAAACCTAGCAGCTGACCGGCGAATTACGTAATTCATCAACTTGATGGATGACAAAATTTGTCAATCCCCTTCTCCGGCATCTTCAGCGAATTCATAAGCCTTGGAACTCAACATTCCATACTTCTCCAGTCTATGCCTGAGCGATCTGTAGTTTATCCCGAGCAGTTCCGCAGCCCGCTTCTGCACTCCTTTGGACCGCTTCAACGCCCCGAGCAAAATGCATTTCTCGTGCGTCTCCAGCTCGGTATCCAGTGACAACCCCTTTGCGAAAAACGTTTCCGCTCCGCCGGGCACAGTTTTCTCAAAGATTTCAGCTTCTTCCGCAATCGGCGTGCCCTTAACATGGGAAGGGAGATCGTCTTCGGTGAGAATGTTCTTATTGGTAATCGCGACCGCGTGTTCGATGATGTTTTCGAGCTCGCGCACATTTCCCGGGAAGGAATAGCTCAAAATTTGCATGAGCGCGCCGCTCGATATCTCTTCCACGTTCTTGCCCTGCGAAGCTGCGAATTTGCGCAAAAAATATTGCCCTAGAGCTGGAATGTCATCTTTCCGGCTGCGCAGCGGCGGCATGACCATGTGCACCACGTTGAGCCGATAGAAAAGATCTTCCCTGAATCTCGCTTCTTCCATCTCTTTGCGCAAATCCTTGTTGGTGGCGGAAATCACCCGCACATCGACCTTCACGGGATTGCTCGCTCCCACCGCCGTGAAGGTTTTTTCCTGGAGAACTCTCAGGAGCTTCACCTGAAGATGGAGGGGTAATTCCCCTACCTCATCGAGAAAAATCGTACCCTGGTCCGCCTGCTTGAACAGTCCTATATGGTCCGAGACCGCCCCGGTAAACGCTCCCCGGACGTGACCGAAGAGTTCGCTCTCAATGAGAGTCTCGGGAATCGCGCCGCAATTTACGGCCACAAAAGGCCGGTCTTTGCGCGGGCCGTTGAAATGGATCGCGCGCGCGACTAATTCTTTGCCTGTGCCACTTTCGCCGGTGATGAGGACGTTCGCATTGCCCTCGGCCACTTTCTCAATGAGATGGCAGATTCGTTCCATCCCGCCGCTTTTTCCAATGACCCCTTCGAAATAAAACGGCGAGCCGTCTAGTCGCCCCTTCTTGCCTGGCAGATCGACCTCCCGCGCCCTGCGTAGTTCGTCTTCCAACCGAACTTTCTCTTCGAATTCCTTTTGCTTGGAGATATCTTCGAAGATGGAAATATAGCCAATCAACTCCTCGCTCGGGTTGCTCAACGGTGCCAGTGTTAAGCGCAGTTGTTTGTGAGTACCCTGAGGGCTGGCGAACTGGATCTCATCGGCAACTAAGTTTTTGCTTCGCTTTCGCCCGTCGAACTTGTAGACAAGCCCAGGAAATATTTCGTCTAGTTTTTTGCCCTTGACCATTGCCTCTTGAAGCGATGTGAGATCTTGCGCCTGCGCGTTGAAATAATTGATTCGGCCTTCGGCGTCGGTGACCGCCACGCCGCTCCCGACGCCCTGCAACAATGCCTCCTTGAGCGCGTCGAGCTGCTGATAATCGAGTTGTTTTTCTTTGAGTAATTTTTCCGTCGCGTTCAGTTTGCTGGCGAGAAAACCGCCCAGCCAGGCAATCGCAAAAAAACTGCTGATATTCATCGCGACCGGCATCAGCAGGGGCCATGACATGCTCCCCCCCGCGGACCCATTCGAGAGAATTATGAGCCCGGGATAGCACAGGCTCGAAAAACCGGCGGTAAAAAATGCCCCGCGATAAAAAAGCAAGATGGCGCCATTCATAACGGCAAGGTTATAGAGAAAAGAAAACGGACTTGCGGCATCTCCCGTGATCCAAATGATTCCGGAAATCAAAAGAACGTCGAAATCGAGTTGCAAGTAAGTAAAGAGACGGAGATCCACCAAACGAGGAAGCAGCAGGGCCGAACCGATGGAGATGGCGTAAGCGATGATCAGGGGAACCGATAATGTATAGAAGAACTGAGGATCGCCCTCGGGCTTAAAGAAGTGGAAAAGCGCCGCCGCGCCGAGGAAGAAAGACAAGATGATCACCCGCAATAGGAGCAGCCATCTAATCTTTTCGGTCAAGTCCTTGCGTTCGTCACTCAAAGGAACAGCTCGTCGGGTCCACAAGACTGCGGGTCTTCCGGACCAGTGCAATCGCCTTGTCAAACAAGAGATCCCATCTGGAAAATCGGCAGGTACATGGAGATAACCAGCCCGCCTAGGATGACCCCCAAGACCACCATGATCAACGGTTCCATCAGGGCGGTCAAATTGGCCACGGCGTCATCGACCTCTTCTTCGTAGAGCTCGGCGACTTTTCTTAACATACCGTCAAGCCCGCCGGTGTTTTCGCCAACTGCGACCATTTGGCAAACCATCGGGGGAAAGATTTTGCTTTCCCGCAGCGGCTCGGCAACGGTCTTGCCTTGGCTGATGCTTACCCGGCTATCCATGATCGCCTTTTCCACCACTCGGTTCCCCGCGGTCTTGGCGGTAATGGCCAATCCATCGAGGATCGGCACACCGGAACTGAGCAAAATCGCCATGTTCTGTGAAAAGCGCGCGACCGCGACCTTCCGCAGGAGATCGCCGACGACCGGCAAAAGAAGCATAATCCGGTCGATGTTCATTCTTCCCTGTTCCGTCTGATAGTAAGCACGAATCGCGACGACGATCCCGATCAGACCGCCGAACATGAAATACCAATTTGCCACAAACCAATTGCTGATATTAATAGTGATCTGGGTTGGAGCCGGCAGAGCCTTTCCCATGCTGCCATAAAGTTCGGCGAAAACCGGAATAACGAAAATTAAAAGTATGGCGACCACGATGACCGCGACGGCGAGGATCGCGGTGGGATAGATCATCGCTCCCTTGACTTTCCTTTTGAGTTTGTTCGCCTTTTCGATAAACAGCGCCACTCGGTTCAGAATCGTATTGAGAACTCCTCCGGCTTCACCTGCCTGAACCATGTTGACGTAAAGTTCGTCGAAAATCTTCGGATGCTTCGCCAGAGCATCGGCGAGGGTGGAGCCACCCTCGACATCCAACCGGATGTCATGAATGGTTTTGCGCAGCAGTTTACTTTCCGATTGCTCAGTCAGAATATCCAGGCATTGAACGATCGGCAGACCCGCATCGATCATGGTCGCGAATTGACGGGTGAAGAGCGACACCTCTTTTGGTTTAACCTTTGCGCCGAAGCCTGGAATCGTAAGCTCTGTTTCTAATCCCGTTCCTTTCTCTCGAATGCGGCTGGCGACCGGGCGAATCCGGCGGTCGCGCAACAGTGCGATAACGGCTTCCAAGCTGGGAGCCTCCAACTCGCCTTTCATCGCTTTTCCCTGAGCGGTCTTTCCTTCCCAAAGAAACGTTGGCATGGCTTGTCTCTATCTAGCCGTGAATCAAATCACGGGTAAAAACCAACCGCCCCCGGGCGGCATGCACGCACATTTGTCTCGTCATCCGACCAGCGCCGCTAAAAGCCCATCGAGAAGACCGACGCGAACCCTTTATCCGTATCCGTGACCCGAGCGGTCTCTTCGATGGTCGTCAGACCGTCACGAACTTTCTGCAAGGCGCTCATGCGCAGCGTGCTCATCCCTAATTTTACCGCCTCGCGCTTGAGCTCAATCGTCGAGGCCGCTCGCAAGATCATTTCCTTGAGCGCGTCGTGCAGGACCATGACCTCATAGATCGCCAAGCGGCCTCGATAACCCGTGCCATTGCAGTTGGCGCAACCCCGTCCGTGATAGGTGGCAAAGCCTGCCCCTACGTCGGTTGAATCGACACCCAGGTTAATCAGCGCGTCGGCATTGACCTCGACCGGTTCCTTACAATTTTCACAGATGCGCCGCACCAATCTCTGAGCGGCGATGATATTGATGGACGACGTGAGCAGGAACGGCTCGATGCCCATATTGATCATGCGATCCACCGTCGAAGGGGCATCATTGGTATGGAGTGTGCTCAGAACCAAATGACCCGTCAATGCCGCTTTCACTGCAATTTGGGCGGTCTCCAGGTCACGAATCTCGCCGACCATGATGATGTCGGGATCCTGGCGGAGAAAGGATCGCAGGCAAGCGGCAAAGGTCAGCCCGATTTGTTCGCGGACCTGAACCTGGTTGATACCCACCAAATTGTACTCGACGGGGTCCTCGGCGGTGCAAACATTCACGTCGGCTTTGTTCAGCTCCGAAAGAGCCGAATAAAGCGTCGTGGATTTGCCGCTCCCTGTGGGCCCGGTGATGAGAATCATGCCATAGGGTTTATGAATCGCTTCATGAAAATCGTCGAGTGTCTTCGGATCAAAACCCAGCTTCGACATGTCCAGCTGAAGGGCGGTTTTATCCAGCAACCTCATAACGACTTTCTCGCCAAAGAGCGTGGGCAAGACGGAGACACGGATGTCAAGTTCGCCGGCCACGCCCATCTTGAGTTTGATGCGGCCATCCTGGGTGAGGCGTCGTTCGGCGATATCGAGACCTGCCATGACTTTAAGCCGGGAAACCAACGGGTTTTTCAGCCGTAGCGGCGGACCCATGATCTCTTGCAGTACGCCGTCGACTCTAAAGCGCACGCGAAAAATCTTCTCGTAGGGCTCAATGTGAATATCGCTCGCCCGGCGTCGGGCGGCATCGGACAAAATGGCGTTCACCAGCGTGACCACCGGCGCCTCCATGGTCGCCTGCTGAAGCTCCTGGAGGTCAAAATCATCGGCTTCCTGGATAACTTCCATTTCGCCGTCGCCGAATTTCTTAAGGACTTCGTCATAACTGACACCGCCGAACCGACGCTCCAGCGCTTTCTTGATCGTCGAGGGCGAGGCCAATACGACGCGCACGCCATAGCCCGTGATGAACTTAACTTCGTTGATCGCGACCAAGTCCGTCGGGTCGGCCATTGCGACGGTTAGAGTGGATCCGAGCAGTTTCAGCGGGATAAGTTGATGCTTTTGCACGAGCTGGGGAGGAAGCAACGCAAAAACAGCGTCATCGATCTCTGCCGGATTAATTTCAACTCTTTCGATGCCGAAATGTCTAGCGAGAAACTCAGTTAGGGTCTCTTCGCTGGTAAAGCCGAGTCGAACCAGCTCTTTGGTAATGCTCGAACCGTTGTCGCGCTCTTTTTCTTGGGCCTGGGTGAGTTGATCCCGGGTAACAATTCCGCCTCGGACCAACAATTCTGCAATTCGCGGTTCCATCTAAACGATTTGTCTACCACCAAGAAAGTACTAAATTATCTTCGATAAGCGGAAATCTGTCAACAAATGGGCCGGAAAGTAAGGTGGTTTCAACTGCGGTTACGAAAAACTGCGGCCCCGGACCACTCAACACTTACCTACGTAGGGCAGCCTGCGCGGCCGCCAAATTGGCGATGGGAACCCGATACGGCGAGCAGCTTACGTAATCGAGACCAATCTTGTGGCAGAACTCCACCGACTTCGGATCCCCACCATGCTCACCGCAAATGCCCATCTCGAGATGTTTGCGTGTCTTCCTACCCTTCGTAACCGCGATGCGCATGAGCGCCCCCACGCCGTCGCGGTCAATGGTAACAAACGGATCTTCCGGCAAGAGTCCTTCCAGCACGTAGCTCGGCAAAAACTTTCCCGCGTCATCACGCGACAATCCCAAACAGGTCTGCGTCAAATCGTTGGTGCCAAACGAGAAAAACTCCGCTTCCTCGGCGATTTCATCCGCCACCAGACACGCGCGCGGCAGCTCGATCATCGTGCCGATAAGGTAGCGGACTTTCACGCCGTAGGATTTCATGGTTTCCTGCGCGATTTGTTCGACAATCTGGCGTTGCGCAGTGAATTCTTCGCGCGAACCGACTAGGGGAATCATCACCTCAGGATAGGGATTCTTGCCTGCCTTTCGCAGCTCGCATGCCGCCTCGAAAATCGCCCGCGCCTGCATCTCGGTAATCTCGGGATATGAAATTCCCAATCGGCAGCCCCGATGGCCCAACATCGGATTAAATTCGTGCAGCACGGTTACTTTATCTTGCAGAACGCTAACGGGTACACCCATCGTATCGGCCAGCTCTTTGACCTCCTCTTGGCTTTTAGGGAGAAATTCGTGCAAAGGAGGATCTAAGGTTCGAATGGTCACCGGCAACTCGCCCATAATTTCGAGGATGTCTTTAAAGTCCTGCTTCTGCATGGGCAGGAGCTTGGTCAAGGCGCGCCTGCGCCCGGCTTCGTCTTCCGCCAGAATCATCTCGCGCACCGCTTGGATTCTATCTCCTTGGAAGAACATATGCTCGGTGCGGCACAGACCGATACCTTCCGCGCCGAACGCCATCGCCACTCGCGCTTGATCGGGTTGATCCGTATTGGTGCGCACACCGAGTTTTCGCACCTCGTCCGCCCAACTCATCAGTTTGGCAAATTGCTGATACACCCGAGATGTTCTCCGCTCGAGGGTCCCATTTAATAGAACCTGAAGAACTTCCGACGGCAGGGTTTGAACCTCTCCCTGTACCACCTCGCCGCTGCTACCGTCCAGCGAGATCCAATCGCCCTCTTTCAGCGTGGTCTTGCCGACGTGCATCACACGGCCGCTATAATCGATTTGTAAC
>Ga0209342_10006498_pt1 | contig 11847 bp, 8 predicted proteins | sample RifCSP16_2_FD_184023 | JGI IMG/M metagenome (GOLD analysis project Ga0209342, IMG submission 184023) | Soil microbial communities from Rifle, Colorado - Rifle CSP2_sed 16_2 (SPAdes) (version 2) | ecosystem: Environmental > Terrestrial > Deep subsurface > Rock core/Sediment | place: Rifle... | reverse complement strand
CACTCTATTAAGAGGCCCGCCTAAGCCATGGCTTTAGTCGTATCCTTTCCCGATATTGAGAAGCAATAGTATTCGATACCTATTTTCTCTTTATTTTTGATATACATACGGCGATTCTCAATCCTGCAAATTGTGGCACATTGATTGCTTTGGACACGACAATGTCAATCCCCCTCTCAAGATACGGCCGGGTCTTTGATCTGCTCCCCGAGATGATCTTCATCCTCGACGGCGATCTTCAGATTCTCGATCATAACAAAGCGGCAGCAGAACTGACCGGCTACGACCCCGAGAAACTCGACGCACTGACGATCCGCGATCTCGTTCCGGCAGAGAAGCAGGAGGCCCTCATCCGGCTTCTGCGGTCCGATGCTCAGGAACGGAGGATGGAATCGCAGCTGGTGCGTGCAAACGGGAGTATTTTCGACGCCTCGATCGACATCAAGCAACTGCAGTCGAAGGAAACCAATTACCAGATCATTCTGGCCCGTGACGTCACCGAACAGAAGAAGAAAGAGCTCGACCTTCTCCGTTTCTCCAATGTGATCCACCATACCGTCAACCCTATTCAGATCACCGATGCGAAAGGGGTGATGGTGTACGTCAACCCGGCATTCGAGCGCACGAGCGGCTACGACCGTTCTGAACTGATAGGACGCAATCCCAACATTCTCAGCAGCGGGAAGCACTCGACAGAATTCTGGGGGAAGGTGTGGAACGAGATCCTTACGGGAAAGATGTGGGTTGGGGAGGTTCAGAACAGGCGCAAGGACGGATCGGAGTTCCACACGGAGCTCGTCATTTCGCCGATTGTGGATGCAAAGGGGAAGGTGGTCGGGTTCCTTGGAGCGCACCGTGACCTTACGGAGCAGAAGGCGCTCGAGCAGCAGCTTGTCCGTTCGCAGAAGATGGAAAGCATAGGCACCCTCGCCGCGGGGATCGCCCATGAAGTCGGCAACCCGCTCACTTCCATCTCGTCCCTGGTTCAGGTTATCCTGCGGACGACCGAGGATGAATTTGCCAAGGAGAAACTCGAGTTGATCAAGAATCAGATCAACCGGATCACGCGCATCATACGCGACCTGGTGGACTTCTCGCGGCCGTCGAACTACATCATCAAGGCCACGGATATCAACGAGGTCTTAAGAGACGCCCTGAACATTGTGCAGTATGGAAAGAAGGTCAAACACATCACCTTCGATGTCCAGCTCGGGACGGAAATGCCGAAACTGCTGGTGGTCCCCGACCAGCTTGTCCAGGTGTTCATCAATATTCTCATGAATGCCGTCGATGCTCTCGAGAACATCCCCGGAACAATAGCCATCCGCACGCACCACAGCCCAAAGGACGTTATCATCAGCATTCGCGACAGCGGAAAAGGGATCGACCCGAACGACAAGGAGAAAATCTTTGAGCCGTTCTTTTCCACCAAGGAGGTGGGAAAAGGGACGGGACTCGGCCTCTGGGTCAGCTATGGGATCGTCAAGAACTTTGGAGGAGACGTGGTGGTTGACAGCACACAGGGGGAAGGAAGCACGTTTACCGTTACACTACCGGTGAAAGGGATTTAAATGCCTGCACGCATTCTTATAGTAGATGACGAACAGATCATCCGTGAATCGCTCGTATTTGTTTTGCGAAAAGAGGGGTATCAGGTCGAAGACGCTTCCAACGGCATGGAGGCCTTTCGCAAGCACGAAGAGAAGCCGTTTGACCTCGTCATTACCGACATCGAGATGCCCGAAATGCGGGGGATCGAGCTCCTCGAGCGAGTGACCCAGCGGACGCCCCAGACATTCGTCATGATCGTCACGGCATTTGCATCCATAGAAACGGCAATCCAGGCTCTTCGGAAGGGTGCATACGACTACATCCTCAAACCGATCGAGTTCGACGATCTTATCCATCGTGTGCACAAGCTCATGGAACACCGTGCTCTTGTTTCGGAGAACATTCTCCTCCGTCAGGAGCTGAGCCGCACGTACGATTTCGACCGGATCATCGGTCAGAGCCAAAGCATGAAACTGATTTTCGAGACGATCAAACGGCTCTCTCAAAGCGAAGGCACGGTTCTGATTACGGGAAAAAGCGGAACGGGAAAGGAACTCGTCGCGCGCGCCATCCATTACAACGGCGGCCGCAAACAAAAGCGCTTCGTTGCCGTTAACTGCGGCGCCATTGTCGATACGCTGTTTGAGAGCGAGCTTTTTGGGCACAAGAAGGGTTCGTTCACGGGCGCTACGTCCGACAAGGACGGCCTCTTCAAGGTCGCAGACGGGGGCACCATTTTTCTCGATGAGGTCGGCGAAATACCGAGCCACCTGCAGGTCAAGCTTCTCAGGGCAATTGAGCAGAAAGAGATTACCCCGGTCGGCAAGACCGATCCGGTCACAATCGATGCCCGCATCATTGCAGCCACCAACAAGGACCTCCGGCAGGAAGTGGAAAGGGGGAAATTCCGGGAAGACCTTTTCTATCGGCTGAATGTCGTGGAGATTCATCTTCCGTCCCTGACCGAACGTCCATCGGATATTCCGCTTCTCGCGAATCACTTCATTGACCTTTATCGGAAACAAATGAACCGCGCAATCAAAGGGTTCAGCAATGAAGCGATGACCTCGCTCGTGAACTACCGCTGGAAGGGAGAGGTGAGGGAGCTTGAGAACGTGATAGAGCGGGCGGTAATCTTCTGTGACGAGGATTTCATCCAGCTCAAAGACCTCCCCGAGTATTTCCGGGCAACGGACCTGACCAGCTCGGCGATGCCGCGAAGCGGAGGTGAATCCCTGAAAGAAGCGGTCCGCCACTTCGAAAAGCAGTTCATTCAGCAGACACTTGGGAACCACGCATTCAACAAAGAGGAAACGGCAAAGGCCCTTGGCATCAGCCTCTCGTCCCTCTACAGGAAGTTCGAGGAACTCAACATCCCGCTCAGCAAGGACTGACCGTTGCGATTCTGAACGCTCCGTTTTTCATTTCTCGGAAACTCTTCGTCCTCTTTTCGCATTCCTGAAACTCGGCGGGTGAATTCCTTGCGGGGAAGCCCGGATTCAAGGTTTTCTTCCCCTGGCTGCCTCGGCCAGGAGGCCGCCGGCACTGGCATAGGAATTGACATTTTTTCCTTGAAGACAAATGTCGACACCAGTCTCCCATACAAACCCCCACGAGGTTTCCCAGATCGATCAGGCAAATGCGATCCTCATCTTCAGCCCTGATCCCGACATCGCGAAGAGCCTGACCATGCTCCTCGAGGCGCATTACAGGGTTGAATCGGAAACGAATCTTGCGATGCTCGGGGATCACATCAATCACCTGGACCCTTCGCTCCTTTTGGTGGACCTGTATCCGCTGCCGCCGGATATCCTCAAAACGATCGAAGTGCTCAAGCGACGGCGTGTCAAGAACCCCGTGGTGATGTTCCACGTATTTCGCAACAGCCGCCCGGAGATCGAGCAGGCGATTCGAAACGTCTCGGACCTGATCCTCTACAAACCGATCAATGCCGAACTGGTGTCTGAACTTGTCTCCGTTTTGATGGCCGTTCATTCAACTGCCCGCCACGAGGGCGGGACAGAAGCTCGACTGCAATGATTCTTCCGGAACCTCCTGCATTGCACTGTTCAGAGAGGAGAACCGATCATGAAGATCACAACCGACGAGAAACTCGCACGGGCGCTCTTGCATGAAATGGATGTCACGTTTCAGCGCTTCTATCACCAGTCGCTCCGCGATGTTGTCCAGGATCTTGCCGTTCACAACGTCCTGAGAACCCCCGAGCCCTCCCCACAAACCCTGCTCCGCGCCATCCGCCGAACCGGCATACTTGAGATGCATTCCGCCCCGCCACTTGCCCGGATGCGCGATGTCCTTGATCGGTACACCCGTGGAACGCTGGGAACATGCACGGGGTGTGGACGTTCGATCGCACGCAAAGACCTGCTCCACAATCCTTCGGGTCTACTTTGTTCCCGATGCCGAAAAGTGGGGCAGAATCAACCGATGGTCGGATCAACGATATGATCTTTGCTCGTCAACCTTGAGGCCGTTCACCGCAGCCGCTCACAATACGGCGGAGGACCGTCATCATGACAATCAAACGAATTCTCTTCCCCACCGACTTCTCGAGATGCTCTGATCAGGCGTTGGTCTACGCGCTTTCGCTCGCCGAACTGTACAGCGCTTCCCTCGCAATCATCCACGTCCTCCTCCCGCTTGAATACGACCCGTACGATCTCGGACACCATCTGCCCAATCTGGACAAAGTGCAGGGAGAAATCGACCGGCTTTCGGCAAGCCAGGTGAATGCTGCCATCGAGCGGAAAAGCTATCGCGACATTGTCATCGACCAGCAAACCATCAGGGGAATCTCCGCATCGCCCTCCATCCTTGAGTACGCGACGCAGGAGGGAATCGACCTTATTGTTATGGGCACCCACGGCCGTCGCGGTTTGAACCACTTCATGCTTGGCAGCGTGGCAGAAGAGACCGTCAGACTCGCTCCCTGTCCCGTGATCACTGTCAGGGAAAAGAGACACCAAGCGGCCATGACGCAATTCAATCAGATCCTGGTCCCGATCGATTTTTCCGACTTTTCGCGGGAAGCGATCAGCCACGCAAAACATCTCGCCGCCGATTTTGGCTCGACGGTCAGACTCCTCCATATCGTGGAGGAGGTGATACACCCCTCCTTCTACGTGACGGGGCAGACATCGTTGACGACATGGTTTCCGGAGATCGAGGCGACAAGCCTGAGGGAAATGAAACGCCTTGCCGAGGAAGCATCGGGCCCGCAGGTTCCGCTTGAGTTCCATATCAAAGAGGGCCGTGCGGCCGTTGATATCATAGGGTTCGCGAAAAAGAACATCATCGATCTCATCGTGATGGCAAGTCACGGCCTTACGGGCATCGAGCATCTCCTCCTCGGCAGCGTCGCGGAGAAAGTCGTCCGGATGGCCCCGTGTCCCTTGTTTACACTCAAATCATTTGGAAAGTCACTCCTGAAGGCGAGTCCTGAAGGAGTTCTTGGTTCTGGGAAACGGGCTTAGCGTTTCTGTGAACTTCCGCCTTCCTTAACGCCGAAAATCCCCATTTTTTGTGGGCGCTGTGGAGTATTTCATCGGCACGAAGCTTGATGTTCCACCGTCGAATCCCTCTGTTCCAAATGCCCGATTTTCGAGAGATTTCGGGCCCAGAACTCTGGGAAAAGCGGTTTCTGCTTTGAATTCATTGATCAACTGATAGAGTAATGACGCCACTACCGATCTTTCGAGTCCCCAGAACCTTCCTCTTCACATCTGCGTTGGCCTTCGTTTTTCTCATTCTTGTCGCATCACCCGCTCGGGCGCAAACCAACGAAGATTGCCTTGCGTGTCACAGTGACGAATCACTGACGATGGATAAGAACGGCAAGACGATCTCTCTGTTTGTGAAAGAGAACGTCCTGGGTAGTTCGCCGCACCGCCGGCTCTCCTGCGTTGCATGTCATACAGGTTTTGACAAAGACAACATACCGCACAAGGAGACAATCACTCCGATCAATTGCATGACGTGTCATCGTGATGCGCCTCCGAAGCACGCTTTCCATCCCCAGATGATGCGCGCATCCGGCCGCAACGGCACTCCCGATGTCTCCTGCAAGAACTGCCACGGAACCCACGATGTCGTCGCACCATCCGATCCTTCCGCGCGCACCGCTCCGGCCAAGCAGCCCGATTTTTGCGGGAAGTGCCACACTGCTGAGCGAAAGGCCTTCACAGAATCCGCACACGGCCAAGCTTTCGGCTCGGGTATCAAGGGCGCTCCCAACTGCGTGGCATGTCATCGTAACGACCTGACCAAGATCCGTCCCGGAAGAGATTCAGTACAGGTGAAGGTTGCTCAGGAAAAGTTCTGCCTCTCATGCCATTTGGATGACGAGAGCGTGCGGTCGCGCGTCGCTCCGTCTGCGGGATTCATCGCAGCGTATGAACACAGCGTGCACGGATCTGCGCTTCAGGGCGGAAATGCCAAGGCTGCCAATTGCATCGACTGCCACGGCAGCCACCAGATGTTGAAAGCGAACGACCCTGCGTCGAAGGTCCACAAGTCCAACATCCCGCAAACGTGCTCGAAGTGTCACGAAGACATTTCGAAGGAATTCACAGAGAGCATCCACGGCAAGGCCCTGACCCAGGGAATCTCCGATGCGCCTGTCTGCACAAATTGCCACGGCGAACACAACATCCTGGCCCGCACCGATCCTTCATCGCCGGTGGCGGCCAAGAACGTTTCCGCACAAGTCTGCTCCCCTTGCCACAGCTCGGTGAAACTGACAGAGAAGTACGGCATCGCGTCGGATCGCTTCACGACGTTTGCCGATAGTTATCACGGGCTCGCAATCGAGGGCGGCTCGATCGAAGTGGCTAATTGCACCAGCTGTCACAGCGCCCACGATATCAAACCTTCGACAGATTCGACCTCTTCCACACACAAGGGAAGACTTGCCGAAACCTGTGGACAGTGCCATCGCGGAGCGAACGAGAGATTTGCAGTGGGTTCGGTCCACGTGGACATCTCCAACAGAGAAGACGATCCGCTTCTCTACTGGGTGGCAACGCTCTATCTTGTCCTCATCGTCGCGACGATCGGCGGAATGCTCTTCCACAATACGATCGATTTCATCAAGAAGGCGCGCAGGAAGCTCCTCATTCGGCGCGGGGTGATCCACGAAGAGCACATGGGACACCACCTGTATCTGCGCATGTCGTTGGGCGAAAGGATTCAGCACGGCTCGCTCCTGGTGAGCTTTATTACGCTCGTGATTACCGGATTTATGCTGCGTTATCCCAATGCCTGGTGGGTGGCCGCGATAGGGGATTTCAGCGATGAGGCGTTCGACCTCCGAGGTATCGTTCACAGGGTGGCTGCTGTCGTGATGATCATGGCAGCTCTCTATCATATCTATTATGTCTTCTTCGTTCCGCGCGGAAAAGCGCTCGTACGCGACCTTCTCCCGAAATTCCAGGATCTCCTGGACGCCCGCGACGTCCTGAAATACAACCTCGGACTTTCTCAGGATAAGCCCAAATTCGGACGATTCAGCTACATCGAGAAGAGCGAGTACTGGGCCCTGGTTTGGGGCACCGTGGTCATGGGTCTGACCGGATTCATCATGTGGTTCGACAACACGTTCATAGGGCTCCTGACAAAGCTCGGGTACGACGTTGCGCGGCAGGTTCACTTCTACGAGGCCTGGCTGGCAACGCTGGCGATCATTGTTTGGCATTTCTACTACGTGATATTCAACCCCGATACCTATCCCATCAACCTTGCATTTTGGACGGGGACAATAACCGAACACGAAATGCACGAGGAGCATCCGCTTGAGCTTGAGGAGATTCGACGCGAAGAAGCCGAAGAGGGGATGATCACTGTGTCGGGTACCGAGAACGGCAAAAAGACCGAACATGAGTAAATCCTCTCTCAAAAATGGAACACGGATCGGAACTGAAACAAAACTGAAAAATCACGGATACAGCAATCCGTTTCTATCCGTCTTTTTCTGTGCTTGTTCCGTGTCCCATTCCTCTTTGAAAGAGTACGAATGTCATAAGGGTGCTCCTTCCTCTCCAAAGCGACAACGGTGGAACATCGTTGAAACCGGTTACAGATTCTTACGACAGTCCCTTGGGCGACGAACCGCAATGGCCATACTGTTGGCCATCGCAGCGTGCGGGATTGCTTTCGGTCAGGAAAACAGCGATTGCTTCGCGTGTCACGAGGATGCATCGCTGACCACCGAACGCCGGGGGAAGGCGGTCTCGCTCTATATTGATCAGGCAATCTTCTCGAAGTCCGTCCATGCGGATCTTTCCTGCGTGACGTGCCATTCGGATCTCGAGGGGAAAGAGATGCCCCACGAGGTTCCGGTTGCACCGGTGCAGTGCGGCACATGCCACACTTCGGAAGAGGATCTCCACAAAGAAAGCCTTCACGGCAAAGCGGTTGCCCGCGGTGATGCGCTCGCCCCAAATTGCCAGTCATGTCACGGCAGCCACGCCATTGTTCCTGTCAGGAGCAGGGAGTCTGTCGTCGCCCCGGTAAAGATTCCTTTTGTCTGCGGTCGTTGTCACCAGGAAGGAACGCGGGTACAAAGAGAGCGCGAAATACCGCAGTCTCGAATTCTCGAGAATTATTCGGAAAGCATTCATGCCGAGGGGCTCCTGAAGAAAGGGCTCGTCGTTTCGGCCAACTGCGCCTCCTGCCACACGCCGCATCTTATTCTCCCTCACACGGATCCGCGGTCATCGATTGCCCGAGCGAATATCGCGAACACGTGCACCGCGTGTCATACTCAAATCGAGGAGGTCCACCGCAAGATCATCAAGGGGGAACTGTGGGAAAAGCAAGAGCACGTTCTGCCCGCCTGCGTGGATTGTCATCAACCCCACAAGGCGCGAAAGGTCTTCTATGATCAGGGGATGGCCGACAAAGATTGTCTCCGCTGTCACGAGCGGGCCTCGATTCGGGCTTCTGATGACGGGAGATCACTCACTGTCAAGGCAGACCCCCTGACCCACTCAATGCATCAGAAGGTTTCCTGCAGCCAATGCCATGCCGGGGTGAACGCGTCGAGGCACCGGCCGTGTGAGACAATAGTACAGAAGGTCGACTGCGCATCCTGTCACGCGGAGGTCGGGCAGCAATTTCAGCGTAGTATGCACGGGAGACTGATCGCCAACAACGATCCGAATGCACCCACCTGCAAGGAATGTCACGGCACTCACGAAGTGAAGGGCCGGACGGATCCAAAATCCCCCATCTTCGCCATCAATATCCCGGTGCTTTGCGGCAAATGCCATCAGGAAGGGAAGAAAGCGGCAGTTCGGTACACCGGATCGGAGCATGAGATCATCTCCCACTACACGGAGAGTATCCACGGGAAAGGATTGCTGAAGAGCGGCCTCACTGTCACCGCAACGTGCAGCGACTGCCATCCTGCACATAACGTCCTCCCCATGTCGGACCCAGCGTCAAGCGTCAATCCGCAAAACGTCCCCGCGACCTGCGGCAAATGTCACCACGGTATCCAGGAACAGTTTGTGACGAGCATCCATTCGACGATGGTGAACAAGACAGACAAAGAGCTTCCCGTGTGCAACGATTGTCACACCGCTCATACGATCCGGCGAACCGATATCGAAGGATTCAAGCTCGATATCATGACGAAGTGCGGGAGATGTCACGAGAAGATCGCCAACACCTATTTCGATACCTATCACGGGAAAGTATCGCAGCTTGGCTACACCAAGACGGCAAAATGCTACGACTGCCACGGAGCGCACGATATTCTTCCGATCTCAGACCCGAGGTCTCACCTAAGCCATGATAATGTCGTTTCGACGTGTCAGAAATGCCATCCTGGTGCCAATCGGCGTTTTGCGGGATACCTTACGCACGCAACGCATCACGACCCCGACAAGTATCCGTTCCTCTTCTGGACGTTCTGGGGAATGACGGGGCTCCTCATCGGGACCTTTGTCATAGGCGGGGTGCACACTCTCCTGTGGCTTCCGAGGGCGATGCAATTACGGCGCGCCCGTCAAAAGAAACTGCAGGCTGACAACGAAGAGCCGAAGAAACAAGATGAATAGTCCCGAAACAGAGCGGCAGGTTGTGCGGTTCACACGCCTTGAGCGCGTCCTTCACATCATCATGATCGTGAGCTTCATCAGCCTCGCGCTCACAGGGATGACCCTGAAATTTTCCTACACGGGGTGGGCAAATGTCCTTTCGAGGATCCTCGGCGGGTACGAATCGGCCGGCTACATTCATCGGATTGCCGCGGTCTTCATGTTCGGCATCTTCGTCACCCATCTCTACAATCTTCTTACGAAGAAACGCAAAGAGGCCGGTTCGCTTCGGGCGCTTTTGCTCGGGCCCGACACAATGCTCCCGACCAAGAACGACCTTCAGGAGTTCATCGCCTCTATGAAATGGTTTCTGAATCTCGGGCCGCGCCCGCAGTATGGACGCTGGACGTACTGGGAGAAGTTCGATTACTTCGCTGTCTTCTGGGGAGTGTTCGTGATCGGGTCAACCGGTCTCATGCTCTGGTTCCCCGAGATCTTCACGCTTCTCATGCCCGGCTGGTTCATCAACGTCGCAACGATCATTCACAGTGACGAAGCTTTGCTCGCAGTCGGGTTCATCTTCACGGTCCACTTCTTCAACACCCATCTCCGCCCGGAGAAATTCCCCATGGATCTTGTGATCTTCACGGGGAGGGTACCGCTCGAGGAGTTCAAAGAGGAACGGCCAAAGGAATACGAAGAGCTGAAGAACTCGGGAGAGCTCGAAAACCTGATGGCCGAACCCTACCCCGATATCGTCCTTCGCGCCGTCAAGGTGTTTGCCTGGACAGCACTCTCTCTTGGGTTCCTTCTTGTCGTAATGATCATTTACGCGATGGTCTTTGCGTATCGGTGAGTAGCCGGAATCCACCTTCCGAAGGTCGGAGACCTTCGGAAGGTCATCGCTCCAATTTGCAGAAATAGGACGGTTTTCTTCCCATTCTTAGGAATTTCTCCTGTTTTTTAGCCTTCAGACAACCCTTTTCCACCGCAATGGAGCATCCTTCTGGTACGCGAATTGAGTGCCTCAGGATAATTTGTCTTCTGAACGACTGCAAAAGGATCTCACATGCCTCTCGTCAATTCGCAATCCGGTAAGGCCCGCTCGACGTACACCATTCCCCAATTGGAGGAAGCCGCACGCACGATGCGCGGCTACAATCTGATTTGCCTCGCAGCGGCCGGCTCCGGCCATGCAGGCGGAACCCTCTCCATCATGGACCTCACCGCTGCCCTGTACCTTCACTCAGCGCACCTCGATCCGGAAGATCCGTCATGGGAAGGACGTGACCGCATTGTCTGGTCCGTGGGACACAAAGCCCCAAGTCTGTACATCGGACTGGGGATGGCGGGATTCTTCGAAGTGAAAGACGTCGTCACTCTGCGCAAACTCGGGAGCCCATTCCAGGGACATCCACATTGGCTGAAACTTCCCGGTGTTGAAGTCTCGTCGGGCTCATTGGGCCAGGGATTGAGCATAGCGGTCGGTATGGCACTCGGACTGCGGCTGAAGAAGTCGGAGAGCACGGTGTTCTGTTTCATGGGAGACGGCGAGCAGCAGGAGGGCCAGATCTGGGAGGCCGTCATGGAAGCCGGTCACTACAAACTTGACAACCTTATCGGGATCATCGACAAGAATCGCCTCCAAATCGACGGATGGGTCAAAGAGGTGATGAATGTCGATCCGCTGGCAGAGAAGTATCGTTCATTCGGATGGGAGGTCATCGAACTGGATGGACACAACATGGCGGCGATCGTCAAAGCGTATGATCGGGCAAAGTCGATCAAAGGAAAACCCGTCGTGCTCATAGCCGAAACAGTGAAAGGAAAGGGTGTCGATTTCATGGAGAACGTTGCCGGATGGCACGGCAAGACTCCGAACGTCGATGAGATGAACAAGGGGCTCGAGCAGCTCGGTCTCAAGGGGAAACTCCCTGTTGACGAAATGCTTCTCTTGGCCAAGGCGTTTCAGAAGAGAGCAGAGACAGAGCTTGAGAAGAAGATGCCGAAGTTCAAACGGAATTATTGGTGGAACAGCGACGAGTTGATGCGTGTGGAGATGCAGCCGACGCGCAAGGGATTTGGCAACGCACTCAAGGAACAAGGTGGGGACGAACGCGTGGTCTGCCTGGGGCTTGATATCTCGGGATCGATTACGATCAGCGATTTCTACGACAAGAACCCCGAGCGGAAGGACCGCTGGTTCAGCGTCGGAATCGCGGAACAGAGCGCCGTC
>Ga0209342_10006497_pt1 | contig 11847 bp, 9 predicted proteins | sample RifCSP16_2_FD_184023 | JGI IMG/M metagenome (GOLD analysis project Ga0209342, IMG submission 184023) | Soil microbial communities from Rifle, Colorado - Rifle CSP2_sed 16_2 (SPAdes) (version 2) | ecosystem: Environmental > Terrestrial > Deep subsurface > Rock core/Sediment | place: Rifle... | reverse complement strand
CCGAGCGCTTCTACGACGGCCTGCGCCTGGTAGCTCGGGCAGCCAGCCTGGGCGGAGTCGAGACCCTGGTGAGCCTGCCCGTTCACACCTCGCACTACGGCTACACCCCCGACCAACTGGCCGCCGCGGGAGTGGACCCGGGCATGGTGCGGGTCTCACTGGGGGTCGAGGATCCGGCCGACCTGCTCGCCGACATCGATTCGGCACTCACCGGTGTCTAAGGGCCGGGAGGGAGCATGCCTGGCCTGGCGACCCAGACCGCGCTGACCGTCGTCCTGGCCGGCCTGGGACTGTACTTCCTGGTGCTGGTGATCCGGGCGCTGGCGGGTTACCTGCGCTTCGTCAGGCTGCGGGCCACCGCCGTCCTCACCTGGCCCGTCCGGCGGCCGGCCCACTTCCCGCTGCTGCTGGGTCTCGGCGTGCTGGCGCTAGGTGTCGCGGTGTTGAACGGGAGAATGAACCGGCCGCTGCACCACGTGGCCAGCCAGGTCCTGATCGCCGTCTACTTCATCCTGGTGGTGCCGCTGGCCACCCGCATCCGCCTCGGGCTCTATCGCGACGGCGTGTGGGCCGACGCCGGCTTCCTGCCCTACGCGGAGATCGCCCGCATGGCCTTCGTGGAAGGGCACGAGGTGGTCCTGGTCATGCTGGCCCGGGGACGGGGCTCCGCCTTCCGGTTGCCGCTGCCGGCCGGCGAGTACGGAGCCGTGCGCAAGGTCATCGAGGAGAAGATCCGCTCTCACGCCCTGACCGTGGACTCGGCGATTCTCGGCCTTTGAGGTCAGGGCGCCCTCGAGTTGTGGTCCAATAGGTCCGCACTGGGTCGCCGAGGTGTGCGTTAACAAGGAGGATCACATGAGGCGTCTGTCCGCCCTCCTGACTGCCGGGTTTCTCCTGTTCGCCGCCCCTTCCACGCGCGCCGCCGACTGGCCTCAGATCAAGAGCCGCGGCACCCTGCGCGTGCTCATGGTCCAGGTGGGCGAGGCTGACGAGTTCCTGAGAGCCGGCCTGCCCCCCGATCCCGGCCTGGACGGCGAGGTGCTGCGGGGTTTCAGCCAACTCCACAAGATCAAGCTGGAGCTCCTGCCGCAGCCGTCCTGGGACACCCTGATCCCCGGTCTCCAACAAGGCAAGGGAGACCTGGTGGCGGGACGCTTCACGGTAACCGAATCGCGGCAGAAGCTGGTGGCGTTCAGCAGCGAAGTGTTTCCGAGCCGCAACGTGGTGATGACGCGCAAGCCTAACCCAATTGTGACAAGCCTGGAGGCGCTGCGGGCCCTCAAGGTGGGGACCATCCGGGGCACCAGCATGGCGGAGGCGGTGGCGGCGGCCGGGGTCCCCAAGGCCAACCTCAACGACAGCTTCCCGCCGGGGGGGCTTCCGGCGGGGTTGCAGGCCGGTCAAGTCGCGGCCGTGGTCCTGGGGCTGGAGAGCGCCATCGCCGCCCAGCGCAGCGATCCCGAGATCCAGCTCGGGATGTTCCTGGGGCCTCCACGCAGCCTCGCCTATGCGGTGCGGAGAGAGGATGGGGAGCTGCTGAAGACGCTCAACGAGTACATCGACAACGTCCGCCGTACGCCCACCTGGAATCGGCTGGTGGTGAAGTACTTCGGCGAGGCCGCGCTCCCGATCCTGAAGCAGGCGCGCAGCGAGTAACGCCCTTGGTGTGTCATGAGGCCGCCCTTTCCTTGACGGCTCCCTGAACGCTCTCTACCATCTCCCGATCGGCGGGATCTGCGCGCAGCGTCCGAAGTCCGCAGGTTTCGGGTCCACGGGCTCGGGGGGCGGGAGCCCCCCGCTTCATGGCGGCGACCGAATCCACTTCGGGCGCCGCGTATCGAGGCCCCCGAGGTAGCTTCTCGGGGGCTTGCCTTTTCGGGGGTTCTCAAGAGATGTCGGAGGCCGGCAAGCCGGGCAAGACGGCGGGCAGAGCGGAGATCTGGAAGTTCGGTGGAGCCTCCCTGGCGGACGCCGGGGCGGTGCGCCGAGCGGCCTCCTTGATCGCTGCCCATCGGGGACCACTGCTGGTCGTGGCCTCCGCGCTGGCAGGGGTAACCGATGCCCTGCTGGATGGCGCCAAACGCTCCGCCTCCGGCGATGCCGACGCCGGCGCCGAGGTGGGTCTAGCCCTCCACAGGCGGCACCGGCTGGCTGTCGAGAGCTTGCTGCCCCCGGGGCCTGCCCGCTGGCGGACCATCGCCATCCTCGACGGGGCCATCCAGGAGTACCGCGACGTGTGCCGGGCGGTGGCTGCCCTGGGTGACCTCTCGCCGCGGGCCTCCGACCTCCTGGTTTCGCGCGGCGAGCGTCTCGCCAGCGCGTTGCTGGCGGCAGCCATCGGGGCAGCGGGCCGCCGCGCCGCGGTGGTCGACGCCCTCGAGGTGGTGGCGACCGACGGCCGGCACGGCAGCGCCATGCCCGACCTGGAGCTGACGCGCTCCCGGGCGCGCCGGGTGCTCGCGCCGCTGTGGGCCAAGGGCACGACCCCGGTGGTCCCGGGCTACCTGGGCCGGGCCCCCGACGGCAGCCTGACAACGTTAGGTCGAGGCGGCTCCGATCTGACCGCCACCAGCCTGGCCCGCGCCATCGGCGCCCGCAGGGTGGTGCTGTGGAAGGATGTGCCCGGCATCTTGACCGCCGATCCGCGGGCGGTGCCGGACGCTCGGCTGATCCCGCAGCTCCACCATCGGGAGGCCGCCGAGGTCGCCTACTTCGGGGCCAAGGTCCTGCACCCGCGCGCCCTCATCCCCCTGGACGGCAGCCGCGTCCAGCTTCAGGTGCGCTCGTTCCTCACCCCGGATCGGCCGGGCACCGAAGTCTCGATGCGCCGAACGTTGGAGCGCTACCCGGTCAAGGCGCTGGCCAGCGTTCCTGGGCAGGCCCTGGTGACGGTGGCGGGCAAGGGCATGCTGGGGGTCCCGGGCATCGCCGCCCGCGCCTTCACCGCGGTTCACGCCGCCGGCCTTTCCGTCTCCACCATCTTCCAGGCCTCCTCCGAGATGTCGATCGGCTTCACGCTTCCGGAGGCCGAAGCCAGCCACGCGGTGGCCGCCCTCAAGAGAGCGTTCCGCGACGAGCTGGCCTCCGGGATGATCGACGACGTGACCTCGCGCTCGGGGGTGGCGGTGATTGCCGTGGTGGGCGAGGGCATGGCGGGCACGCCGGGGATCGCGGCCCGGGTGTTCACCGCGCTGGCCAAGGGCGGGGTCAACGTGATCGCCATCGCCCAGGGCTCCTCCGAGCGGAACATCTCCTTCGTGGTGGCCGCCGCCGAGGCCGCCGAAGCCGCGCGCCGCGTCCACGCCGCCTTCCAACTGGCCAAGATCGGCGGAGGCCGCGCCGACGGCAGCCCGCGCAGCGACGTGGTGATGCTGGGCTTCGGCCGGGTGGGCCGGGCCCTGGCCGACCCGATCGCCGCGCGACTGGGAGAATCGCGGGTCAGGGTGGTCGGCCTGCTCGATCGCTCGGGTTATGTGTTCGACCCCAAGGGGCTGTCCCGCAAGCGGCTGCTGGCCCTGGCCCAGGGGAAGGACGAGGGGGCGCTGCTCAAGGACCTGGGGGGCAGGGTCGCCACCGCGCAACAGGCGCTGGCGCACATCGCCGGCCATGCGGTGTCCCGGCCGATCCTGGTCGACGTGACCGCCGAGGAGACCGGGGACCTGCTGCGGCAGGCGCTGGCATTCGGTTTTGACCTGGTGCTCGCCAACAAGAAGCCGCTGGCCGGCTCTCGGGAGAGCCATCAGGCCCTGCTGGCCGCGGCCCGAGCCGCCGGCTGCCGCATCCGCTACGAGGCCACGGTGGGGGCGGGGCTACCCATCCTCGACACCTACCGCAAGCTGGTGGAGAGCGGGGACCGGGTGCTGCGGATCGAGGGCTGCGTCTCCGGTACCTTGGGCTTCGTGCTCTCGGCGGTCTCGGCGGGCCGGCCCTTTTCGGAGGCGGTGCGGGACGCCCTGGCCCGTGGCTACACCGAGCCCGACCCCCGCGACGACCTCTCGGGCCGGGACGCTGCTCGCAAGGCCCTGATCCTGGCCCGGCTCATGGGGTACCGGGGAGGCTCGCCAGCGGCCCAGGACCTCACCCCCCCGGCGCTGGCCCGCCTGCCCCTCCCGCAGTTCCTGGAGCGGCTTCCGGAGCTCGACCAGGGATGGCGCCAGCGAGTGGAGCGAGAAGCCCGCCGGGGACAGGTTCTGCGTTATGTGGTGACGGCGACCCCCCGCTCCGTGAAGGCTGGCCTGCAATCGGTGCCGGCCGCTTCTCCCATCGGTTCGCTCTCCGGCACCCGCAACCTCATCTCCTTCACCACCCGCCGCTACCGCGCCGAGCCGCTGGTGGTCATGGGGCCGGGTGCCGGCCCCGAAGTCACCGCCGCCGGCATCCTGAACGACCTCGAGCAGCTGGCGGCCACCTAGGAGGTCCGCCCAGGCGAAGGCCGCGACGGCGGCGCCCAACGCGATGGCAATCCAGTCGTCCAGACCCGCTGCGCGCGTCCCGCGTTTCCGTTCTTCGTGTCCTTTGTGCCCTTGTGGTGAACCCGTTCGTCGGCGGCGTGCCCCGCCGTCTCCCAGCCTCGGGAGCTTTCCGTCGCTGAGAGCTGATAGCTGACTGCTGACCGCTGCCTACGCCGCGGCTCTGCCGTTCCCCGCCTCCGCCTTCCGGGTGGCCCGGTTGAAGTTGAAGCGCACCAGCTTGGACAGCGCCTTCAGCTTCAGGTCGGTCAGCGGATAACGCTTGTCGGAAAGCCAACGTGCCTCGTCGGGCAGCATCACCAGACTGACGTTGATGTTGGGGGCGCAACCGACGGGAAGCCCTTGCTCCATGCAGGCCTCGTACAGACGGCGGAAGACCGGGACCATGTCCTCGGTCTTGGGCGGCGGTGATGCCGCCAGGTCCGTGCCCAGGAGGGGCCGGAACACGCAGACGGTAGGGATGGCGCCGACCGAGGTGATCCAGTTGATGGCCTTGATGGACGACTCCGGCGGCTCCAGACCGGCGATGATCTCGCCGTTCGAGACCCAGGGCTCGTTCCAGGGCCCCTTCTTGCCAAGCTGAGCGCAGTAGCGCACGGCTTCCAAGTAGCGCTCCAGGCCGTACTCGCGGTGCTTGCCGGGGCAGGTCTCCTTGAACAACTCGGGGTCGAAGATCTCGAAGCAGAAGGAGACGCGGTTCAGGCCCATCTCGCGCAGTGCATCGTAGCGCTTGAGGTCGGAGTGGGGAGGGGTCTGAATCCCGACCATGATCCCGATCTCCTTCTTGATGCGCCTGATGAAGGGCTCCAGGATGTCGAGGTAGGTCTCGCCGCTGTAGTGGCCGGTGTTGAAGTCGACGTAGGTGATGCCCGATTCGCGGCGGGCCGCCCACAGCACTTCCATCACCTCGTCGATCGACTTCTCGTCGGCGTCGTCGATTCCCAGGTTCAGGCCCACCGAGCAGAACTTGCAGTTGGTCTTGACCTTCTCGGTCCAGTACTCGCAGACCTTGGCCTGGTAGACACCGAGGTAGGTGCCCTGCAGGGTCCCGATCCGGGTCATCGGCTTGCCGCTCGAGGTCTTCTGGTCGTACCACGCCGGCCGGGGCGAAAGCTCGACCTTCATGATGCGGTCCCCACCCCGCTGGATCCAGTAGCTGTGGTCTTCCCGGTGCAGGGTGTAGGGCGAGTCCTTGGCGAACGGCTCGGTGACGGGAACGTTGGTCCAGAGGTTGCCCGGGAGGATGAGTTCCAGGCCGCTGCCCAAGCCGGCCCGAGTCCTCAGGATCTTGCGGCCGCCGTCCTCTTCGACCAGGCAGGAGTCGTCGAGCTGCATTCCCTTGCAGTACAGGTCCAGCTTGAGCAGGCCGGGGTTCCGGCGGACGTCCGTTTCCATCAAGACCTCTTCATTGGGTGCGGCGGGTTTCATGCGCCGACTTGCAAGCCGCAAGCCAGTTTAGCAGCCACTCGGCCCTGGCGAAAGCGCGCAAAGCCTGCGTCGTAGGGCCGGGATTCGGGCGGTTCTTGCCGCGCGCCGTGGTCTCCGAGCGACTGGGGGCGTGTCATCGCCACAACCGAGCCTGAAAGCGGATGGCACCGGCCTTGCTGGAAACCTCACACCCGAGGTCGCCGATGGAGTTCCCAGTTCCCGAGTCCCTGCGCGCCGAACACGACGAGATCCGGGGGAAGCTCATCCACACGGCTCGGGAGAAGGGGCGACTGGGTTCGGCGGCCGCCGGTCTGCTGCGGGCCCTCAAGCCCCATGGTTCCCGTGAAGAGGAGTTCGTCTTCCCGCCGCTGGCTCTGCTCTTCCCCTTGGCAGGCGGCCGGCTCTCCGCCGAAATGCGGGACGTCCTGCCGTTGACCGACAAGATGAAGCAGGAGTTGCCCTCGCTCCTGGCCGAGCACTCGACTATCGTCACCGCCCTTCGCAAGTTCAAGGAGGCGGCCCTAGAAGAGAAGCGTCCCGACTGTGCGGACCTGGCGGACCGCGTCATCACCCACATCCAGGCCGAGGAGGACATCCTCTATCCCGTCTCGATCTTGATCGGCGAGTATGTCAAGCTGAAGCTCGGGCGCTAGGGCCGCCCGCGGCGGAGGTGCTTTGGGCGAGGGCGGGAGCTTCTGGAGGGACATTGGACGGCCGGCGGCGGCGGCCGGCGTTTCCGTCATCCTGCTATTCCTGGCCTGGGAGGGGATCGAGCGCGAGTTCGTCAAGGACGACGAGCTGGCGCACCGAGTCCACTACGCCCGAGGCATCAGCAGCAGTCTGCTCACGGCGGCGGTGGTGGGCCTTCTCTGCTACGGCGAGTACCGAAAGCGGGCGGCGGCGCTGGCCGCCGAGGTGGCGCACCGGACCCGGGAGGCTCGCCAGGCGCGCTCTCTCTTGCAGGTGGTGGTCGACACCACCCCGGCCTCGCTCCTGGTTCTCGATCCCGACTTCAAGGTGATCCAGGCCAACCGCATGGCCGAGCAGGTCCACGGCGTCGACCTGGTGGGCAAGCACTGCTTCGACATGCGGCTGGGCCGCAGCGATCGCTGCCGCGAGTGCCCCACCTGGGACCTGCTGGCTTCCGGAGCCGCCAAGGCTCCCCCCTGCCCCCACACCGATCCCCGCACCGGCGAGGTGCTGGCGGTGGAGAGCCATCCCCTGCGGCTGCCCGACGGCCGCGACTACCTGCTGGTGGTGGAGCGAGTAATCACCGAGCAGAGCAAGCTGCACGCTCGTTTGGTGCACCAGGAGAAGATGGCGGCTTTCGGCCTGCTGGCGGCCGGGGTGGCCCACGAGATGGGCAACCCGCTCTCCTCCATCGAGGCCCAGCTCCAGCTCCTGGATCCGCAGCAGTTGCCGCCGGCCCCCGCCTCCGTCATCGGCGTGGTGCGCCAGGAGGTGGGACGCCTGCGCCGCATTCTCCGCGAGCTGGTGGATTTCGCGCGCCGCCGCCGTGACGAGGCCACCCTGGTCTCCGTGCAGTCGGTGGTGGAGGACGCGCTGCGCCTGCTCCGTCACGACCCCCGGATGCGCAGAGTGCAGAGCTTGCAGGAGTTCGACCCGGAGACCCCGCCGGTCTTCATGGTCGAGGATCACCTGATGCAGGTGGTGTTGAATCTGATGATTAACGCGTTAGATGCGATGCCCGAGGGCGGAAGCCTCAAGGTGGAGATCCAGCCGGTTCGCGGGCAGGTCGTGCTGCGGGTCCACGACTCCGGGCTGGGCATGGATCGCGCGGTTCTGGCCCGCTGTTTCGAGCCCCTCTTCAGCACCAAACCCCCGGGCAAGGGAACCGGGCTCGGTCTCAGCATCAGCCGCGACATCCTGAGGGCCATCGGCGGCGAGGTCGAGCTGCACAGCGCCCCCGGCCGGGGGACCACCGCGGTCATCACGCTGCCTGGCGCTTCCGTCGAGAGCAGCCTGGCCGCGGCCGGCGTGGGTCCGCCCCCGGCTCGCCCGGCTCCCGGCAGGACCCAGCCCGGCCCGGCCTCGCCCTTCCTCGCGTGACGAGACCTCAGGACAAGGTCCTCATCGTCGAGGACGAACGAGCCCAGCGCGACGCGCTGGCCCAGTACCTGGGCCGGGCGGGTTATGCGGTGACCGCGGTGGCCGGCGGGGAAGAGGCGCTCGAACTCCTGGCCCGCGGCTCCTTCTCCGTCCTCATCACCGACCTGCGCCTGCCCGGCATGGACGGCCTCGGTGTGGTGCGTCGGGCCCACGAGCTGGACGAGGAGCTGGGCCTCTTGCTGATGACCGCCTACGCCTCGGTCGAATCCGCGGTGGAGGCGCTCCGGGTGGGAGCGCACGACTACCTGCTGAAGCCGCTGATCCTGGAAGAGGTGGCGCGCAAGGTCTCGGGCCTCCTGGAACACCGCGCTCTGGTCCGCGAGAACGCGCGCCTCCGCCGCGCGCTCCAGGACCGTTCCGGAACCGCCGAGGTGGTCGCCAGCTCAGCGGCCATGAAGGACGTCATGGCCTGGGCCCGGCGAGCCGCCAACTCCAAGGCCAACGTGCTGATCACCGGCGAGACCGGCACCGGCAAGGAGGTGGTAGCCCGGGCCATTCATTCGCTCGGCGCCGATCGGGAGCAGCCCTTCCTGGCCGTGAACCTGGCGGCGGTGCCCGAGAACATGGTGGAGAGCGAGCTGTTCGGCCACGAGCGGGGGGCCTTCACCGGCGCCGAACGCAGGCGAGAGGGAATCCTGCGGGCGGCCGGCGGCGGCAGCGTGTTCCTGGACGAGATCGCCGAGCTGTCGCTGGGGGTCCAGGCCAAGCTGCTGCGGGCGGTGGAGGCCCGGGAGGTTCAACCGCTAGGCAGCGACACCAGCGTGCCCTTCGAGGCCCGGATCCTGGCCGCCACCCACCGCGAGGTTCCGGTGCTGGTGGGGGAGGGCAAGTTCCGGGAGGACCTCTTCTATCGGCTGAACGTAATCCAGATCCGCATCCCGCCGCTCCGGGAGCGGCCGGAAGACGTCCCCGGCCTGGTCCACCACCTGGTCGCCCGCCATGCCAGCCGCGGCGGCACGCCGCCCCCGGTGGTCACGGCCGAGGCCATCCGGGCCCTCTGCCAGCACCCCTGGCGGGGCAACGTGCGGGAGCTGTCGAACGTGCTGGACCGGGCCCTGATCCTGGCCGACGAGGGCCGGATCGACCTCGACCACCTGCCCTCCGACGTGCGCGACACCGCCGCTCACGGGGTCCACCTGCAAGAGGCGGTCGACCGCTTCGAGCGGGCCCACATCGCCATGGTGCTGCGCCTGTGCGAGGGCAACCGAGAGCGAGCGGCTGACGAGTTAGGGGTATCTCCCGCCACCCTCTACCGGCGTCTGGAGAAGCTGGGCCTCAAGGGCACCGACGTCCAAAGAGGCAAGGGGTAGCCGGGCTGCGGGAATCGGCCTCGTGGCCGGGGACCCGGGCCCTTTCGCTGTCCCCTGCCCTCGGGGACCGGGGGACCGGATCAGCGGCAAACGACGGTGCCCCGTCGGCGATCGGATCCGTTCAGCTCCGACACGCCCCATGTCTGGATCCTTCTCGGCCTTCACCCAGCCCGGATCGGGGGACCCACGCTTGCTTGCCGAGATCGTCCGGCGCGTCGTCGAGGTCGCCGACCCGGACCGGATCTGATCGGAGAGTGAGCCAGGGGCCTCCGGGCTGGCCCCTCTCCAGACCGATGGGAGGTCCTGATGCAGAGCGTGGTCGTCGTCGACTTCGGTGCCACGCAGGGGCCGACGGGCGAGCGACTGCCGGTGCGCGGCCCGCGTCCTCCGGCACATCCACGGAACACGAAGCGGACAGGAGCGGACCGTCCGGCGCAGCGCCGGGAAGAGCCATGCCAGGAGGTCAGTGAGCGAGAAGCCGACGCCCGGAACGCTGGTCGACGGACAACGAATCGCGAGCCGGGCGGAAGAGGCATCGCTCACGTTTCTTTGCGTCAGGGGACAACCGGTGACACGCTGACTTCGTCGCAACCAGCATGAGATACCAAGCGACTGCTCTCGCTGTGCTTGCTTCCATCATCTGGGGTGGCTCGGTCAGGGCCGCGGACGAACCCGCACCCGGGGTCGCTGTCGACGTCCTTCTCGACACCGCCCGGGCCTACGCACTTCGGGCTCGCTGGGACGACGCCGAACGCCTCATCGAGCGCGCTCTTCCCCTGGCGGCCGAGGCCCAGGACGCTCGGCGCGAGACGCGCCTCAGGATCCAGCTTGCTCGTGTGCTCTCGAGCCGGGCCACCTACAAGGACCTTCCCCTTGAACGGGCCTTGAGCCTCTCCGAGGAGACGGTGACCGTCTCACGAGCCCTCAAGGACCCCGAGCTGCTGGGCGATGCCCTTCACGGCTGGGCGGTCTGTCGCTACGACTACCAGTTCCGCGTGCCCAAGCCCGACCACGTCCCCATCCGTCAGGCCTTGAGCGAGGCCCTGGCCCTGCGCGAGCAGCAGAAGGACCCGAGTCGTCTGGCGGAGACCCTCTTCTACCTCGGCCTGGTGCACGAGCGCCTGGACGAGAACCCGCAGGCCAAGGCAACCTACGAGCGAGCCCTGGAAGTCGTCACGCCGGCCGGGGACAAGGTGATGATGGCGTACCTCTACCGCCACCTCGCGGACTTCCAGAAGCCTGAGCGCGGTCTGGCTGGCGTGCTGGAGTATCACCGGCGCTGCCTGCGGCTGCGCGAGGAGGCCGACTTCGCCACCGGCATCATCTTCGCGAGCGTGGCGGTCGGCGAGACGCTCCTGGAGATGAAGCAGCCGGACCAGGCGCTACCGCACTACGAGCGGGCGCTGGCGGTGGCCCGAGAGATCGACGTCGCCCGCGGCGCAGCCTACGCCCACCTGGGCCTGGCCGCTGTGCACCAGGCGGCGGGACGCCCCGAGCGGGCTCGCGAGCACGCGCGTGAGGCGCTGGCTGCCGCGGCGCGCAGCCAGGACCGTGACGTCATCGGCCAGGTGCTCAAGACCACGGCCCCCATCCTCGGCCCGGCTGCGAAGTAGTCAGCGGGGCAGCGCCGTCTGCCGGCGTTCGGGTGTCAGCGTCGTCGCCGGGCGGTGTGCGCTTTCGTCTTGCGCGCGGGTCGCCGGCGCGGCGCCGATGGTGGGCGGGACTCCCCCCAGAGCGGGAGCAGATCGATCTCGACCGCCTCGAACGGCTCGGCGCGCACCAGCTCGTCGTCGGCGTAGGTGCCGAGGATCGCCCAGCGGCCCGCCTCCAGCCGCCGGACCTCGAGTGTTCGTTCCCCGGGGTGGAGGAGCCAGGCGTGCCTTACGCCTTCGCGACCGTAGATGTGGAGCTTCTTGGTGCGATCCAGTCGGTAAGTGCTCGGCGACAGTACCTCACACACCCAGTCGGGCGCGAGGGTGAAGTAGGGCGGTGCGTCGGAAATGGCGGGCAGTCGCCCGCGCCGCCAGCCTGCTAGGTCCGGGACCACGACGTCGGGCCCGAGATGGAGCTCCGGCTCGTCGAGGATCCACCACCCGCCGGGTCCACCGCGGCCCCGACTGAACGCCGCGACGAGGTCGGCTCCCAGCTCTGATGCGCCGATCGCATGGCGGGGTGCTGGGCGCGGGCTGGTGTAGAGCTCGCCGTCGACGATCTCGGCCACAAAGAGATCGGGGACCTGGAGGAGGTCCTTGTAGGTTGCGGGCCGGCGGACGGGCGTTGACACGTGGCCCTCAGGATACCACCCACCAGCCCCCGCGCAGATCCTCTTCTTACACAACTCTGACAGTCACCATGGCGGTTCGCGTGGTACACCAACGTTATGAGCACGCCCCTTCGCTACGCCCCGCGCGTCCACCCCAAGGGCAAGGACGCCCGCGTCCTGCTGACCAGCGTTTTCGGCCCCTACGCCCAGGACGACGAGTACGGCAGCCGCCGCATCAACCCCATGG
>Ga0209342_10006495_pt1 | contig 11850 bp, 8 predicted proteins | sample RifCSP16_2_FD_184023 | JGI IMG/M metagenome (GOLD analysis project Ga0209342, IMG submission 184023) | Soil microbial communities from Rifle, Colorado - Rifle CSP2_sed 16_2 (SPAdes) (version 2) | ecosystem: Environmental > Terrestrial > Deep subsurface > Rock core/Sediment | place: Rifle... | reverse complement strand
GGCGGGGGTACCCGGCGAGGGCGTGCACACGGTGAAGCTGCACTGCACCGGCGGCAGGCCGCGCACGTAAGCGCGCAAGACCTCGAAGCTCTCGCGCGTCTCTTCGGGCTGGAGCATGAACGCCGCGTGGACGGCGACCCCCATGCCCCTGAGCGTGTCCAGGGCCTTCTCGTTGGCGGCCACCGTCGCCCCCTTGCCCACGCCCTTGAGTTGCGCGTCGGTCGGGAACTCGAAGCCGATGAAGACGGCGTCCAGCCCGACCTCGCGCCAGCGGCGGAAGAGGTCGGGCCAGCGGTTGACGGAGCTGGCCCGGCCCCAGGCGAAGTAGCGTTTCCGCACTCCCTGGCGGGCTAGCTCGTCGGCCAGCTCCCAGGCGAAGCGGTGATCGAGAAAGGTCTCGTCGTCGCAGAAGTACACGTGGCCCGCCGTGATCGACGCAATCTCGGCGACCACCGCCTCCACCGAACGCGGGCGGTGCTTGCCCCCGGACAGCATGGGAACCACGCAGAACGAGCACCTCATCGAGCAGCCGTAGGAGGTTCGAGCCAGCGCCACCGGCGGGAAGAGCGACTGGCCGGGCTCGGGGTTCTCGGTCACCCACACCGCGTAGTAGTCGCTCACCTTCCACAGATCGCGGCGCGGCGCCGGCAGGGCCGCGGGATCGAAAGGGGGCGGCAGGGCTCGGGCCGCCGCGGCGTCGAAGGCGACCCCGGTGCGCAGAACGCCAGGGACGCCGCTCACCTCGGTACCCTGCTCCAGGGCGGCCACCACGGCAGCAAACGGGGTGCAGCCCTCGCCGCGGACGATGGCGTCGATCTCGGGCAGGTTGTAGTCGTCGGGCACCAGCGTGGCGTGATGGCCGCCGGTGACGACGAAGGCCGAGGGCCGGTGCCGCTTGGTGAGGGTGGCCAGCTCCTTGACCCGCGAAGCCTCGTGGGTGTAGCCGGTGAACCCCACCAGGTCGGGCCGGAACGCCGAGAGCGCCTTGGCGAAGGCGCGCTTGGGGGAATGCGATAGGCGCAGGTCCAGGATCCGCACCGTGTGCTGTGGCGGGGTGGCGGCGGCCAGGTAGCCCAGCTCCAGCGGCTCCAGGCGCAAGAAGCGCTCCAGGCCGCGAACGGTGGCCAGCCGCGGCCAGGGTTTCACCAGCAGAATCCTCATCGCCCTTCTCTCTGCTCCGGAGCTGCGGCGGACCAGCCGGCGCCGGCCGCTTGTTCCGCCGCGATTGCCGAATGGTACCGCGAGTGGGGGCCGAGCGGAGGGCCACCAGGAACCAGCCGGCAGCGGCGTGTCGAGAGCGCCTCTTTGGAGGCCTCAGTGCCCGGGCGGGGCCAGCTCCCCCGCCTCGATGCGGACGGGCAGGCGGTTCTCCTTGGGGGGGAGCGGACAGGTGGCGAAGGCGGTGAAGGCGCAGGGCGGGCTGTAGGCCTTGTTGAAGTCCAGAACGATCACGCCGTCCTTGGGCATGGCGGCGTAGAGGAAGCGGCCGGCCCCGTACGTCTCTTTGGCGCTCGTCTGGTCGCGGAAGATGAAGAACAGCTCCTGGTCCCCGGGCTCCTCGATCACCGGCGCCAGGCGCAGCGACTTCCCGTTCAGCCTGAACTCCGCATGACCCGGACTGGGCAGCTCGTTGACCTGGCCCAGCACGTTGAGGATGGGAAGCGGCCGGGGGCTGGCATGGGCCACCCAGCGGGCGGTGATCCGGTAGGACTCCTTGACCGGAAAGAAGCGCAGGCCCTTGAACTGGCGCCGCGCCTTGCTGTCCAGGTCCTTCATGCGCACGCCCACGCGGTCCTGGCGCTTGATCACTTGCAGGGTGACCCGGCCCAGCGAGAGCACGTCCTTGGAATCGGGCGCGAGCACCTGGCCCTTCACGACCGGCTTGCCCTCGACGGTAGCGGTGACGCCGGGATCCAGCATGACGGCGGTCTGGCCGCCGCGGAAGTCGAGGACCCCCACCCGCGCCGGAACCGAGCCCGGCAGGACCAGGTCGGCGTCGGGAGCGCTGCCCATCCGGTTGGGGCCGTCCTTGAGCCAAAAGAGGCCGGTCACGGTGAGCCAGCCGCCGTCTGCGGTGAGACGGGCTTCGCGCTCGGTGCGCCACTTATCGATCTCGATCCGGTAGGCGGCGCTCTCGGCCCCCACCGCCGAGCCGGCGGCCAGCAACAGCCCCAGCAGGCGAAACCCCATGCGCATCCGTGCCTCCTCCTGGGCAGTGTACGCCAGCCGATCCCGGGGCTTCGCGGATCCCCACCGTATAATCTTGTCAACGTGGGGCGCCCATGATCCCGAAGCCGCCATTCCCCTGGGAGTTGACGCCGGAACGCGAGATCAAGGAGTTCGAACACCTCAAGCTGCGCCTGGCCGGCCTGTGGCACGACGTGTTCGCCCGTGACGACCAATCGTACACCTCGGTGGTGGTGCCGTCTTTCAGCCTCGATCCGCGCGAGCTGGCCAAGATCAAGGGGGTGGCGTTCTACGAGGAGCGCCTGCTCTTCCTGCTGATCCGGCTCAGGAACCCGCTGGCCCGGATGGTCTACGTGACCTCTCAGCCCGTGCACCCCATGGTGATCGAGTACTACTTGCAGCTCCTGGCCGGGGTGCCGGGGAGTCACGCCCGCGAACGCCTGACGCTGCTCTCTGCCTACGACGGCTCGGCCCGACCCCTCACCCAGAAGGTCCTGGAGAGGCCGCGGCTGATCCAGAGGATCCGGGAGGGGATCGCCGATCCTTCACGCGCCTACCTCACCGTGTTCAACTCGACGCCTCTGGAGCGCCGGCTGGCGGTGCTGCTGGGCATCCCTCTGAACGGGGCCGATCCGTCGATGGCACGACTCGGAACCAAGTCGGGCAGCCGCCGGGTGTTCGAGGAGGCCGGCGTCGATCATCCGCTGGGGGTCGAGGACGTGCACAGTGAGGCGGACGTGATGACCGCTCTCCAAGAGCTGCGGCGGATCCGGCCCGGCCTCCGGCGTGCGGTCCTGAAGCTCGACGACAGCTTCTCGGGCGAGGGCAACGCCATCTTCCGTTACCCGGCTGACGATTCCCTCGACTCGCTCCGACAGGCCCTCACCCAGCTTCAGTTCTCGGTGCCCAGCGAGACCGTGGACTCCTACCTGGCCAAGCTGGAACCGATGGGGGGAGTGGTGGAGGAGTTCCTGGAGGGCCGCGAGCACACCTCGCCCAGCGCGCAGTTGCGCATCGACCCCAGGGGCCAGGTGACGGTGAACTCGACCCACGAGCAGATCTTGGGTGGGCCTACCGGGCATGTCTACCGAGGATGTACGTTCCCGGCCCGAGGGGACTACCGGACTCGCCTCCACGAGGCGGGCCTGCGGGTGGGCCGTGTGCTGGCCGAGAAGGGAGTGGTCAGCCGCTTCTCGATGGACTTCCTGTTGCGGCGCAACGGCCCCGGCTCGGCCTGGGACCTGTCGGCGGTGGAGATCAACCTGCGCATGGGAGGCACCACCCACCCCATGTTGGCGCTGCGTTTCCTGACCGGAGGCACCTTCGATCCGGCCAGCGGTCTCTTCCGCGGCCCCGGAGGCTTCGCCAAGTACTACCGGGCCACCGACGATCTGTCCTCCGACGCCTACGTCGGCCTGGGGCCCGAGGACCTGATCGAGATCCTCACCGTCAACCGCTTGAGCTACAGCTATCGCACCGCCACCGGCGTGCTGTTCCACATGATCGGTGCCATCTCCGAGTTCGGGAAGGTGGGCATGGTCGCCATCGGCAACAGCCCGGAGGAAGCCGAGGAGATCTTCGCCAGGACCACCCAGGTGCTGGATCGGGAGACCGCCTACCGGGGGTTGGAACGGCGAGTCGACAGCCGGTAGTCGCGCGCGCCAGAACGGCAGCTGTCAGCCATCAGCACTCAGCCATCAGCTACGGCGAGGTACGAGGCTGGGGAGAGGACGAGCAGCGCGTTCAGCAATCAGCATGGCAGGTACGCCGCGCTCCAACCTCTCGCGCTCGTCGTAGCTGAAAGCTGATCGCTGATCGCTGATCGCTGACGACCTACCATCCTGCGGCGCATGGCCGAGCGTTCCACAGTCGACAGGGGGTGGTGAGTTCCGTATACTCCGCGGCTGCCATGACCGAGATCCTGCCGGCACTGGAGATCGAACCCGAGGTTGAGGTCGCCGGGACCGTGATCTGGCTCCACGGCCTGGGGGCGAGCGGCCACGACTTCGCCGACGTCCCGCCTCTGCTGCAACAGCCCGGGCTCCGCTTCGTCTTTCCGCACGCCCCGCGCAAGCCGGTGACCATCAACATGGGCCTGATCATGCCCGCCTGGTACGACATCCTGGCTCTAGGGGGCAGCCAGCGGGACCACGAGGACGAGCCGGGGATCCGCAGCTCGGCCGAGCTGATCGAAGCCCTGATCGCGCGTGAAGAAGAGCGAGGGGTGGCGGCGTCCCAGGTGGTGCTGGGCGGCTTCAGCCAAGGCGGGGCCATGGCTCTCTACGTGGGTACTCGCTATGCGAAGACCCTGGCCGGCATCATGGTGCTCTCCGCCTACGAGCTGCTGCGCGGGACTCGCCAAACGGAAACGAGCGACGCCAACCGGCAGACGCCGCTTCTGGTCTGCCACGGCGAGTACGATCCCATGGTGCCCCTCCGCGCCGGGCAGAAGCTCTTCGAGACCTATTCCGCGGAGGGGCGGCCGGCCGAGTGGCACAGCTTCCCCATGGAACATCAAGTCTCCATGGAGGAGATCGAGGTGATCCGCGATTGGCTGAAGGCGCGCTTTCCGGCCGCCGCCCCCTGAGGCGCCCCCGCTGGCGCTTCAGGGCGCCGGCAGAACCTCAGAAGGAAAACGTGTAGCCCAGCGAGAGCTTGACCGGGACGCCCACCGACTCGCCGCCCCACTCGTCTTCGACCGACGAAGTGCTTGGCGTGACGATCACCAGCAGGTCGGCCTCGAGACCGTGCTTCCCAGACTTGCCCAGGCGCAGGTGAGCCCCCGGCCCCAGGGCCAGTCCTGCCTTCTTCTTCTCCAGGTCGGCCTGCACGAAAGCGGTCCCGAAGTACGCCCCCAACCGTGGGCGCAGCTTGCGGTCGGCGGAGAACAGGTAGCCCCGGCCGCCTACGCACCAGCCAACGCCAGCGAAGACAGTGTGTCCGATGCCCGCGGTGACGCCGACGTGGTCCCCGGCCCGAGCCTCCACGTTGAGTCCGATCACCCCGTAGGGGATGCCGAGGCCCGCACCCAGGCGAACCTGTCCTTCGGCGCGGACCGGCGAAGGGGTGAGCGAGAGGGCTGCGAACGAGGCAACGACCAACGCTGACTTCCTCATGTCCGACCTCCTGACTGGTCGGCCCGCGCCGCCTGCCGGCCGAGCCGACGAAAGGGTGGCGTACGTGAAAGGAACCGCGCGCTGACGGTACGCCCTGTGGTCACGGGTTGTCAAGAACCCGGATCGGCGCGGATCGGACGATTCGCGCCAGCCGCCGACGTCAGGCTGGGCTCGGATCCGGGCGGTCCAGGACCTCACGCACCTTACGCAGCAGGCCGCCGGCGCTGAAGGGCTTGCTCAGGAAGTCCACGCCGGGGGCGAGTGCGCCCCGGGCCGCCAGCGCATCGTCGGTGTACCCCGAAATCAGGAGCACCCGGGCGGCGCAACCGGCGGCCCTGAGAGCCTGCACCAGTTCGGGACCGCTCCGTTCGGGCATCACCACATCGCTGATCACCAGAGCGACCGGCCCCACCGCGGACGAGAAAGCGGAAAGCGCCTCCTCCGGCCCGGGCGCCGCGACCACCGTGTAGCCGGCCGTCTCCAGGATCTCCTGGGCCACGTTGCGCACCGCATCGTCGTCTTCGACCAGCAGGATGGTCTCGGTGCCCCCCTGGGCGGTGCCAGCGGCGCTCTCGCCTTCCGTCACCAGGTCCTCGTCCCCGTCGATCTCCCGAGGCAGGTAGACCTTGAAGGTGGTGCCGCGTCCCGGCTCGCTGTACACGCGGATGTGGCCGCCGCTCTGACGAACGATGCCGTAGACGGTGGCGAGACCTAACCCGGTGCCCTTTCCGACTTCTTTGGTGGTGAAGAAGGGCTCGAAGATGTGCGGCAGCACCTCCGGCGCGATCCCGGTCCCGGTGTCGGTGACCGCCAGCAGCACGTGGGGCCCGGCGGTGGTGCCCAGGTGGCTGCGGGCATAGTCCTGGCTCAGCTCGACGTTCTCCGTCTCCAGAACCAGCGTGCCGCCCTGGGGCATGGCGTCGCGGGCGTTCACCACCAGGTTCAAGATCACCTGCTCGATCTGCCCGACGTCCGCCTTCACCAGCCCCAGGCCCGGCTCCAGCGCCAGCACCAGACGGATGTCCTCACGGATCAGCCGATTCAGCATCTTCTCCAGGTCGCTGAGCACCGCGTTCAGCCGGAGCCGCCGGGGCAACAGCACCTGGTGGCGGGAGAAAGCCAGCAGTTGTCGAGTCAGCGCGGCGGCCCTGTCCACCGCCCTCTCGATCTCCATCAGGCGGCCGTGCGCCCGCTGCTGGGGCGAAAGCTCGTGCTTGGCCAGATCGGCGAAGCCCCCGATGACGGACAGCAGGTTGTTGAAGTCGTGAGCCACCCCGCCGGCCAGGCGCCCGATGGCGTCCAGCTTCTGCGACTGCCGCAGTTGCTCCTCCAGCTTCCGCTGTTCGGTGACGTCCCGAATCCCGGCGTAGATGAGGCCGCGCTCGGGGTCGAGGCGGGCCACCCAGGCCAGCCAGCGAACCGAGCCGTCCTTGCCTAACGAACGGCTCTCTCCGGAGATGGTGTCCGTCCGGCCCGCCGCCAGCTCCTGGAAGATGCCGGTGACCCGCTCCCGATCCTCGGGGTGAACGAACTCCAGGAACGGCCTGGCCAGGATCTCCTCGGCGCTCCAGCCCAGGAGCCTGTCCCATCCCGGGTTCACGCGGCGCATCCGGCCGTCGAGCCCGACAATGCACAGCAGGTCTATGGACAGCGTGAAGAAGCGCTCGGCTTCGGCCTCGGCCTCCTCTCTTCCCACCGCCGCACCGATCCCGTGAGCCACCGCCTCCAGGAAGTGGGTGTCGTCGCCGTTGAAGCGCGGTGGGCGCTGGCCCGAGACCTCCATAACGCCAAACGATCGACCGCGGCCCTCGATGGTGAAGCGGGCCGACGGCGGCGGAGACGACCCGGGGCCGGCGCCGGCCAGCCGCACCCTGGACCCGTCGCCGGGTGTGGCCCAAACCGAGCACGCCTCCACGCCCAGGGTCTCGACGACCAGCCGGACCGCTTCGTCCAGCAGCTCGCGACGAGAGACGCCCGCCAGCGCCCGCTGGCCCAGGCGCGCCAGCGCCGCCTGTTGCCGAGCCAATGCCTGGAGGCCCTGCTCGGTCCGGTGGAGTGGCAGGGCGGTCCACCACACCAGCGTGGAGGAGAGCACCACGCTGGTGAAGACCATGAGGGTGAGCCCCTCCTCGGTGCCGAGCAGCCCCACCCGCTGGACTTCCATGCGCAGGAAGCCAACCACGACCGGCAACAGCAGGGTCACCGGGAGCAAGCGGCGGACAACGACTCCTCCAGCGCCGGGACTGGTCATGACCCCAAGCCAGGCGCGATCCGAGCGTGTCGCGAGCAGACCCAGGGCGAGCAAGGCCAGGGCTGCGGTCGCGGGCAGAGGCAGACGCACGAGACTGGCGAACGGCGACCCAGGAGGCACACCGAAGAGCCAACCAAGGCCGGAGAGGAGGGCAAGGGCCAGCAACGCAAGGCTAGCAGCGTCGGCGACTCGGCTCGGCCGCTGCCGGCCGGCCAGCAGGGCTGCCGCGGCCAGCAGCGTCGCCAGCGCGGACGCGGGGGAGACGCGGCCGTGAAGCAGCCAGACCAGGAGACCGACCGGGACCACCGCCGAGGCCAGCAGCCGAGACAGCCAGTCCCTGCGCTGGGGGAGCAGGGCGGCGCCCCCCAAGGCCATCGCCCAGGCGAGACCCGGGCCGTCGGCCCCGGCACCCGGGACTGCCAGGTTGGCCAGACCCCACAGAAGGCAGGCCGTGGCCGCCAGCGTCGAGAATCTGGGGCCGCCAGTCATCAGCGAATGGACCCTCATGGTCACTCTGCTGCCCGTTGCGGAACGGCGTGGCCAGGAAACGGCCCTGGTGTCTCAGTATAGGGCGAGCGGGGGACAGCGCAAGCAGCCTCCTTGACCAAGACGTGGACCACTTTCGGTGCGGCAGCTCGGGTCGCCCAGCGACTCAGGCGGGGGCGGCGACCGCTTCCACGCCTACCGGAGCCAGGCCGCGCGCCTGACGATAGGCTTCGAGGCCGTGCCGGAAGACGCGCACCGCCAGCTCCAGGTCCTCGGCCTTCAGCACGTAGGCGATGCGCACCTCGTCCTGGCCTAAGCCGGGAGTGGCATAGAAGCCGGGGGCCGGCGCCACCATCACGGTGGCCCCCTGGTGCTCGAAATCGGAGAGCAGCCAGGCCGCGAAGTCCTCGCTGTCCTTGACCGGCAGGCGAGCCACGAAGTAGAAGGCGCCCTCCGGCTTGCGCAGGAAGACGCCGGGGATCTCCCCCATGCCCCGGTAGAGCAGGTCGCGCCGCTTCTGGTACTCCGCCACCACCCCGGCACTGTAGTCGGGCCCCAGTTCGTCTGCGCCTAGCGACATTAGTTGGGCCAGGCCGGGCGGCGACAGCCGGCCTTGCGCCATGCGCAGGCAGGCTCCGTAGAAGTCGCGGTTCCGGGTCACCAGGCACCCCAGGCGCATACCGCAAGCGCTGTAGCGCTTGGAGAGGCTGTCCACCATGACCGTCAGGTCCTCGTAGCCGGCGAGGCTGAGCGCGCTCACCGGCTGCCGGCCGTCGTAGGCGAACTCGCGGTAGACCTCGTCGGCGATCAGGAAGAGGCCGTGGTCGCGGCAGAACTGGGCCGCCGCCATCACTTCCTCGCGGGTGTAGACGGTGCCGGTCGGGTTGTTGGGGTTGCAGAGGATGAGGGCGCGGGTCCTCGCGGTCTTGGCTCGCTCCCAGTCTTCCCGCGGCGGCAGGTGGAAGCCGTCCTCAGCCTTGGCGGTGATGGGTGAGAGCGTGACGCCGGCCATGGCCGCGAATGCCGCGTAGTTGGTGTAGTAGGGCTCGACCACCAGGACCTGGTCGCCCGGGTTGGCGGAGGCCATGAGGGCGAACTGGATGGCCTCGCTGCCCCCGGTGGTGGCCAGCACCTCATCGTTGCCGAGGCAGACGCCTAGCGCGCGTTGGTAGTAGCGGCGCAGGGCGCCCTGACACTCGGCGGTTCCCTGGGAGGGGCTGTAGGCCACCACCGCCGGCACCTTCGTTAACTGATCGCGCATGGCCTGAGGCGTCTCCAGGTCGGGCTGGCCGATGTTCAGGTGCAACACCCGCACGCCGCGTTTCTTGGCCGCGTCGGCCAGGGGCGTGAGCTTGCGGATCGGGGAAGCCGGCATCTGCCGGCCGCGGGTCGAGATCTCAGGCGTCATGGCTTCCTCCCAAGGCGATTGTAGTCCCGGCGGGTCGCCGGCGGAACGAGGCCCGACCGCCCGACGTATACTCCGGAGATTCATGCTCCGCCTGTCCAACCTTGAGAAGCGCTTCGGCGAGGTGACTGCGGTGGATGGTCTTTCCCTGAGCGTGCGGCAGGGCGAGATCTTCGGCTTGCTGGGCCCCAACGGCGCCGGGAAGACCACGACCGTGCACATGGCCATGGGCCTGCTCGCCCCCGACGCGGGAAGCGTCGAGATCGAGGGCCACGGGGCGCCCACCACCGCTGCGGTCCGCACCAAGCTCGGCCTGGCGCCGCAGGCGCTGGCCGTGTACGACGGGCTCACCGGGGAGGAGAACGTGCGCTTCTTCGCCTCGCTCTACGGCCTGCGGGGCGGGCGCCTGCGCGAACGGGTGGCCTGGGCTCTCGACTTCGTGGGCCTCGCCGACCGCAAGGCCGATCGCGCTGAGGCGTACTCGGGCGGCATGAAGCGCCGGCTCAACCTGGCGGCGGCGGTGGTTCACGACCCCGAGTTGATCCTGCTCGACGAGCCCACGGTCGGCGTCGATCCGCAGTCGCGCAACCTGATCCTCGACAACATCGTGAGCCTGCGCCGCGACGGCCGCACCATCGTCTACACCACCCACTACATGGAGGAGGCGGAGCGGCTGTGCGACCGGGTGGCGATCCTGGACCGGGGCCGGCTGCTGGCGGAGGACACGGTGATGAACCTGATCGCGGCCCACGCCGGCGCCCCGGTGCTGGTGACCGAGATCGAGGGCCGGGAGCTGCGAGTCGAGACCCCGGACCCGGTAGGCGAGCTTTCGCGTTTGGCGGCCCAGGGACCGGTGGGGCGCTTCTACGTGGAGCGACCGAGTCTGGAGCAGGTCTTCCTGCACCTCACCGGCCGGCAACTGAGGGACTGATGCGGGCTCTTCTCTCGCTGGTGGTGAAGGACCTCCGCCTGCTGGCCCGGGATCGCGGCGACCTCTTCTTCGTGCTCGTCTGGCCGCTGGTGGTGGCCATCTTCTTCGGGTTGGTCTTCTCTCCGGGCCGGGGGCCGCGCGGCAAGATCGCGCTGGCGGTGGTGGACGAGGACAAGACCGCGGGCTCCGCTAGCTTTCTGGACGCCCTGGGCCGGCAAGAGGGCCTCGCGCTTGAAGCGGTGAGCCGCGAGCAGGCCGTCTCCCTGGTTCGCAGGGCCAAGAAGACCGCCTACGTCGTGCTGCTGCCCGGCTTCGGGGAGGCCCGGGAGCGGATGTTCTACGGCGAGCCGGCCCGGATCGAGGTGGGGGCCGACCCCAGCCGCAGCGGAGAGATGGCCATGCTGGAGGGGCTCTTGAAGGCCGAAGCCTTCAAGGGCATGCAGGCGCTGTTCACCGATCGCGAAGCCGCGGGGCGCATGGTGGGCAAGGCGCGGGGCGAGCTCCGGGCCGCGCCAGCGGAGCAGCAAAAGACCACCGGCCGGTTCCTGGAGGAACTGGACCGATACCTAACGGCCACCAGGGCGAACAGCGCGGGCTCCGCCGGAGCCTCCGCTGCCGCTGGCGGCTGGAATCCGGTGGAGATCGAGATGAAGAGCGTGGCCGAGCAACGCGCCGGCCCCAAGAACGCCTTCGAGATCACCTTCCCCCAGGGAATCCTGTGGGGCATCCTGGGCTGCGCCGCCAGCTTCGGGGTGGGCCTGGTGGTGGAGCGCAAGCAGGGCACGCTGCTGCGTCTGGAGACGGCGCCCCTCTCCCGCGCCCAGATCCTGGCCGGGCGGGGCCTGGCCTGCATGGTCGCCATCCTGCTGGTCGAGGCTTTCCTGACCGCGATTGGCGTGGTCGTCTTTCACGTCCGCCCATCGTCGCTGGCCCACTTCGCGATGGCGGGCGTGGCGGCGGCCTTGGGCTTCTCCGGGCTCATGATGGGCCTCTCGGTGATCGGCCGCACCCCGCAGAGCGTGGGCGGGCTCTGTTGGGCCCTGCTCCTCATGATGTCCATGCTGGGCGGTGGCATGATGCCGCTTTTCGCCATGCCCTCCTGGATGATCTCGGCCAGCCATCTGAGCCCGGTGAAGTGGGCCATCCTGGCTCTGGAGGGCGGGCTATGGCGGGGCTTCAGCACCGCCGAAATGCTCCTCCCCTGCGGCATCCTGCTGGCGGTGGGGCTCGCCGGCCTTGCGTTGGGCGCGCGGCTGTACCCTCGCCCCTGAGCTTGGCGATGGACGACTTCGATATCGCCGGCATCTGCGCCCATCCCGACGACGCCGAGATGGTGATGGGGGGGACGCTGGCGCTGGAGGCCGGGCGCGGCCGCCGGGTGGCGCTCCTCGACCTCACCCGAGGCGAGTCGGGCAGTCGGGGCACGCCGGCCACCCGCGCCGCCGAGGCGGCCAAGGCGGCGCGGTTGCTGGGG
>Ga0209342_10006493_pt1 | contig 11851 bp, 12 predicted proteins | sample RifCSP16_2_FD_184023 | JGI IMG/M metagenome (GOLD analysis project Ga0209342, IMG submission 184023) | Soil microbial communities from Rifle, Colorado - Rifle CSP2_sed 16_2 (SPAdes) (version 2) | ecosystem: Environmental > Terrestrial > Deep subsurface > Rock core/Sediment | place: Rifle... | reverse complement strand
CGGTAAAACTACCGTAGTAAACAACGTCTCTTGTATCTATTAACCCTTTTGTAAATGTATCCCAGTGGTCATAGGTACCAATATAGCTCAGGCAACTATAAAACCACCCCTCATTCCCGGAACTAGCTAATCCAACCACCAGCAGTATGAGTAGCGCAACAATACCGATGACGGCTGCAACGATTTGATTTTTGGTAACAGCAGACACCAGTAACCCAATAGCTACAAAGAGACCACCCATAAGAATCAATCCAATGTAACTGGCAATAATAGCGCCATAATCAGGAGAACCTACCCATGCCAGGAATATGATATAAAAAGCCGTTGGGGCAATCATAACATTGTAAAGCGCCCAGGCTGATAAAAATTTTCCAAACACCACTTCAAAATCCGTTACCGGCGCTGTCATGAGTGGTTCAATAGTCCCCGTCTTATACTCCTCGGCAAATAATCTCATGGTAATAACAGGGGTTAGGATGGAAAGGATAAATTGCGTATAAGCAAGACTATATCGTAACGTGGACTCTTGAGTCAAACCAAGCATGACAGAAAAAAAATAGCCGGAAAAGACCATAAATACGGCAATAACAACGTATGCGATTGGCGATAGGAAGTAGGCGTTAATTTCCCTTTGAAATATCGTACCTGTACTTATCATTTATGTCGTTACCTCCTGTTCTTGCGTGGTAATTTGATGGAATATTTCTTCTAAAGTAACGGCAGTTTGTTTCATCTCCCGAATAACTCCGTTATTTTTTACAATATTTGAAAAGATATCTTCCCTGATATCCATACCTTTTTCCGCTTCTACGCTAAAATTATTAACTTCACCCTTCTCGTACCATACGACTTTTTTCACACCTTTTATACTGGATAAGGCATTCTTAATTTTTTCGCCATTACCACGCACCTCTAATACAATATTACTTCCACCCTTGAGTTGACTTTCCAAATTGGATGGAGTATCCATAGCAACTATTTTGCCTTTATTAATAATGATTACCCGACCGCACAGCATTTCAACCTCTGGAAGTATATGGGTAGATAGGAGGATCGTATGTTTTTCTCCAAGTTCCTTTATGAGTTGCCTGACCTGTCGTATCTGGTTGGGATCGAGTCCAATTGTTGGCTCATCGAGGATCAATATTTTTGGATCGTGGACAAGGGTATCAGCTAAACCCACCCTCTGGCGATACCCTTTGGAAAGTGTACCAATGATTTGATTTTGCACTTCTTTAATCCTGCATTTTTCAATACACTCATCAATCTTTAATTTGCGTTCACGACATGGTACCCTCTTCAATTTTGCACGGAATGTCAGATACTCTTTGACTCGCATTTCAGGATACAACGGTACGTTTTCTGGTAAATATCCTATTTGCTTCCGCACGTTAATTGAGTCACGAAAAACATCATAACCGTCAACTGTGGCTGTACCTGATGTGGCAGGCATGTAACAAGTAAGGATACGCATGGTAGTGGTTTTGCCCGCTCCGTTAGGTCCTAAGAGACCTAAAATTTCACCCTGATTGACCTCGAAAGAGACATGGTCTACAGCATACACATCCGCGTAACGCTTTGATAACTGTTCGACTTTAATCATATAAAAAAATCCCCCTAATATACTTGTAATACTTCTTTACACAGCAAGCTTTTATTTTTTATCTTATCCAACATTCAACATTATGGAACGGCTATTTTATGTTTAATCACTGCTTATTAATTACACAATGAATTTAAAAATTGAACTAAAGCCTTGAGATTGTGATGTAATCTTTGGGTAGGTGAATTAGAGTGTAGTTCAACAGGATTTCTTGTCTAACTACAATACCACTAAGTAATTAATGTATCCACTCACTCCTAAAAACAACCATACAAGATTGAAATTCTAAACATTTAATTTTTCGAACTCTGAATTTGGGGTGGTTGTTCGTTCCCGTCACTTAGTTTGATCTTCTTTTGCATTAACTCTAAAAAGGCAATCTGGACAGGATCATCAATGTTTGTCTCAATAAACACAGGCGCTCTTTTTATAATTTGTCTTGCCCGACTTATAATCAATGACGTAAGCCGCAATGAGCCACCCACCTGTTTTGCAAGTTCATCTATATTTTTGTAGTTCATTTTAACACCTAAAATAAGATATATGTTCCAAAATAAACACGATTCCCAAAAATTTCTTCAGACCGATATATTATTCATAATAAATAATGATAGATTAAAATTTCATATGTTATATACAAATTCTTTTTTGTCAAGGGAAATTAAGCCTTTAAAAATTCCTTGAGAAATGTATTTTAACTATGATAATATATGGTAATTATAATCTATAATTAAAACATCTGCTTTTATAGAATTTAATCAAGAGGGAAATATGGCAAGGATATACGAAGATATCACCAAAACGATTGGTAATACACCACTCGTTAAATTAAACAACGTCACAAAGGGATTAGAATCCACCGTCGTTGCAAAGATGGAATTTTTTAATCCTCTGGCCAGTGTAAAGGACCGTATAGGAATTGCGATGATTGAAGCAGCAGAAAAGGCGGGATTGATTAAGAAGGATACAATCATCATAGAACCGACATCAGGCAATACTGGCATCTCATTGGCTTTTGTTGCTGCAGCAAGAGGATATAAACTGATTTTAACGATGCCCGATAGCATGAGCATAGAACGACGGGCGCTCCTGAAGGCATTTGGCGCTGAGATAGTATTGACACCAGGCGCTGAAGGAATGAGAGGTGCGGTAAATAAGGCAGAAGAATTGGTGAAAAATACCCCTAATTCGTTCATGCCGCAACAATTTAAGAATCCAGCCAATCCGGAAATACACCGCAGGACAACGGCAGAAGAAATATGGAACGATACCGATGGCAAGATCGACATCTTCGTGGGAGGAGTAGGCACGGGGGGTACGATTACCGGCGTTGGAGAGGTCATTAAGAAGCGAAAACCCTCACTGAAGGTGATAGCTGTCGAGCCTACCGATTCCCCGGTACTCTCGGGTGGAAAACCAGGACCACACAAAATTCAAGGAATCGGTGCGGGATTCATACCTGACATTCTCAACATGAAGGTGATCGATGAAATTATAACGGTTAAAAACGAGCAGTCGTTTGCATTAGCCCGACAACTGGCACGCGAAGAAGGAATCCTGGTAGGTATCTCTTCCGGAGCCGCTGCCTATGCTGCTTTACAGGTGGCCGCAAGGCCTGAAAACAAAGGGAAGCTGATCGTTGTCGTATTTCCGGATACTGGTGAAAGGTATCTATCCACGGTTTTATTTAAGGAATTTTGATGTTTGAACGCATTAAGGAGGACGTTGATGCCGCTTTTCAAAACGACCCGGCTGCAAGGAGCAAACTGGAAGTAATTTTATGTTATCCGGGTATACATGCCCTGTGTCTACACCGAATATCCCATTATCTTCGGAAGAGAGAATGGAGCTTATTAGCACGTTTAATCTCTCACGCCAGTCGGTTCCTGACAGGTATTGAAATACATCCGGCTGCCGAAATAGGACATAGTGTGTTCATTGATCACGGTATGGGCGTCGTCATAGGCGAAACATCGGTAGTTGGAGATGGATGTCTTATCTACAAGGGGGTTGTCCTGGGTGGTACAACTACAGGAAAAACGAAAAGACATCCAACTTTGGGTAAGAAGATCATTGTGGGATCAAACGCCTGTATATTGGGCAATATAACTATCGGAGATTATGTGCGTATCGGTTCAGGTTCTGTTGTGGTCAAGGATGTACCTCCCCATGCAACCGTGGTGGGAGTACCCGGCAGAATTATCGAACAGAAAAAGAAAGAACATGATGTAATGCTGGATCATGGTCAATTGCCTGACCCTATTGCCGAGGCTCTTAAGGTTGTGTTAAAGGAAAATCGCAAATTAAAGCAGCGCATGAAAAAACTGGAAGATAATTTAAATCTTTCGAGCGAAGAGGATGATTACGTTTCTGAGGCAGAATCAGAAGTAATGACCGTGTTCATGAAAAATTACAAAGATGGTGACGGCATTTAGGATAGGGTAAAATTTCTTGAGGAAAAATTATCAATTGTATTATGGCAATTACCGCCCATATTTAAAGTCCATACCTATCGGTTATCAGATATTTTAATAACGATGAGGCTGGTTACGCAGTAAAAAATGCGATTACCCTTTCAAAGTTAGTGTTTGGAAAAAGGAATAATACTACTTCAAAAGGATTCATACATTAGGTTCCTCGACTCCGCTCAGAACGACGTCACACTGAGCGAAACCGAAGTGTGACTGAAAAGCATTCATCTTGTTCCCATGTTCCGCGTGGGAACGAAAACGATTCGCTCAGCGTCTAATAAATTACGTTTCAACGCATATTACTAAACCGAGAAAATCGGTTTTTAGGACTCTGGCTTCGCTGGTTCAATTGTCCTCGATTGAACCGAAACGTTCCGATTCAGGCTGCAAGCCTTCTAATGGGTGAACCAGCGCAACACACTTGTCAGTGAAACTCTGTTTCACGCAAGCAGAAGCTTTGCAGGAAATTGCGTTCTCAAACGGAGTTTGGGAACGAGCTAAAGCGCAACCGGGACGGTTACGCTACTAGTTTGAAAATTCATGAACTTTAAACTATTAGCTTAAAAAAATAGTTTTTATTTAAGGAATAAATCTATGTCAATTAAAGGATATGTAGATTATAAACGAAGAGAATTTTGTAACGATGTAAAGTGCCCCATTCAGATTGACCTGAACGCTCAAACGGAGGGTTCTCCAGAATATGAAAAAATAAGGGGAATTTGTAAAACGAACTGTAAATACACCACATATCAATTCCATCATTGGTTGATAGAAAAGGGATATTTAATTGTCAGACCAGAAGAATAAAAAAGTTAGTTCTTTTAAGTCCCCCTTAATAAAGGGGGATTTAGGGGGTTGTGTTTTTCCGTGGTTATTCCCCATTTTCATGAGGACAAGTTTACAACCCCCTTTGCCCCCTTTTCTAAGGGGGATTTTGTGTCGCATGTGTCATGTGATCTGCATAAATAAAATGAAAATTCCTATATAATTTGAATTATTAACATTTTAAAAGGAGGAATAAAACCGTGGATTGGGGAATGAAGAACCGTTTGTCTCAGCTTATTAAACCGAATGGCCGTTGTATGTTTCTGCCTATAGATCATGGATATTTCCAAGGGCCTACCTCAAAACTGGAAAAACCGGGCGAAACGATTAAACCGATTATCGATTATGCTGATGCGCTCTTTTGCACCCGTGGTGTACTGCGTTCATGCATAAATCCCGGGAATAGCAAGCCTATCATCCTCAGGGTTTCTGGTGGTTCCAGCATGGTGGGAAAAGACCTGGCTAACGAGAGTATTACCACCTCTATCGAAGAAGTTATCAGGTTGAATGCATCTGCAGTAGGAATGTCTGTGTTCATAGGCAGTGATTATGAACACCAGACACTGTTAAACCTCGGAAAGTTGGTTGATGAGGCAGAAAGGTATGGTATCCCTGTAATGGCCGTTACGGCTGTTGGGAGGGAAATGGAAAAGCGAGACGCCCGCTACCTCGGCCTTTGCTGCCGCATTGCAGCCGAATTGGGCGCCAAAGTCGTAAAGACATACTGGTGCGAGAATTTTGATAAGGTTATCAATGGATGCCCCGTGCCGGTGGTTATGGCAGGTGGTCCAAAGACAAATTCAGACGTCGAGGTATTTGAATTTGTTCATGACGGAATGCAAAAAGGCGCTATAGGCGTGAACCTTGGAAGGAACATCTGGCAAAACGAACATCCCGTAGCCATGATCAAGGCGTTGCGTGCTATTATCCATGAAAACGCTACTGTAAAACAGGCAATGGATGTATTCAACGCTGAAAAAAGTAAAAAATCAAAATAACCTGTAAACTTGAAGCTTTGAGATTTAATGTAAGGGCAGGTTTCAAACCTGCCCCTTCAACTTAGAAAGTCCCCTCTCGGGAGGGGATTTAGGGGTGGGTAAGTCGGTAATTCGTGAGATATTCACCCCATTAGAAAGGAGTCTCCGTCCGAAAGGGCGGAGTTTGAGAAAATACACTGTGGGAGGGGTTTGAAGCCTCTTCCAAACTTTCTAACGGGGCTCACAGAGATTTCACGACCCTTGTCCTCGTGAAAACTGGGAAAGGGACCCACCCCTAACCCCTCCCAAGAGGGGAATTGTGGCGTCTTTTCTCAAGAGGGGAATAATTTGTGCCATTATAAAATATAGTGAGAATAAAATAATATTATGCGCATAGCAATGTATTACAATAACAGGGACGTACGAATAGAAGAGATGCAAACTCCTCACATTGGTCCCGGCGAATTGCTGGTAAAGGTAATGGCAAGCGGTATCTGCGGAAGTGACGTAATGGAATGGTACCGCATCAAAAAGTCGCCCCTCGTACTCGGTCATGAAATTGCCGGTGAAATCGTCGCTGTTGGCGAAGGAGTCAAGCGTTTCAAAACAGGAGATCGGGTAACGGTAGCTCATCATGTCCCCTGTAACACCTGCCACTACTGCCTAAGCGGTCGTTATTCGGTATGCGAGACCCTGCGTACTACCAATTTTTATCCAGGCGGTTTTTCAGAATACACCCGCATCCCTCAAATTAACGCTGACCGGGGCACTTTTATCCTGCCGGATGAAGTCTCATTTGAAGAGGGCACTTTTGCTGAACCACTGGCTTGTACATTGCTCGGACAGAGGAAGGCGGGTCTGCAACCGGGGCATAGCGTTCTTGTTATTGGCAGCGGTATTTCCGGATTACTCCATATCCAGCTTGCTCGTGCGCTGGGCGCAGGCAGCATCTTTGCGGTTGATATCAGTGAATACCGTTTGAAGATAGCGAGACAGGCGGGTGCAGATTTTGCAATACATGCGAAAGAAGATGTGCCTGACTATTTGCGTAAAAACAACAATGGACGACTGGTCGACACTGTGATTGTTTGTACGGGGGCGACCCCTGCCGTCCAACAGGCGTTTCACACCGTTGATCGGGGGGGAACGATTCTCTTCTTTGCCCCAACAGAACCAAACGTTGCAACTCCAATAAACCTCTGGGATCTCTGGCGCAATTGCAACTCTGTCATTATGTCGTATGCCGGCCCTCCTGGCGACACTGCAAGGTCTATTGAATTGATACGTGCAGGCAGAGTAAAGGTAAAGGAATTGATAACACACAGATTAGGCCTTGCCGAAACGGCATCGGGTTTCAAAATGGTTGCCGAGGCAAAAGAATCTATCAAGGTCATCATCGAACCTCACAGGTAAAATCGTATATGAAGATCGCCTTATATCTACCAGAAATGAGCCCAAATTATGATACCTTCGTATAATATTAAGACATTTTAAAATGGTGGAAGGGGTGAATATTGTTTCCATAAAATAATCAAACCACGCAAATAAACGGAATAGGGGTCCTTTTTTACAGTATAACAACGCTTGATAGTAAATACATGTTAGAACTAATAAATATACAAATATTTGGACTTGATACGGTCGATAAACTCAGAAACGAAATACGATTATCATTAAAAATGTCCCTTCGCTCATTTCCTCGTGATAAGACTTGTCCTCGTGCAAACGGGGATGTGATAGTAAGCCCCTTCAAATTCTATGCGTCATTGTCTTGTCATGGCAGACAAGGTAGCAAAATTGCCTTTTCTTTTATTTATTGTCAATAAATTAATCACTAATCAAGGGTGACCCCGCTACCTACCTCCTTTTGTAAACCTCGATTTCACCCTTCTTATTACCTGATTTCCTTGCCAAACATATCCCTCCTTCGATTTGTTCTAAACTTAACGAGAGATAAGCATGCTGTGTTTACAAACCAAAATAGTTACGCAATCTTTTTGAAAACTGTTTTACTACTTTTGCCCCTTGCATAACAGCTTCGGGTGTAAGAGTATCTTCATAAAAATTTTGATGCAAACCGTTTACCATTAATATGACATTCAGTATATTTTTATCTTTCAGTTCATTAGAGATTGTTGTCAGGAAAAAAGTAATTCCATCATGTGATTTGATTTGCTTTTTCTTGAAAGCGGCAATAGCCTTAGCTAGTGTGGCAGTCGAACCCCATAACTTTTCTGATGCCTGGGCATAATCACCTTTTCCCAACAACTCTTCAGCATCATTCAAATATTTCTGGTGCAAGAATAAATATTTTTTTAATTGCCCATTTTTTTGCATATTAAATCTCCAATGTAGGGATTAATTTTATAGGTATTTATAAATTTTATCAACTATTTAATTTGAAATATCTCCAATTGTACGCTAATATTATCGCAATTTTCACTTTGTGCCATTAATTTCAGATTTTCGGTGTAACTGCTATGAAATACGATACGTCAAATAATCTTAGGGAGTTTGTTGGCAAATACATGCAAAACGAAGAAAAGGAGATCGTTGATCTTACCTGCAAATTGATCAACGCAAAGACCGAGAATCCTCCTGGCGACGAAATCCTTGCTGTACGCATTGTAGAAGACTTTTTCCAATCATTACAAATTCCCTACAAAATTTTTGAAAAGACAAAGGACAGGGCAAATATCGTTGGCTATATAGGAGGTAGGGGCGAACAGCCGTTCGCCCCTACATTGCTGGTTGCTTGCCATCTGGATGTCGTACCGGCAGGAGACGATTGGAAAAGAAATCCATTTGAAGCATGGATAGAAAATGGACGGATCTACGGCAGGGGTTCATCCGACAATAAAGGGCAAATGGCCTCCATGATGGCCGTAGCAAAATTTCTCAAGGAAAATGAAACCACCTTGAAAGGTCAATTTATCCTGGCTGGTGTCGCTGATGAGGAACGAGGCTCTACGCTGGGTTTAGAATATTTGCTCAATGAATACGGGATTAGAGCAGATTTTGCCATCATTCCCGATGTTGCGCATAATATGCAACTCATTGACGTAACGGAGAAGGGCACGCTCTTTGTGGAAATAACCTCACACGGCAAACAAGCGCACGGTTCAAGGCCGGAAATGGGCATAAATGCAATATGGAACATGATCCCCCTTCTGGAACGCATAAAACAATTAAAATTCAAACATACCTCTCACCCTCTCCATACTCCACCGACGTTGAATCTCGGTTCAATCCACAGCGGGACGTCACCCAATATCGTGCCCGCCGTCTGCAAGGCGCAGCTAGACATTCGCTATTTGCCAGATGATTCAGCCGACAATATCCTCAACGATGTAAAAAATATTATCAAGGAGGTTGAAGCAGAGTGTCCTCAAGCACGGTTTGACTTAAAAATTATTTCCAACCAGCTACCAACTGCCGTTCCTATCAACAACCCGTTAGTGGAGTTGATTTCAAAACATACTTTATCTATATTAGGAACCAAACCTCAACCGAAGGGGATGTCTGGCGCAACGGTAACCAAGCAACTTATCCAAAAAGGTATAACTGCTGTTGGATTCGGCCCCGGCGATGAGGCTGAGGCACACTCAACTAACGAATCGATCGGTATTAAAGAATTGGTTGACTTTGCAAAAATCATGGCTCTCATTACTCTGGACATATTAACTTAACTCTTCTATCATGATAAATCAATTTATTAAAAGTGTTAAAGCGTCTATAATCCTTGCAGTAATAGTATGTCTATGTGCTTGCGTCTATGCTAAGGAAGATATAAAGCGTGAACGTCCGGGCAAGCTTTTCAGCCCTTCAAAAATACCATTACTTGAAGATGCCGGGCGTGATGCATGGCAAAAACCAGAGGAGATATTGAATGCCTTAAATATTAAAAAAGGACAGACCGTTGCGGATATTGGCGCAGGTTCGGGATACCTCACCGTAAAAATATCTGAACGTGTTGGCGCAACGGGAACTATTTATGCCGCAGATATTCAGCAGGAGATGCTCGACTACATAAGCAAGCGCTTGGTGGAGAAAGGAATTAAAAATGTGAGCCTTGTTTTGGGCACAATGGACGACCCCAAACTTCCCTCAAACAGTTTGGATCTTGCCGTTCTCTTGAGCACGTATCATGAAATAGCGCAACCCATCGAGTTCATGAGAAAAATCAAGTTGGCTTTAAAACCGAAGGGAAGGTTGGCTATCCTTGAATTCAGTGACGAGAGTCCCATTGGTCCTCCTATACAGGTTCGACTGCCAGTGGATTTGGTTATCAATGAACTAAAACAGGCTGGTTTTACATTATCACAAAGGCATACATTCATCCTGCCTTACCAATATTTTTTGATTTTTAGTCCATTAAATTAGTCCTTTGGCGACTTTTTCAGTGTAGTGCGCACTTCCGTTAGCTTATTTCCTATGCGAACTAAAGTTCGCTCTACAATTGCTGTTTTGAAATAAAGAAGAAAAAAATCATCATGAAATTGGTTAATCGAAAGAATATGTTTTTTTATATCATGTGCATTGGTATTCTATTTATGAATTCCTGCGCACAAACCCCTCCTTATGAGGAAGCGATAAAAATTATCGTGACACCTCACAAGCTCAGTGTCTGTTCGGGTTCTGAGGATAAAATATTTGTTAAATTACTGGATAAGCAGGGAGGACCGCTCTTTGGTGTGGAAGTCAAAGCCGTAAGTACCTCCCCGACTGTTGCAACCATCACACCAGGGGCATTAACGGATGCAACCGGCAAGACAACATTTACCGTGAAAGGCATTTCCCCCGGCGCCGCCACCATCGTCCTTTCTGTTGCAGGACAAAAGGCAACCATGGAAGTTATTTTCATAGAACACTAGCCAATAAAGCAATTAGACTAAAGTATAGGGCTTCTAAAAAGAACCATTCTATGGGTGGTAGCAGAATGGCTTTTTTCGTTAGTAAGGGGTTTGATGTAAAGTACGCTTCTTAGAAGCCCCATTTTATGCCGATATAACAATTGAAATAATAACCATCAATACATTGATTGACGCAACTGTCCATTATACCTGGCAAGCATGACCTGAAGTTTCTGGAAGATTTCCTTGACCATAGTGGCATTATTCATATAGATAGCCCACGTAAATTGATCTTCTTCAAAAGATTCCGTAAAACTTGGAATCATTTCATCTACCACACGGTTTACCTGATTATGCCTTAACATCAACGTCGGCACACGCCTCTCTCCCTCAGCAAGCATCTCTACAGGTATAATCCCATTCCACTCCTTCGAAAAACCTTCCACTATATACGGCCTCCCACGCTTATCAAACAATTGATACCACACATGGGCAAAGGCAATCGAATTCTCCTTGTTTACAACCCAGCCCCATACGATGTCTCCGTCTATATCAAGCCCAGACAGCTTGGAAAAGAACAAAAACACAGAATCCTCGCAGTCCCCCTGTTTGCTCTTTCTTGTTTCCACAGGCGTCTGCCAGTAATCTGTTTTTGTTGGTTCTGCCCGATAGTTTATCTCAAAGGCAATTTCCTTATATGCCGCATAGATTTGTTCACCGTTCCTGAAGGTTTTTGCACACCATTCTCTATAAAGCTGATTGTCGGGAATGTTGCTTCCGTCGGCAGGATATGCGATCAGTGGCTTTACTGGCCATGGATCTTCGACAGGCTTGTAACCCCTACCGGCCAGAAACAGGTCGGCATACGAAACATCGGCAAATGATTCAAAACAATACGTGCCCCACAGCACAAGTAAGGCTACAACTGTTAAAACATACTTCACTCTTTTGTTGTTATTTTTCCCCAATCGGTGAATCACCTCTTCATTTGTATTATGCTGTAAAGCGAACTTAAGGTTGCCTTACTTTATCCCCCATTTGCAAGGATAAGGAGAGAGCTAATTTGTTTGCAGCATAGCTGCGCTAGGATGTTTTAAGCGCCACGAGGTCCTGTTTTACTGT
>Ga0209342_10006490_pt1 | contig 11852 bp, 2 predicted proteins | sample RifCSP16_2_FD_184023 | JGI IMG/M metagenome (GOLD analysis project Ga0209342, IMG submission 184023) | Soil microbial communities from Rifle, Colorado - Rifle CSP2_sed 16_2 (SPAdes) (version 2) | ecosystem: Environmental > Terrestrial > Deep subsurface > Rock core/Sediment | place: Rifle... | reverse complement strand
CGGTCGAGGCGGTCGTGCACCACCCGTCGCAGAGCCCGTCGCCGTCGCTGTCCCAGTCGACGAGGTTGATGCGGTTGTCCGAGTCGGTGTCGACGCTCCAGAGCACCTCCTTCGCGTCCGCGATGCCGTCCCCGTCGCTCTCGGTGTCGACCATCGCATACTTCCCGTCGCCGTCGGGGTCGAACTTCACGTTCGCCGCCGTCGTTCCGAACTCGCCGATCCAGTCCCACTGGACCTGCAGCATCTCCTGCCCGTCCGTGAGGCCGTCGTTGTCGCTGTCGAAGTCGCGCACGTTCGGCACGAAGTCGAGGTCCGTGTCGTTCCACGGGTCGACTTCCCAGCCGTCGGCCAGCCCGTCGTCGTCCGTGTCCCAGTCGAAGGGGTCGGACGCGTAGAACTGCTTCTGGAAGAAGAGCCACTTGTCCGACCACGACCCCCAGATCGCGTTCGTCTTGTACGCGTCGGGCGCAGCCGACGCGTTCAGCTGGTAGAACACGAGCGCCTCGCCCTCGAAGCGGCTCGTCGTGTTCGCGTGGTCCGTCTCGTTGATCAGAGTCTCGAAGTCCGCGCCGGGCAGGTAGATGTAGAGGCGGTTCGCCGTCGCGTTGATCCGGAGCTCCGACCCGTCGGCCAGCGTGAAGAGGTAGGACGTGAGCCCCTTGGCGCCCGCAAACGTCGCGTTCGGGTCCTCCACCGCCTCCAGGTACTCGAAGTACATCCAGTCCGAGAGGTCTACCGTCATCAGCGACTCGTCGAGGAGGATCCAGGAGCTGGCGTTGTAGTACGTGGAAACAATCCCGCCGAGCGTGGCGTTCGTCCGGTAGATCGTGTGGTTGATCATCTCCTGCCCGTCCGAGAGCAGGTCCCCGAAGTTGGAGTTCGGGCCCGTCGTGCCCGCGTCCGTGTCGCGCTTCTTCGGGTTCGAGCCGACGAGGTACTCCTCGAGGTTCGTGAGCCCGTCGCCGTCCTGCGAGAAGGCGTCGATCACCTGCAGGCCGGGGCTCCAGCTCAGATTTTGGCCGCCGCTCGACCACTGCCCCGATGGGCTTTGGGTCACCCATGCCCGGTCCCCGCCGTTCGCGTCCCACCAGGTGAGCGCGCAGGAGGCGTTCTTCAGGGCGATGTAGTAGTGGTCGCTCGAGAAGTTCAGCCACGTGTCCGGGATGTCGAACTCGACCCAAGAGGGGGTCGGGGGCACGGAGGCGGCGGCCGCCACGAGGAACCGGGCCGGCACGCTTGTTGAAGTCGGCCCCTGCCAGACCTCCAGCGTAACGCTCGCCGGCGCCGCGGAGGCCGACATGTTGAGCCGGAAGACCGTCGCAAGAAGCGCCTTCTCGGGGTTCGGCTCCTGGGTCTCCGGGTCCACCGGGTTCCACAGCCGCATCCCCTGCGCCAGATAGTCCCCCGTGCCCGCCGCGATCGACTCCTTGTAGCTTTCGCTGATCGCCGAGAGGTTCATGACGATTCGCGGCGGCCCGTAGGCCGAGTCCACGTCGAGCTGGCTGTCGTTCGACACCGGCGTGAAGTAGTATGTCTCGTTCACGGGATCCACATAGATCGGCGACCTCGTCGCGTACCAGACCTCGTACCCCTCCGGCACTCCATCGTCGTCCGTGTCGGGCTTCGCCGCGTCCGTCTCGCCCCACCCCTTGCGGATGTAGGGCCCCAGCGTCGTGTTCTCCGCGTTGCCGTCCGTGTCCGTGATCGACGGCCAGAACGCCCAGTGCTCCTTCGTGTCGTTCGACGACTGGTTGCCGTCCACCCGCCCGTCGAGGTTCGCGTCCTCCCCCTCCCAAATCTGCGCGAAGTTGTCGTAGATCCCCGACTGGCGCCAGTACCAGAGGTTGTAGTCCTGCGGCGCCGCCCTTGTCAGGTACTCCGTCGAGTTCGTCGTGTGCTGGATCTGGCCGATCATGAACGACGGGTCGTAGATCCAACCGTCCACCCATCCGTCCGGGATTCCGTCCCCGTCGCTGTCCCCGTTCAGCGGGTCCGTGTGCGTGGAGGTGTCCTGGTCGTTGTTCGACAGCACGCGGTCGCCGTCTGGCATCTTGAAGAAGGGGTCGCCCCGGAACTTCGCCGCCATGTACTCCGGGTACGAGGCCCACGACGCCGTGCTGTCCCAGACCGTGTACGCGTCCGTGTCGCCCGTCAAGCCCACCTCGACGCGGTCGCGGATGCCATCGTGGTCGCTGTCCCGGTCCGCCGGGTTCGTGTGGTAAACCTGCGTCTCGTAGTAGTCCGACAGCCCGTCCTCGTCCGCGTCGGGGTTCAGGGGGATTCCAAGCGCCTCGTCCCCGTCCTTCACGCCGTCGCTGTCCGAGTCCGCCGTGAAGGGGTCGAGCCCCCGGCGCTCGAACTTCATGCGGTCGAGGTCGAGGATGCGCAGGAGCTCGAGGTTGGCGGGCAGCGCGGAGCCGCCCACCGCGGACATGTTGACCAGCGAGAGGTTCAGGCCCACCTCGAACTCGTACGCCCTCGGCCCAAACCCCGAGCCGCCGAGCAGTTCGAAGTCGATCTGCATCGAGAGGAACACCGAGAGCCAGAGGCTGCCGTTCCCGCTCGGCCCGAACACGGACTTGTAGACGCTCACGCTCGTGTCGTGCTTCACGCCGAAGGCCGTGAAGTTCGTCTCCGCCTGCGTCGGGTCGAAAGTCTGGTAACGCACCTTGAGGTACGTCGCGTTCTCCACGATCTGCCGCACGCGCTCGAGCTGGCTGGCGTTCAGCGGCGCCGGGATCTCCGTCGGGATCGCCGTGCGGTTCGTGTTGTTGAGCCCGACGCCGTACCCCTGCGAGGTGTCCGGGTCCGTTGCGTTCGTCGCGTTGCCGCTCTCGAAGCGCAGCTCTTGGATGTTCGTGATCGAGGTGTTCGAGATCAGCGTCATCCGATAAATCGCCCGGTCCTCGACCCCCATCCCGAACCGCAGCCACGAGTTGTTCGGCGCCACGCTCTTGGTCACGTTGCCGTCGTCGGCCGTGAGCGTCACGCCGGTCTCGTGGAAGAAGTTGAAGTTCTTCATGCCGCCCGCCGTGTCGTTCTGCGCCCACGCGAGGAACGACTCGGCGTCCTCGGCTTCCACGGACTGCCAGACGAAGAAGCCCGACACCTCGAAGGCGTCCGTCACATTGTCGAAGTCCATGTCCGGGTCGAGCGGGTCGGTCGCCACGAAGGGGTAGAGGAACTCGAGGTTCCCGTCGTGCGCGGCGTCCCGCCCGAGCTGCGCGAGTTCGATGTAGTTGCGGTGCCCCGACTCGAAGTCCTTGAGCGTGACGATCGAGGTCGCGTTCGAAAGGATGAGGTCGCGCATGCCCGTCCCGTCGAAGTCGCCCAGCAGCGGCTGGGCGGAGGGCGCCTGGTCCGTCGTGAACTGCCAGAGCAGGTCCTCGGGGAACATGGCCCCCAGCGTGTAGTCGCCGTCCGTCGGCGCGTACTGGCCCCACCCTTCGCCGTCGAGCAGCGCGAAGGCGTACCACCCGTCCGTGCCGGCCGCGAGCACCTGGTGCTCCGTCACGATCGGCGAGGCCGTGAAGTTCGCCGCCGTGAGCGAGTAGTTGAAGTTGTGCGCCATCAAGAGGTTGCCCCACACCCCGTCGATGACGGAGACCACGGGGCCGCTGACCACGACCGCCTTCTCGCGCAGCATGATCTGCGGCGCGATCCGGTTGACCTGCCTCGACACGGCCATCTGCCACTGCAGGTCGACCGCCCACACAACCTCGCCGTCCTCCGTGAACCGGTAGAGGTCGGCCTCCGACTCGTTGTAGGCCAGCACGTAGAGGCTCCCCGAATCACCCGCCGGCGCGGCCGCAACCGCTCGCGTCGTGAGCGGGTAGGTGCCCGGCGGGGAGCAGGACGAGTTCATCAAGACCCACGCCGGGCAGTGGTCGCGCGGGTCGGGCCACTGGTTCGCGCCAATCGTCCACGCGATCTTCGAGGGGCCGGTCAGGTTGTAGTTCACGGCAATGAGCCCGGACGAGAAGCCGAAATACGCCTTGTCGTTGTAGATCGTGGGCGTCGAGAGGCTTGGGCCGAGGCTCGGGTCGTACGTCCACCGGACGTGGAGGCCCGTGCCGTCGAGTTCGAGACCCCAGGCCGCGCCCTCAAGGGTCGTGAAAACGACCCAACCGTTCGCGTAGGCAATCGGGTTGAGCGTCTGGCTCGGCAACGTGAATGTCCAGACGGGCTGCGGGCCGAGCGGGATGTTGAAGACCTGCACCGTCGAGTTGGCCGAAAGCGCGAGGTACTGCGAGCCGCTTGTCGTCTTGAAAACGATCGGCTGCGTCGCCCCCGGCCCGACATCGACGGTGAAAGGCACCTGCACCGTGTCGTTCCAGAGCGCCGTGAAGTAGGGCATCGAATACAGCGTGTCGTCCGAGACCCAATAGAGGTCGCCGGTCTCCGGGATACCCGGGCCGGCGTTCGCGAACACGGGGTTTGTGCCGGCCGCTGGAACGTACGCGCTGCTGTTGAGCCGCCCGAAGACGTCGCTCGGCCACGCGCGTTGCGCGACGAGCGCGAACTTGTCCACCCAGGTCTTCGAAGCGTTGAGGGCCGGGCTCGTGTCGGCCGTGTCGCGCAGCACGAGCGTCTCGTTGGCGCCGGCCAAATGGTCGAAGAGGAACGTCGCGAAGGCGTAAACGCCGTTCGGGAAACTTACGGTCTCGTTGCGCACGAGGCTGCCGTTGCGCCAGAGCTCGGCCGTGACCTCGCCCGCGCTGCCGTTGCCCTTCGCGCGCATGATCGTCTCATAGACGCCGGCGTACGGCAGGCCCGCGGCCGAGAAGTTGGCGACCGTGTCGTTGCCGTTCGCGTGCACGGCGGCCGCCGAGTTCGAGGCCGACCGGTCGGGCATCCACCGAGCCGCCCCGACGTCCGGCAGCGTCTCGGCCTCGAGCCAGTAGGTCCCCGGGTGCGTCTCCGCGCCATCCGCGCCGCGGTCGAAGTCCATGTCGGCGTCAAGCGCGTTCGTGATGAGCCCCGGCCATCTCAGCCGTACGCTCTGGTTGTCCTTGATTCGCGCGAGCGCGATTTCGTCGAGGCGCAGCGCGCCCTCCGCGCCGCCGGCGGCCAAGGCCGTGATGTTCACGAGGGGCGCTGTGTCCGAGGCGAAGGCGAATTCCGTCGTCTGGAACCAGCGGTACCGGGTGTCCGGCGTGAAGGTGACGTTTGCAAGCTCGGTTTCCCCGCTGCCCTTGACGGTGACCCGCAGATCGGCCGCAGCGGCTCCGCCCTTGGCGCGCAGGAGGAGGATGTAGGTGCCCGCCACGACCGGCGTGAAGGATCCGGGGTCGGTCATCGCCAGGTCGCCCGAAAGCGGCGCGGCCGCCTTGCCTTGGCTCGCGTCGGAGTCGTCCACGAGCTGGGTGTATTCCGCCACGTGCCCTTCCGCCTCGAGCCAGTACACGTCCTGGGCGTCCTCGAGGTCGTTCGGGAGCCCGTCGAGGTCCGCGTCCGGCCCTTGGTAGACCGTGATCTTCTTCGTGGCGTCCATCACGATCGTGACGCCGGCGAACTGCGTGAAGATCCGGTGCGCCGTGTGGGTCACCCGCCCGGTGGCGTCTTGAGTGTACTGCGTCACGAGCACGCGGACGAAGAGCCCGGTAGTCTCCGACTGGTTGTAGATGGTCGCACCCGTCACGTTTTCGACGCGCAGCGTGTAAGCGGTCTGCAACGTGGGGTCACTTGGCATCGCCGCGCGCACGAACAGGTAGAAGCGCACGTGCAGCAGGACAGCGCCCGCTTGGAAATCGACCTTGCCGCGGTTGAACGTGGTGTTCGTCGAGTAGATCGAGCCGCCGGAGAGGAGCTGGTAGTCGAACGAGGTCGAAAGCCCCACGGACGAGTTGTATACGAGCAGGGACCCGTTCGCCGCAGAGACCCCGACGCCGTTGCCCGTGATCGTGCTCTCCACGAGCTTCGAGGAGGAGTTGTTGGCTAGTACGCCCACCCCGTTCCCCTCGATCCGGTTGCCGTAGAAGTCCGCGTCGTACTCGACGACGATCCGCGTGTAGGCTTGCGAGGGCGCGTGGTGCTCCTCCCCATCGAAGAAGTACCAGAGGACGTACCGCTGCGGGATCATCCCGCGTGAGTCGAACGTCACGTTGAGGAAACCGTTCGCGTCGGTCGTGCCGTTGAAATAGATGCCGCCAAACAGGGTCACATTGATCGGGCGCGACAGGGCGACCCCGTCGTCTTCCGTGAGCCGGATCTGGATTGTGAGGACGCTGCCGAGCATGATGCGCGCGTCCACGAGCGCGCTCACCCAGGTGACCTCGCGCACGACCGTGAGGTTCGAGGTCGTGTTGACCTGGAAGTCCCGCGTGCTGCCCGCGTAGTAGAAGCTCATGTTGTAGGTGTCCACCTCGCGGACCGTCGAATCGTTCACCGTCGCCCAACCCGTGGCGTTCGTCGTCGTCTCCCCGATGAGGACGCCCGCGGCATACGCCTTGACCGTGCGGCTCGACAGGTTGTTGCCGTCCTCGTCGCGCAGCTGCGCGGTGAGCGCGACCGTGTCGCCCCAGTACTGCGTCGGCGGCGCGATCTCGAAGTGCGTCGACCACCGGCGGATCGTAAGCGTCGTCTGCTTCTGGATCGACAGGTAGTAGGAGTCGGCGGCAAACGAGTAATTCAGCGAGTAGTTGCCCTCCCCGAGCGAGGCCGCGGCCGTGTCCGCGTAGCTTGCGGTCCCCGCGGCGCCCGTCGCGACCGTCGCAAGGAGGTCCGACCCGCGCCAGAAGTTGACGTCCTTGCCCGAGAGCGGGAAGCCCTCGTCGTCCGTGAGGGTCGCCGTGTAGGTCGGTGTCTCCCCTTGGCGGATCGTGAAGGAATCCCCGCCCATCACGGTCATCTCCTTGAGGCTCGAGAACGTGCTCGAGTTCGAGCTCGCGCCGCTGTAGATGTCGCCGTCGTACGACACGTTCCACGTGTGGTCGGCGATGCTGTAGTTGTTCGCAAAGGTCCAGGTGGCGTAGCCGAGCCCATTGGTCATCGCCTTTCCGAGGTAGCTGCCGTCCATGCCGAAGTGCACCCACCGCGCGACGAGGTGGCCCGGGCCCGGGTCGGCTTCGAGGCGCGCCGTGAGGCTCACCGGGTCGCCCCAGCGGCCCGTGAGGGAACTCACCTGGAGATAGGTGTACGTGAAATTGATGTGGACCGTCGCCGAGTCGGTCGACGCCACGAGGTACTGCGTCCCGTTGAAGTACGCCTCCAGCGTCTGGGTAAGCGGCGGCTGCGAGAGCGTGTACTGGAGGATGGCAGCGCCGCCCGAGTCCGTGGTGGCCTCGCCGATCCAGTTGCCCTCGAGCTTGAACGCGACGGTCTTCCCCTGGACAGGCCCTGCGCCGGTCGTGAGGATCGCGCTGAGGCCGACGGTGGTCTGGTTCGGAACCGTCACGTCGGCCACCTGCAGGGTCGTCGCGTCCTGGAGATCGACATAGGCCCACACGTTCGCCTGGGGGAACGGCGGGGCCGTCTCGTTGGCCCAGACCAGGACGCCGTAGGTCGTGCCTGTGGACGCGCCGGACGGGACCTGGACCGTCAGCGTCACGGTTTGGCTCTGGCCGCCGCCCAGCATGACCGACGTGGTGTCGAGCGACGCCCACGCGGACTCGTCGTCGTCGATCGACAGGCTGATCGGCACGGGCGGAGGGGCCGTGTCGGTGTTCGTCACGGTGAGCGGGAACTGAATCGTGCCAGGAGGCACATCGGACTGCGTCGAAGGCCCCTGGTGAGAGATCGACACGCCCGCGACGAGCGGCATCCGCTCGCCGTCGCCAAGTTCGGCGGAGGCGGTCATGATGTACGAGTACCCGTCCTCCGTCGACGCGTCGGCGCCGGGCTTTCCACCGGCGTTGTGGGCGCCTTCGAGCCAGACGCCCTCCTCGTTCCCGCTGATTGTGTTGAGCTCGACGTTCGGGTCGGCAGCGACCGCGCGGACGCCGGCCTTGCCGTTTCCCTCGATCAGGTTCGAGTAGAGGTCCGCGGTGGAGTTGAGCCGCATCTCGACGCCGGACCAGTTGTTCGAGGCGATCCGATTGCCGTAGAGGTAGGCGGAGTGGTCGTCGAAGAGCGCGACGCCCGACCAGTTGTTGCCGGTGACGGAGGAATTCTCGATCGAGGGGGCACCGCCGATGATGAGCACGCCGTTCCTGCCGGAGCCGCTGAACTCGCTCAGCGTCAAGTTGATCCGCGAGCCGTTCACGACCTTTGCGCCGTTCAGCGTCGCGTTCACGACATGGGACTGCGTGATGTTGCCGGACGTCGCATTGATGTAGACGCCCTCGCCGCCAGCGGACGTCACATTCATGAAAGACACCTGGAGGTCTCCGCCCGTTGTGAAGAGGCCGGTCGAAGCGGCTGACTTGAGGTCAAGCCGCGACGCGGTGAGGTTCCCGCCTTGGAGGACAAGGGCGCGGCCCGAGCCGTTCTGGAGGGTGACGTTCGACAGGGAAGACGAGTCGCCGAGGAGTTGCAAGCCGTCGTTGGCGTGCTGGATGAGCGTGTCCTGGGCGGTGAACGACCCGTTCACGGTGAACCTGTAAGGCAGCGCGGAGTCGTTCGACTTGACCGTCGACGAGAGGAGCGTCATCCGCCCTCCCGCGGAGACCGAGATGTTGTAGTTAGGCGAGGCCGTCCTATTCATGATCAGCGTCACGTTCGAGAACTGGGCGGCCCCCGTGCTCGTCACGACGAGGTCGGAGTCCATGAGGATCGTCTCGTCGGCGAAGTACGACGAGTTCGCGATCGGGTTCGTGATGCCGGGGTCGACGCGGACGGGCCACTCGATCGCGGGGTCGAGGAAGAGGTCCGCGGGCAAGACGACAGAGACCTTCGTGCGGCTGCCCACGCGTTCGAGGCGGTATTCAAGGGAGACAGACTGGCGCTCACCCTGCTCGTGCGCCGGGAACGCGGCTTCGTAGGCGGACGCCGAGCGGCCCACGGCGGGACCCGGGGCCGCCTGGAAGTCGACGAAGGCGGTCGCGGGAGTCAGGACGAAAACCGTGCGCCCGGCGCCGTCCACGATGGGGACCGACCCTCGGACGGTCGCCACGCCGGCGTTGCTCGCGAGGAGCGGGCGGCCGGCCTGCGCGGGGATGAGCCCCGGAGAGGCATCCAACCAGAAGTCGTAGGACAGCGCTCCAACGCCGACGAGGGGGCGGGAGCGGATTTCCAAGGTGAACTCGACGCCGTCGATCCCGGCGACGATGTCTGCCGCCGTCGAGGGGAACAGGTGCTCGAAGCGCGCGTGGACGCCGTCGGTCGTTGCCGGTCGAGAGCCCGCCTCGCCCTTCCACCAGTCGAGACCGCTGTAGGAGGTGCCCGCCGACACGAGTGCGACCGAGTTGAGCCCGCTCGTGTACTTGATGAAACGCTGCGAGGGGTCGCGCCCGATCTCGACCTGGCCGAGCGGTCCAAGCGAGTAGAACCCGCCCTTTCCGCTGCCGTCCGCCGCAAGGAAATCGAGGTCGATTGTCACGACACGCGGGTCGAGTCCCGGGTTCGTGCCTGCAATTCGCCGGTCGTTGTCGACTTGCGCGACCAGCGCGCCAAACAAGATCCCCACGGCGAGGACGGCGAAGCCGGCCTTCTGCCACCGGGGTACAGCTTTCAACCATACGCGCGCTCGCCCAAGTCTACCATCCATACGCATCGGTCGACCCCCATTCCCGACTGCACCCCCGTCAACGTCTATCGCTCGGGCGTGGGTGCGGCTAGACGGAAAGTGAAACGCCATAGGGCCAAGCCCTATATGGACGCTGTGGAGCAAATGGAAAGTTCAGTTCGGCGTGCGAGAGCCACTACCCTTTCCGCGCGTCATCGATCCCGCGCGCTTCGCACTTTGGCCTTGATCGAACGACCCAAGGCTTCCCGGTCCTTGATCCAATACTTCTTGGATCGCCCTTCTTTCGTCTCCCCCAACAGCCCTTCTGCTTGGAGAACTGCGAGGCACCGCCGCACTGTGCTCGGTGGCATCTGCAGCATCGCACTTGCCTCCTTAACCGTGACCGCACGGTTAATCGGCAGAGTCCAGGCGACCCTCTCGGCCTTGGTTAGCGCGATGATCCCGTCGATTGGCTGGCGGCCCGCGAAAAAGTGGGGACGGCCTTCATAGGTCGCCTTCCACAAGCGCCCTTCCCTGAGCAGGCCGGACAAATGGTAGTCGGTGACGCCGTTTGCCAGGCCCGTCCCTCGAGCGAGCCTCCGGAAGGTGATTCCGCCGCTTTCCGAGACCTTCCGAAGAATACGCTCTCGCGACGTCGGGGAAGGCGCCTCGGCGGGCGGCCCTCGAACGGTATCGGTGCCCCGGCCCTCCTTGCGAACCGACATCATCGAGCCTTCTCCGCGAAGGGGGTCCATGGGGAGTACACCGCCGTCCATGGCTCTCTGCCTCACCGCCGCAGGCTCATGGTAATCGAGCCCGCCAGCCGCCAATGCGGCTCGCCCTATTCAGCACTTTCGGGCTTTGAGCCATTACCCGGCCGGAATTTTGCTCGATCGCCGGGCGGGGACGCCCCTTGCCCCGCCCTCCACCTTGTTAGACGATTTCCGCCGCCCGGCACAGGTGCTCACGCACCCCGTCATGAAGCCGCGCCAACTGCGCCGCGTGCTGCGTGAAGACGCACGCCTGCTCCCGCCGCGGCATCTCCCGCGCCCTCCACCGCGCGGGGAAGAGCGGAAGCCGCTTCAGCTCCGCGTTGAACCCCTCGTTCTCGCTACGACCCTGCTTCACCGCCTTCATCCCCCGCCTCCGTCTGCGCACTCAGCTCGTGGTCCACGTCTTATGGCAGAATCCGCGTCGAATTCCGTTGTCCTCCCCCTTCGGTGGTGCGTCACACCCGGGAGGTTGTCGGAAGGAGTGGCCCCCCGGTGTTTACACCCCGACCGTCGGGTGGGCCCCGGGGGAAAACGTCCACGGGAGTCGGGAGCTTATGGCCCGCTCCCGGAAACTGTCGGCTCCATGCGTCACCGACCGACGTCGGAAATCCCCACCGCGAAGCCTCCGGCCATCCCCGGTTCAAGCCTGTCGACGCAACCCTTTTTGCGTTCGGCCTCAACGGGGGTCTGGAGGGCCGCCCTGGTCGCACGCCGTGCCTTGCCGCACCCGCTTACCCTTGCCGTCGCGTCCCTCGCGCTCTTCCCCTTCTTGGGGCTCATCCCTGCTGCAAGCGCGGCGGGCCCCGGGGAGATCGACCACGTCGACCTCCGGGCGTCGTCGAGGTTCCAAGGGCTCGGCGGCCCCGTGGAAGTCAACGCGACCCTCTTCATCGGGTCGGACCCCCACCGCACGGTGTTTGTCACGAACCTCAACGTGACCCTCGACTTCGGGCAGGGCTTCAAGCTCGTGGCCGGGGAGAATCCCCGGACGGTCCCGTCCCTGGAAGTCAACGCGACCGTGAGCCTCTATGAGGCGAGTTTTGCCTGGACGCTGAGGGCGGAGCGTGAAGGGGACTACACGCTGCAGGTCACGGTGACAAGCGACGGGTCGAGCCCCGCGCCCGCCGCCGTCAACGTCACGGTCCGCAAGGGCGTCGTGTTGGGGACGCCCCGCCTCGAGCCCTTGAGGCCCACGACCTCGGACGCGCTCGTGTTCTCCGTTGCGGCCTCGTCGGGCTTCGACGACCCCAACGTGACGCTTACCGTGACGCTCTACGTCTTCGAGTCGCCGGCGACGGAGAAGGCCGTCTCCGTGAACGGTTCGAGGCTGCGCCTGTGGACGGCGGACAAGTCCGAGCGCATCGTGCAAGGGACGCCGCTCCCGATGCGGGGGCAGAACGGCACGTACACGTATGCGCTCCCGCGCGCCCCCAGGGGGACGCTGATCTGGTGGATCTACGCGGAGACCCCCTACA
>Ga0209342_10006488_pt1 | contig 11858 bp, 10 predicted proteins | sample RifCSP16_2_FD_184023 | JGI IMG/M metagenome (GOLD analysis project Ga0209342, IMG submission 184023) | Soil microbial communities from Rifle, Colorado - Rifle CSP2_sed 16_2 (SPAdes) (version 2) | ecosystem: Environmental > Terrestrial > Deep subsurface > Rock core/Sediment | place: Rifle... | reverse complement strand
CAGCCGGAAAGAACTGGAGAGCGGAAGTCGGCGGTCAACGGTAAGTCAGACACGCGCACAGATCGCCCGACGCGGCATGGAAGAGATCGGCCTCTCGGCAGCCGAGATCGCGCGTCATCTCGGCGTGGCCACGTCAAGCATAACGCGGGCGATAGCGAAGAGTGAAGGGGTGGCCACAACGCAACGTAAGTAACAACGTCACGAAAGTTACCCAAAGTTACCTTGGTAAGAATACAACATTTCTGCTTGGGGTTGACATTCACCTTAAATCCCCTTGCCATTTGCTTCTTTTTATAGTACGCTCACCTCATTAACATACGCGTCCTGACCCTCGCGCTATATCGGTGAAAGCAGGCTGGTGTGCAGGGCGATCAGGAAACGGTGAATGACAAGCCGCAAGACCCTGCCCGGGTCCGGGGTGTAGGTAACTGAACCCTGTGCCCTGCAATTCCTGACCCTGATGGGTCTAAAAATAAATGGGGGTACCAAATGACAATTAAAACGTCGACGATTCCCTGTCCACAATGCAGCGGTAAGGGTTTTGTACCGTGTCCTGTCTGCCGCGGGCAGGGCAGACAGTCCAGTACGAATGCCGCACAACGTCCTTGTTCAAGTTGTCATGGCACAGGAAAAAGTGTCTGCCCTCAGTGCAAAGGTTCTAAAAAAGCAACTGCTGGAAAATAGAATTATTTGACGCTTTATCTTGGAGGGTACCATGCCGAACGGTGAACGATGAACTCTAAACCAAATCAAAACGAACCCCAGGACCCCGAAGAGAGCCATGGCCTCATGAACATCCTGAAGATGATAATACTTATTGCGGGTCTGGTGGGCGCATGGTTCCTGCTGGATTGGCTGATAAACGGAAAATAGACGGGGCGAAGAGGAATAAGCGAAGGTTTGAAGATGGGAAATGAAGAATGTCAAGCCGCAACGGGCCGTTGCCCAAATGGTATTTTCAACCTAATTGTCATTCTAAGCACAGGGAAGAATCTTGTTTTTCCGTTAGGTTGAGAGACCCTTCGCTCTGCTCAGGGTGACAAAAATGATTTGGGCAACAGCCCGGCAAGAGCTGATCCTCAGGACGTTCTTAATTGCAGAAGGAGCACCGAATGCTCAAGAAATATGCGCGCTATCTTACCGCAATAACCCTGCTGGCGGTCGCAGCGGGATGTCTTCCTCCTCCGCCCTTGCCGCGTGATCTCAGTAACCCCCTCAAGCGAGTTGCAATACTTCCGATGAAGAACGACTCCAATGATGTCGATGGCCCTGAGGTGATGAGGAAAAAAATGGCCCACGCATTGGAGCGCAGGTCCTATGTGGTACAGGATTTGAAAGAAACGGAACAGCTCCTGCGGGACCGGATGGGGATCACGCTCGGCGGTCAACTCAGCCTGACCACGGCGCAAAAACTCGGAAAAGAGCTGGGGGTCGAGGGTGTACTGTACGGGACGCTTATAGATTTCGATGAGACGACATTGGGCGCAATTAATGTAAAGAAGGTCCGAGGGAAGTTCAAACTCGTGAGCACCGTGACCGGTCAGATCGTATGGGAGCGGGGCCTCGGGGTGAGAAGCGAGCTGAAAATGCAGGGTAACTACGGTACCGCTGCGGCTCTTGCTGCAAGGGCCGCGGACCGGGACCCGGATGTTCCCTGGGTGACTATCAGGAGCACGACGACGGGAAGCAAGAAACTCGGGGAGTCCTTTGCCATCGGACTTGGCACCAAGTTGCTGAGCCAGGCGATCGGCAGGCACCTGGACTACGAGGCCACGGAGCTGGCAAGACGGGTCACCGACGGCCTGCCCTGGGGTCCGGGTCCTGAGGCTGTTGCCACAATGCCGGCGCCGAAAATCGGGATGCCGGAAATACCGATGCCCGAGCCTCCTTTTTTCGGGTACATGGACTGGGAAGGGAAGAGGGATTTCTCGGCAGTCATCTATTCAGTGACCACTGACAAGGCAAAGAACGAGACCGTTATTATGGAGGTCCTGCTGGCGGTCGCCGGAGAGAAAATTAGGATGGACATGGATTTGTCCCGGATGAAGACGGGAGCTACCCATTCTCGGCCTGGCAGGATGGTTATGATCGACCGGGCGGATAAAAAGACCAGCTACACTCTTTACCCGAAGACGAAACGGTACCTGGTCCGCACAGAGACTGAAGCGGCTGAAGAAAGACCCAAGGTCGAAAAGACGAAGGTGGGCAGCGAGGTCATCGGCAAGCATCCTGCGGACAAGTACGAGGTGAGGATCACCTACAAGGACGGAAAGGTCGAAGAAGGGTTTATCTGGAACGCCAAAGACCTCGACGACATTACCATCAGAAGCGAAGTGGAGAACAAGGACCGCACGGTAACGACCGAACTCAGGAACATTGTACTGAAAACGCCGCCCGCCGCGATGTTCGAGATCCCGGCCGGCTATACTGAGGCGAAGGGATTCATGGACCTGATGGCGACGGAGCCGAAGAACAAATAGACCGAAGAAGTAATACTTCAGTTACGGGGCAGCAGCCCTTTCGCTCTGCCGGACCATCTCTGTGTTGACAATTGTATGCTGTTTTGCTACAGTGGCGTCGTTCGAGAAGATGACGACAAATCACAGGAGGCGGCGATGGCGGAAAAACTGGCGGTGGTGGTGAGCGGCGGCCCGGCCCCGGGGATCAACGGGGTGATCAGCTCCGTGACCTTTGAGGCGGTCAAGCAGGGATTGGAAGTGATCGGTCTGTACGACGGCTTTAAGTGGCTGTCGAAAGGCGACACCTCCCACACGATCGAGCTCCACAAGGCGGAGATATCCCGCATACACCTGCGCGGCGGCTCGATCCTCAGGACCTCGCGGGACAATCCGACGAAGAGCCCGGAGAAGATGGCCAGCGTGGTGAGCGCCCTGGCCAAGCTCGGCATCCGCTATCTTGTTACCATCGGCGGAGACGATACGGCATTCACCGCCACCCGCGTTGAAAAAGAAGCGGGCGGCAAAATATCCGTCTGCCACGTGCCCAAGACCATTGACAACGACCTCCCGCTGCCGCACGGCGTTCCCACCTTTGGCTTCGAGACCGCGCGCCAGATCGGGGCGCAACTCGTCGAAAATATCAGCGAGGACGCGCGCACCGCGGGCAGGTGGTATTTTGTGATCGCCATGGGCCGCTCGGCCGGACATCTTGCGCTCGGCATGGGCATGGGCGCGGGCGCCACGCTCACGCTTATCCCCGAGGAGCTGGGAGAGAAGATATCACTGAACAAGGTCGTCTCCATCCTTGAGGGCGCGATCATCAAGCGTCTCGCGCTCGGCAAGAACCACGGCGTGGCCGTCATCGCCGAAGGCGTCGCGACCCGCCTGGATCCCGAGGAGCTGACCATTCTCAAGAACGTACCGAGGGACGATCACGGTAATATCCGGCTTGCCGAGATCCCGCTGGGCGATATGCTGAAGCAGAGAGTGCTCGAAGACCTGGGCGCTCTGAGCGTCAGCACCACCATCATAGCAAAGGACATCGGGTATGAGCTCCGCTGTCACCCGCCCATCTCCTTTGACCGGGAGTATACGCGTTATCTCGGATTCAGCGCGGTGAAGTTCCTGATCTCCGGCGGAAGCGGCGCCATGATCATGCTCAAGGACGGCAGGAATGAGCCGATAAAGTTTTCCGATCTTGTCGATCCCAGGACTGGCAAGACGCGCATTCGTACGGTGGACACGAAGGCCGATGATTACCTCATGGCGCGACGGTACATGATCCGGCTTGAAAAGGAAGACATGGATGGCGAGCAGCTCAAAAAAATCGCCGCTGCCGCGAAGATGACACCCGACGAGTTCAAGAAGCGGTTTTCCGTGGCGGTGTGATCGCAGCTGATGGTTCATAGCCCATGGCTCTTCGTTCTTTGTTTTACTGACAGCGATGAGCTATGAACTGATCTTACAGGGGGATCCTCTTTTCTCTCGCGACGTTCTTGAGAATGATGAGGGCATTGTTCAGGTGTTGGAGCTTGAGGCTTCTCTTTCTCATGGCGGGGGGGTCGTTCAAGGACACCTGTTCGTTCCTGACGACGGTCATGGCCTTGTTCAGGTGCTCATTCAGACTTTTGATCATTTCATTATCGAATTTCTTGAGAAAAAGGGGGTTCACCGAGATCAGGCCTTCGGCCACGTCCGAGGCGACCCCTTTCATGCTTTTGCCCTTGAATGCGCTATCCGCCATCTTCGCGCCTTATACCTTCCGGTGTGACTTGATCGCCTTGTCCAGCAGCTCCTGTTTCTTGCGGACATTTTCGATCAGAGCCCGGAGTTCCGCCGCGTCCGGGCCCTGTTGTATCTTTTCGTGAAGCGTGTTGATGTTATTGAAGAGGTCCACGGCCGTTTCCTTGATGAGCGTGTGATTATTCCTGTTGTGTTCGCAGAGACGGGAGATCTCGTCCACCAGGTCCTTCAGCACGGGGTCATCGGATTCCCTCAACCGCAGATTTATCGACATGTCTCCGTCGGCCATCATTTCGATGGCCCGCCGTATTCTGAATATGGGGCCGAGAAACTTGTGGGAATAGACCGTGCCGACGATGCCGATGAAGATGAACATCGTGACGAGGGCGATCGGCAGGAACAGGGGAAGCTGCAGTATCTCCGCCAGTTTCTGAAATACCCGAAGGAGGAGCGTAAACACGATGAGGATGAAGATAATGAATACAATGAACCTGGTCTGAGGCCCGATGGCATTGAAATATCCTTTTCCTTTCGCTACCAACTGTCTCTTACCGGATGTCATGGTGTTTGTCCCTTTTAATGCGCTGCATTCAATGCCTTTGTAATCACACTGGAAGCAATTATACTTACAAAACGACGTTTGGTCAAGGTCATATTTGTTAAAGATCATCTCCTTAGCGAATGGGTCCGAGTTTGGAGTGGTGGATAAAAAAATACGCATCGTGATTGAACCGGGAAATGTTTTGGGAATTCAGGATCCATTTTTGTTCTGCACCGCCGTTCACAGGCCCGCGCAGGCATGCCATTGCAATGCATGCCGTGATCGAACGTCTTACCTACCCGCAGCACTCACGCTCCGCTTTGCTTCGCTGTGCTGTTTTGGCTTATTGGTTTGATAATGGTTTTTCACGCATGCTTGAGCGCGTCCCTGTTCACGGGATGCAGACGCTTTTTGAACTGCAAAAAACCACAAAAGCATATTTTGGCTTTTTCCCTGCGCCGGGCATGCGAAACATCTTGAACGGGGTTAACGAACCCGCTCTGAGATTTATTTTGTCTTGCACTCCTGTTCCCTCTATGGTAGATTTTCTCATGCCGCTCGTTGACCCGCTCAACCGATATATCGATTACCTGCGGATATCCGTTACCGACCGCTGCAATCTCAATTGTGTCTACTGCAAGCCGCGGGAGCGGATGAAAGCGCTTCCGCACCGGGAAATACTTCAGTACGAAGAAATTCTCAGGCTTGTGACCGTGGCCGCGCCGCTCGGAATATCGCGCGTGCGCATCACCGGGGGAGAGCCCCTTATCCGGCGCGGGATCGTCGATTTCATCTCGTCGCTCGCTCAGCGCCGCGATATCCAGGACATCAGCCTGACCACCAACGGCGTGCTGCTTGAAGAGAAGCTCGACGCTCTTATCGCTGTCGGGCGGCCCCGGCTGAACATCAGCCTCGACTCTCTCAACCCTGAACGGTTCCGGCGGATCACGGGCAGCGACTCCTGGGACAGGGTTTGGCGGGGGATCTGCCGGGCCGAGGAGCTCGGGTTCCATCCGCTCAAGATCAACATGGTGCCGGTCAGGGGCATCAACGATGATGAGATCGCCGATTTCGCACGGCTGACCCTGGACCGTCGGCTGCACGTCCGCTTTATCGAATTCATGCCGATCGGCGCCGGAGACCGCTGGAACACTGAGGTGTGCGTGACCGCCGGCCAGGTACGTGAGATTATCGAACGCGAGGTCGGCCGCCTTGAGCCGTTCACCTCCGGAACGGGGGCCGGTCCTTCCGAGAACCATCAGATCCCCGGCGCGCGGGGGGTGATCGGTTTTATCAGTCCCATCACGAAGCACTTCTGCGCGACGTGCCGGCGCCTCAGACTGACCGCGGACGGCAAGATACGGCCGTGCCTGCTGTCCGACACGGAAATAGATATCAAGTCCCCTCTGCGGGGAGGATGCGACGACAAGGAATTAGAACGGCTGCTCAGGCTCGCGCTCGAGGTCAAACCCGAACGGCATTATATCAATGAAACTCCTGCTGGATGCTATCAGCGGACCATGTCCGGCATAGGGGGCTGAGGGATAGACCGAAATGAAAAAGCTCACTCATTTTGATGAAGAAGGGGCAGCCCGTATGGTGGATGTTTCCGGCAAACAGGAAACAACGCGCGAGGCCGTTGCCGCAGGCAGCGTCACCATGATGCCGGAAACGCTCAAGCTCATTCTTGACCGCAAGATATCGAAGGGGGACGTCTTCGCCGTCGCGCGGGTCGCGGGGATCATGGCCGCGAAAAGGACGGCTGAGATCATCCCCCTGTGCCACACGCTGGGTCTCACGTCCGCGGAGATCGCCTTTGAACCCGACGAGGCGTCATTGCGCGTGAATATCACGGCCATTGTCAGGTCAAGCGGCAGAACGGGCGTAGAGATGGAGGCGCTGACGGCGGTGGCGGCAGCGGGATTGACCATCTATGATATGTGCAAAGCCGTGGACAGGGCCATGACCGTCACCGACATCCGGCTCATGAAAAAGACCGGGGGCAAGAGCGGGACATTTGAGAGGCCGAGGGATCCGTGATCAATGACGCCTGACATGAAAGAAGAACTAAGGGAAGAGGAAAAGAAGATGAGGCGGCTGAGGTTCTTTGTTGACCTTGCGCAGGCAGTACTCATGCAGCAATCAGACCTGACGCTTCAGGAAGCCTTTACGATCATGAAGGATACAAAAATGGCGGTCCTGGGCCTTTTTCCGGGTAAAGAGCATGTGTATGAACTCGTTTATGCCCCGAGATTTCGAAGAATAATATCGGAACGTTTCGTCGTTCCGGGCGGCTTGCTGGAAAAGAACTTCTTGTAGATACTGAAGGCTGACCGATCGACCAAGGCCCTCCAGAGAATTCGATCTTTTTATCAAAAACTAAGACCCTGATAGCAGCCGATACTGTTCCCTACCCATAAAGTATTACTTAAAAATCAAATACTTACTTATTAGCACTCTTCTTGACAGAGTGCTAATGGAGTGTTATATTAATTCTTGCAGAGAGGAAACAGCTGTTGACTCGTGTGCTTAAAAAATACAATTTCGCTATCAAAACCAGGAACACGGGAAGCTCAGGCAGCCGGGATTTGGGCATCAGAGGTGATGAGTAGCTCGACAGCGGAATTGTATAATTTCAACGAAAAAGGAGGGATGAAGTATGAAAAGCTTGATGAGGCTGGATCCCTTCCGGATCATGAGGAAATGGGACCCGTTCCAGGAATTTCTCGGGATGCAGCATGAAATGGACAGGCTGTTTAACAGACTCGTGGGCAGGGATATCTCAACCAGGGAGACTTCCTATGGTGAATGGATGCCGTCGGTAGAGAGCTATTTGAAAGACAATGACCTGATCTTCAAATGTGAGCTTCCCGGCGTGGATCCGAAAGACGTCGAGGTGAACCTTGATGAAGCGTCAAGGCAGCTTATAATCAAGGGTGAACGGAAAGCGGAAAAGAACGTGAAGAATGAAGACTATATCTACCATGAGCTTGCCTACGGTTCTTTTGAGAGGCGGTTTTCGCTTCCCGAGGGGATAAAAGGCGACCAGATGAAAGCGAGATTCGTAAACGGGGTACTTGAGGTAACGGTACCGGCTCCGGCGATCGCCAAACCCAAAAAGATCGAGATCGAGACTTCGAAGCAGATCGAACAGGAAGCGTCGGTAAAGAAGGCAGCATAACAATAAATAGTGGACAGCTTGTTTCCCGGCCATCCCGCATTCTTTTGGATGCGGGATGTTTTTTATGGAGATTTACGTATTGGTCATGTTGAGCCAAGGGATGGTCTCGTAAGAATTCCATAACAACATTCATGCGTCATTCCCGTGAAGGACCTTAGCCTGCCCCGTACCTGATACGGGGGGAATCCAGTCTTTTTAAGCAGGTGCTTGGGTCCCGGATACCCGCTGGAGTTTACCCCGGACTTGATATGGGGCAGGTATGACGGCTGCCATCAAGATTAATGGCTGCCTTCGCAAGGAGACTGAATAAAGACTTGACACTGAATAATTGATATGTTAAATTTTAGCACTCTTACGAGAAGAGTGCTAAGACATTTTTTTGGGCATCAAAAGGGCCGGGTGGTCTCTAACAGACTGTAAATATGATGGAGTTGGACGAGAGAAATAAAAAGGTTTTGCAGGCGGTGATCGACAGCTATATCTCGACCGGAGCGCCGATCGGTTCCAATGTACTGATCAAAAGGTACGATTTTAGCGTGAGTTCCGCGACGCTTCGGAACATCATGGCCGAGCTCGAGGAAATGGGCTATCTGACCCATCCTCATACCTCGGCAGGCAGGATACCGACCGAGAGAGGGTATCGATATTATATCGACGGCCTGATCAGCGTCAAGCGCGACACCGATGATATCAAAGATCAACTGCAGCAGGCGCCTCCGCTGCACGGGGGAGACCTCCATGAACTGATGGAAGAGGCGAGCCAGTTTCTCGCGAAGCTCTCCCGCTACGCCGGGGTGGTGATCGCACCGGCTGAGCCGGAAGGAAAGTACAAGCATATCGAGTTCATCCGTCTGCACGGCCGAGAAGTGCTCATCATTTTCGTCACGAGCAACGGGACGGTCCAGAACAAGCTCATACAGCTCGACGAGGAGATACTCCAGCATGATCTGAACACGTTCAGCACGTTTCTCGATGAGGAGCTCGAACACTGGTCCCTTACCGAGGTGCGACGGCGGCTGGTCGAGAAGCTGCGCGAGGAGAAAAGGGTCTTCAAGCGCCTGATGGAAGAAACCTATCAGGCCAGCCGGGAGATCCAGGAGCGGGACAGCGAGAAGGTCTACATCGGCGGGGCGTTCCAGGTGTTAGAGAGCCCTGAATTCGCGAACGTGGAAAAGATGAGGACCCTGTTCAAGGCGTTCGAGGACAAATATAAACTGCTCAAACTCCTCGAGAGGAGCGTGACGGCAGGCGGCATCAAGGTTTTCATCGGCTCCGAGAACCCGTATTTCGAAATGCAGGGCTGCAGCCTTGTCGTGAGCAGTTATCAGGCCGGCTCGGACGTTGTCGGCACGCTCGGTGTCATCGGTCCCACGAGAATGCAGTACAAACAGGTGATCCAGGTCGTGGACTATACGGCGAAGCTTGTGAGCAGGCTCCTGGATGAACGGTTTGAGAAAGGTAGTGAGCGATGATGGACGACGAAAAGGTCCAGGAGCAGGAGGCGCGGGAATGGGCGCCGCCGTCTCCGGACGACGCGGAGCCATCCTCGGCCGGAGATGCCGCAGCGCTTGCGCAGGCGCTTGAGCGGAAAACCAAAGAGGCGGCGGAGGCCCAGGATAAATACCTGAGAACGTACGCGGATTTTGACAACTACCGCAAGCGCATGCAGCGGGACCTTGCCGAGGCCCGCAAGTACGCGAACGAGCAGATGGCGAGGGAACTTCTGGGCGTGGTGGACCACCTGGCGCTCGCGATCAAACACGCGACCGAGGCGGGCGAGACGAACGAGGGGCTGCACCGGGGCGTGGAACTTGTCTATAAGCAGCTTCGGGACGCGCTCGAAAAGTTCGGGGTCACGTCTTTTTCGGCGGAAGGCGAAGTGTTCGATCCGGCCAAGCATGACGCCGTCATGCAGGAAGCAACGGACAGGGTCCCGGAGAATACCGTGGTGCAGGTGCTCCAGCAAGGGTACCTCTATTACGACAAGGTGCTGCGCCACGCAAAGGTGAGCGTGGCCAGGAAGCCGGCGTCCGCGCCTGAAGAAACAGAATGCGCGGAATAACGAATTGAGAAATGATTAAAGATTATTACCCGTTAAGGAGGCTATTATGGCAAAGGTTATAGGAATTGATCTGGGTACGACGAACTCCTGCGTTGCGGTCATGGAAGGCGGGGAACCGGTGGTCATCACGAACTCTGAAGGAAGCCGTACGACGCCTTCCGTGGTGGCGATCACCGAAAGCGGTGAACGGCTCGTGGGCCAGATCGCGAAGCGGCAGTCGATCACGAATCCGGAAAACACCATATTTTCGATCAAGAGGCTCATGGGCAGAAAGTTCGATTCTTCAGAGGTCGCGGAGGCGATGAAACACCTGCCGTATAAGATCGTGAAGGCGGCGAACGGCGACGCCCACGTAGAGGTCCGCGGCAAGGTCTACAGCCCGTCCGAGATATCCGCCATGATCCTGCAGAAGATGAAGCAGACCGCCGAAGACTACCTCGGCGAGAAAGTGATCGATGCGGTGGTCACGGTGCCGGCGTATTTCAATGACAGCCAGCGCCAGGCCACGAAGGACGCAGGAAGGATCGCAGGCCTGAACGTGCTCCGGATCATCAACGAGCCGACCGCCGCGGCCCTTGCGTACGGTCTGGACAAGAAGAAAGACGAGACCATCGCGGTCTACGACCTGGGCGGCGGGACCTTCGATATTTCCATCCTGGAACTCGGCGAAGGCGTGTTCGAAGTGAAATCCACGAACGGCGATACGTACCTGGGCGGCGATGACTTCGACGAGCGGATCATCAAGTGGCTGGCGGACGAGTTTTTGAAGGGCCAGGGCATCGATCTTAAAAAAGACAAGATGGCGCTCCAGCGCCTGAAGGAAGCGGCGGAGAAGGCCAAGGTCGAGCTGTCCATGGTCATGGAGACGGAGATCAACCTTCCGTTCATTACCGCGGACGCGACCGGTCCGAAGCACCTGCTCTTAAAGCTCTCGAGATCGAAGCTCGAACAGCTCGTCGACGATCTGGTGCAGAAGACCGTCGAACCGGTCAAGAAGGCGCTCAATGACGCGGGCAAGAACGTCGACCAGATCAACGAAGCCGTGCTCGTGGGCGGCATGACGCGCATGCCCAAAGTGATCCAGTCCGTGAAGGAGTTCTTCAAGAAGGAGCCCCACCGGGGCGTGAACCCCGACGAGGTGGTGGCCATCGGCGCGGGCATCCAGGGCGCGGTGCTCACCGGCCAGGTGAAGGATGTGCTGCTTCTCGATGTCACGCCCCTGTCTCTCGGCATTGAGACCCTCGGCGGCGTGACCACGAAGATCATCGAGCGGAATACCACCGTCCCGACGAAGAAAAGCCAGGTCTTCTCCACCGCGTCGGACAATCAGACGGCGGTCTCCATCCACGTGGTACAGGGCGAGCGCGAGATGTCGGCGGACAATAAGACGCTGGGCCGCTTTGAGCTCGTGGGTATTCCGCCTGCGCCGCGCGGCGTGCCGCAGATCGAGGTGACCTTTGATATCGACGCGAACGGCATTGTTCATGTTACCGCCAAGGACCTCGGAACGGGCAAGGAGCAGTCCATCAGGATCACCGCGTCGAGCGGGATGAGCAAAGAGGAGATCGAACGGGCCCTCAAAGAGTCTGATGCTCATGTGGCGGAGGACAAGAAAAAACGCGAGGTCGCGGAGGCCAGGAACGAGGCGGACAATCTCGTCTACTCTGTTGAAAAATCCATGGCCGAATACGGCTCCAAGCTCACCGAAGCGGAGCGCGCGGACATTCAAAAAGCGCTTGAACAGACAAAGAGCGTCAAGGACGGTACGGACGTCGATGCGATCAAGAAGGCGGTGGCCGAGCTTTCACAGGCGTCGCATAAGATCGCCGAAGAGGTCTACTCCAAGATGAACAAGGCACAGGAACAGAAACA
>Ga0209342_10006487_pt1 | contig 11860 bp, 8 predicted proteins | sample RifCSP16_2_FD_184023 | JGI IMG/M metagenome (GOLD analysis project Ga0209342, IMG submission 184023) | Soil microbial communities from Rifle, Colorado - Rifle CSP2_sed 16_2 (SPAdes) (version 2) | ecosystem: Environmental > Terrestrial > Deep subsurface > Rock core/Sediment | place: Rifle... | reverse complement strand
GAGAAACTCTGGATCTTGGAAAACAATGCGTCCCGCAGATCCCTGGCAACACCTTCTCCGGCATACACGGAAAAGTAATTCATCCCGACCGAAAAAAGAGCGCTCAGGACGGACAGGGTCAGCATGATCAGGGTGGTGTTGATGACCAGCTTGAGGTTGTTGGCTGCGATGCCGTCATCGATGATGCGCTGGATGAGCCTGGGGATGGCCAGGTCCATTGCCACCACGGAAATGAGCAGTGCCAGGGCGGCTACGCTCTGCTTCCAGTAGGGTTTCACATAAGAAGCCAGGGACAATAATTTTTTCATGGTTCTATTCGATGAACTATGTGGAACTTTCTTCCCTTATTTACTGGTATAGGTAAATTATTGTAAACCCAAAAACCTTATGCAGCATCCACCTGCTTCTGCAATTCCTGCACCAGGCGGCGGAGTTCCTCCAGCAAGGGGCTGCTGAACCCGGTTGAATCATATGCCTGCAAGCTTTCCTGGTAATTCCAGAGCTGGTCTTCCTTGCCTGCGTTGAAGTGTTCCCAGAGCTCCTCTCCGATGCGTTGATGGTCAGCCAGGATGGCACGTGCGTTGTCAACCTTGTCGGCAATGGTGACCCGCAGCAGGGATTTGTCCGTATGTCGAATATGTTCATGATAAGCTGCTTTACGTTCCTTCCAGGGAGGCTTTGGACCTCCTTTGTAGTCCTCCGGTGTGTCGCTTGATACCCGGATGATCTTAAGAACTCGCTCTCCAAAACGACAGGAGATCTCAGCACCATCGATCATGTCAGCTTTATCTTCCAGGGTGTCATGCAGCAGGGCGGCAATGGCTTCCTCTTCATCCCCGCCGTCCATCTGCACCATCGCGCATACAGACAGCAGATGCGCTAGGTAGGGGACCTTGCTCCTCTTGCGGGAATCCCATCCATGCAGTTCGAATGCCAGTTCGATGGCTTTATGCAGTCTTGCTGAGATTTTATCGTTTTCTTTGGGCATGGTTTCCTTTCTGATTCTATGGGAAGTTATATCGCCAGTTAATGGCAGGGTGAAACCATCTTCCCTGGCATCGAAAACTGGAAGGTACAGGAAAACCCCCCCCCCCGGTTAACCCTTATGAATTTTCCCTTTTACGGCGTGGGTGTGAAAGAAGGCGTGGGTGTCAGGGTATTGGTCGCTGTGGGTGTCAGCGTTGGCGTCGAGGTCAGGGTCGGTGTCAGAGTAAGAGTAGTCGTCAAAGTAGGTGTCAGGGTCGGTGTGGGTGTTTCCGTGGGAGTCGCTGTCGGCGTCGGGGTGGGCAGGTTCAACTGGAAGCGCAGGATCTTCTCAGCGCTCTGGTTCTTATCGCCCTTCAGGTGCAGCCGCATGGTGATCCATTCCGAATCGATTCCGATCAGGTCCCAGGAAAACACCGGTGAGTCAGCGCTGGCCGGGGTTTCACTTTCCGGGAACAGTTCAAACCATTCCGAGGGTTGTTTGCCCTTGCCCCATTCCAGGGTATACGATTCGAACCCGCTGGTGGCATTCGCCACGATGCGCACATCGATTGGGCTGCTGCTGATGACCATATTTTCGGCTGGCACGATGAATTCCATCTCCGCATGCGGGTCATCCGCCGTGCAGGCACGGTTGGGAGAGAAGTAGATCTTGTCGCTGAATCCCATCTCCTGCGCCCAATTCTTGCCCTGGTTGGTGTCCAGAATCCACTCGCGCGCCCATTTATCGGGTACATTGAGTGACATGCGGGTGGTGATCGATTCCTTGCACTCATCCGATGCACGCAGACCGGTCCAGGTGTCGATGGCAAGGTTCTGCCACAGGTCCTGGCTGGCAGGCAGCGGGAGCTGATCGGCTGCGAAGATCTCGTTGCGTTGTTCCGGGCAGTAGGAGGAAGGTTCAGTTCCGGAAACGGTGCAGATCACCTTGTCCACGATGCCATTGGGACGGTAGAAGGGTGTCGGGTTGCCGCCGGTAAGCCGGTTGATGCCCAGCTGCATGAACTGGTTCCAGATGGGTGCCGCCCCGGAGAGGCCGGTTGTGTTCAGCATGGGGGTATAGTCGGCATTACCGACCCATACACCAACCGCCAGGTCGGGTGTGTAACCCAGTGTCCAGTTGTCACGGAAGTCGTTGCTGGTGCCTGTTTTGGCGGCAACCTGGAAAGGCAGCGACAGTAATGAGTTATATCCGAACATGGGAGCCCGGGCTTCATTGTCCGAAAGGATGGAGGAGATCAGGTAGGCATGGTCTGCCCGCATAACCTGTTCGCCGGGTTCGCTTTTGTATTCATAGACCAGGTCCCCGTTGTAATCGGTGATCCTCAAGATGGATACCGGCGGAATGCGCACACCGCCATTGGCAAAAACAGCGAACGCTCCGGTCATCTCCAGCAGGCTCACTTCCCCGCCTCCCAATGTCAGTGACAAGCCGTAATCGTTGCGGGTCAGGGTGGTGATCCCCAGGCGCTTGGCCATGCCGATCATCCCTTCCGATTCGGCTGTGTTCGGGTCGTCAAAGATGCCAACGTACTGCAGTGTTTTGACAGCCGGCACGTTGAACGAATTTGCCAGCGCCGTTCGTACGGTCACCGGACCGTGGAAGCGTCCATCGTAGTTGACCGGTATGTAAGGTGCGCGCGGATCATCCGGGTTGCCGGATGGCGGAAACTCGGAGGGAACATCCCAGATCAGTGTGGCAGGAGTCCAGCCTTTTTCGAAGGCAGCTGCATAATTGATCGGCTTGATCGACGATCCCGGCTGGCGGGTCGGGCTGGTGGCCATGTTCACCTGGCCGGAGATGGCGGCATTGTAGAAGTCAGCCGAACCCACCATTGCCAGGATCTCTCCCGTACCCGGTTTGATCGCCACCAGGGCGCCGTTGGTCACATGAAAATCCACCAGGCTGGTCACCTGGTTGCGCACGAGCTGCTGCGCCTGGTCCTGTAGAGACGGATCAATCGTGGTGGTGACCGTGAATCCCGAGCGGTAGATGGTTTGCGGATCATACTGTTCTTCCAGCTGGCTGCGTACGAACTGCACCCAGTGGGGATAGCGCATGTCGTCATACTTGGGCTGGAAGGAGTAATTCTCGATATCCGAGGAAGCCATGGCCACTTCGGTGATTCCCACGCAGATCTTCTGCGGGCTGTTGCTTACGTAAATACAGTTGGTTTCCTGGCTGAGAGTGTAGGTCAGCAGCAGGACCTGCTGGTGGCGTGCCAGGGTGGCTTCCCGGTTGGTAAAGATGTCGTATACGGAAGGTGCCTGTGGAATCCCTGCCAGGAAGGTCGCCTCTGCCAGGTTCAGGTCGCTGGCGGATTTGCTGAAATAGGTTTGTGCCGCCGCTTCGATGCCGTAGGCAAGGTTGGCGTAGTTGAATTCATTGAGGTACAGTTCAAGGATCTCATCCTTTGAATAGCGGCGGGTGATCTCTGCCGCCAGGATGGCTTCCCGCATTTTGCGGGCATAACTCTGCTGGTTGCGTTCATCCGGTGTCATCAGCAATGCACGTGCCACCTGCTGCGTGATGGTGGATGCTCCCGAGATGGTCTCCCCGCTGGAGGCATTCTGGATGAATGCCCGCGCGATGGCGAAGATATCAAATCCGGGATGCGAGTAGAAACCCTTGTCTTCGGTGGCGATGGTGGCAGCCACCACGTAGGGGGATATGCGGCTGAGCGGTGTATAAGTCCGCCTGCCGGCATTGGGGTCAAGGATCTCGTATAGCAGGTTGCCGTTGCGGTCCAGAATGCGGGTCGTCTCGAACTGCGAGGCATGTGTTTTCAGATCGTCCACGCTGGGCAGAGTGGCAGCCACCGTGTAATACTGGTAGATCGCAATGGCGGTCAGCACCAGCCCGATCGCCACGCCGATGAACACCATCAGGATCAGGGCGCGTACAAAACAGCCCAGGTTATCCCGCCAGTGTTTAAATGATCTTACAGGAGTTTTTCTCGGTAATGCCGGTCTGCCTTTGGCTGTCGATTGCGTGGGAGTCGGTTTGGATGGCGTCTGGAAGGCAGACGGGGAAACACGTGTGGCGTTCATGTCGATCTCATCCACCCGTTTGGGGAGCGGCATGTTGTTTTCATCCAATGCCGGGCGGGAACCGGCTCCGTACCTGCCGCCGGGTATGACACCCGGAGGAATGGTGGGCGTTGACACGGGAACCTTCTCCGCATCCTCTTTGGAAGCGCTCGAAGGTTGCGTCCCTTTTTTAACAGGCAGTTCAACCTGCGTTTCATCATCTGCTTTCAGCAGGCGGTCAAATCTTTCCAGGGGGTCTTCATGTTCTTGATCTTGCATTCACACCTTCATTAAGGAGGATTCGATCAGGCAGGTTTGGACATGAAGAGGGCATTCCAATTGCCCTTCATGACCACTTCGTTGGATTGGTTGTTGACCTGCAGGTTGATATACACCGTTCCACCTCCCAGGCGGGGAATGGCTTTGGTTTCGGTCACTTCGATTTCGACATGGATCGTATCCCCGATGAATACGGGTTTGATGAACTTCCAGTTCTCGATTTCGCGGAAAGCCATAACCGTCCCTTCCATGATACCACTGCGGGTGACCAGTCCGGAGGCGATCGAAAGCACCAGCAGACCGTGGGCAATCCGTTGACCGAAGGGTGTTGTGCGGCTGTATTCCGCGTTGGTATGGATGGTATTGTAATCCCCGCTCAATCCGGCGAAAGTGACAATATCACCCTCAGTGATGGTTCGCCCGGGTGTGGTTACGTGTTGTCCAGCTTCAAATTCTTCAAAGAACAATCCCCGCTGGGCAGGTAACATGCTCATTTCTTCTCCTTTGACTTGCCAGGTCTGTTTTCCTGCCGGTATCCAGGGAATCATAGACCATTCGCTTGAATTTTAGCATAAAACACCTTCACTGCCCTTGCGTTTTGGTCAAGAGGGATTTGGTGGGGGATTAAACGGTAAAAATTGACTGGAGATCCTGTAAACCTGGCTGCCCTGCACCTTCATTATTGATGGATATTTCTTTATCACGCCGGCATGTTCCGGACGGGACTCAAAAGATAGGCAAAACACCTTTTCCCGTATCCCCCCTATCCCTCCTGCCTTATAATAAGCCCATGAGAACCTGGTCCCTCAACCCGCAGGATCCCCGCAGTCTGACCCTCTCGGCTGACTTCCGATTCTGCGAGCCGGATTACATCAATGACCACACCTGGGAGATCGAACCCTTCCGAGGAGATGCTGCCGTTCTGGGTCTCCGCACCAGTTATGGCTTGCAGGCAAGGTCGATGCGCATCTTTCCTGCCTTTACCATTAACGGAAAGAGGATTACCAACCCGGCTTCCTTCTTTTCGGCACCCAGATTGGAATCCTTCTATCCCAATTACCTTTCCTTCACTTGTTCCCCATTTGAAAAGCTGGATGTTCGTATCGAGATCTGGGTTCCTTCCTCCACCACCATTGCAAGCCGGGTAACCCTCGATAACCAGGATTTCAATGCACTGGATATGCAGTTCGAAGTGATCGGGTTGCTGCAACCGATAGAGGGCAGTGTCATGGCGCCGGTCAACAGGCAATTTGTCAACATCCTGTCCGGGAAGACCGCCGACCTCAGGCCGGTCATTTTCCTGACAGGCGGCCCTGAACATGGCGCCAACCCGCATCCCTCTCTTCTGCTGAACCTACGCATCCCGGCACTTTCCTCCCGTAAATTCACCTGGGCACAGGCTGCCCTGGCGGATGAACAGGCATCTTTTGACCTGGCACGCCGTACTGCTGCCCGACCGTGGGATGCTGAGATCAGCCGCATCCGGATCATCAACGAAGCCCAATCCGTGGAATTCGAGACCGGTGATCCGGATTGGGATGCCGCCCTGGTATTTTCCCAAACCACGGCTTTCAGACTTTTCTTCCCGGGCGGAGACCAGTTTCCCCAGCCCGCCTTCGTGCTTGCCCGCCAGCCGGATCACGGCTGGTCTTCCCGTGGAGACGGCCTGGATCATGTCTCGGATTGGAACGGCTTTTCCCCCCTGGATGCAGTTTTCATGGCTTCCCTTCTGCCTGCTGCTCCCGGGCTGGCTGCAGGGCTGCTGCGCAACTTTCTTTCCATACAGGCAGTGGACGGTTTTGTGGATTGCCGTCCCGGTCTGGCTGGTCAGCGCGGGCATTGGCTGGCAGCACCCATTCTTGCCAGCCTGGCCTGGCAAAACTACCAGTCCACTGGTGATCGAGGCTTGATCGCTGAAATTTTCAATAACCTGCTGGCATTCCTGCAGAAGTGGTTTGAACCTGCCGAAGAGGGAAGCGCAGAAAAATTCCCTGCCTGGGGTCATCCCCGCCAGGCTGGACTTGATGAGCACCCGGCTTTTTCACGGGCACATGGCTCCAACCCGCTGGCTGATATCCGTTTCCTTGAAAGCCCGGGGCTGGCTGCCCTGCTCTGGAAGGAATTTCAATCCCTGGAAGCCATCGCTGCTGAACTGGGCACTTCCGAGGAATTGGAAGACCTGCGCGGAAAAGTCAAATCCCTGCCAGCTTTCGTGAAATCCTGCTTTGATCCCAGGGATGGACGTTACCATTACAGGGACAGGGAAAGCCATCGGTCACCATCCGCAAAACCTGTCCTGACCGCAACGGGAGAGGGATCTCATGACTCGAAGGTAAAATTTAAAGACCCTGAGCGGCTTCTGATCGTATTTCACACCTTTCAACCGTCCCGGCGCGGACTCACAGTCACCCTGCATGGACTTTCAGCGGATGGATCCCCCCGGGTAGAGGTCATCACCAACAAGGACCTGACCTGGGAGCCGGGCACTGGATATTCCGCCACAGCCTTTTTATATACGGCTGTGAAAAAGGTCGAAGTGAGCGGGCTTACCCGCTCAGGTAAGATGGTCATCACCACGGTGGATGCTTCCTTTACGGATCCGACCTGCATCCTGCCTCTTTGGGCGGGGTTGACCGGTCCGGATGAGACTGCAAAGCTGATTGGATCCATTATGCCGGTTGGAAGCGGTGAAATTCACCTTTCCAGCAAGGTGAAGGAGGATTTCCATTTCCCCTGGCTGCAATTCCTGGCAGAAGGTTTGCTCGACTCAGGAAGACGAAACGAGGCTGCCGAACTGGTTTCCCGCATGATGGAATTGACCATTCGGTCCCTCAAGCAGCAGGGTGCATTTTTCGCCGCCTATTCTGCCGATGAAGGGGACGGGGTGGGTGAACGCAACAACCTGCATGGGTTGGCTCCCCTGGGATTATTCCTGAAAACCCTGGGCGTGCAGATTATCTCTCCCCGGCAGGTGCGCCTGGAAGGGATCAGCCCGTTTCCCTGGCAGGTCACCCTGCGCCATCGCGGCCTGTTCATCGTCAGGGATGCCGATCGAACCGAGGTCACCTTTCCTGATGGTCGTACAGCCATGGTGACGGATGCAGGTGCCTGTATCGTCTCCATTGAATGAGCGCTGACAGGCAGGGTTCATATTAATAGTACAATTATGCAAAATCCCACTATTTAAATAAAATAAGATGCGTACGGGATTTTACCGTTTTCTTTAGACGAACACATGGAAGATTATGGAAACTTTCTCATCAATTAACCTTCTGATCGCCTCTGTTCTATTACTGCTGCTGGTTGCCTCGGCTGTGGCTGTGATGGCAAACCGTATGCGCATTCCTTATACGGTGGGACTGGTTTTGATGGGATTGGCCATGGCACTGTTTGCCCCTGCCATATTGACAGGGGAGACTGGTGAAGCCTTCAAGCAGTTCCTGGATATTTCCCATAACCCCCTCATTCCAAAGATCATACTTGGTCTGCTTGTTCCACCACTGGTTTTCGAGGCAGCCTATCACATCCGTTTTGAAGACCTGAGGAAAGATTTCTGGATGATCGTGCTTTTTGCTGTGCCCGGCGTGGTCATCACCACCCTCCTGGTAGGCGGTGTGATCTCATGGGGGTCAACTTTCACCCAGATGGAGATCAGTATATCCCTGCCGGTAGCCATGGTTTTTGGAGCGCTGGTTTCAGCCACTGACCCGGTGGCTGTGGTGGCCCTCTTCCGCAGCCTGGGCGTTCCCAAGCGTCTGCAGGTGCTATTGGAAGGGGAGAGCCTGTTCAACGATGGAACCGCCATTGTCATGTTCTATATCATGCTGGCCATCGCTGGTGTCGGTGACCTGGGCGGTGTTAAAGGTGAGGACATCACCCTTCTGACGGACATCACCAGTTTTGCCAGGGTGGCCGGAGGAGGATTGATGGTAGGGCTTTTGCTGGGATTGTTGACCTCCCAGGGCATCAACCGCATCAGTGACCCCCTCGTGGAAACCACCTTGACGACGGTGCTGGCTTTCGGATCTTACCTTGTGGCTGAGCAGATGCATTTCAGTGGGGTACTGGCTGTTGTGGCAGCCGGCATCGTCAATGGGAATGTATATTCGAAAGGTTTGTCCCCCACATCCCGCATCGTGGTCTTCAATTTTTGGGAATACCTGGCTTTTGTCGCCAATTCGATCATTTTCCTGATCATTGGCTTAACCATCGACCTGCAGTTGTTGGTCCAGAACTGGCAGGCAATCGCATTGGCTATCTTCGCAGTGCTCATTGCCCGCCTGGTCAGCATCTATGGTTTTTCTGCCTTTGGACGAACCATCCCTTCAAAATGGAAGCATGTCATGTATTGGGGAGGGCTGAGGGGAGCCATAGCCCTTGCCCTGGCATTAAGCATACCCAATATCGGGCAGGTGGGAGAACAGCGCAACCTCCTGCAGGCGATGGCATTTGGGGTAGTGTTGTTCACCCTGCTGGTACAGGGTTTTACGATGGATGGTTTGGTAAAACGCTTGAAACTGGTTCAAAGAAACCCCCTCCAGGATGAATATGAACGAAGACATGCCAGGTACGTGGCTGGCCGGGCAGCCTATGATTACCTGCAGCGTATGAGCCGCCAGGGCATCATCTCCGAGCATACAACCCAAACCTTGTCCAAAGTGCTGGAGAAACAGAACAGCATGCTGGTGGACTCTGTCAGGGAAGTGATCAATTCAGATCCAGCTGTGGAAGCTGAGGAGCTTGATACCGCCCGGCGGGAGACCCTGCGTGCCCAGCGTAGTGCCCTCAGCAGCCTTTTGCGGGATGGGGTCATCACGGACGAAACATACTCCTACCTTGTCAACGAGATCGATGAAGCCCTTTCAGAGCACAGTCTGGATTGGCCGGATATCCTGCGCAAGAATTCCACAACCAAGAAGGTCAACCGCCTCATGGCGGTTATCATCCAGGAACAGGATTTTGAAAATGCGGTCAATGGGCTCAATAATCTTGGATTTTCGGTCGCACGCCTGCCAAGCACAGGTGGTTTTCTCAGCCGACGCAATGTGACCCTTTTGATCGGCATCCAGGAAGGGCGTGAAGAGGCTGCAGTCCGCAGTCTCAAGACAAGTTGTAAGAAACGCGTGGAATACCTTTCCCAACCCATCAAAAATATGCCCATACCACTTTCCACACCAGCTGCGATCACAATCGGTGGCGCCATCATATTCACTTTTGAAGTGGAATCTTATGATGAGTTCTGATGAATAAAGCCAATGAAGCATTCCCTGTTAAACAGGCTCCATTTTCCCCATACCGGAAAACCGGATCAACCTTGATGAGGAGATGAAATGATTATCGAAGGGTACATGAAGAAAAACGTTGTTTCCATAGCGGATACAGCCACCATCGCAGACGCAGCGCTATTGTTCCAGAAAAAACATGTTGGCATCCTTCCTGTCCTTAATGCGCAGGGGAAACCGATCGGTGTTGTCAGGTTGTTTAATTTGATTTCTCTGGAACTTCCCGATTTTTTCAACCTGGTTGATGATTTCGATTTTGTTCATGATTTTGGGGCGATCGAATCCACCATTCCGTCGCCGGAAGTATTATCCCAGCCTGTCACATCCATCATGCAGCCGATCGAATCGATCGACAAGGATTGTGGTTTGATGCGGGTCTTTGCCATCATGCTTCACGACGAGATCTTTGATCTCCCTGTTATCAATGCGGATGGTGAACTTGTAGGTATTGTCTCCCGGGTTGATATCGGTGCGGGTATTCTCAACAGCTGGCCCAGGGAGTAGCGGATGCTGATCGCAGGAATATTATCCAGCCTGTTATTTCTTGTCACTCTTGCGTTGATCTTTTCTGAGAAGATCAACCGCACGATCGTTGGTTTTGTCGGTGCGGGATTAATGGTGGGGATGGGTATCGCTCTTGGCTTTTATTCCGAATCTCAGGCATTGGAAGCCGTGGATTTCAATACCCTTGGATTACTGCTGGGCATGATGATCATGGTTGCCCTGCTCGAACCGACCGGTTTCTTTCAATTCATGGCGGTTTGGGCGGGTAGGCTCTCAAAAGGAAAACCGGTTCGCCTGCTGGTCATGCTGGGGACTGTCACCACCATCCTTTCCATGTTCCTTGACAATGTTACAACCGTAGTGCTCATTGCTCCAGTCACCATCCTGATATGTGAAATTCTGGGTGTTAACCCAACACCCTACCTGATGACAGAAGCCATGCTTTCCAATACTGGCGGGGTGGCAACCCTGGTGGGCGATCCACCCAACATCATCATCGGTTCAGCGGCAGGTCTTTCCTTTAACGATTTCCTGGTCAACTCCCTGCCGATCGTCCTGGTTGTATGGATCGTTGCTCTTTTCTTGCTCAGGTTTCTTCTGCGCTCTGAATTGGCTGGGAAGCCAAAAGATATGAAAGCCATTCTCAAATTATCCCCCGCCGATGCCCTCGATGATCCGAAAACTGCCAGGAAAGTACTACTGGTGCTTGGTCTCGCCATCGTACTTTTTTTCATTGCCCACTTCCTGCATATCAGCCCAGCCTATGTAGCCCTCAGCGCTGCCGGACTTGCCCTGATATGGGTCCGTCCCAACATGAAGGAGACTCTTGAAAAGATCGAATGGAGCGTGCTGATCTTCTTTGCCGCTTTGTTCGTGATGGTAGGCGGACTGGAATCCGCAGGCGTGCTCGAATCGCTCGTGCATCTCCTGGCCAAAGCCAGTTCAATCCCTCCCGTCCTGTTCGGTTTGATCATCATCTGGGTGGTTGCCATCCTTTCTGCAGTTGTTGACAATATACCCATTACGATCGCGATGGTGCCTGTCATTAATGGGTTGGGCGCGGCCGGGATGGATATCGGTCCATTATGGTGGGCACTGGCATTTGGAGCAGGATTTGGTGGTAATGGATCGATCATTGGCTCAACAGCCAACATCGTTGTGGTATCCCTCTCGGAGAAGACCCGTACACCCATCACTTCGGCCATCTGGTTGAAACGAGGTCTTCCAGTGATGTTGACCACCTGCCTGGTAGCTTCGCTCCTGTACGCGCTCGCTTTCAATTATTTTTAATCGCAGACCAGGTGGGCTCATTCATGGGTAAATCATATCGTACACAAGAATAAAGGAAAACATGGCTGATTCATCTGATATGAAACTGATCATCATCATCGTCAACGACGCGGACAGTGATCCATTACTAAAAGATCTGATTGATGACGGGTATCATGTCACCCGGATCGCTTCCACCGGAGGGTTTCTGCGGCGGGGAAGTTCAACTTTCCTGATGGCAGTTGAGGCAGAGAAGGTTGAAAAAGCCCGCCAGATAGTCTATGACCATTGTTCACCTTCTGTTGACCCCGTATTAAAGAAAGTCACCTTATTCGTCCTTAAAATGGACAGGTTCGAGAAGGTCTGATGCTTCCCGTCTCTTGCGATTTTTATCCTGGCGAAAATGGTAAAATAAGAACAATGACAGGAATGCTATTCTTCCACGAACCAGAAGCAGGATGATGAACGATTCGAATGTCCACCAGGTGATGATGGTCATTATCCAGGAACAG
>Ga0209342_10006486_pt1 | contig 11861 bp, 11 predicted proteins | sample RifCSP16_2_FD_184023 | JGI IMG/M metagenome (GOLD analysis project Ga0209342, IMG submission 184023) | Soil microbial communities from Rifle, Colorado - Rifle CSP2_sed 16_2 (SPAdes) (version 2) | ecosystem: Environmental > Terrestrial > Deep subsurface > Rock core/Sediment | place: Rifle... | reverse complement strand
AAGGTATCGGCACCCCCCGAGCCGTAGCCATCGGACCGAAGACCCCTTCGCGGGACCGGCCGGTCTCCCCCGCCCCTTACCCGTCGATCCGGGACGGACCACGGGTACGTAGTCAGTCTCCGGCGGTCAGGCGGAGACCGTGCCTATCCGGAACGCCGTGGCTCCCCTGTCGGCGGCGCCGGCGACCGCCTCGTCGGCTCGGTCTTCGGGCACGACGAGCACCATGCCGACCCCGAGGTTGAACGTGGCGCGCAGGTCATGCTCGGAGACCCCGGCCACCTCGCCGACGAGTTCGACGATCACCGGCACAGGCCACGACCCCCACGCCACCTCGGCGGCGAGCCCGTCCGGCAGGACGCGCGAGAGGTTCTCGGGGATGCCGCCGCCCGTCACGTGAGCTGCGGCGCTTGCCAGCCCCGCGCGCGCGAGCTGCAGCACGAGCGGCGCGTAGATCGCGGTCGGCTCGAGGAGCTCGTCGGCGAGCGGCCGGCCGATCCGCGGCAGCACCTCGTCGAGCCCGTACCCCGCCTGCTCGAGCAGGGCGCGCCGGACGAGGGAGTAGCCGTTCGAATGCAACCCGCTCGAGGCGAGCCCAACGAGAGCGTCCCCCGCTCGAACGCGGTGGGGTCCGAGCATCGAGGCCTCGTCCACGACGCCCACGCAGAAGCCGGCCAGATCGAACGCGTCCTCGGCCATCGTGCCGGGGTGCTCGGCAGTCTCGCCCCCTAGCAGCGCGCACCCCGCGCGACGGCAGCCCTCGGCGACGCCGGCGACGATCGACGCGACCCGCTCGGGCAGGACCTTGCCGACCGCGAGGTAGTCGAGGAAGAACAGCGGCTCCGCGCCGGTGCACACCACGTCGTCCGCGCACATCGCGACGAGGTCGATCCCGACGGTGTCGAGTCGCCCGGCGAGGCGCGCGACCTCGAGCTTGGTCCCGACGCCGTCGGTCGCCGCGGCCAGGAACCTGCCCTGCCCGATGTCGAACAGACCCGCGAACCCGCCCACGCCGTCGGCGACCTCGGGACGTGAGGCGCCGGCGGCCAGGTCCCGGATCACCTCGACCGCCTTTGCCCCGGCCTCCAGGTCGACGCCGGCCCGGCGGTAGGCCTCCGAGGTCACGCGGGGGACGACGTTCGCTCGCGTCGCTCGCTCACTGCTTGCGTCCCCCGCACCCCCGGTCACGACTTCGCGGGGTGCTCGAGCAGGAACTTGCCGGCGTGCTCGGGGATCGGGATGGGGTACTCCCCGTCGAAGCACGCCCGGCAGAACTCGTCCGTGCCCTGCCCGGTGGCGGCCACCATGCCCTGGAGCGAGAGGTAGCCGAGCGAGTCGGCGCCCACGTACTCGCGGATCTGCTCGACGGCGAGGTCGGCTGCGATCAGCTCGGAGCGCGAAGACATGTCGATGCCGTAGAAGCACGGCCAGCGGATCGGCGGGCAGGTGATGCGCGTGTGGACCTGGGTCGCGCCGGCCTCGCGGAGCGCCTGGACTATCTGCCGGGTAGTGGTCCCGCGCACGATCGAGTCGTCGATCACGACGAGCCGCTTGCCGCGCACCGAATCCGGCATCGGGTTGAGCTTCAGCTTCACGCCGCGCTCGCGCAGCGATTGCGAGGGTTGGATGAACGTCCGACCCACGTACCGGTTCTTCATGAGGCCCTCGCCGTAGGGGATCCCAGAGACCTCGGCGTAGCCCGACGCCGCCGAGTGCCCCGTGTCGGGCACCGGGATCACGAGGTCGGCGTCGGCGGGCGCCTCGACCGCGAGACGGCGGCCGAGCTCGCGGCGAACCTCGTGCACGGTCACGCCGCGGATCCGCGAGTCGGGCCTCGCCAGGTACACGTACTCGAAGATGCAGAGCGCGCTCCGCTGCAGCGGCGCGAATCGGAAGGTCTCGAGGCCACGGTCGTCGATCCGGACGAGCTCGCCCGGCTCCACGTCGCGCACGAACGTGGCGCCCACGATGTCCAGGGCACAGGTCTCGGAGGCCACGACGAAACCCTTGGGGAGGCGTCCGATCGAGAGCGGGCGCAGGCCGTGCGGGTCCCGCGCCGCGAAGACCGTCCGCTCGTCGGTGACGACGAACGAGAATGCGCCCTCGAGCTGCGGGAGCACATCGAGCAGGGCGGCCTCGAGGTCCTCGCCGGGGTGCCGCGCGAGGATCGTGGCGACCAGGTCCGAGTCGGTGGTGGCGGCGCCGGGCCTGCCGACCCGTCCCGCGAGGTCGAGCGTGTTGACGAGGTTCCCGTTGTGCCCGAGGGCGAGCGAGCGTTGGCCGTCGGTCTTGAAGGCCGGCTGCGCGTTCTCCCATGTGGTGGAGCCGGTGGTCGAGTAGCGGTTGTGCCCTATGCCGAGGTCGCCTCGGAGGGTCGAGAGGGTCGCCTCGTCGAAGACCTGCGAGACCAGGCCGAGCTCCTTGAACACCAGCAGGTGTTCGCCGTCGGAGACCGCCATCCCGGCGGATTCCTGACCGCGGTGCTGCTGGGCGAAGAGCCCGAAATAGATCAGCCGGGCCACGTCCTCACCCGGGGCCCACACGCCGAAGACTCCGCACTCGTCCTTCGGGCTCTCGGCTCCCATGGAAGCCTGATGCTAGCACCGGCCTTCCGAGCCCCGGCGCAGTCAGCCCGCGCGGCGCGCCGGGCGGTCCTTCGATCTCCCGACCTCCACGTTGCGGGAAGCGCAACGTAGACCTGTGAAGAGCGCCTGCACCTCGGTAGCGTTCGCACATGGACGACGTCGATGCATCACCGTTGGGCGTACGCCTCGGCGCTGTGGTCATCGACTGCGCGGATCCCGACCGCCTTGCAACCTTCTGGGCTCAGCTTCTGGGGGTGGAGAAGTACGAGTCGATCGGCGAACCCGTGCACTACGCGGGGATCGCCCCCCCGGATCGGGGGGCGCCCTACATGTCGTTCCAACGCGTCCCCGAGCCGAAGATCCAGAAGAACCGATCGCACGTTGACCTTCACGTCAACGACGTGGAGGCGGTCACCGCCTTGGTGGAGCGGCTCGGTGGCTCACGAGATCAGGACTTCGACGAGTACGGATACCGTTGGCGCGTGATGCGAGACCCAGAGGGGAATGAGTTCTGTCTGGTCTACCTTCGACCACGCGACAGTGATCGCGGAGCCCGCCTCGCTCCAAGCGGCCGCCTTCCGCACGCGGGTAGCTGACGAGACGGATCGGGATCGAGCCTGGGTCCGCACGCCCGAGGCGTTGGGCCGAGTTCGTCTTGGTTACGGTCAGCGAACGAGGACGGTCACGCGCTGGACCGCGGTGTTGCGATATCCGCCGACGTTCCACTCGGGCTCGCGCGGTTGAGTGAGGCCGGTCGAGTCGGTCGCGCGGCAGCAAAGGACGTGCTCCCCCGGCTCGGCACGCCAGTCGAACGACCACGCCCGCCACCCGAACGCGGACGCTGGCTCGGGGCCTAGGACCGCGTCCGCCCAGGTCACGCCATCGTCGGTGCTCACCTCGACGCGCTCTATCCGCCCGAACCCGGACCAGGCGCGTCCCTCGAGCCGATGTGTCCCGGGCTCGGCGACCCTGGCGCGGGTCGCGAATTCAGGGATCCCCGGCGGGATCATGAGGCTGCGAGGGAAGATCCTCGTGATCGGCTCGCCGGGGTCATCGGGGTCCTCTCGCATCCGGTAGCTCGTGGCCATCTGGTAGCCCTCGAAGGGTTCGGCGAGCACGGTCACGCGCTCGAGCCACTTCACGCTCGCCATGCCGTACCAGCCGGGAACGAGGATCCGGAGCGGGAACCCGTGCTGCGGCAGAAGCGAGCCCCAGTTCATCTCGAACGCGAGGAGCACGTCCTCGCGCATCGCTTCGTCCAGCGGCAGGCTCCGCTCGTAGGCCTGCTCGATGTCGCCCTCGACGCCACGGTCCCGGCCGGTGAACAGGACCTCGAGGGCCCCCTCGCGAACACCGGCGCCCGCGAGGACATCCCGGAGCGGGACCCCGGTCCACTCGGCGTTGCCGACGGCACCCAGGAGCCACGGCTGGCTCACCGGCCTGGGCTCGAGCAGCGCACGTCCGTTGCCGGCGCACTCCATCGTGACGGCGAGCGTCGTCGAGGGCATCGCGCGGAGCGCGTCCAGCGTCAGCTCGAGGGGGGTCTCCACGTGGCCGCCGACCGACAGCCGGAACGCGGATACGTCCACGTCGGGGATGTCGTAGTGGATCAGCAGGTAGTGCAGCCCGACGGGCGTCACGTCGTAGCGGAGCGCCTCGTACGGCATCGCGTGATTGCGCGCCGCGAGCGCGAGCTCCTCGAGCGAGATCCCCTCGCGGTCGGCCCCGGTCACGCGGCTATCTGACCACGGATCGCATCACGGCCGCAGGGCCTCCTGCAGCATCGCCTCCCTTGGCTTGGAAGGAGTCTGTCACCGATCACTTACGCCCAGGCGGATTCGCGCCGGTAGACGGGCTGGAGTAGCGTTGCCCGATCCGACGGCCAGCGGGGGCGTGGTTCGATCCATCACCGCCCGCGAGGTCCTGACAGCGAGGAGGACACGAGGTGACGACGCTCCTAGCGTTCCACGAGGTGGACGATGTCCAGCACTGGCTCGGTTCGCCGAAGCGGGTCGAGGTCTTCGGACCCATGGGCATCACCGTGCGCACGTTCGTCGATCCCGAGGGCTCGAACCGCGTGGGGTTGATCGTGGAGGTCCCAGACATGGCGACGTTCCAGGAAGCGATGGCCTCCGAAGTCGCGGCCGATGCCATGAAGTTCGACGGCGTCCGCGCGGAAACGCTGATCATCCTCACCGAGTCCTAGCCGCACACCACCGAACGTTCACCCGGCGAGGAGCTTGGGGATCGCCTCCTCGTAGGCGGCGGTGGCCTCGATCAGCGCGAGGTCCAGCACGCTGTCCACGACGATCCGCGGGCCTCCGGTCTCCCCGAGCCGGGCGAGGGGCAAGCCGAGCGTGCCTGCGAGGTCCTCGAGCTCGGCGGCGCGCGCCGGGTCGACACTCACCACCACGCGCGAGGCCGACTCGGAGAAGAGGGCAACGTGTGGCGGCAGGTCGCCGGGCAGGCCCACCGCGAACCCGGTCCCGCCGGCGATCGCGGACTCGGCGAGCGCGATCGCGAGGCCGCCCTCGGAGCAGTCGTGAGCGCTCGCGAGCAGGTCGGCGCCCGACGCCTCGAGCAGCAGGAGGTTGAGCCTCTGCTCTGCCTCAAGATCGAGCGCCGGCGCGCGTCCGGCGATCGTGCCGAGCACCACCTCGGCGAACTCGCTCCCGCCGAGCTCGGGCAGGGTCTCGCCGAGCAGGTACACGGCGTGGCCCTCGGCGAACCCCGAGCCGACCGCGAGCCGGTAGTCCTGCAGCAGGCCGAGCATGCCGATCACCGGGGTCGGCCAGATCGCGGAGTCGCCCGACTCGTTGTAGAAGCTCACGTTCCCGCCGGTGACCGGCGTGTCGAACGCGCGACACGCGTCGGTCATCCCGCGGATCGACTCGGCGAACTGCCACATCACCTCGGGGCGTTCGGGGTTGCCGAAGTTCATGCAGTTCGTGATCGCGAGCGGGCGGGCGCCCGTACACGCGACGTTCCTGGCGGCCTCGGCCACCGCGTGCGCCGCGCCGAGGTAGGGATCAAGCCGGCCGAACCGCCCCTTGCCGTCGCTCGACAGCGCCAGAGCCTTCAGCGTCCCCTCGATCCGGATCAGCGCCGCGTCGCCGCCCGGCCCGCGGACCGTCCCGCCCTGCACGAGCGAGTCGTACTGCTCCCAGACCCAGGTCTTGTCGGCGACGTTCGGGCTCGAGAGCACGCGCAGGAGCGCGTCCTCGGCCTCGACCGTGACCGCGGCGAACGTGGGGTCCTCGGCGAGCGGGTCGGCCGGATCGGACGGCGGCTCCATCGGGCGCGTGTAGACCGGGCCCTCGTCGGCGAGCGAGCGTGCGGGGACGTCGGCGATCGTCGTCCCGCCCATCGCGACGCGCAGGCCTCCGCCGGCGACCAGCCGCCCGACGACCGCGGACGCGAGGCCCCACCGCTCGCAAACGGCGCGGACGTCGTCGAGGCGCTCGGGCGCGACGAGCGCGAGCATCCGCTCCTGGGACTCGGACGTGAGGATCTCGAACGCCTCGAGGTCGGGCTCGCGAAGCGGGACGGCGTCCAGGTCGAGCTCGGCGCCGAGTCCCGCACGCGCCGCGGACTCGGAGACCGCGCACGTGAGCCCCGCGCCCCCGAGATCCTGCAGGCCCTCGAGCAGGTCGCGCTCGACGAGCTCGAGCGAGGCCTCGATAAGGAGCTTCTCGGCGAACGGGTCTCCGATCTGCACGCTCGGGCGGCTCCCCTCCGCGCCCTCCTCGATCGTCCGGCTCGCAAGGACCGAGACCCCGCCGATGCCGTCGCGGCCGGTCGCCGCTCCGAACAGCACGAGCAGGGCGCCCTCGTGCACCTCGCGCGCCGAGGTCACCAGGCGGTCGGCCGGCGCGACGCCGACGCACATCACGTTCACGCTCGGGTTGGCCGAGTGCGGCTCGGCGAACGCGATCTCGCCGCCCACGGTCGGCACGCCGATGCAGTTGCCGTACCCGCCGATGCCCGCCACCACGCCCTCGAACAGCCAGCGGTTGCGCTCCTGCGTGAGCGGACCGAACCGCAGTGGGTCCAGCAGCGCGATCGGGCGCGCGCCCATCGAGATGATGTCCCGGACGATCCCGCCCACGCCGGTCGCGGCGCCCTGGTAGGGCTCGACCACGCTCGGATGCGAGTGGGACTCCATCTTGAAGACGACCGCTAGCCCGTCGCCGACGTCGACCGCGCCCGCGTCCTGGCCGGGGCCGACCAGCACCGCAGGGCCCTCGGTCGGCAGGGTCCGCAGGTGGATCTTCGAGGACTTGTAAGAGCAGTGCTCGGACCACATCGCCCCGTACATCGCGAGCTCGGCGGGGTTCGGCTGGCGGCCGAGCGTCGACACGATCGCCTCGAGCTCGTCGTCGGTGAGCCCGAGCGCCCGGTGCAGCGGCTCCTCGGAGCTCATACCCGGGCTAGCGCGGACGCGAGCAGGGACGCGAACATCGGCTGGCCGCCCGTCGCGCCGACGTCGGGGTCGACCGCGTGCTCGGGGTGCGGCATCAGGCCGACGACGTTGCCGGCAGCGTTCCGGACGCCGGCGATCGCGTTCGACGCGCCGTTGGGGTTCGCGGCGTCCTCAAGCGAGCCGTCTGGGGCGCAGTAGCGGAAGACGACCTGGCCCTCGGCCTCGAGCCGCTCGAGGTCCTCGGTGGAGGCGACGAACTGCCCCTCGCCGTGCTTGACCGGCACTCGGAGGACCTCGCCGGCGAGCAGGTCGGCAGTGAGCGGCGAGAGCGAGGTCTCGACGCGCACGTCCACCCATCGGCAGACGAACCGGAGCTGGCGGTTCCGGATCAGCGCGCCGGGCAGCAGGCCCACCTCGCACAGGATCTGGAACCCGTTGCAGATCCCGACGACCGGGCCGCCGCGCTCGGCGAACGCGCGCACCTCTTCCATCACCGGCGCGAACCGTGCGATCGCGCCGCACCGCAGGTAGTCGCCGTAGGAGAACCCGCCCGGCAGGATCACGGCGTCGACGCCCTGCAGGTCCGCGTCGCCGTGCCAGAGCGGGATGCCCTGTCCGCCCATGAACGCCACCGCGCGGAGCGCATCGCGGTCATCCAGCGAGCCCGGGAACGTGATCACCCCGACGCGCGGCGCGTCACTCATCCGCCGACCTCGGCAGCCGTCACGATCACGAAGTCCTCGATGACCGGGTTCGAGAGCAGGCGGCGGGCCATCTCCTCGACCTGCGCTCGGGCGGTCGCCTCGTCCTCGGCGTCGATCGTCAGCTCGACGTGGCGCCCGACGCGGACCGCGCTGACGTTGGTCCAGCCCATCGCCGGCAGGGAGCCCTCGACGGCCTTGCCCTGCGGGTCGAGCAGGCCCGGCCGCAGCCGCACGAGCACCTCGAACGTGTAGGTCACGCGTGCTCCGTCCGAAGACGCTCGAGGTCCACCGCGCAGGTCTCCCAGTCGTGCTCGCTCATCACGCCCATCAGGTGACGGAAGTGGTCGAAGGACTCCCCCGTCACCTTCTCGTAGGCCTCCCGGTACTTCGCGGCGGTCCGGTCGATGACCTCGGCGGGCAGCTCGGGGGGCGGGGGCTCGTGGTCCCAACCGCTCGCGTCCAGCCAGTCGCGGACGAACTGCTTGTCGAAGCTCGGCTGGGACTTGCCAGGCGTGTAGCCCTCGGCAGGCCAGAAGCGGGAGGAGTCGGGTGTGAGCACCTCGTCGATCAGGATCAGCTCGCCGCCGGCGAACCCGAACTCGAACTTCGTGTCGGCCACGATGATGCCGCGCTCGGCGGCGACCTCACCGCCGCGCTCGTACAGCGCGATCGTGATCTCGCGCAGGCGCTCGGCAAGGCCCTTGCCGATCAGGTCCACCGTCTCCTCGAACGTGAGCGGCAGGTCGTGGCCCTCGGCGGCCTTCGTCGTGGGCGTGAAGATCGGCTCGGGCAGCCTGTGCGCCTCGTCCAGGCCGGGCGGCAGGGGGACGCCGCACACATGGCCCTCGGCGCGGTACTGCTTGAGCCCCGACCCGGTGAGGTAGCCACGCGCGACGCACTCGACCGGGATCACCTGAGCCTTCGTTGCGAGCATCGAACGGCCGGCGAGCGAGGGCTCGATCCCGAACGGCTCTGGGAAGTCGCGCCGGTCTGCGCTGATCATGTGGTTGCCTATCAGGTCCCTCGTCTTCTCGAGCCAGAACAGCGTGAGCCCTGTCAGCACGCGACCCTTGTCCGGGATCGGGTTCGGCAAGACGACGTCGAACGCGCTGATCCGGTCGGTCGCGACGAGCAGCAGCCGATCCTCGCCGACGTCGTAGATGTCGCGGACCTTCCCTTGGGCGGCGAGCTTCCTCGTCGGCGTCACGTGGCTACCTCGATCTTCTCGAGCCGGTCGAACACCACGTCGAGGTTGCGGAGCGCGCGGGCCGGGTCGAAGAGCGGCCCGAGGTCGATCCGGCTCGTCACGTCGGCGTTCGCCGCCAGCTCCTTACGGAAGCTCGCGCCCTCATCCCACGCGCGAGCGGCTGCAGCCTGGACGAGCGCGTAGGCCGCGTCCCGCTCGAGCCCGGCGTCGACGAGGGCGAGCAGCACGTTCTGCGAGTACGCGAGCCCGCCGCCGACCTCCAGGTTCGAGCGCATCCGCTCGGGGAAGACCTGAAGCCCCTCGAGCACATCGGTCGTCTCGGCGAGCATGAAGTCGAGCAAGATCGTCGAGTCCGGCAGGATCACGCGTTCGGCCGACGAGTGCGATATGTCGCGCTCGTGCCAGAGCACGGCGTTCTCGAGCGCGGTCTGCAGGTGGCCGCGGATCACCCGCGCGAGCCCGGTGATGCGCTCGCACCGAACGGGGTTCCGTTTGTGGGGCATCGCGCTCGAGCCCTTCTGGCCCGCGGAGAACGGCTCCTGCACCTCGCGGACCTCCGTCCGGGCGAGATGTCGGATCTCGGTCGCGATCAGGTCAAGCGTGGACGCGGTGATCGCGATCGCGCTCATCGCCTCGGCGTGGCGGTCGCGCGCGATGATCTGGTTCGAGGCCTCGGCTGGACGAAGACCCAGGCGCGCGCAGACCTCCTCCTCGACGCGAGGATCCACCTGCGCGTACGTCCCGACCGCGCCGCTGATCGCGCCGACGCTGACGGTCTCGCGCGCCCGGCGCAGCCGTTCGCGGTCGCGGTCGAGCTCGAACGCCCACAGCGCCACCTTGTGCCCGAAGCTCGTCGGCTCGGCTACGACCCCGTGCGTCCTGCCCGCCATCAGGGTTCCCCGGTGCGCCGAGGACAGCGCCTTCGTCACGGCGAGCATGCGCTCGAGCCGGCCGAGCAGCAGGTCGATCGCCTCCCGGAGCTGGAGCGCGAGCGCCGTGTCGAGCACGTCCGAAGACGTGAGCCCGAAGTGGATCCATCGCCCCGCGGGGCCCACCGAACCGGCGACGACGTCGACGAACGCCACGACGTCGTGCTTCGTGACGCGCTCGCGCTCGGCGACCGCCTCGACGTCGAACGAAGCCTTGGCGCGGATCTTCAGGGCAGCCTGCTCGGGTACGACGCCCAGACGAGCCCACGCCTCGGCTGCCAGGATCTCGATCTCGAGCCAGTACCCGAGCCGGGTCTGCTCCTCCCAGACGGCCGACATCTCCGGCAGCGCGTAGCGGGGGATCACCGTACGGACGCGGCGGGCGCGCTCATAGGCGCAGGCCCTCCGCGAGGTCGTCCTTGAAGCGCCACAGGCGCTTCTGGATCTCGGGGTCGGCGACGCCGGCGACCTGCACCGCCAGGACCGCCGCGTTCATCGACGCGTCGATGCCGACGGTGGCGATCGGCACGCCGCTCGGCATCTGCGCCGCCACGTACAGGGCCTGCTCGCCGCTCATCTGATCGCTCGCGATCGGGACGCCGATCACGGGCAGGATCGTCCGGGCGGCCAGGGCGGAGGCGAGGTGCCCCGAGATGCCGGTGGTCGCGATCAGCACCTTCAGGCCTCGGTCGAACGCGGTGCGCGCGTACTCGTCCACGAGGTCGGGGCTCCGGGCCGCCGACATCACGCGGAGCTCGTGCGGAACCTCGAGCTTCTCCAGGATCGCGGTGGCCTGCTGCATCACCGAGAGCTCGGCGGGCGAGGCTACGACGACGCCGACGACGGGCGACCGCTCGCTCATCTGCGCTCCTCCCCCGCGGCCGCCGCCGCGATGTCGCTCCGGTGCTGCATCCCCTCGAACGCGATGCAGGAACACGCCTCATACGCGCGGTCCCGAGCCTCGGCTAGCGAGCCCCCGAGGGCGCTCACCGAAAGCACCCGGCCTCCCGCGGTGACCACTCTACCCTGCCGCTCCGAGGTGCCCGCATGGAACACGAGCGCGCCATCGACCTCGGCGGCCGCCTCGAGTCCGGATATCTCGAACCCGGTCCGGTGCTCGCCCGGGTAACCGCCCGATGCTAGGACCACCGTGATGCAGGCCTCGGGCCGGAGGTCGACCGCGGCCGACCCGAGGTCTCCCCGGGCCGCCGCCGAGAACCGCTCGGCGGGCTCCGAACGCAGGCGCGGCATGAGCACCTGGGTCTCGGGGTCGCCGAACCGGCAGTTGAACTCGAGCACCTTGGGACCTTCGGGGGTGAGCATCAACCCGGCGTAAAGGACGCCGCGGTACGGGACCCCGTCATCGGCCATCTGGCGCACGGTGCGTTCGAGCACCTCGTCCCGGATCGTCTCGGCGAGCGCGTCGTCCACGAACGGCAGCGGCGAGTAGGCGCCCATCCCGCCGGTGTTCGGGCCGGCGTCCCCGTCGCTCACCCGCTTGAAGTCCTGCGCGAACCCCAGAGGCACGACGTCATGTCCGTCGGCGAGCGCGAACGCTGAGACCTCGGGGCCTTCGAGGCGCTCCTCGATCACGACGCTCGAACCCGCCTCGCCGAACGCGCCGCCGCCCAGGCAAGACTCGATCGCCGCAGCCGCATCGTCTCGGCCGTCGGCCACGACCACCCCTTTCCCGGCCGCCAGCCCGTCGGCCTTGACCACCGCCGGTCCGCCCTCGAGCTCGTCGTCCAGGAAGGACAGCACGTCGCGAGGGTCGGCATCCCAGTCCGCCCGGGTGAACGTCGCCGAACGCGCCGTCGGCACACCTGCCCGGTGCATGACGTCCTTCGCGAACGCCTTCGAGCCCTCCAGACGCGCCGCGGCCGCGCTCGGCCCGAACGCGAGGTGGCCCCGCGCCTCCAGCGCGTCGACCAGCCCGAGCACGAGTGGCACCTCGGGCCCTACGACGGTGAGATCGACATCCTCGCGGTCGACGAGGGCGACGAGGCCGGGAAGATC
>Ga0209342_10006485_pt1 | contig 11861 bp, 10 predicted proteins | sample RifCSP16_2_FD_184023 | JGI IMG/M metagenome (GOLD analysis project Ga0209342, IMG submission 184023) | Soil microbial communities from Rifle, Colorado - Rifle CSP2_sed 16_2 (SPAdes) (version 2) | ecosystem: Environmental > Terrestrial > Deep subsurface > Rock core/Sediment | place: Rifle... | reverse complement strand
GGCCCAGTTCAGGAGCACCTCCTGGGTGGCGCCCTCGGCGGCATTGAAGGCCGTCTGCTGCTGCAGGGTGTTGCGCCCCACCCGTTGCTCCTGGGTGGCCACGAACAAGGACCCCGCCACCAGCCCGCCCACCACCACCAGGGCGAAGATGGCGACGGCGAGAGCGATGCCACGTTCATTGTTCAGCCGCTTCATTAGGTGCTCCGCTGTGCGAGATGCCGTTATGCCGCTATGCCGTCATGCCGTTATGCCGTTATGCCGTGCCGTGATCAGCGATTATTCCGCAGCGCCACTTGGGTGATCAAGCTGTCGGCCAGGTGGCCCATGCTTCCGGTGCTGAGGCGAACCGGCTCGGTGGTCTGGCCGATGACCGTGATGCTGATCCGCGCCACCTGCCGTGGGTCCGCGGTGACCACGCCCGCCCGGTCAAAGTAGGCCAGCCGGAACCCCCCCGGCTGGAGCGGGCCCACGACCGGCTGGATGGCTGACCAGCCACTGGTCTTGCTGAGGCGCCGGACGCCGAGCCACGCCACGCCGGACGCGTCCACATAGCGCCGCACGTCCGCCACTTCGAACCCGCGGACGGGATAGCCGGCCAGGACGCTGTCGGTCCCCTGAATACTGGGATTCACGGAGGCCCTGAGGCTGGGCTGACCTCCGGGACAGTTGTTGCCGGTGGAGACCTGGGTGACGTTCAGGTGGAGCCAGACGTCGTCGCTCACGATGTTGGTCCGCCGGTCGGCGAACACCAGCAGGGAGTCGAACTCCGCGTTCACCGTGCGCAGGCCCACCAGCGTGGGCTGGAGGTAGACGTCGCCGCCGTTCGCCTGCGCGCACGTGACGTACAGGTTCCGCATCGCCTTGTAGGTGATGGACGAGTCGGTCATCTCGATGATGTCGCTGCCCGCCAGGTCGGAAGCGTTCAGCTCCCGGAGATCGGAGGGCAGAATGGCGGTGGCGGACCGGAGGTTGTCGTTCAGCTCGATCCGCTGGGTCTGCTGCCGGTAGAGCCGCTGGTTGTTCACCAGCAGCGTATAGATGGCCGTGGACACGATGCCCATCAGCACCAGGGCCACCAGCAGCTCCACCATGGTGAATCCGCGCTTGGTCAGCATACGATCGTCTGGCTGAAGGTGTCGGTGCGGTTCCCCCGCCCGGTGGGCGACGTCACGACCACTGTCACGTCGCGTGCCCGCCCGTTGGCGATGGTCACCACGCGCCACTGCACAGTGAACCCGCTCGCGCTGGAGGAGCCGTCCGCGGCCCCGGCGCAGTTGGTGCCGGTCCACTGGCTGCGGAAGGTCTCGAACTGCCGGCTCGCCAGATTGGAGGCCTCGGTGAAGCGGTCTCCCTGCGCCACCATCCGGCTCACCACGGCGGCCGTGGACGCCAGGCCCAGCAGGCCGACCGTGAGGATCAAGACCGCGATCAGCACCTCGATAATGGTGAACCCCCGTTCGCCGCTCACTGCATTACCCTCCCCACCGGCGAGAACACGATTCTGGTGCCGTGCGTGCCCTTGGTAATGGAGATCACGGTTTGGGTAGTCTCCATCCCGATGCCCCGCGCGTCGAAGGTCAACGTGGCGTTGTTGGGCTGCACCGTGACCCCGTACCGCGATCCCAGGTCCTCGACGTTGCCCACCTGCTGGACCGCGTTGGTCACCGGGTTGGCGGCCTGGATGGTGAGTCGCCCGCCGGACAGGACCAGCTGCGTCTGGCTGCCCCGCTGAATCGCCGTGGCGCGCGCCTTGGCGTGTGTCCCGATGAACAACGTCCGGGCGGACCGCACGTTCTGCCGGGTGATGGCGTCTCCGATGCGCGGGAACCCAAACCCCGCCATCACGCCGATCAGCGTTATGACGATGAGTATCTCAATGATGGTTACGCCGCGTTGGTTCATGGTCACCTCGCCAGGGACTATTAACAAGTTCCATGCCCTATAGCTAAGCCATTACTGGACAATATTTTACGGTTCCAGAATCGGGGTGGACCACCCGCAGAGTGCTGCTGAACTGCAAAATCTTGCACTAATCGAGCGCCAGCTTCTTCAGCTTGTAGAACAGGTTGCGCTGGCTGATACCGAGCAGTTTGGCCGCCTCCGCGCGGCTGCCACCGGCTGCATCCAGGGCGGCGCGTATGGCCTGACGCTCAGCCGACGTGACCGCGTCCTCCAGGCGGACGGGCGGACGGGCGGTCGGGCGGGCGGAATCCGCATCGAACCCATTGACCGCCCGACCGCCCGACCGCCCGACCGCCTCGAAGGCCTCCGCTCGAATCACACCGTCCGCCGACAACACCGCGGCCCGCTCGATCGCGTTCTCCAGCTCCCGGACGTTCCCCGGCCACGCGCCGGCCCGCAGCGCCCCCAGGGCGTCCGGCAACAGCGTGACCGCACGACCGGACCGCTTCACCGCCCGCGCCAGCAGGGCGGCCACCAGCGGTTCGATATCCTGAGGCCGTTCGCGGAGCGGCGGAATGTGGATGCGGACCACGTTGAGTCGGTAGTACAGGTCTTCGCGGAACGTGCCTCCCGCGGTGTCCCGCTCCAGGTCCCGGGCCGTGGCGGCCAGCACCCGCACATCCACCCGCCGCGAGCGCGCCTCCCCCACGGGGCGGATCTCGCCTTCCTGAAGCACCCGGAGAAGCTTGACCTGGAGGGTTGCCGGGAGGTCGCCCACTTCGTCCAGCAGCAGCGTGCCTCCGTCCGCCTCCTCGAACAGGCCGCGCTTGTCGGCCGTGGCGCCGGTAAACGCTCCGCGGCTGTGCCCGAACAGCTCGGACTCGAGCAAATGCTCCGGGATCGCCCCGCAGTTCACCGCCACGAACCGGGCGTCATGACGCGGGCTCATCCGGTGGATGGCCCGCGCAATGACTTCTTTCCCCGTACCGCTTTCGCCGGTGATCAGCACGGTAGTGGGATGGGGTGCTACCCGCGTCGCCAGGTCCAGCACCTTCCGCATGGCGGGCGACTCCGCGATGACCTCCCGATCCGTCCACCGCGCCAGCTCCGCCGTGAGGCTCGCCACCTGGCCGCGCAACGACTCGCGCTCCTCGGCCTTGCGTAGCGTGAGGAGCACCTCGTCGGAGCGGAAGGGCTTGGGCAGGTAGTCGTACGCGCCTTCTTTCATGGCGGCGATGGCGGCGTCTTCGCCCCCGTAGGCGCTCATCATGATCACCAGGGCGGCGCCCTTCCCCTCCCGGTATCGACGCAGGAACTCCAGGCCCTCCATCTCCGGCATCCGGACGTCGCACAGGATGATGTCAAACGCCTCGCTCCGCACCTGGTCGAGGGCGCGAGTGGGCGACCCGTCCGCGGTCACCTGGTAACCGGCCTGCTGCAAGAGCAAGGTGAGCGACTGTCGGAGGCCGAGGTCGTCGTCTACCACCAACACCCTCATCTCAACCCCCTGCGGCCGGCAAGAACACCTTGAACGCCGCCCCGCCCTCCCGCGCGGCTTCCACCCAGACGACGCCGCCGGCCTGGTGTACGGTACGTTGCACCACGGCCAAGCCCAGTCCCGTCCCGAAGCCGGGGGGCTTGGTGGTGAAGAAGGGATCGAAGACCCGCTCGCGATCGTCCGGCGGGACGCCGGGGCCGGAGTCCGCCACGTACAGCAGCGCGCCGGGAGTTCCCGGGACCAATTCCGGGCGCCAGGGACGGCGGATCGACGGTTCGACGGTTCGACGGTTCGACGGCTGGAGGTCGCCGGGCCCTCCCGCACCATCCGTCGAACCACCGAACCGCCCACCCGCGGTCTCGTCACTCCGCCGACGCTCGGTGTCGTCCGGCTCCCGGTACGCCCACAGGACCGCGCCCACCACGATCCGCCCGCCCTTGGCGGCATCCGCGGCGTTGAGTATGAGGTTGACCACCACCTGCTCCAACGCGTGCGCGTTTCCCCGCACCAGGGGCACCCCCGGCTCGCACGCCGCGGTGACCGTGACGGCCCGAAGCGCGCCCTGATGTTCCAGCAGTTGGCGGACACTTCGGATCACCTGCTCGAGGTCCACCGGGCCCACCCGTTCGTCCTTGGGCCGCGCGTAGTCCAACAGGCCGCGCACGATGCGGTCAATGCGCGCCGCCTCGCGCGACGCGGCGCCCACGATCTCCGGATCGGCCCCCCGCCGCTCGAGCACCTCGAGATAGGTCCCAATGGCCGACAGGGGATTCCCCACTTCGTGCGCCACGCCGGCGGCGAAGCGGCCCACGGTGGCGAGCTTCTCGGTACGAACCAGCTGGCCCTGCGCGTCCAGGAGCCGGTGGGTCATGGCGTTGAACCGCTCCGCCAGCTCGGTGAAATCCCGGGTCTCGGCGGGTTGCGCCCGCCGGGTCAGATCGCCCGCCGCCAGCTGCTCTGCCGCCGCCGTGAGGGCGGCCATGGGCTTGAGCACCAGCCGGTCCAGCAGGTAGCGCCCGAACACGAACACCACCGCGACGTCGGCCACGATCAGCAGAACCAGGGCGAGCGCGGCGGTGCGCGGCGGAAGGGCCGCCGCCACCAGCGCCGTCACCACGGCCAGGGACAGGGCGGCAACCACCAGAAGGGCGAAGTTGACCAGGAGCTCTCGCCGAAGGCTGGGGCGATGGCCCCTCACGTCCCCGCCCGCCCCGGGCGATGGAGGGGGATGGAGGGGGATGGAAGGGGATGGATCGACCGTCATGACCCCATATTGGCAAAGAAAACGGGCGGCGGGAACCACCCGCCGCCCTACCCACGAGGGTTACCGCGCCCTATTGGCAGGCGGGCTCGCCCTCGGCCGTGGCGGGCGCGATGGGTGTCGCCCCCGATCCGTAGAAGATCGCGCAGGTGATGGTGGTGGCGTTGTGCGTCGCGGTCGCGGCCCACTCGGAGGCCGAGGCGGTGGTGATCGTTACCGTCACGCCAGCGGACTTGCCGTATGAGAGCAGCGCGATCGAGCCCGCGTAGGTCTGATAGTCGGCCGTGTAGCTCTCCTGCGCGGTCACCAGATTGCGCAGGTCGGCCTTCATCGAGGCGACGTACGCCTTCTCCTTGGTGTTGGCGAACTTGGGGATGGCGATGGCTGCCAGGATCCCGATGATCACCACCACGATGAGCAGCTCGATAAGCGTGAAGCCCGACGTCCGCGATCGCATGCCTCACTCCCTATGAGGTTCCGGAAGAAAGCGGGGCGGTGAGGCTTCTTCCCCCACCGCCCCAGTATCAGGCTGTCAGCGACAGCTTTACTGGCAGGCCGGTTCGCCTTCGTTGACCGCCGGCGCCGTCACAAACGACGCGTCTCCAGCATAGATGGCGCAGGTGACCGTCGTCGCGTTGTGCGAAGCGGTCGCGCTCCAGCCGGTACCAGCGGCTGCGGTAATGGTCACGGTCACGCCAGCGGACGAGTTGTACTGGGTCGTCGCCAGCGACGTGGTGTACATCAGGCTGTTGTCGGAGAAGTAGGCTTCCTCCGCAGTGACCAGGTTGCGCAGGTCCGACTTCATCGACGCGATGTACGCCTTCTCCTTCGTGTTGGCGAACTTCGGAATGGCAATGGCTGCCAAGATGCCGATGATCACCACCACGATGAGAAGCTCGATCAGGGTAAAGCCCTTGCGGTTCATCTACTCCTCCACAGATAAGTGACGAGGATAGGGAAGCTCGGTGGCCTCTCAAGAGGCAAGGCCCGTGCCCCATCCAGGAAAGGACGGTTAAGGCATTGTCTCCATTACGGTTATGGCGACACACCCCACGGGATGGCGCCCCGGCGACCGCCCCCAGGGCTTTCATTCTGCAAGAGGGGACGCTTGCCGCAAGGAAGGTACGGCTGCGGTCATCATCCCGCCAGTTACTGCCCAGCTTCGCGACATTGACGTACCCAGGCCTCGGCTGCGCTGGCGACGCCAGGACGGAGCAGTCGCATGGCCGGTAGAGAACGCTCGGCCTCCCAGCAATCGTCACGCGATGCGCTCCACTGCTGAACCGACGCCCCCGCCGAGTCCAGGCGCGCGGTGGCGGCGACGAGGCGGCCCAGTGCCTGGTCCTTGCGGGCCGCCGCGAGCTGGCGACGCCAGGCCGGCGCACCGGTGCTGTCCAACGCCCGGCCGTAGTTGTCCAGGGCCAGCAGGTTTCCTGGACTGGCCACGACCGCCGTCCGCGCCGCGGCCAGCGCCGAGTCCGGTTGGTCCAACGCCAGAAAGACGTCGGTCAGCAACTCGGCCGGCCCGGGATGCGTGGGGGCGGCCGCGCGGGCCTTTCGCGCCAGGTCGAGCGCCGGCCGGGGCCGCCGCAACGCCAGCGCCAATCGCCCTCCCCGGAGCGGCGCCCGGAAAAAACCGTCATAGATCTCGACGGCCACCAGGTAATGCGCCAGCGCTCGAGCGCTGTCGCCCGTCAGGAGCAGCGCGTCCGCGACCCGGAGGTGGGCCCCAAAGTTCTCGGGATGGTCTACCACACCCCCGACCACCACGCTCCGGCTATCCTGCCAGAACGGAATCCGGGTCAGGGTGCGTACCGTGTAGCCGGCACACACGGTGCCTACCGCCAGCAGCACGATCCGGACGTTCCCCCGCTGAGCGGCCCACCCCGTGAGCCAGCCCGCCACCAGCGCCGGCGCCAGCACCGCGAAGTAGAGACTCCGCTCCGCCAGCAATACGCCGGACGTGAACAGCAGGTTGGATGTGGGCAAGTAGGCGGCGGCCCCTGCCAACACACCGAACGTGACCGCCGGCGCCCGGCGCCGGACCGCTGCGGCCACCACCAGCAACGACGCCGACGTGACCAGGGCCAGCGTCGCGACCGGCGACCACGACGGCCGGATGGGAATCAATTGGGGTGCGTAGTCCGCCGAAAGCTCGGAGGGCCACACCAGCAGGCGCAGCACGTCCAGCTGCACGGGGATAGCGGCGGCGAGCCGCTGACCGGTATCGAGGCCCCCGAGCGGCGCGAATGCGCTGCCGGCCGCCAACCCACCCGCGATGGCCCGCCACAGAAACAGCCAGGCCACGGTGAGGGCCGCGACACCCAGATAGAGATTCCCCGCGGCGCGTCCCTCCGGCTCAGGATCGAGCCAGTGATCCAGCGCGAGCACCGCGAGGGCAATGACCGCATGCTCCTTGGACCACAGCGCAACCGCGGTGGCCAGAAGCGTGAGCAGGAGCCAGCGAGTCCGCGTTCCGGGCGTGGCCGCCCGGTAGCGGCGGGCGGCCAGCACCGCCCCCAGCAGCCCCAGCGCGGCCAGGATCTCGCTCCGGCCAACCACGTTGGCCACGGCCTCCACGTGGACGGGATGGACGGCGAACACCACACCGGCAACGAGCACCGCGAGCGGCGGCAGCCAGCGTAGCGCGGCCAACGCGACCAGCGCCGTCGCCACGACGTGAACCAGCAGGTTGCATAGGTGAAACCAGAACGGGCGGCCCCCGGAGATCACCCAGTCCAGGGCGTAGGTCAGCGTGACCAGGGGCCGATACAGGCCGGGGGAGTAATCTCCCTGAGGCGGCCAGTATGGGGCGAACCAGGCTCGCACGGCGGGCGCGAGCGAGTGCGCCGCGGGATTCTGCGCGATCAGGCCGTAGTCATCCAACGCCCAGCCGTTGCGCAACGCGGGGAGATACACCACGCACCCGACCGCGGCCGATATCCAGACCGCGCGCTTCCCGGTCAGCCAGGGCATCGGAAGCGATACAACCCCGGGCCGTTGGTAATGCGGAACAACGGGGTGACGACCGTGTCGGAGCGCTGCGCCAGCTCGGCGGCGATCGCCCCGACCGGGCCCCCGGGCCCGGTGAGCGCAAGATGGGTCACCCCCGCATCGCACCAGTACCGGATCGTCTCCTCAGGTGAGAGCGGAGCGGTCCCGATCCCCTGCCAGCGAAACAGGTGGCTCGGCACCGAGCGGCGGCCGGCATAGAGGTAGAGGAGTGCCTCGTCCTCGGATGCGATCACGGCGTCCGCCGGGAGCTCGGCGCCGGCGGAGGCCGCGAGCACACCCAGAGATTGGCTCATGCGCTGGGCCGGGCGGGCGAAGCGGCGCTCCCCCAGGGAAAGCGCCTGGCGCGGCAAGTAGCCCGCCGCCATGACCAGCGTAAGAGCCACGGCGGCCGAACGCGCCGCCCGTCCCAGCCGCCAGAGGGCGAGCAGCCCGACCGCCAGCCACAGCCCGAGCCAGGGCACGATGATCCACACGAAGCGGTGGGGCGTGAACGGCCAGATCGTGCTGATCAGGAGATAGCACGCCAGGGTCGCGACCAGCGCCGGCGCGCGCGAAAGGGATCCACCCGCACCCCACGCGGTGAGGCCCATTATGGCGACCGCGAGGGGCCAGAATCCCCAGGGCTCCATGCGGGGAAGCACCAGCTCCGGCAGCGGCCACAGGGCCCTGAGCGTGAGCAACCCCTGAAGCAGGGGGCCCGGTCCCGTCTGGCCGACGACCTGCCCGTAGGCGGTGTAATTGGTGAGCCGGGGATCAATGTCGCCGGCCCGAAGCGCCACCCAGATCACCCAGGGCGTCAGCACGACGACGGCAGCCGCGAGCGCCAGAAGAGCGGACCTTCGCCGGCCGCGAAGCCACAGGGCCAGGGGGATGGCCGCGACCGCGCAGATGCCGATGGTCCGCGACAGCGCCGCGAGCCCGGCTAGAGCGCCGGCCGCCAGAAACGGCTTCGGGTCCGCGGACTCTCGGTCCGCCAGGGCCACGGCGCCCGCCACCAGCACCAGGAAGAGGGGCTCCGCGAAGCGCACACCCACCAGGGCCAGCAGAGGAAACGCCATGAAGCCCAGAGCCAGTGCCAGGTAGCGCCCCGGCGCCGGGACCGGGATGCGGCGTCCGTGCACCGCCATGATCCAGGCCGCGGCGCCGAGGGCAGCCGCGTCCCCGAGCGCAAACAGGGTGACATTGGCGGGAAACGCCGGCCACAGGCGCCACAGCAGGCTGAGCATGGCGGGATACAGAACCGGGTAATGCACCATGGGCGGCGCGCCGGGCAGGTGGATGTTGCGGTACCCCTGCCCCTCCGCCAGCGCCTTGGCTCCGGTGACGTAGATCCCGTCGTCATAAAACACGCCGACCAGCGCCCCGGGTTGCGCCCAGAGCGTGAGGAGGAATACGCCCAGGCCCAGCAGGCCCGGCCACGGCAGGTCGAACGGCCCCCGCTCCGTGGCCTTACCGGTCACAGCCCAGCTCCTCGAGCTGACGGTCCAGGTCCGCCAGCTCGGCCAGGCCCGGCCGGAGGCTGCGAACCCGGCCCGTGGAGCGTCGCGCTTCCCAGCAGTAGCGCGCCGCCAGCGCCTCCCGCGCGGTCACGTACCAAGCCTGCCACGTCTGCGGGAACCGCCAGGCTACGCGGCGGCGCCAGGTCATCGCGGCGGCGGAGCGTCCGCGGGCGCTCTCCACCTCCGCCATGACAGCGTAATACGCCGGTTCGTCCGCGTATCCCCGGCCCATGCGAGCGGCGACGGTGGCCGCGCTGTCCACCATCCCCGCGCGAACGTAATTCCGCGCCGCCAGGACGCCCTTGGTCAGGTCGGTCGAGTCAATGGTGTACGCGGCCCCGAAGTGCCGCGCGGCCTCCAGCCACCGGCCATCCTGCTCCAGTTGAACCGCCAGATCTCCCCAGGGTCCCGGTTGATAGGGGTAGATGGTGATCGCGCGCCGCACCAGCGCCTCGCCACGCTCGCGGTCGCCCGATCCGTAGGCCAGCGCCCCCGCCACCCAGTAACTGCGGAAGGAGCCGGGTGCGTCGCGCACCAGCTGGGGGAAAAAGTGGTTGTTGTCGGTCCACGCGGGGTTCCGTGTCACGGTGCGCGCCATGCCCAGCCCCACGGCCAGCGCCGCCAGCGTGGCCCCCACGTGGCGCCAACTCGCGTCGGTCCACGCGACCATCCAGCCGAGCACCAACACGGCGCCCACCGACGGGAGGTACAGGGTTCGCTCGGCCAGCAGCACCTCGGAAGGCACGATCAGATTGGACACGATGAGCAGCGTGCCCGCCATCCAGGCGATGCCGCACGCCACCACCGGCGCGCGGTGGCGGGCGCGGACGGCGGCGATACCGGTCACGAGCGCGAGCGTGAAGCCGGCCGCCCCCGCGACAGTCAGGGCGGGCACCGCCTTCAGGAACTCCGGGGAGTAGTCGGCCGACAGTTTGACCGGGAATACGAAGAGCCGAGCGTATTCCAGCAGGACCGGCGTCATGGCCAGCGCTCGTCCGCCGAAGCTCTGCCCCTCGAGCCCGGGGGCCCAGTGGCTGCCCAGCGCGCCCACGATGGACATCCGCAGCCACAGCCACTCCAGGCTCAGCACCACGGCGCCGGCCCACAGGATCCAGTGACGGCGGAACCGGCGCCGGGCCGGCTCGCCGGTGCGCTCGCCCTCCAGCCAGTCGATCAGGAGCAGCACGCCCGGCGCCGCAAACGCGGTTTCTTTGGACCCGAGCCCCAGCGCCAGCGCCGCGAGCGTGCCGAACGACGCCGCACCGCGCCGCCAGGACGTATCGGCCGCGGCCGCAAGCCGTCCGTCCGTCCGGTACGCCAGTGCCGCCAGGAGCGTGAACGTCGTCGCGAGCAACTCGGCGCGCCCCACCAGGTTCGCCACGGCTTCGACGTGCACGGGATGCGCGGCGAAAATCAGCGCCGCCGCGCCCGCGCCCAGCACCCCTAGGCCGCTACGTGCGAGCAGATAGACCAGAGCTGAGACCAACGCGTGCAGCAGCACGTTAACGACGTGGAATACCCGGGGATCCCCGTCCGACGCCGCCCAGTCTAACGCGAACGACAGGTGGGAAATCGGCCGGTAGAGATCGAACCACAGCGGCGTGGTCAGGATCTCCCGCCAACTCGCGAGGGAATGCACCGCGGCCTTGTTCTGGATGAGATGCACGTCGTCGTACACGAACTGGTAACCCACGGTCTGGGCGAACGCCCCCACCGCCACCAGCACGGACGCCGCGAGCGCCCAGCCCTCGGCTCGGGAGAGCCTCACGGCGTCACGCGGGAGAGCGCCGGCGGCGCTTCCGGCGCTCCCGCCTCGGGGGCGTAGCGCCACACGTCCCAGCCGGGGTAGCGGGCCAAGAGGCGGTGGTTCCGCTGGTACAGGTCGCGCGCGAACACGACGCCCGAATCGAGACCAACGGGGTTACGCCAGGCGAGATGGCCGTACAGGGTGAACCCGGCGAGGTCGCGCCGCAGCTCGACCTGGCACGGCTCCGGCGGCGTCGAGCCGGGACGCAGCCTCACCGTGGGGTCCGGCCAGGTGGTGAGGGGCGGAGGCGTCCTAACCGTGTCCATGGTGACCGCCAGCCGCAGTGCGATCTCACGCGGCGGCCGGCCGCTTCCTTCGGCGTCCTCGGTGAAGGCATACAGGTCGCAGGTGTCGAACCGGCGATAGGCGCGCTCCACGAGACCCGGGTCGACGCCCATGGCCCAGAGCCGGACCACCGTGCGGCTGGCCCAGCTCTCCGGCACCAGCACCAGGGCCCGCCGCACCCCCAGGTCGTGCAGCTGCCGCTCGGGATGCGACTTGAGCGTGGCCCGCGTCGCCCGATACACGGACGCCCGGGCGGGCAGCACGCCCACCCACCCCCACAGCAAGACGATCCCGGTGGCGGCGGCGAACGCGACATCGGCGCGGATGGGCACCGGCCTCGCGCGCCTCGCGACCGCCCACCCCCAGCGCCACGCCCGCGCGGTGCCAATCGCCAGGAACGGTACGGCGGCGTAATAGAACCGGGGCCCCAGATAGAATCCCGAGTGCCAGTAGAAGACGTAGAGCAGCGGGGCGGCCACCACACCGACGCCCACGATCAGGTCACGCACGGATCGCTGGCGGCCCAGCACGCCCCAGAGGGCGAGCGGCAGGAGCGCCGGGATGGGCCACTCATACAGGTACAAGTGGAGCCGG
>Ga0209342_10006484_pt1 | contig 11862 bp, 6 predicted proteins | sample RifCSP16_2_FD_184023 | JGI IMG/M metagenome (GOLD analysis project Ga0209342, IMG submission 184023) | Soil microbial communities from Rifle, Colorado - Rifle CSP2_sed 16_2 (SPAdes) (version 2) | ecosystem: Environmental > Terrestrial > Deep subsurface > Rock core/Sediment | place: Rifle... | reverse complement strand
AGTACCACGGACAGCACCGCCACCGCCGCTCCCCACGCCAGGAGCTGTCTCGCTCTCACGTTAGCGGTCTCCTTTCTGTGTCTGCGGTTTTGATACGTCTAGCGTCCGCCGGAGGTTCTCAGTCCCTTCGGCGCCACTGACGTGCGCCGAAGTAGCCAAGCGAACCGATGGCGCCGGCGGCGCCGAAGGCTGCCAGGATGGCGGCCCAGGCCGGCACGCTGCCGGCAACAGGCGACAGGCTGCCGACACCCGTTACCGGGCCTCCGGGGCCACCCGCTGCCGTGCTGCCTCCTGGAGCCTTGAGGCGCGTCTGACCTGGGGCACAACCCTCCGCGTCTACCTTCGCTCCCGCGGCGGTGTTCGGGCACGCATCCTTTGCGTTCGCGACGCCGTCCTTGTCGTCGTCCAGGACGGCCTGTTCGGGAGTGCAACCGACCGAGTCTACCGTAGCCCCAGCGGGGGTGCCGGCGCACCGGTCTGTGTCGTCGCAGACGCCGTCAGAGTCCGCGTCGGCTGTGCACGCCGGCGCGGGCGTTGGGGTTGCCCCTGAGCCGCCGCCGCCGGCGGCGACGCAAGGAGGACCGTAGGGTGCCGAAGCGACGCCCGCTGCGCTTGTGGGGTAGGTGACATCAATGTTGACGCAGAACTCGTGGCGGTGGCCTTCGGCCGCAGTTGGGGTGGGGTCGCAGGTGTCACCGATGCCGTCGGCGTCCTGGTCCTCCTGTCCCTTGTTGTAGCTCTTGTTAATGTCGATGGTGTTGTCGGGCAGAAGGACTGCCGCGCAGTTGTCCCCCCGGTCTGCGTAGCAGTCCCCGTCTGTATCGGGGCCCACGTTGCCCTGCGTACAGTTGGGAGGAGACTGCGGACCTCTCACGGTGGGCGCAGGATCGCAGCCTTCAGGAGGGTTGGGCAGGCCATCACTGTCCCCGTCTCTGGCGGTGTCCGGGGCCCGCGGGTTGAACCCCGGCGAAGGTACCAACGGGCAGCTGTCGAGCGTGTTTTCAAGGCCGTCGCCGTCGTCATCTCTCAGGCTGCGGGCGAACGTGACGTTGCTGTAGGTGCCTGCTGCCGGGTTCTTGCGGGTGGTGCAACTGGCCTCATTGCCATCGGGGTCGGGCTGCGCTCGCCCTGGGGCGTCGCAACCTTCCGGGTCGGGCACTACTGGATAGGGCGCGGGATAAGCCGGATTGCCTTCGGCGCAGCCCTGAGCGTTAGTGGCGGTGGGGCCCGGGCCTGTGCACGGGTTATCGCGGGTAACGCCGAAGCCGTAGGTGACAACGTCCAGCGGCGAGCAGAAGTCGCTGATGGCGCCCGGAGATACAGGGACCGTCGTGTCCTGGAGCGCTGTCCCCACAGCGTAGCCGAGGGATGAATCGAACGCGGGCATGTCCGTGTTGTTGGCGTTCTTGAGGTTGCTGCCGGGTGGGAAGAAAAGGATGTTCAGCACGACCTGGATGCCGGTGCCGGCCGGGATCGAGAAGCCGGTGGCGCGGGCCACGGGCTGGAGCGGCGGCTCCGGTCCTATGACATCATCGCCGCCGCCGTAGTCAGGGGCGAATAGCCCGTCGGGGCCCTTACTGTAGTCCGGGTCGTAGAGCTTCTTGAGGTATTCCGGGTACTTTTCGACGGCGTTGGGAAGGCCGTCGCCATCGTCGTCGAGGGCGAAGAACTCCAACTGGTTCGTCTGGCCCGGCAGCTTCGGTTTGATCGTGTCGTTGAGGTCGAGGGAGCTGAACTGAAAGGTGAAGAAGACGTCGATCGAGTTGCTGCAAGGGTTGCCGATCAGACCGAGCGTGGCTTTTGAGGCTAGCCTGCCGACGACGGCGCCGAGAGGGATAGGACTTTGCGTATCCACCGCCGCGGCCGGCGTGAATCCCGCTCCCCCGCCGAAGTTGTACATCCCCGACGGTATTGTCAAGGTCGTCCGCGTGTCGCTAGGAAAGCCTGCGGCAGGATTCCCGTCACACTCCTGGGCGACAGGGAGGGGGATGGTGAACAAGCCGGTGGCGGCGTCGTCGAGGCAGTAGCCGTACGTGGGCTGCCAGTCGGTAGCTTCGGCCCGTTCAGCGTCTCGCGTCGTGAGGAGGGTGGCCAGGACGGCCAGGGCCGCCAGCGCCACGAGCGAACGCAAGACTGTACTACCGCAGCGATTAATCATGGCAAACTCCTTGGGCAAAGTGTTTCGCCGGCAACGATTATCGAGCCTCATAATACCTTATTGAGCATTAGTGTCAAGTAAGGGAGCAATTATGTTCATTTGCCATATCAATTTCATAAATTCTTCCACCTTGGCCGTTGGAATCCCTCACCCCAACCCCCTCTCCCGTGCGTGGGAGAGGGGAGGAATGGCTGCGAGCGGGAGGGTGGGAGAGGGTGGAATAATGAAAAAGAGGGGCGGCGCTCGAACGGCGCCGCCCCTCTCCTCTTAGCGGGGACTAGACTAGAGCCGCATACTTCGCCTGTTTCGGCGCAACGTCAGCAGGCCCGCGCCTGCGATGACCGCACCCACCGGCAGCAGGAGAAGAAGCGCCAGGCCGCTGCCCGGAAGCGTGCCGCTGTCGCCGCCCGTCGGAGGCAGGCCCGCTGCACCTACGTTGACCGTGTGCGTTTGGCTTGTGGCGGTGGCGTTGCCGGCCGTCGGGTCAGAGACGTGCACTATGTTGAGAGCGGACGTCACCTTCGCGCTGAAGGCCTTGGCGCCGCTGGTCGTGCAGGTCACGGAGAACGTCTGCTTCGGCATCGCCGTGGCCGTCGATACAGGCAGAGAGATGTTCGCCACCGTCTGGGCGCCCGCGGGCGTGGCCGTGCAGCCAGTGGGCACGGTCAACTCGATGGTGGCGTTAGTGTTCGCCGGTCCGAACGGGCCGTTGTTGTGCAGCGAAGCGTCCACGCTGACGCTGAACGCGGTGTTCGGATTGGCGCTCGCGGGAGCGGTCAACACCACGCTGGCGACCTTGAGGTCGGCGGAGGTGGCAGTCGCTGAGGTCCCTGTCCCGGTGCCGGTGTCGTTCGCGGCGTTCGGGTCGAGCACGTTAGGCTGGCCCGCGGCCAGAGCGATACCGGAGTTCACCGTGAAGTCGTGGTTAGAAGGCTGCGTGCAGGTTACCGTCCACGTGTAAGGGAATATGAACGTAGTCTGCGTGTCCATTGACACCCCTGTGTCAGTCGTTGGGTTTGTGTCTGGCGAGCTCGGGTCCACAGTGCAGTCCGGTGGCAGGACGAGGCCGGTCGTGACATCGGCGTCCACCGGGGTCTGCGGGCCGATGTTCTCGACTTCGACCTCGGCGGTCACATCGAACACTCCGCCCACGGAGGAGTTCGGAGGCGCGGTTACAGTCACGCTGTTCACCGCTAGGTCCGCGGCGTCGGCGACGTCGACCGTGCCCTGGCCGGCGCCGGTGTTGTTGGCGAGGTTGGTGTCGGTGAAGTGAAGTCCCGGCAATACGAGCGCAGCCGACGCATCGAACACGTAGCTGCCGCTGGGGCTGCAGGTAACGGAGAACGCAGCGGCCGCGTTCGCGCCGGACAGCGGAATCGCCACGCCGGTCACGGTCTGCGGGTTTGTCGAAGTCGTGCTGCAACCCGCCGGTGGGGTAAGCGTAATAGTCACGTCCACGGTGGCCGTATCCGGCCCGCCGTTGGTCAGAGCAACACTCACATCTACGTTGAACGGGGTGCCGGCCACGGGAGTGGCAGCGCCGGTGACAGTGACTGAGGAAACCCCTGGGTCCGCCGTCGCTGTAACAGCGGTCGTGCTGTTGGCCGAGGTCGTGGGACCGTTGTTATTCGGGTTGTCGCCAATCGCTCCGGGACTGGAGATCGTCGCGGTCGCATTGAAGTCATGGAACGAGGAGGCGGTGCAGGTCACGGAGAACGTCTCTGTCGCGATTGGTACCAGCACCGTCGCGGGAAGGTTGATCCCATTCTGGTTCCTGGTGTTGCCGCCGGCCGCGCTGCAGTCAGCGGGCATGTTCAGTGTGATCGCTACGTTTCCGCTGACAGGGTCGGCGGGCCCGTTGTTGCGCACGTCGGCATCGACGTCCACGTTAAAGGCTGCGCCGGCAGTTGCGCCCGCGGGGGCCGTCGTCGTCACCGAGACCAACTCGACGTCAGCAGGCTCCGGACAGCCGAAGCTCTCACCTGCGATGTTGCCGATGGTGGTGTCACCGTCAACGTCTTTGCTGACGGCGACCTGGGCGGTATTAAGCGTATTTATGGGAATGCCCACGTTGACCGCGTCTTGAACTAACGTGCCGCCCGCGTTGAATGAGAGGGTTGCGAGCCCTGCGGCGTTACCTTCAATCGAGAGTCGCGCCAGTACGCCTGCGCCGGATTCTTTCGGGCCGGCATCGTTCACCGCCTGTACAAAGGGAGACGCGGTTACAGGAACGGACGGCACGACCAGTGTAAACGGTTGACCACCGCCGGCCGCCAGGATCAGGAAATTGGGGTTCTGCACATCCACGTCCAGGACGTCAACGTCCCACTGCAGCGTATACTGCCAGGCGCTCATCTGGCGGGCGGGGGGAACGCCACCGCCGGGGCCCGGCTGATCTCCGAGCGTTATATCAATGGAGGCGCGGTCCTGGCCCGTCACCTGCGTATCTTCGTCAGCATTGAGCACGCCGTCATCGATGATCTCGATGCACGTCTCAAGGGCGCTCAGCGGCACTTGACAGCCGTCGTCGATGGAGCCGTCGGGTGCGTCGGGGGTCGTATCGGCGTCGGAATCGGCCAGATCGTCGTCGATGCCGTTGCCGCAGATGCCGGGCGCATCGCCGGCGTCGGGAGTGTCGTAGCCCTCAGCGTCGTTAATGCCGTCGCCGTCGCGGTCTACCACAGCGGGCAGGCCGTTGTCGGTGACGCCCTGCGTGACGCCGGGCGAACCGACGTCAATGGATACCTGATGGATGTTCCCATCATGCGTCGCGCGAGCGACCTCGGAGCCCCTCCCGTCGAGAGCAAAGGGAAGGGCGGCGAGCACGAGGATGATGAGACCCAGCGAAGAGCGAGCTAACCAGCGGGTCATCGTAGCTGCCTCCTTGTAGCGTTTGGTTGGCATTCTGGACAAATTTTGTCCTTTTTACCATAGTCGTTTCGCGATGAGCAAGCTATTAGCCCGCCCCTCGCGTTGCAATGCCGCACCAGCGATGGTGCGGCAGTCCAATAACCGAGACGGTAAAGTTGTTCCGGTTGTTACTATTGTTCTTGCCTCTCCGCCCGCCGGCGACGGTACAGGTAGGTCCCGCCCCCGACAGCAGCGACGCCCGCGATTCCGGCGACCAGGACGAAGGGCCAAATAGCGGTGCTGTCACCGGTATCGCCGCTGTCGGAACCGACGCCCGGAAGGCTCGCCGCGTCTGTGGGTGTGGGGCTTCCGCCCTCCTCTCCGCCTGAAGGCGTCGCAGTAACGTCGCCGATGCTGCCGGGTGTGGACGTCGGCGTGCCTCCGGCCGGGGTGGCCGCGCTGGCCGGGGGGTTGAAGCCGCGGGCCGGCGCCGGGAGTGAACCGGGAACGGCGCTGAGGACAGGCGGCGCTTCTGCCGGGCAGTCCTCGCCGACGGCGAGGAAGGCGGCCGCGACGGTATCGATTGGTATCTGCTCATTGAGGTCGTCGAAGACGAGTAAGGTTTCCGTGTTCGCGTTGGGGCTGAGGATGCTCAGTCCGGGGGCCACGGCCTTCAGAGTTAGACGGCCGAGGACGCCCGGCCCTGTTTCACGCGCCGTGGGGCTGAAGTCTATACCGGCGGCTTGAAAGCCGCCGTCCGCGTCCGGCACCGGGTCGGTAAATGCGGGGAAGGTGATGCCGCTGGAGTCCGGTATGGCGGACAGAAGCAGGTTCGCGTCCCTGGCGATCACGTTGACGACGGCAGCATCGTAGAAGACCGTGAACTGGATCGCTGTGAGCGGCCGGTCCGGGGGAATCTGGTTGACGATGAGGTCGACGTCCACGGTGGCGCCGGGCTCCACGCGCCGGCAAGCCTCCGTCGGCCCGACGACCGTCGCAGCATTGCCGGTGACGTCCACGTCTATCGCCGCCACGCTGATCGTTGAGGCCGAGTGTGTTGCCTCGCCCGCGCCGGGCTGGAGGACGAGGACCGTAAGCGCGGCGATAACCGCGGTCAGCGGGATCATCCGATAGAGCCGGGTCGCGCGGAGCCGGATCATTGGCCGAACCCGCTCCGGCGTATCGTGGCGAAGGCGAACAGAGCGCCGAGCAATCCCAGAACGGCCGCCGGTCCCAGCATCCATAGCTTGAAGAAGCCTCCTTCGGAGCGCTCGGTCCGGTTCTGGTCGCCACCGGACGGCCCGCCGTTCTCGTCCTTGATGCTGGTCACGGAGGTGTCGTCGTCATCTCCGGGCGAGGCTTCGGCGCCCGGAGTTACTCCGGCGCCCGGCGTTTCACCTGAACCATCGCTTCCAGGGGGGCCGGGTGTCTCACCCGGTGCAGTCCCTGGATCCCCTGTTGGCTGAGCGCCTGGACCTCCTGTCGTGCCGGGGAGAGGGGTGGCGTCGGCTGGCAGGTCCTCGCAAGAAGCGCCGATGGCGACATGACCGGAGTTGCCGAGGGAATCCAGGAAGCCGTCGCCGTTGACGTCGCCGATCTCCTTGCCCTGCAAAGTGATCAGGCGAGGTCCCAGGTCGTATGTGCCGTCGCCGTTGTAGTCGAGATGGGGCAGGCCGAGCGCCGCGAAGCCGTCACCCTTCGCTTTGAGCGTGACCCGTGCGAGGAGGCCGGAGCCCTGTTCGGGCGCCGCCGGGATGGCGATATCCGCCGCGGCCAGACGGTACAGGCCGTTCCGGTTCGGCACGGGATCCGATACGTTTATCACGTTGCTATTACTGGCTGTGCTCAGGAAGAGGGGGTCTTGCGAGCTGTTTCCGATATCAACGCTGACCACCTCCAGCCGCTTGCGATCATACTGGAGATAGACCTCCCAGGCCACAAGGCTGCTGACCTTCTGGACAAGGACATCCACGGGAAACTCATCGCCGACAGCAACGCCGGTGCAGGAATCGAGCGGGCCCATCGATACGGCCGCATTGCCGTTTACCTCCACGTCGAGCGTTAGGGCCGTCGGCGTCTGGCGCACGGCGTCCGCCATGGCCGGCTGGTCGCGCCCGAGGACGCCGGCGCTGAGGATCAAGGCGCTAACGATGATCAGAGAAGGAATGATTACGATCGAAGCCCGTGCGGGAATCACCGGCCGCCGCCTCCGGCAGACCGTCCGCGACGCATGCGGCCCGCAGCGTAGAGTAGCCCGATAAGGAGCGCGGCGACGGCGCCGGCGATGAGTGCGATCATCCACCAACTCCATCCCCCGTCATCGTCGTTGGTTTGAGGTGCCCCAGCCGCGTTCGGTTCCGGAGTCGTGGCGGCGCCTCCGCCATCGTCGGCACTGGCGCAGTCCCTGTCCGTGGAAACATCCACGAATACGTCAGGCACGGCAACGGCGCCGTCGAAGAAGCTGTCGCCGTCGTTGTCGCCGATGTGTTCGCCGCTTACGTCTGTGAGAGTCGTGCCGAAGTCCGGCGTTCCGTCCCCCCCTCTGTCAGTCGGGCCGGCGTCCAGGGAGGTGGTTCCCTCGCTGATCGCCTTGAGCGTGACCCTGGCGAGGACTCCGGAACCGCTGTCGCCCACGGGCGGGTTTCTGGTGTCGGTGGCTGCGACTCTGAACAACCCATCGTCGTTCCCCGGCACAGCTTCCGAGGCGTTGAAGACGGAGCTGCCGGAATCTGCCGCCTGGAACATCTGCACGTCGCGGTCCACGACCTGAACGACGGTGCTGTCGTAGGCGACATAAGTCTCCCAGCCCAGGAGGTCCTCGACGTCGCTTACGTAGAGGTCGACGGTGAAGGTATCGTCCTTGCGCACGGAGACGCAAGACGCCACGGATCCAACTGAAGTGGGACTGTTGTCGTCAACGCCGACGTCGATACCGATGGCGGTGTCTCCTTGCGCCTCCGCAGGTTGCGAGCGCGCGAGCAGACCACCCACCAAGAGGGCGGTTGCCGTCAAAATGCCGCTTGCGTATCTCATCATGCTGCTGCGTCTATCGGGCGGTCGGGCCCGAGAGATACAACAGCGAGACGAGGAGACCCCCTCCCGCCTATTGGCTATACGTTGAAAGCCGCACTTAAAGCTGCACTGATGATACCACATTGGCCATACAGGCGGAACCCGAGAGGGTCGCTCCCAGTAGCGCTGCCCGTGGTGCGATCCTTACTGACAGCTTCTACCAAACGCCGGTTGCCCGCCGAACATGGGAGGGCGCGCCGTCGTCGCCTCAATGCCGGGGTTGATTGCGTTGATATCGCCGATCCCTACCCCTGGCGAACTTGGCTGAAGGTCCCATCTCGCCAGGTCCGGATCGTTCGCGTCGGGGAGCAAATGTCCGAACTTGTTGAACGATCCGTCTGCGCGCAGCGGGAAGAGGAAGCTGTTGATGTCGCCGATATTCAACACCTGATCGTCGTTGAAGTCAGCGCCCCAGCCGTCGTTTGGCTCGTCGTCCGCTGTCGAAGTTGCAGCGCACCTCGACAGGGCACCGGTCCCGATATGCTGCTCGCCACTATCAGAGAAGCCATCGTTATCGTCGTCACTGTCGCAGACGTCACCTTGGGCATCAGCGTCGGTATCAACCTGGGAGGTATTGGTCTGGATCGTGCAGTTGTCCGGGCCGGGGACGATCGGACCTGACGCGTCGGCGTCGTTCATCCCGTCGGATACCGTGTCCGCGTCGCAGTCCGGGTCGTCCACGCATCCAAACGGCTCGGCGTAGTTGAGCAGGTGATCGTTATCGTTGTCGAACGGGCATCCCGCCTGGTTGGCATCGGCGAGCTGATCGTGCGCGTAAGCCACCGTGACGACACCGTCCATGCCGTCCTGGTAAAGGTCGATTACCCCCTGTGGGGTGAAGGGGAAGGACATGGGGGTATCGGCGTTTAGCAGAGCTGCCGCCGCATGTCGGGCCAAAGCCTCCGCCGTCCGGTCCCCTCCTCCGAGGTTGAGCGCGTCCAACAGGGTGATATCTGGATCGAACTGATTTCGGCCAAACACGGTGTCGAAATCGGTGTCATTGACGTAGGTTCCGGAGACCACGTCGTTGGTCCCGATGCCATCCCACAGCTCCTCGTGATTCTTCCAGAATCCCGGGGTGCAGCCATCGCCGCCCGGGCTCAGCGTCGGAGTCGGGGAGGGAGTCCGGGTGGGCGTGGCGGTCGGCGTCGCGGTCGGCGTCGCGGTCGGCGTGGCGGTCGGCGTCGCGGTCGGCGTGGCGGTCGGCGTGGCGGTCGGCGTCGCGGTCAGCGTGGCCGTCGGTGTTGCGGTGGGCGTCTTGGTCGGAGTTGCGGTAGGCGTCTTGGTCGGTGTCGCGGTCGGCGTCTTGGTCGGTGTCGCGGTTGGCGTCTTGGTCGGCGTCGCGGTTGGCGTCCTTGTGGCAGTCGCCGTAGGCGTAGCTGTCGCAGTCGCCGTAGGCGTAGCTGTCGCAGTCGCCGTAGGCGTGGCCGTAGCAGTCGCTGTGGCCGTCGCCGTCGCTGTGGCCGTGGCCGTGGCAGTCGCCGTGGGCGTGGCCGTGGGTGTCGCCGTGGCTGTAGCCGTAGCCGTAGCCGTCGGTGTGGGCGTCTCAGACGACACTATGATGTCGATGAACTGCTTGTGAACGTTGTCCCCGATTTGGCCGCTTGTCTCGACAACCGGGAACTCCGGCGCGACGCCTATCTCCAACAGCACCTTGTCGTCGGCAAACCCTGGGATTGTGCACCTGACCTGGTATGTATGCGTGCTCGTTCGGTCCTCGCCCGTCGATACAGCCGGCTCAGTGTGCTCCACGAGGCTGAAAAGAAAGCTGCCGACAATGTCTTCGAAGTAGACATCCGGGTGGCCCGCGTCGGGTAGCCAACGCGCCTGGCAACCGGAGGCCAAGTCACTTCGCAGAGAGAGTGTCATTTCGAGGTCCGCCGGGGCGCCGCTGCCGTGGTTAGAGATGGTCACCGTTACGTCCTTCTGGACGGTAACGTCAACCTCTGCCGATACAGTGTGCTCTTTGACGACGCTTTCGATGGCGGAGTCGATCTCGGGGCAACCATCGGCGTCGTCAGTCCCATCGAAGTCCTCGCTGGTCAGGTCGCATAGATCGTCTTCGCCCGCGACTGGACACCCATCGTTGACGGCGAGGTCGTCTTGCACGACAGGCGGGTCCGGGTCTTCGTCGGCGTCGTCAGTGCCGTCGTTGCACGAGTTGACGCCGCTTTCCGGGAAGCCGCCGGCCTGCTGGCAGCCGTCGTTGACGACGGTGTCGGCGTCGTCGTCTGTATCGTTGGTGCACTCGGGCGCGGCCTCTGGACCGTCATCGACCCCATCGTTGTCGTCGTCGTTGTCGCAGGCGTTGCCTTCGTTGTCGGCATCGGTATTGAGCTGGTTCGGATTAGCAACGTAGGGACAATTGTCCTGCGGGTTGAGTATTGTGTCCTGGTCTGAGTCGGGGATATCGGCATGGACGATCGGCTGATCGGGGTTCTCGTTGTTGGAGGGGTTTGGATCTCCTTGGGGGTAGATGTCTGCTACAAGGTTCACCGTCCAGTCACCGGCTGGACAGTTGACCTGGTACATCCGTTGCGTTACCCGTACTTCATCGGCCTGCATGCCGAGCTCGACCCAGTCCAGACGGGTGCTCTGCTGCTGCATGAGAATGGTGGGACCGCTCAAAATGTCAGGTGTGCTATCCGCATCCGCGGCGATCGGAACCAGCCTGGGATCGCAGATTGGGGGGCCGAGGAGGGACACCGATACTGGCATGTTCTGTGGAGTCATGCCGTTTGTGATCGTGATGGTAATCGCGAGCTGAACCGGTATTCCGATCGGGATGTGCGGGCTGAGGTCGCTGTTCTCTGTGACGCTGGCGTCGTTGGACAAGAGAGGAGCAACGGCTGGATACGGGCTGACGCCGGTGGTGCTTAGAGTTTCGTGTGAAGGATCGGCAATCCCTGCGGCGGTAATGCCGGGTCCGGCTGAGCCGGCGACAGGCAGCGGCATGCCGGCGGGGACAATACCGCCTAGGAGGACCCCAACCATCGCCAGGCTCGCGGCGAAGAGCAGCCCGGCCCGTAACCTGGTTCTCTCCCTAACGCGTCGTTTTGCGCTCAAGGCCGTGTGCTCCCTCTCCCCCTCCGAGCAAGCGTCCGGGCACTACGGCGGGTCGCCCTTCATCATGCCGCACTACTTTAACCATTACGGACGTTCGTCTATTACAGGCAACCGAGTCCGAACGCCGGCCGGCCGCGCGTTGGCGGGCGGGCCACAAAGCGGCCGGCACGGCTCTTCGCCACTCTTTCCCCCTCAAACTCGGTTGCCACACTCCCTCCGCTCTCTCGCTCGCCGGCGTTGATCAAACGCGAGGCTGGGCGCGCCTTTCGTGGTGCCGGGTTCATCATGGCGGAAGTATGGTGCAATTCCTGGCGAACGCGGGCTGTCCGTTGAACATGGGTGGCCGAGCCGTAGGAATGTTGAGCGCCGGGTTGATCGCGTTAAGATCTCCGATGTTGATGTTGGTCGATTGTTGGAGGTCCCAGCGCACGATGTTCGGGTCCTGGGGGTCCGGCACCGGGTGGTTGAACTTGTTGAACGTTTGATCGGTGCGCAAGGGGAAGAGGAAGCTGTTGATGTCGCCGATGTTAAACACCTGGCTGTCATCGAAGTCGGCGCCCCATCTGTCGTCGCTCTCGTTGTTCGACCCTGAGATGTTCGCGCAGAGGTCTAGCGAGTCAGTGCCGATATGCGCCTCGAGGGTGTCTGAGAAGCCGTCGTTGTCGTCGTCATCGTCGCAGGCGTTTCCCCCATCCGGTTTGCCGTCCGTGTTCAGC
>Ga0209342_10006483_pt1 | contig 11865 bp, 7 predicted proteins | sample RifCSP16_2_FD_184023 | JGI IMG/M metagenome (GOLD analysis project Ga0209342, IMG submission 184023) | Soil microbial communities from Rifle, Colorado - Rifle CSP2_sed 16_2 (SPAdes) (version 2) | ecosystem: Environmental > Terrestrial > Deep subsurface > Rock core/Sediment | place: Rifle... | reverse complement strand
TGCCTCGTGGTGAGCGTCATCCTTTCCATCCTTCTCTGGCTCGTCCGCCGATAGCAGCCGGATCCGTCAACGCCGAGCCCTCCCGAGACTCCTCCACGGCGCGTGACGATCGTGTCACGCTCGTGACCCCTCGGTCACGACTTCATGGCGAATCAGGTACGGCCGAGGAGCTTCAAGAGGGTGATGTCGACGACAGACAATTTACCGCAAGCTACCAGGATTATTTCGTTTTATTACGAACATCTACGCGCCCTGTCAAGAAGAGCCTCGGCTGGCACGACTCTTGCTCATGACCCTGTGCACACAGTCCTGTGCACGGGGGGGCATCGGATGTATCAGAGAACACTCCAGTCGAGCGTCAGTTGTACCGGGATCGGACTTCACACCGGCAAGCCCGTCACGCTGACGATGCGTCCCGCGAAGCCCGACACCGGCATCGCGTTCATCCGGACGGACCTGGATGAGCTGCCGATCCTGTTGGGCATAAATACCGTTGGATGATTGGACAGCCAGCACCCGTATCCGCTGCATGATGGAAGACGTTTGATCGAGATATCCTTCAGTGGTCTGGATGAAAGACATGCCGTCTTCAGTATTCCGTTCCGCCTGCCGAAGGCCCTGGATCTGGGTCCTCATCTTTTCAGAAACTGCGAGTCCGGAAGCATCGTCTCCGGCCCTGTTGATCCTCATGCCGGATGATAGCTTCTCCATTGATTTGTTAACGTCCCAGTGCTTGAACTTCAACACTCTGTTGGAGTTAATCGCACTCATGTTGTGATTGATTATCATAGTCTAACACTCCTTTGTTGACTTTTTCCTGATCTCCGTATCAGGAATTTTAATACCAGGTTATTTTTTGTATCAGGGAATACCTGTTGGTGCATTACTGCAACCATGAGAATCTAATGAATAGATGGACATGCTTGCAGCAATGTGATCTTAAACGTTACAGAGTTTTCAAAGAGCCTGTTCCGCCGGCCGTGCAGGCCGGCGGAACAATTATATGATTATAAACCTTTACAACGCTACCGTAACAGCTCCAATATCAATTGAGCCTTATTGTTGGCCTGAGCGAGCATTGCCGTACCACTCTGGACAAGAATTTGAGATTTCGTGTAATCAATCGTTGTTTCAGCCATATCAGCGTCCCGTATCCTGCTCTCAGACGCTTGCGTGTTTTCGTATGCGTTCATGAGGCCCTTGGCCGCATGTTCGAGCCGGTTATAGTAGGCGCCCAGATCGGCCCTCTGTTTTGATATGATATGAATGGCTTCGTCAAAAACGCCGATGCTGCGGTTTGCATAGTCCGGGGTGGACAGAGATATCGGCCTGCCGATAAAGTCCCGGACTCCCAAAGCCACCGCCGTCATCGTCTGTATGAAAACGCGCTCACGCTGGTGCATATTGGGCCCCATGTGAAACCACATGGATGCTTTTGGGTTCAACCGGGAATAATCTCCAAGAAGCAGTTTCAGTTTATTAAATTCGGCCTGGGACGATATCCGGTCGACTTCGTCGACGAGTTCTGATACTTCAATCTGAATATACTGGCGGTCCTGATGGGTGTAGATGCCGTGGGCCGATTGAACGGCCAGCACCCGCATCCGTTGGACAAGGCCGGCAACTTCATCAAGATAGCCTTCAGTGGTCTGTATCAAAGACATGCCGTCTTCCGTGTTTCGTTCGGCCTGGCGCAAGCCGAGGATCTGCGATCTCATTTTTTCCGAAACTGCGAGGCCTGAAGCGTCGTCTCCGGCCCTGTTGATCCTCATGCCGGAGGACAGTTTTTCCATTGATTTATTGACGTCCCAATGCTGAAATTTCAACACGCGGTTGGTGTTTATGGCGGACAGGTTGTGATTGATGATCATTAATTAAGATTCCTCCCTGAATCTTTCCGCGGCTGGCCTCCATGCCAGCCTGATCGGTTTTCACCTCACAGGTCAATGGTCGGTTATTAAGTAGGATATATTGATGGCATTTATAGGCATTTATAGGCGTTTATAGGCGTTTAACATGATTTATAAAATAATATATATAATATTTAACATCTATATGATTTTTTTACATTTTTTTCCTAATCAAATTGTCGGAATTTTGAATTTTACCCTTAGCATTTTTTTAATTTTTTCTATAAAAAGCCCTAAATATCTGGAATATGTGCTATTATTTAGCAAGTGAGGTTATACAATTCGCCTTCATATTAAGGGAACCTTGAAAAAGCCCCCCAAACTTCCCAGAGGGGGGCTTAATTGATCATGTGACCGCGCTTTCAAAAGTCCCCCTCCGGGGGATTTAGGGGGATTGATTAAAACTCCTGACTCTTTTTTGGCCATATTGCAGAAAAATTCTTGTTTTTTTTAATTTAACAAATGATGTTAATTGGCGAGCATAAACTTATAGTTCAATATAAAATTCGATTAACACCCGATCGAAATTGCCAAGTGGGGGCGCCGCAGGCGCCCCCACTCGGCAACTTTGGCTTGGTTACGATAAGGTTATAATTAATGAGTTTTTTACGGGTATTTCATTATTCCAACATATCCCAAAGGAAATTAATTGATTTTAATAATTTCCTTTCTTTTTTATTAATCGGAATTCTTTTCACTGATATCTCATTTGTATTGAAATACTATTTTTTTTATTTCCCGGTATTCAAAGTAATTATGATTTTCGGCTTCAGCGGCTTTTTTATCGGCAATCTGCTGGGGAGGCAACTGTACTCAAAGTTCCGGAATTTCAAGCGCATTTATATTATTTCAGAGATAGCCTTTATAGCTATTTTTCTGTTGTATTTCATGAGAAACCTCGTCATGCCCGGTTCAGATGAGTTTTTGTTAAAATTATTTTTTGTTTTCAAGTACTCAATAGCGGGTCTGATACTAATAGCATCATTGCTTTTTGGCATAAAGATTAACTATTCCATCAGGGTTTCGTGCGGTGATTTCATAGATAAAAAACAGGGAATCGAACGATTTATCGGTTTGATGTTCCTGGGCATATCCTTGGGAATAGTCCTGTCAGGATTATTGTACTCGTTCAGTATTCCTCTTTTTTTCGTCACACCCCTGGCGTTGTTGCTTGCCATATTTCTTATAAACCTTCCCTATAATCCCGCTCCTCTCTATGCGAAGGACTATGAAGAAGATAAAGACAAAGAAATTTCATTTCAGCAGGGCAAACGAACTGACACCGCACTGTTCACCTATCTCAATTTTTTGTATATTATCATGTACGCATACCTCGGACTGTCCAGTATAAGCAGATATTACGGCGACCTGATCTATATCAAGCTGATATTCATAGCCCTGTTCTTCATTTTCATGCTTTTAGGATATGTCGGGGGCAAATTGATAAAATTTTCGAACCTGCACGTATACGGCGAGTCGTTTCTTCCCATCGCGTTTCTTGTGTTCCTGTTTTTACTGTTGAGCTTTAACCGGAACCTGAATTTCATACTCGGAATTATCCTCTTCACCCCCCTGGCGCTATTGCTGGGTATCATGCTGCGGCATACGATCGGTGTCGTAATGGAGGAGTTCGACAATATTAAGAGATCCTCCATCATCGAATATTCGATCCTCATACTGCCGGCGCCGATTTGTATTGCGCTGTGTCTTATTAATTTTACCAATTTATTATATTATATTGTCGTCTGCGGGGTGATGCTGATGAATGTCATCATTCCATCCGTATATATCATTAATATCAAAATGGAAGGATACCGGAAGGGAATTTATTTTTTCTTTTCGCTTTTTTTCATCCCTCTTTTCCTTTTCATCATTTTCTTTTACAGGATCCCCCTGGACAATAACGTTTATGTAACGAAGGTGGAAAATTTCGATGAACTGCGCAACGTAAATTTCAACGCTGACTATATACGAAGCCATGCGACCGTCACCATGAACACCTATCCGGTCTTTATCATATCAGACAGCGTCGTGCGTAACCACAAGCGGTCGCTTGTTCCGATTTCACTTTATCAGCCTGAAAACAAAAAGATTCTCGTCATTGATGGCAACCAGAGATTTTTCAGGAATCCGGTAATAGGATATTTTAGCAATTCCACGTGCCTTGACAACCTTTCCGACCGTGATGTGGATTACAACAGGCTTCCTTTTTCCGGAACGCAGAAATACGTTCCTGACAATGATTTCCTCCTGTTTTATATTGAAAAAATTAGAAGCCGTTATTTCACCATTGTCGATGTTCCTAATCTGCTTGACCAGACCATGAACGCTTTCAGATTTTCCAGCGAGTACTATCGCATTCTGAAAAAAAATATGGATGGCAACGGCTTGTTTGCGCAGGTCTTCAATATACCCGGTTGCAGGCCGGAACTTTTCTCGCTAGCGGCCGATAATCTGCGCAGTTCGTTTAAGAAACATGCGGTATTCTATTTCTCGAATATGCTGGTCGTGCTCGCATCGGATAATGAAAAGGCATTTGAGGTCAGACAGGATTCATATGAGCGGCTGATAAAATTTTTCAGCTCCCACGATGATCTGAACGCTATTTTTCTCGATGAACCGCATATCCTTTCGCACCTGTTGTATACAAGTCTGGATGATCTGCTTGCTGCGGCGCCGCAGGGAAGATTCGTTCCCGGATTGCTTTTAACCGGATCAGACCTGTTTCAATTCAAGCGGCCACTCATTGATGAATATGCCGCGAATAACAGGAAAGTATTCGATCTTCTGTCCAAATCAATCGACCAGCAGGCGTTTAATCAAACACTAACCAATGCCGTCCAGACCGACGACCCTGTTTCTACCCTGCTGAAAAAGACAGAGCTGGCCGAGGCCGGCGAGAACTACCAGGAAGAAACCAAGCTCATGTTTGATCTGAAGAAACAGGCTGAATTCAAGATCGCACTCCAGAGTTACGTTCTGAAGATGCTCGCATACAAGGAGAAATATTATTACACCGCGGCCCTCCGTCTTGAGAAAAATAAAAAGTGGGAGGAAGCGCAGAATCTCTATAAGGCGGTGCTGTTGATCAACCCGGACAATTTCGACGCCAATTACCGGATGGGCCTGCTCAGCATAACGCTTCAGGACATCGAATCATCCTTCAAATACCTGCAGCAGGCGATGCGAATCAACAAGGAAAACCCGAAAGTCCTTTTCCAGATCGGCATCCTTTATTTTTCCAACGGAAAAACCGAAGAGGCCATCGATTATTTTAACAAAGCGCTTCAGCAAAACGAGAAGATCCCGCAAATATACCGCTACCTCGGGTTGTGCTATGAAAAGACAGGGAACCTGTTTGAAGCGGAGCGGTATTATTCCAAGGCCATGCTTGCGGATCCCAATGATGCAGATACGAAAGTGAGGCTCGATGAAGTTCGGTCGCAGATTGAGAAGGACACTAAAAAATGGGAAACGCCGGAACAGAGGAATGAAGCCGAAGAGGAGCAGGACTCGGAAATGCCCCTGCCGGTGAGCAAGGGTGCGTATGAGGTACGGCTCAAGGACAATGACAACAAGCTTCCCGTTATCGACCCGGCAACCGGCGAGGAAATCAGGACCGAGAAGGCAGACGGGAACGCTCCGCAGAGCGGCGAACTGCCGCACACTCAAGCTGAAAAGAAATAGCCAAGCAGAACATATCCCTAACTGAAAATACCCTGAATATATTCTGGATGATGCTTCGAGGAGCTCGCGGGGAACCAGGGACACCACTTCATCAATGGCGCGGGCCATGACTGGAAGGATGAACGGCGATACGGTGATAATTCCTCCCAGGAGAGAGGCGCCGATTCCGAAGAATATCATGACCGTAAATCTTAATAATCAAGCCAATTCTTCTTTTTCTAAATTTAGGTATAAAAACTGAATATTTATATGATAATGTATAATTATATGGACATCAATAATTATCAACTAATCTGGTATATTTTTGATTCATCAATTTTATGCCAGAATTCGGATAATAATTATACTATATATTACTTAGCAGCAAATTCGTAATAAAACACAGGAGCATCGACATATAAAACAAACATAAATTCATGGTTTGAAATATTATACCATGAATTTATTTATAAATAAGAAAAAATAAACCGCCCGGATGGACTATTATTACTAATTATGATTTACTAATTAAGGAAAATTATATGAATATGTATCAGTACAGCAAAAATTTTAAAAATAATAAAAACCGTATTACCACTGCTGCATTTATGCTGATTATATGTTTTTGTTTCGCTGGTGCCGTGTATGCCAAAGATGAAAAAAATATAAAACTGCAAAAAGAAGAGAAGAAGGAAACTTCTTCAAGTATTGCAGAAAAAATCAAACCCGAGATCGGAGCCAGGGGATCATTCGTAGTGCCCTTCGGCACACCGGCGCCCTTCCTCGGCTACGGATATGGTGCCGCACTCTATTTTGATTTTTCGCCGTACGAATATAAACTCTTCAGCCTGCGACTCGGCGTTACCTCTGAATTCATGTACTTCAAACATGATTCGTCGTCAATATCAGCCACCTTGATGCTGTTTCCGGAATACGTGCACATTAAGTTCTCAGTCCTCTTCCCGTTTGGACTGATGCTGTATCCGAAATTGGGCTGCGGAGCAAGTATGGCATTATTAAAAAAGAAGGAATATGGAATTATTAATACGAAAAATGCTTCAATCGATCTAACCGCGGTGGGCGGATTTGGAATAGGGTACAATCCGCCGACGGTGAAGAACCTGGTGGTATTTATCGAGGCTGACTATAAGATGCTGTTTGAATCGGTGAACGGCCAGTTTGTGTCCGCATCGCTTGGCGTTGCGTATAGGTTTTAATTTCGTTAAATAAGGAATAACCGTATGAAAACAAAAGGTGCTGTAAAAATAATCAACGTAATAGGGGCGATCATTCTTGGAATCGGATCCCTTGGCTGCAAGGGAAACGTGTTCAAGTCACTGACAAACAGTTCGGACATAGCGATCGCCGGGACCATGCTGCTTGTCGACGTTATAGCCGATGTCAGAATAGATTCGATCACTTCAACGACCGTAGACGGGACCTACGGGGTCGGCACACAAATTAATGTGAGCGTCCGCTTCAGCAAGCCGGTGACCATTTCCGGCGGCACGCTTGACGTGACGTTGAATTCCGGACATACGGTTTCAGTCAGCGCCGGGTCGTACCCGTCCGCCCATCTCACCGGAACCTATACCGTGGTGCGGGGGGACTATTCACATAATGAGCCCGACGTCATGGCGAATCTTGAATCCACGGGCGTAGCACTCTCCGGAGGAACTATCATAGATCATCTCAACAGAAATGTTACTGTCGCGCTGCCTGCCCCCAAGCGCAGATTGGCTGTTTTGAAAAACATCCGGGCTGACGGAAGGGTGCCGACCATTCTGGAGGTCACTTCATCAAGTCCCGACGGTCTTTACAAGATCAGCAATAACATCGATATTACCGTGAATTTCAGCAGGCCGGTAACTCTTTCGGGCGGCACGCTGGACGTGACCCTCGATACCGGCCATGTGATTTCCTTAAGCGTCGGTTCTTATCCTTCCGCGAGCCTTGCCGGCACCTATAACGTGGCTATGGGAGATAACAGCGATGACCTGAATTCAACGAACGTAGCCCTGAGCACCGGGGCGACGTTAAAAGATACCGTGGGTAACAATGCGGACCTCGGAATTCCTTCAGTAGAAAGCCTTGCTGATAACAAAAATCTGGTGGTCGACGGCATCGCACCGCATGTTGAATCCGTCTCATCGATCAGCAATGATGGAACATACGGGCTCCTGACCGATGTTAATGTGACGGTTTATTTCAATGAGCCGGTGACCCTTGCAGGCGGCACGATGAGCGTTACCCTTGACACCGGCGATACTGTTTTATTAACCGCAGGATCGTATCCTTCGTCGCAGCTCTCCGGCACCTATACGGTCGGCGCGGGCGATGTTAGCGCTGATTTAAATTCAACGACATTAAGCTTGAGCGGGGGAGCAACCCTCAGGGATAGGGCTGACTATGATGCAGATCTGACAATCCCATCGGGACAGAGCCTCGCTAATATCAAGAACATTATTGTGGATGGGGATTCACCGACCATAACCTCAATCACATCCTCCAACAGCAGCGACAGATACGGGATAGGATCCAGTCTTGATATTACGGTGACCTTCAGCAAGCCGGTGACCCTTAGCGGCGCCGGCGCCACGCTGGACGTCACCCTTGAAACCGGCACTTCAGATGCGGTAATACAGATATCGACAATCGATCATTCGAACGTAGCGCACGGCACGTACGTGGTCCAGTCAGGACACCAGAGCCCGGACCTTGATGCACGAGATATTCAGTTAAACGGCGTCGGCGCAACATTGCAGGATGCAGCGTCGAATCCGGTGCTGGTGCAGCTTCCCGGAACAAGATTTGCCTCCAAGGATATAATCATCGACGGCATCGTTCCGACCGTGGCTTCCATTACGTCGTCGACCACAAACGGTACCTATGGTGTTGACGCCGACATCAATGTGACCGTGTACTTTTCCGAGACCATAAACATCGTGGGCGGCACCCTTGATGTCCAGCTCAACACCGGAACGACCCTGCATCTGACCGGATCAGGATCGTCCAGCATATCGGGGACTTACAAGGTGTCGGCCGGGCAGTCGACAGGCGATCTTACTGCAACCAGCATAGCCTTGAACGGCGGGACCTTGCGCGACACTGCCGGGAACAATGCCACGATATCGATTCCGGTCGGGAACAATCTCGGAAACAACAAGGACATCGTCATCGACGGCATCCTGCCGGTAATCATATCAGGCGGAGCGGAGACAATGGACGCTGATGGAAACGGCAAAATCGATCATTACAAGTTGACCTTTAACAGGAACACCAACGACAGCACATTCGCTCCGGCGCAGTGGAGCATTGCAGGTTACAGCATCGTGGGACTCGACACCAGCTCAGCTGCACCGATATCGGACGTGGCGAACGATAACGTACTGTACGTACGGATTACAGACGGGGGAAGCTATGATACCGGAGCCAAGCCGGATATAACCACATCGGCGACGCCGGGCATGAAAGATTTCAGGGGCAACTCCATGGCGCAGATCGGAACGGCCGATGTTGCGGAAACCGACAAGGCCGCGCCGATAATCGTCGCCGCCAGCGGGATTACCGGTCATACCGGCATGTCAATACAATTCAGCGAACAGGTTGACGGAAACGGCAGCCTGGGCGGCTGCAGCTCGGGCCAGTTCACCGCATCCAGCTTCACGTACGTTGACGGCGGCAATGCCGGCGGCGCTACCGGCATCGCCGGCATGGATGCGGATATAAACGCCTGTGACGACAACAAGGTGACCGTGCTGCTGAACTCCAATCTGGTCGTAGGCGACCTGAACACCGACAGGGTGCATCCTGCAACGAACGCCATTAAGGACATGGCGGACAACGTCGCAGACAGCTCGCGTCTGACTGCGGTCAACGGCGCCATATCGCCCTATGTTCTCGGCGCATACGGCAACCTGCACCGGAAGATTCGGATAACCTATTCAGAGCCGGTGGATGATTCCGCGGCGAGCAACACGACGAGCGCCCTCCGGCACGCGAACTATGTTCTCATCGAAGATCCGGTCGAGAGCGGATGCTCGGGCGGCGGGTCGGATACCATTGCGATCGATATCGGCACTCCGATCGTCGAAGTAAGCCCGCAGGTGTTCGAGATAACCACGACCGCGGCCCAGTGCTCTTCGACCACATATCGGCTGACCGTGAGTAATATCATCGACAAGGACGACGGCGTGACCATCATTGATCCGACCTTCGCCACGTTCCTCGGCAACGAGCAGCTTATGGTTGCCTCCGCGTCGTGCCTCACCACGGCATCGATGCTCGTGGTATTCAACAAGGCAGTGGTCGGCGGCACCGGAACCGGCGGCGCGGAGTTGAATACCAGATACAAATTCAACAATTCGATTCTAGGCGTCAATCCTTCAAGCGCGGCGCGGGGATCCGGAGCGAACACGAACCAGGTGACCCTGGGGACATTGAGCCAGTCCGGGGCAACGTTCATGGTCATCGGATCGAACGGCATCAACGGCGACGGGTTTAACGACAGCGGCGTGGGACCGATAATGACGAGTGAGGAATCCCCTCAAGAGAATCTTCAACCCTCTCCGAAAGACAGGGGTCCGTGGGTTGGCTGCGGTCCCATTATCGACTCATTCGAAGGCGGTCCCATAGCGCTTGATCCGTTCGGCGACGGGTCGACGTTCGGGTACCTCGCGTCGTATCACCAGAAGCTCTATATCGGACCGAACAGCAATGGAAACGCCGCGAACAGAATGGAGCCTGATGGAAGTAATCCGACCAACAATTACTTCACATTTATTAAGGACACCAGTACCGCAAACAGCACGGGCACGCATGATAACAACTCTGTTACGCCCCCGACCCGTTACAAAACAATAGGCCATACGGGTTGCACAAAAAACAGTGCTGATATTAACGCCGGATGCGGTCCGGATAATGAAAACGGCCGCGGCCTCTTCGTCAATGGCGTGATAAACGGAACTGAATATCTGTTTCTGACGGGCGGACGATCATGGGGTGAAGATGACGGAAACAATGACTATCTGTACCAGACAACTGATGCGGATACGACACTCGATTTTAATTTCATCGACCTGTCTGCCACATATGACAATGGAGATGATTTCGCCATAGTAGGCAACAGGGGAACCGAATCGATCAATGTGTTCAGCAACAGGGTTTACTGGATGGAGCCGGGCGACCGGGCTTACCGACCGTACCTGGTCAAGCTCAATAATCTCAACGCACAATCCAGCAGGAATACGGACAGCGTGTGGATGAAGATGCGCTACATGACCGGCATTGGGGCTTCTTCATCCGATAAGCCCAATAAAGCAGACAGGATCGGAGGTACACTCTTCGAGTTTAACGGCAAGCTGTATCTGGCGAACAACGGTTCAGTAAGGGATACGACCCACGGTGATTATACCGTACCGACCGGCTGTTATGCAACAGGCGGTACGACGCGGTGTATCAACGATGGCGGCATAGTCCGCTCCAATGGCGGCAATGCACTAAATCCGGGAGCATGCACCGGAGCTGACAATTGTCCGGACTGGACAGACATTACGCCTGACACGAACACCGATTTTACATACAATTTCTCAAAGATCATCACCAAGCTGGCGGATGTCATCCCTGCTAACAGACCGGTGCCGGCTTTTGCGAAGTATAAGAACAACCTGTATATGATCAGAAACGCCTGTACAACCAATATGATCAATACTAACTGTAATGCGGATGAGCCCTTTATAGGGTCCGGTTCTTGCTCGGATGATATCGCGTGTCCTGCCGGTAATGAAGTATGGCAATTATGGAAATGCGTGCCGGCCACGGTCGGCGGCGACTGCAACCCAGCAAACTGGAGCCTGGTTATGCAGAGAAGCGCCAGCGGGTCTCCAGCACCGGCTACAGACGTAAGGGAGAGAAACAACGCATACTCAACCTTGCTGGTCGCTAATGGTGATTATCTGTATGTTGGTTTTGACAACTCCAGTACCGGAGTAGAAATCTGGAGGACTAACAATTCAGGTGCCAGCGGACCATCAGGGTATGGTGATTTTGCACAAATCGGTAGTGATGGCCTGGGCGATGGAACACTATACAAGAGCCTGTGGTCCACGATATCGGTCAATCAGGGAGCTGATTACTATATTTATGTGAGCGCCGGAAACGGCGTGCAGCCGGTTGCGATCTTCCGGCAGAGAAACAACTAAACCATAGCTTTTTACCCCCGGCTTGTATGTTCGGCCGGGGGATCTTTTTATCAAGAAAAAACAGAAAATCAAATTTCAGGATTTGATTT
>Ga0209342_10006482_pt1 | contig 11865 bp, 13 predicted proteins | sample RifCSP16_2_FD_184023 | JGI IMG/M metagenome (GOLD analysis project Ga0209342, IMG submission 184023) | Soil microbial communities from Rifle, Colorado - Rifle CSP2_sed 16_2 (SPAdes) (version 2) | ecosystem: Environmental > Terrestrial > Deep subsurface > Rock core/Sediment | place: Rifle... | reverse complement strand
ATGAGGAGGCGGCGGGCGATGACGGGTCGGGGCGGGCCAGCGGCCGGGTTTATGGGCGCTATGGAAACAGAGCCATGAGAACGCCGGGAACGGGAATGAGGCGCCGATTGACCGGATCCACACCCAGGCGTAACTCTTCGAGTGTGACCACTCCAAGCAGGCACTGCGCCCCATCCTCTCCAAATACGACAACGGTGTATCGCCTGCGCCCGTCCAGTCGTACCTGGATCTGGGCGACATCGTATTCGACTGTCCGTCCATCAGCCAGGGTAAAGGGCCACCGCTCTTCGGGCACCACGCCCAGACCTTGCAGCACGGCCCGCGGCACCATGGTGTAAGTCGCGCCGGTGTCGACGACCGCCTCTACCGCTTCAAACCTCTGACCCTGGACGTTCGCAATCTCGATGGGAACCCGAAAAGCGCCCATGCCTTGTCCGTCTCCCTTGGCTTACCATATGGGAGTTTCCGGGAGGTGTCAAGGTGGCGCGGAGGGGGAGGATGGGCGAGGCGGTCCGGCGAACGCGGGCGAGGAGGGCAGCCGGGATGTCCGATAAGAGCTGCAGCGCCGCGGTAGGGCAATGTCAAGATTCAAGACCCGACTCCCGATCCTTTATTTGCGGGTGTCAGTTTTGCCAGACGGCGTGGCCATCCGCACGCAGTTGCCGAGCCAACTCCCCTTCCATTTCCGTCGCCAGCTCGTAGGGAAGCGGGTTGAAGTGCTGGTAGAATTCCGGGAGCAGGCTGCGCCCGTACTTCTGTACGAACCACGCCGCCTTGTACCCATTCTTATGCTGCTGGAGTCGTTCCTCAGGTGTGATTCCAGTCATTCCGACGTATACACATAATTTCCCGGGAATCCAGTGCGGGTTAGCCTCGGCGAACCGTTCTTCCTTCTCAAACACCTTTGGGTCTAATTCGATGACATACAGATTGCGGTCCGCACGGTCCCAGTTGGCTTTCCCAGCAATCTCCAGAACAGGATGGTGTGGATCCCCCACCTGTTCCAGCTGGGCATAGTTGGTGTCTAGGACCCGTCTCCCACCGCGCAGGAAGAAGATAGTGATCTTTCCTTCCTCGCCAATCGAGAGCACCCGCCCAATTCCCCAGTCGGGCTGGCCACTGTGCTTGACGTAGTCACCCGCGCTGAAGACCATGGCGGTTGCTACGACAGCTTCATCCTGCGAAGGGAACTATTATTCAACAAAAGATTTGACCCCTTACCCTTGTCCGACGCATTCCAATGGCAATGTCACAATTCACGCCCCGCCCCCCAACCCCCAAACCCCTTGCCCCGGCAGCCCTGGCAGAGGTAGTCCGCACAGCGTGCCGTCGGGAAGGATCAAGAGGAGCCGTTGCCGTAGGACGTTATGACAGTCAGCTCGCCTTAGGATTGTCAAATGTAGCCTCGACCTCTTCCGTGTCGTTGAGGACGAAGGGAGTTTGGCCAACAAGCGACTTGACCCCTAGCCTCGCCTAGCCTCGACCCCTAGCCTCTCCCCAACACAGCATGACTACCCCTAGGCAAGGATTTCCATGCGGAGCCCGCGCTCATCTACTCGCGCGTTCGGTGGGAAGCGACGAACGCAGTCGGAAAGGACCCTTTGCGCCGTCCAGAGACACGCGTAGGCGTCGAGGATATCCGAGATGGCTCCGGGAACAGCGGAGAGATGAGATTCGATATCGGTGAAGTGCCGTGCAAGCAACCTGAGCCGTACCTCCCGGCCCTTTTTGGTCAGTTTGCTGAATGTCAATGCTTCGCCGCCGTTCATCACCGCAAAGCTTACCTCCGGGTGACCTTCGAGAACACGGGCCTGGAGATCAGGACTCATCACGTCGTCAACCTCTCGGACCTTCGGAATGATGCCAGCCGCCTGCTTAGAACACTTCTTGCCCTCGACCTGCAGACGAATACGGCACGCTTGCTCCCACGTCTGCGCCACGAGCATAGGCCGAATCGGGGCCGGAAATAGACTGCTGGCCCGAGGCTGTCCGAGAAACCTCCGGACTAGTAGGTCGCACTTGCGGGCTCCCTGCGCAAGTAGCCCAATCGGAACATCCACAACGATGACCGCCAGCTCCTTCCGCCCGAGAAGGTTCTTGAAGGAACCGAACGTCTCGACCTTTGTATTCCCGTTGCCGCAGTCGGTCGCCGCAATCCACCCTCGCGTGTAGCCGTCCACCCCGGCGATCAACGAACTAATCTCCTTCGGCCGCCAGCCACGAGTCATAGAAGTGACATTGCCTTTTCACTCCGGCAATTAATAAAGACTCCATGCCATTCCACCCGCGGAAGTCCCCCGGAACAGATATATCCTCAGGTTGGAATCGCCCTCTCGCGCCGATATGATTTCCTGTTACCTGACGTCATTGATATATCCTTTTTCATCAAATAAGGCCACCCCACGCCCCTTTGGACACAGCTTAGCGAGCTTTACCAGTTTTCGTACATCTTCGATGGCTTGCTGAGCGTGGATCCGAAGCTGCTGCGGATCGAATCCATCGGCGAAGTGCTTGAACTCGATAATTAGCTGACCGCGCACCGACGGACGGAACCCGGAACGCACGGATTTCAGGCCTAAAATTCTTTTCGTATCACTGTCCAGTTTGTCGCCCGCCCGCTGAATGACCAATTCCTTGAGAGTCTGCGTGTCAAGGACCTCCCCAATCACCAGATCATATTTATCCTTCCCGCCCGTCCCAAGGAGTCGAGTGCTCAGATGGACCAACTTTGCGTCCCCAGCAAACCCTTTGACGAGGACATGGTAGACGTACCCAGCGATATCAGCTTCGAGCAAGGGAACGAATCTGCCGGCAGTATATGAATCACAAATCTGCGCAAAGGCGGATTCTACAACGGCCCATAGATCAGCCCCACTCATTCTCGCAGTTGACAAAGATGCCATCGGAATGTCAGGACATCCTGGTATGACCCCTGTCCGGGCACCGGACCCTAACCCCTTCGCTCCCGCAGCCCTGGCAGAGGTAGTCGTACAGCTCGCCGACGGGCAGGATCAAGAGTAGCCGTTGCCGGACAGCCATCGGCCAGTGGTACCCCGATCGAGTCGCCGTGTCAATTGTAAACCCTTGACCCTCAAGCTTCCTGGGCAGGCCCTAGATGCCCTTTGAGAGATTCCGCAACTCATCTGCGAGTCTTCCGCTGTCCAACGCCTCTTTAGTTCGGAGGCGTAGATGCCGGTATCGGGTCAAATTATCATAAGGCTCCATGGTGGTCCTCGGATTCACTTCCAGAATTCGAAGCCCTCGATCGAGCGCCTCCTCTAAAATAGTCTGGACATGCGGATCACGATAGGCATAGCCGACGATCACACATACCCTTGCCCTATGGAGGATACGGTGAAACTCGTATGTCAGCGTAATGAAGGGATCATCAGCCTGCAGCTTGGTACCGGGTCCTAAAACCAAATCCGGTTCTTGGCTTACGCTGAGATGGGGCGGCAAACGATCGCGGTCTCCCGGTTTAAGCTCCACGAGACGGAGCCTGTGTTGAAAGTTGTTGACTGGGAGACTTTCATTACGGATTCTGTACCAACGCAGGGAACCGTGTAACTTGTAGAGATTAATCCCTCTCGCAGTCGAAGCGAGGACTTTGGGATTCCACTTCTTGGTGGTGGGATCGAAACCGGTTGTCAAGTCAATGCCGGCACGCTGGCACGCGTCCTCTAGGCAGGAGTCAAAATTGAGGGTAAACACCTGTAACCGCCTCCGGGCCGGAATGAAGTCGCCTATCCGAGCAAGATACTCCGGCTTCGTCGGTCGAGAGGTCATCAACCTCACGATCTCGTCCTTTACACCCCAGGCGAAGCTGGCGAGAAGATCCGTGAGACCTTCCGCTATGTCCACTCGGATGAGTTCTCGGAAGGGTTTCTTGCTGGCATCAAGAAGGAGCCGGGTCCACTCAAAGAAACGCTCGTAGTTGACCTTTACTTCGGGGTCGACACCAGCAACCTTATTAAACACATCCTGAATGCCCGGACAGGGCTGACCATTCACATCCCGCATGTGGGGAAGCGAGGCCCAGAGTTCCCGGCTCAACCCCGAGACGTCGGGGAGCCCGGCATCTACCGATGCCCCAGCACCGAGCAAGAAGACTATGTCGGACGGGTCAGTGATGTGTTTGGTGGATGGCATAAACGGTTAATGGCAAATCCCAAGCCAGGCACCAGTCCGTTCCCCTGGGCGTGCGAGCCCATAGAGGTGGTTGGATCTTGATCCGACTGAGACCGACAGGAGACCCGGTTCGACGGGAATCGTTTTTTCCCTTGACGAACTTCTTAAGAGCTGACCCCGAATCCCCGCGAACATTATCTATATCTATCTTCCAGCAAGTTGCTTTCGCTTGGTCGAGCGCTTTTCTTTCCAACTGTGCAGCTCTTTCAGGACTATCTGCTCTACTTCATCCCAAGTGTCTGCGCGAGGTCCCTTAAGATGCCGATTAGTTGAATTCGTAAATACGATAGTCCGATGGCCATCAGCCCTCAGGCGCTCCACATTGGCAGGTGCGTCTTCGATATAAAGGTCAGCTCCGACTGCCGCCTTATCCTGCAACAGACCAAGATCCCAGTATGGGATACCGTGGTGGTCAAGCCACTCAATTGTCTGGCGTACCGCCTCTTGATGGAAATACTTTATGAAGAGGCGATGCGTGATGATTCGGATCCGCACGTCCTTCGTTGAGAGCCGCCGCAGGACAGCAGGTGCTCCGGGCATCGGTTGCAGTTTACGAAATAGCTCCCTCTGAGTGACAGCGAACCGATGAAGCGCCTCATATCCCCCTGCCCTGTCAAGGTTCCACTCCGGAAGACCGTAGGAAACCTCCACGGGCAGCTCGTCTATGGGTACACCAAGCCATTCTGCTGCAATTGGGCGCAGGCCTTCATAGAAGTCGGCGCAAACGCCATCTAGATCTACACCCAGTACGAAGCGCCTTTGTTCACCCATGTCAATCCCGCTAAGGCAATCTTTAGGCGGCCCAGTCGAGGGCGAGGAGGTGGGCCTGTTCTAGCACAGTTTGGGTAGGCTCTTCTTGTTTATGAGGCGGATAGCCATGCCTGCGGAGAACACGGCCCACATGATCTAGCGGCGCCAATTACCCTTTTCCCCCAGACTCCAGCAGCTTCTTTAGGTCGTCTCGCCAGTCACGATCCGTGTATTCTCCCTCGTCCAGGACTTGGAAACGGAATGTCTCGTCCTGGAAATCTTCCGCAAGTTTCTGCCAGGGGACTTTCTGGCCGACTTTCTCAAAGTAGTTGGCTACCTTTCGCTTGTAGTTCGTATCTTCGTTTCCCTTGAGGTGCTTGCCCTTGCTCTCGACCACAACCACAGTGGCTACCGGCTTTTTGTTGTGGCCTTGTTGTACGACAAAATCCGGATAGATCTTGCTCCGCTTGTACCCTTGAATTGAGAAGCACTGCGCACCAACGAGATTTCGATACCACCACAGGACTTCGGGATGCTTGTCGAGATAGAGCGCAACTGACCTCTCGTAGTCGTTGAGGTCGTCCGGCACGTAATCAAAAAGAGACCGTTGGACTGCCTCGTGGTCGTCATGTATGAGCTTCTTTGTTCCCCGTATCTCAATCTTGGGTGGAATTTCAAAGCGCCCTTCCACACATTCAAGGTAGAATCCGAGTCGTTTGTTTTTGAACAGTGCCTCGAACGCTTCTTGGGTTTGGCGGTCTGTCCCACGCTCGATCAGTCCGACGATCTTCTCACGCACCTCAAACTTGACGAGCCCCAACCGGCCGGAAAGCTCCGGGGTGAGTTGATACAAACGCTCGCTTACCCGGCTGACGATCTCCCGTAGCTGCTTGTGGCTGAAGTGATCAAAGGGCAGGCTGGCTACCAACCAGGCCTTGACCTGCTCGTCCGTGTCCGGTGTAACCGACTCGCGTTCAGCCACACGCTCAAGGTCATCTTGCTCAAGGGTCAGCCGATAGATGGAATCTTTCGCTGTTTCGAGCGTCGTCGCCATGTTCCAATCTATTCCGGCGTAATCGAACCGTGTTACCTCTACCTGACTGAGCAAATGTCGGAAATAGTCCAGGACTTCGTACCTGTCTCCGTGCTTGACGCAAAAGCGTGGGAGATAAATCTTACCTTCGAACTCCCGATAGTAGCGGCGGAATTCTTCCCGAATAGTGGCCTCGCGCTTCTGCACCGTTTTGCCGTCCTCCGTACTGCGGTCAACGACGCTGGCCGCTTCGCCCTCATAACCTTCCTGTTCCAGCGCCTTCTTGACCTCACGAGAGATATCGGCCGCCTTTCGTCGCAAACAGAACACATAGCTCTCGTTGAGCTCATCGAACGGCGTCCTCTCTACATTGGGTTGCCGAAGCACCCGCCCTACCAGTTGCGTCATGGTCTGTTGGCTGCCGGTGTTGTTGAGGGAAACAAGAATGTAGGCAAATGGGCAATCCCATCCCTCCTGCAAGGCGGCCTTGGTAATAATCCATTCCACAGGGCAGCCTTCGGCCAGGAGATCCATGCCCTCGATATCGTCCTTGTCTGAGGTCTTGATGGCGATGGCCGATTCATGGACACCCTCTCTCTGCATCAGATATTGCTTCACGTCCTCGCTGTGAACGAAGCCGGTGTCCCGCTGGTCTTTTCCTGTCCGTTCGACCTGAACGAGTACAATCGGGCGAATGAGCTTTTCGGTCGCCCTGTAATGCCGCTCTGCCAGTTTCGTCAAGTGCTCCCGCTTCTCCCGCGCCTGTGTAAGGCAGGTCTTCCAGGATGGTTGGTTGGAATTAGCGATGTTGATCGGTAGTTTGATCATCTGTTCATCAAGGAGTTCCGTGCCTTTTACCCGAACCAGGACATTGGCTTCCTTATGTGGTGTAGCTGATAGCTCGACTACGACTGAGGCGTTGAACCCCTCGATGGTCCTTCGTGCAAGGTCGCTGGTGGCCTTGTGTCCTTCATCCAAGATGACCGCGGGCTCGCATATACGGACCAAGTTGCCTAGCGAGGTCTTGACTAAGCCCCCGGCCCGCGCGTCGTCATCCCCCAGCATATCCATATTCTGGAACTGAGCCTTGAGGGCCTTGTGCTTTTCCGGATCATCCTCAGGCGGGAAATGCTGGACAATGTTGCCGCCGCTATCGCGGAAGAACTTGAGCTGCTCCCGCGTTTCTCGGTTGGTGCTGGCGAGTTTAAGGAGCAGGATGTTCAGGGAACTTTGTAGCTGTCCCGGCGTGAGGCGGAAAATCTCATGCTTTTCCCATACCTCAATGCGACGGGACAGAGCGAACTCCAATGATTCACGATAGAAGTGCCTGCGGTCACGAAACGCCTTGAGCGTATCTTTATAGATTTGATCGCTGGGAACCACCCACAGCACCAAGCCGGAGCCGTTTCGGTTCTTCAGGATGATCTGATAGACAAGACCAAGGATCTGCGTGGCCAGTAGCGTTTTCCCGCCGCCGGTGGGTACCTTGATGCAAAACGTGGGGAGGTCCTTCCCTAGACCATTTTTACGAGGGCGGTAATCACCCTTTATGAAGAAATTTCGCTTGGCTTCTTCCCATGCATCGAGCGCGGCATGCCTAGTACCGGATGCCTGCTGAGCCGCAAGCGCCTCCAGAAAAAGTTTAACCTCACGGATGACGCGTTCCTGGTAACGCTTCAGTTGCATGAGAGGATTACTACTTCAAATTGAACGGGACGATCATCGGTCGTACTGTTCGCTTCGTCTCAAGCGCATACTTCGCCAAGTCATCACGGTGGGCCCAAAGTTTTTCACAGTAAACCACCAGGTTCCGGTTCTTCTCCGTCTTGTCCAAGGCCTTGAGCCATTCCATGTCTAATCTGCGGTCTTGCTGGCCGTCGGGTGTGTAGAGCAAATAGTAACTGGTCCCGTGATGTTCACCGATCTTGCCGGTCTTCTCGTTCATCACTTTCCGGTCGAAGTCCCGGCTGGTCTCGGTATAAAAGATGTACTTGGCCAGCTCCTCATAGGCGGGCAACTGTGTGCCCAAATCGCGGTATTCGCCGAAGAGCGGATTGCCGACGCGGGCATACGTGAACGAGCCACCCAGTCCCTGGACCTGTTCCTTCTTTCCCTTCGGGGTCTTGAAGGCGTAGCCCTGAATTACACGTCGGACCCGTTCTGCTGTGATCTTCTCGCAGATGTTGAGCTTTTCCTTCTCCTGCTCTTTTGTTTCAAATGGAATCTGGACAAGAATGCATTTCCGATTGCCGCCGTCTTCTTGGTTCAACTCCAAGATGGCATGGACAGTTGTGCCAGACCCTGCGAAGGAGTCCATAATTATTGAATCCTTGTCGCACGATAATTCGATGATTCGTCGTATCAATTCCACGGGCTTAGGAGTGACAAATACTTCGAGGTCTCCCATGATTCGTCTTAGTTGTACCTTAGCACCGGAGTTGCTTCCAGCGTATTGGTACGGCCACCACGTTGAAGGTACCACGCCCTTCTTAACGTCTTTTAGATATTCCTTTACGCGCGGCAGATTATTGCCCTCCTTGCCCCACCAGACTTTTTTATCGGTGTGTGCTTTCCAGAAGTTATCTTCAGAAAGCCTCCAATAGGTACCTGGCGGTGGACCCTCGATTATACGACCACCAGGACAAACAATTCGATAAGTACCTTTGCTGTAGAAATTCCGCGACTGCAGAGCATGAGATATCCAAGACCCGTTGGGGTCATTGTCAGGATTGTCGTAGTCTTCGTCTGTATCCTCATCTCGAGGTCGCAAGTTTCTCTTCCAGTTCTCTTTCTGCTTCGCGTACAGAATAACGAAATCGTGCATATCGGATAAGTAACTAGCACTGTTCTTAACAGTGTAGACGTTCTGCCAGACAATAGTGGCTACGAAGTTGTTCTCTCCAAATATTTCATCCATTAGCATCCGTAAGGAGGCAACTTCGTTATCATCGATGCTGATGAAGATTGCTCCATCGTCGCGAAGAAGTTCTTTCAAAAGCTGAAGGCGCGGGTACATCATGCAGCACCACTTGTCGTGGCGGGTGGCGTCCTCCCCCTCTTTTCCCACAGTTTTACCGATCCATTCCTTGAACTGCGGTTGGGTGAGGTTGTCATTATAGACCCACCCCTCGTTGCCAGTGTTATACGGGGGATCAATGTAGATGCACTTGATCCGTCCCGCGTGGGTGGGAAGAAGGGCCTTCAAGGCGATAAGGTTGTCTCCTTCGATAATCAGATTGCCGTCGAGTCCCGGTTTCTCGCCCTTCTCTAGCACCGACAGCTTGCCGTCAAACTCCAGGGTGTGGTGCGGGACCGTGTGGTGATAGCAGTCAATCGCGGTCTTTCCCTTAAACTGCAACACCGGCATCTTTCTACCCTCCTACCAACTGATGACTATTTCAGACCACCCGGCACAGACTTGGCACCTACCCCGCGTTGTTGTGACTTCGCCCCATCCGCGTAAGATAGGTCAAGAACTCACGGCGCCTGACAGTAATACGCAGCCTTTTGCCATCTTCTCGGTCGACGTGAGACGTGAGGGGTCGAGTCTTGACCATTAGCATTTTCTCGCCGCCCTGCGTTCGTCCAGTAGCCTGACGGGGTCCACAAAAACCAAAAGACACCGGGGGGCGGAGGTGCCCATCCCGGGATCATAGGATAGCTAATAGTCGAGGGTGAATAGTTGAGAGTAGAGGGTGGTAAACCCATTCGACGAGGCTCAGGGCAAGCAAGAAAAACACCGGGGAGCCATGTTCGCCCACCCGGTGTCCCCCTGCTGCCGGGAATTGCTCCTGCCATCTCAATCCCTATTCGGTGTTGGGTGAAGGGTGTTAGGTGTTGGGTTCAAAACTACCAAACACAAATCCCCACTCACCAAGGCCTCGACGGTGAGCTCGGCCGAACCGCTCAGCCCAATGTCCCACGACTCACTAGTCACCGGGCGCAAGCCAATGTGGCCCATACCTTATCGGCTTCCGGAGCCGTCTGTCAACGTCCCTGGGACTCGAAGGTGACCTGCACTCTCTTCTTGATCTTGTGCCTTGGAGGAATGTCCTTGGCACGGATTATCCCCGGAGTTTTTCGAGGACGCTGGCGATGCTCGGCAGCAGCTTCGGAATCTCCTCGCCTGCAACAGTCCAGACAACGTCGTAGTTGATGCCGAAGTAGTGGTGAATCACTTTGTCCCTCATGCCGGCCATGTCCTTCCAGGGAATGGCCGGATGTTGCTTTTTGAGGGAAGACGAAAGCCGCTTTACGGCTTCGCCGATGACCTCTATGTTCCGGACAACAGCATCCTGCGTTCGCCTGTCCTCCATGAACTGCTCGTAGGAAACTCCGCCCGTATAGTCAATGATCCTCTGCATTGCCTCGAGAATATCGCTGAAATAATCCGGATCTCGCCGTTTACTCGACATAGACGAGGTCCTTTTCGATGTTTTCAGCGACATGTCGCCTTCGTGGGTCTTGTTTGCTGCGACGAAAGGTTTCAAAAGTCGCGAGGTCAACTTTTCTTCCAAGTATTCTCTCCAGGTACTCTGCCAGTTCCACGAACGCAAACCCCAGCGGCCTTGACAGTTCGACCAGCAAGTCCACATCACTTTTCGCCCCCTCGGCATCGCGGGCGAAGGAACCATAAAGGGCGATCCGCCGCACCCCATACTTCGCGTACAGATCAGGCAGTCGTTCCCTCAAGACCTGAGGCACCCGGTCCTTTTTTGTCTTCTTGTTCATGGCGTCACCACCAAATGTGTGGTTTGATTCGGTGAATGTCTGGATTCGTCGTTCCTGTCTGCGGTCCGGACACGGCTCGTATGGCTTCGGCGCCAGCTCTGCTTGCCATCACTTGTCGCGCTCGACGGCCGCCATGGCCTCGTCCACGACCTGCCCCACTGTTCTTTTTCCTCTCGCCTTTTTGCCTTTTGCCACGGGCCATGGCACCTATTCCCTAATGGGTAGGGAGAAAGGATCTAACCGCCTAAAATCAAAAAGCACCGGGGAGCCATTTTCGCCCACCCGGTGTCCTCCTGCTGCCGGGAATTGCTCCTGCCATTTCCACCCTACTGCATAACGGTTCACGGTTCAGGGTTCACAGTTCACAGCCGTGCAGAAAAGGAGTCAACTGTCAGCTATCAAGAGCGGCCTTAGAATCCAGCCGAATGTCCCACCAATCACCCCAATTTGCCCAATACGTTAGCCTGCCTGGCCCGTCGCCGTCAATGATTTCCGACAGCCGTTCGACAGGCTCAGCGTTGTACCGTCCGATGGGACGCCCCGACATTACCCTCTCTCTTACCCTCTCTTGAGGGTATTACCCTTTCTCCGCCAGGGAGCGCCAGGACCCCGGCCCGCTTAGGTTGCCCCGACAGGAAGATAGCGCACTCGATGGCGTGCCTCCTCCACGGTGACGACCGCGCCTCGCTCAAGGGCGTCGCTCGACTCCGCCAAGACCGTTCCCAGGCGATCGATCAGATGAAGTGTTCGCGGATTGTGCAATCGAAAGAGAATGACGCTTACTTTCTGTCCGCGACTGAGAGCCGCGATCTCACCGAAGTCCAGATCGAAAGTCAGGATTACGCGCCGCTCGGCGATAGCCTTCGCGAAGATCTCGCCGTTGGGCATTCGTTGCAGCCCTTCATCACGCAGGTGAGTGGCGTCATGGCCCTGGTTGCGCAGCCAACGCACCACCCAAACGCTCACGCCCATGTCGGCGAGAAAGCGCACGATTTTCGCCTACCCGGTGTACACTTGCTCCTGGGCGAGCCAGGCCGCGTATTCGAGCGCTTGCTGGATATCCTCCCGCTCCAGGTCTGGATATCCCTCCAGGATCTCCTCGAACGTGGCGCCGTGCGCGACTTGTCCCACGATGACAGAAACGGGAGTCCGCATTCCTCGGA